>Ga0169931_10011036_pt1 | contig 12803 bp, 10 predicted proteins | sample Kivu_15m_20L_FD_129675 | JGI IMG/M metagenome (GOLD analysis project Ga0169931, IMG submission 129675) | Freshwater microbial communities from Lake Kivu, Western Province, Rwanda to study Microbial Dark Matter (Phase II) - Kivu_15m_20L... | ecosystem: Environmental > Aquatic > Freshwater > Lake...
AAACCAAGATTCAGAACAAAACTAGAGAAAGAGAGAAATTATGTGGATATTTACTACATCAGGCTTTGTAAGTGCGGTTAGGAACACCAACGAACGTACGATTATCGTACGGTCGAGAGATCGGGAATCGCTTATTCCGATCTCCAAGAGGTATCAGACTGAAATTAAGCCCACCCCCCTCGCTGATTACCCCTACCGATTAGAGCTATCAAGTGAGAACTTTGTAGATTGGGTTGCAGATCAGGCCAGATGTATTGAATATCCAAACTTTAAGTCAGCGGTTACCAACTATAAGAATCGGCTCTTTGCTAAAGCCTTGGGGGATGTGTGGTCAGTTATGCATGGCGTGGAGGACAAAAGTGCTCGCCGTAGATTGCTGATATAGCCTTCAGTTGCTTAGAGAGGAGAAAGCGTGGTTTTGTCTGGCTTCATCACAGTCATTGATTTTGAAACTACCTCAATTAACAATCCTAGAGCAACCGAAATTGGATTAGTAGCTCTTGATCTTAATCTAGATCCGATTGCAGACTATGAGACTGTTATTAACCCAGGGAAACGAGTTGATAAACGTTCACTGGGCGTCTCACGTCTATCAATGGATCAAATCAACTCTGCAAAATCATTCCAATCCTATTGGCCCGCTATATATCCCTTTATTAACAACAGAATTTTAGTTGCGCATAATGCTCAATTTGACATGAAAGTCCTAAGAGCCGAACTCGGGAACTTAGGCATATCCAAGGTGCCTCCATTTGTGTGCACATGTCAACTCTCGCGCAAAATCAACCTGGAAACTGATATACATCGCCTAGCCCATCTAGCCGACCTCTTTGATATAACTTTAAATGCTCACCGCGCTCTCTCAGATGCAACAGCGTGTGCTCTTCTCTCGAAGAACATGTCAGAGAGATCTTTTTTAGTAAAAGAAAGAATCGAAGAGGCAAAGTTTGAAATAACGGAACTGCCTGTGCCGACTGGAGTCCAAATCAAACCACAGATCAGAAAGTCAGTTGAAGTTCTGGATCGAGACGAGAACTTGGCACATGAAACGTATACAGAAATAATCTCTTCAGGGAAGAAGCAGGTAGCGCTAACAGGAACTCCGAAAATTGGGAAAGCGGCTTTTGCTGAATCACTCAACTCAGTAGGTTATTTCTACAAAGAGACAACACCTGGACCAAGAAACACAGCTTTTTTGGTCAAAGCAAATATAGATGCGGGAGAGAGAAAGATTCGACATGCGACCGAAGCTGGTGTCCCAGTCTTGAGTGAGAGAGAATTTCACTATTTTGTTGATCTCTTGAAGGAGCTAGAAACTTAGATAGTCACCTAAGATCACCCGGTATGGTTATAAAGCAAGATCACAAAGTTACTTCGGTCGCCAAAATCTAGCCAATGAAGTCAAAACCATCTTTTGACTCGACTATAAGTGTTATTCCAAGAGAATGCAGGAGTTCACCTAAGTCATGTGCTGGATAACTTGGCAACAATATTGCAGGAGACATTGAGGCACCCTCAAGTTTTGCCAAATTTGCGTAATCTAAGACCTGACCAATCGCAAGCCTAACGTAATCACGAGCACTCGAGGCTTTCGCCTCAATAACTAGTTGAAGATCAGGTACCCAGAAATCTGGTTTAAGACTACCTTGAAGATTCGAAAACTTAAATGTGTGGCTTAAGGGGGTATGGCCTTTGCTTATTAAGTATTTTCCGAATCGAGTTTGAAGTTCATATTCAATCAAATTAATTATGGACTCTTCTTGCTGACTCATTTCTTTTTTTAAGGGAGTGCTGCTTGGGGCTGTCCAGTCCTGGTTTTGTCCAATCACCTGAGGCTGAGACAACTTCATTTTCTCTATGTCCTTTACAGCCGAAACTGGAATAAGATTAAAGACGAATACTTTTCGTAAACTTTCTTTTTTGACATCTGGCGCCAATTTTTCGAAGTACTGTGGAGCACCTAAAGCAAAGCGTCCCAAATAGGTGCAAATGCCACCTTTAGATTCTATCAAGCGTATAGGTAATGACTTTTCATTTGTTCGGAGTAGTCCTAAATTGGAGCGTGTAAGTTTTTGGTCACCTTTAATCCCCTGCCCTGTATAGTGAAAAGAACCATCTGCTTGAAATCCTTGCCACTGGTCGTAGCCAAACCGGTAGTTACTCTCTTCATCATGAAATAGCAGAAAATCAGCACCTTTGTTTGCTGAAGTCATGCCATGTCGAAAAGAACCGCCGATCCTCTCATGTAACTCAGAGCGCTTGAATGATTCTCCAAGCATGTAAGGAAATTCAATGCTTCCTCGACCAGTCACAATTTTCATTATTGAACTTTAAGGCAATAAAATTTCTGGTAATGAATAAATGAAACGGTCGATAATAAAGCGACCTCTATCCCTTATTTGTTCAATATTCCATTCGTACAGATCTGCCGCAAAATCTTCTCTAATTTCTTGGCAGATCTTACTTAATGTTCTATCACCAACTGAGTGAGCAGAGCTAAGTGCTCTGGTGAGAACGCCTTTATCATTACCATATAAATCTTCTTTAGATTGTGGTTGTTTATTCGCGTAGTGCTTGGCTTGTCCATTAATTAGGGCTAGGTTACCTATTCCGTAGTAATCCTTTAAATTTGCTTCATCCACTTTGCTAGAAATTTCTTCTTTATTCAAGATTAAGTCTAGATCAAAACCTGTGTGCTTATTTGGCCTGTACTTTTTTAGAAATTCCGGCAACTCGCATAATCCATTTTCGTAAGTCAGAGATGCAGTAGCCAAAACAAGTCGAATTTTTCTATCATCTCTTGGTGAACTTAAATCCATCAGCCTATTCTCAAGTCCTGCTAATTTGCCTTGGTCTAACCGAACTACCGGGACGCTGCAGGAAGCTTCCTCTATTTCTCTCTTCGATGCAGATTTCTGAAGGTCAGCAATCTTCTTAGCCCACCGCGGGATCATTGATTCAAAATCTTGAGTTCTTTCTTGGGAGAGAATATAGATTAAATATCTACCATTAACCAGTTCAGATAAGTAGTCATACTGAGCAAGATGGCTGCCTGCCAGAAGAATCGGCAGATATTGAGTGCCTTTGAAAAAGTCGGCACCCAACATGTTGGGATTAATTTCGTTCACGCCAATCAATTTATTTCCTGCTATAGCACTAAAGACTTTAGCCATACCCTGAAGGTCCTCAAGGAAGTCATTAACCTGATTCGGATCTTCGTTAAACTTTCTTTCCCAATAGGCATAAACTCCGAGGTCTCCACTGATTTTCTCTCCATGATTCACAATGGCTAGGTTTCTAAGAAAGAATTCTGGAGTCTTAAGTTTGCTGCGAGAAGAATCTGCACTTCTAAGCGCCTTGGTCATTTCAGTCCACTTTTCGGATAAATCGTCATACTGGGTGTCGTCTACAAACTGGAATAGGTAATTCTTAAGGTAGTCAGCTCCCTCCAAATCCCTACCTCTTGAATTCATCTTGAAAAATATATCAAGCGCCTGTCTTTGATCGCCCACATTAGTTTCAACAAGAAAAGTTCCTTGAAGAATTCCTTGAATGAACTCACCTAATTGTGTTAAGTCAACAAAGGTCTTTTCTATGTGATCTTTACATTTCTCGTAGGCATTCAAAATGTTAGACTGAGTAACAGAAATTAGATCTTGAGGCCTTTGCTCTTTTATAGCTAGGGTAGTGAGTAGTACGTTTCCATCACCATACTCCATGTTGATTGGGATTGTGATTTTAGCTTGAGTATCAAGAGAGATTTTACGAGTGATAGAGTTTAGCGTCTGATGCAATGCCTTGAATCCTTCGGGGGCTGACAAAACAGATCCAAAATCTGCTATCAATTTGTTTTCTAAAACATCACGAGCTGAGACAATCAAGGTGTAAAGAGTTACTGTGCGCTGCTGACCATCGACAACCGCATGCGAACCATCCGTAAGCGAGTAAGTAATAATTGAGCCAAGCACATAATTATTTCTTTTACTTTCTGCAAATGTGGTCAAATCATCGAGAAGTTGTCTGACCTCCTCGTCAGCTTCCCAAGAATATTCACGCTGCCACTTTGGAATATTCAAAACAACATCGCGCAAAAACAGTTCACTAACACTTAAAAGTAGCGGGATTTCAGGTCTCTTGTATATGCGAGCCACTAATTCGGTCCAATCCTCGAGGTCGATAAATGTGCAGGTAGTAGACTCCCCGTAAATACCTCAACTACTATCTGATCATGATAGACGATTCCGGGGACAGTGAAAGTGTACAAATACGCCCCGGTGTCGGCCTCTACGCTCTTTTCCCTTCTCTTCGTTACACGCCTTGGGTGGCCCTGGGGGAGATGGTCGACAACTCAATACAGTCTTATCTAGAACATCAAGATGAGTTGCGGGCCCTGCATGGACCGGATTATCGCTTAAGAATTGACATAAATTTTCATGGAGGAGCAAATCCCACAATTCAAATAGTTGATAACGCAGCAGGCATATTTACAAAAGACATCTCAAGAGCATTTACCCCGGCTATGCCGCCTACAGACAAGTCGAAAATTTCACAATATGGAATTGGAATGAAGAGCTCAGCATGTTGGTATTCAAACTACTTTACGATAAGGACAAGGGCTCTGGGGGAGCCGGCCGCAAGGATCGTTATATTTGATATCAAGAAGATAATTGAAAACGAGATTTACTCTCTTGATATTCAAAAAGAATTAATAAGCAGTCCTAAGACTCACGGTACTAGAATTATTTTAAGCCAACTAAACCAACCTATTCCTACAGCTGGAGCTGCGTCAAGATTAAGAAGTTACTTAAGGTCAATGTATCGGGATTTTCTCAAGACTGGTGAATTGGTTCTCACGATTAATGGCGAGACTCAAGAGGCTATAACTTACAATTGGTTAAAAGCGCCTTACTGGCCCAACGATAAAGGCCCCATCGGAGAAGATAATTCTGAATGGTTCAAGGACTTCGAAGTAGAGCTAAATGAATCTTTTGTAGCGGAATACTCAGGCGATAAGCCTCCTGTTATTCGAGGGCGAATCGGGATCCTAGATAAAGGAGACACAAAACGGGCTGGGTTAGCCCTTCTTTGGAGAAGAAAAGTTGTCCAAGGTGCTGGAAATTTAGCTGATAGTCCTGATGATCTTTATAGACCCGCCCTAATTTTTGGCGGAGCAAATAGTTTTGAAAGACAGAGAATAATTGGCGAGTTAGATGTATCAGAATTAAAAGTCACATCATTTAAGGACTCGGTAGTTTGGCGGGAGGGTCAAGAAGAAGAAGCGCTTAGAAAGATTAAAGAGATTTTAAATGCAGACCCAAGTCCTCTATTGAAAATGGCTCGTAATTACAGAGCTACTGACAATTCGAAGGCTTCCAAAGCAAAAGTTTCGGCAACTCTTGAGGAAGTTGTTGAAACCACCACCAAGGCTCTCATTGAAGGAGGGGTCGATTCTCTTGGAGAGGGTTTTGAGACTCCGCTGCTGGATGAAATCCCTGAGCCACCAAGAAGTATCGATACGAAAGTTATTCGGAGTAGCATAAAATTGATTCCACAATTCAAGTCGGACATCATTTTGGAAGTGAAAGATCAAGCAGACGATTTCTCTTGGCTGAGAGTGTCTCCCAAAGATGGAGACAAATGGGTAATTACACTTAACAGGGAACACCCTTTTATGAATTCTTTTACTGTTGCCGATCCGGATTCTTTAGAACCAATACTTAGAATTGCCTTAGCTTTAGGAATTGCTGAAATTCAAGGCGTGAGCGCAGGGTATGAGTCTGCACAATTCCTAAGAATCCAGGTAAATGAAATCTTGCGCAATTTTCTTTCGAGTCGTTCTGATGCTGACTTAGTTTATGGCGAAGGTGACAATGATTAACACAGGTGGAGAATTCTCCAATTTTATAAAGAGGCAGAATCTTCCAGAGGATTCTGAAATAAAACTCCTTGAAACAACAAAGAGAATCTTGCAGAGAACTGACCTATTAAACGGAGAAATTTCATCGAATTGCCAGCTCGTGGTGGGCCAAGTTCAAAGTGGTAAGACGATGTCCTTTACGGCGCTAATTGCTCTGGCTCATGAGAATGGATTTCCTTTGGTTATTGTCTTGGCAGGAACCAAGAATATCCTTCTAAGTCAAACAACTGACCGATTGAGGAGAGATTTAAGAGCCGATGGTGATGGTGGAGCAAATCCATGGATCATAGAGCGGAAATTAACTCGAGCAAAGCGCCGAGAAAATGCAAACAATATATTGAAGTCACTTTCTATCTGGACAGAGGTCAAAGCCCCGGATCTGTTCAAACCAACTGTAATAATTACTTGTTTAAAGAATCGCGAGTCGATTGATGAAGTAACCTATATTCTGGAGTCCCTCCAAGGAAGATTAAGTATAGGCAATTACCCGGTTTTGATCGTAGATGACGAGGGAGATCAAGCAGGCCTGAATTTATTGCACACAGAAGACAAAGAATCTCCAATCTATGCAGCAATTAAAAGAATGAGGCAAGCTTCAAAGAGACACAGCTACGTTATGTATACAGCAACACCTCAGGGCCCGCTCTTAATTGGTATCGAAGATACTCTGTCGCCTAAGTATGTAACTCTCCTCGAAGCCGGAGCAGATTACCTAGGTGGAGAAGATCTCTTTTACGAGAAGAGTTCTTTCGTCAGATATATACCAAACACTGAAGCTCCGGCGATATTTGATACCAGCCAGTCTGTTTCTGTGCCTCACAGTCTAAAGAAAGCACTGGCATATTATTTACTAACTCTTTATGTTGCGCAAAAAAGATACTTACCAAAGCCTATTTCCATGCTAGTTCATCCGCATGCAAAGATTAGTTCTCACCTAAGGCATTTTGCTTGGGTAAATAGCGTTCTAGAATCTTGGCAAACAATTCTTCAAGATCAAACTGAATTACTTTATCAATCCGAAAAGGAAAAGTTTTTTACCCCTGCTGAACAAGAATTAGGGAAAACTTACAAATTTCCTCAAGATTGGAATCTCGACACTGCGCTAGAAGAGTTGAGGTGGTGGATTTCCAAAATTCAAGTGCGAGTTGTGAACTCTAAGCGCGACGAAATTACACCAGACGAATGGAAGTCGTATGCGGGCTGGATTGTTATCGGGGGGAACAGTCTTGAGAGAGGTTTCACCATTGAAAATCTTGCCGTTACATTTATGCCTAGGTCTATTGGAGTAGGGAACGTTGACGTTATCCAACAGCGTGGGCGTTTTTTTGGCTATAAGAGAAGTTATCAAGATTTACTAAGAGGATGGTTCTTTCAAGACAATGCTCAGGCTTACTTTGATTACGTAATGCACGAAAAATCCATCAGGGGTGAACTTGAGAGAATTGATCGAGCAAAGGAGAAATTGTCGGATTGGCGGCGCCGATTCCTTCTTGATCCTCAGTACAACCCAGTGAGGAAACAAGTCATTTCCATGGGAATTTTTCACAAGAGCTTGTCTACGTTTAAACAACAAACTCTCTTTGATCCAATATTGCAGACCCATAAAGAGCCATTTCTTGAGAGAATTTATTCACTTTGCAACGATCCTAAACCCATGAATAATGACCACAGAACTAGCTTTAGGAATTATTCTTGCGAAGTAAATCTTGATGACGCTCTCGAATTATTGGCAGATTGGCCCATGGCCCCTGATAACAGAGCAGAACTTAGTGACATGGTTTGGGCACTGAGGGTAATCGCGGACGAAAGAGAAATTCAGAAGGCGTGTATTGTCTTGATGGATTGGAATCCAAAGAGTAAAACTCAATATGTACGCGAGAGATCTATGTTACGTTTTAAGGCGAATCCTCAACTCTTGCCTGACGAGCAAAGAATAGCGACTTTATGGCAGGGCCCAACACCAAAGTCTGGAGGTAACTATCCAGGAGATTCAGAAATGTTTCTAAGAGAATGTTTGAGTATTCAAGTACATAGAGTTCGGCCTATTTATGAAAAGACAAAAAGACCAGACGTCATTGCACTTGGACTAATAGTCCCGAATAATAAAAGAGGATTGTTAGGGCAACTATTTAAAGTTGGGGACAAGAACAACTAGGAAATAAGCTTCGATACGTTTTCCTTCTCTTTACCTTTAATAAATGTTGGAGTTTGAAGTGACTTTAAAATTGAACTTAACAACTTTGGATTAGTGATTTTCATTATTTCTTGGTCTCTTTGTGCTGCTGCTCTTACCACCTGATAAACAGCTCCAACAGAAACTCCATTGCCAAGTTGTTTGTATGATAAAGAGTCACTCTGGCTCAAGAATGAAAAATTCTTTGGAAGACCTTGAAGTAAAGCGGCTTCACCAGGCGTGATTCTCCTCTGAAGCGGCCCTAAAATCGTAGTTTGCGTTATTGCGACTAGAGCAGGTACATAAGTTGATCGCTTCACACGTATACCTGAAGGTCGGAAATGAATTAGTCCCTCCCAAATGCTACTTAAGTCCTGAGCCTGCCACTCCAATTTTCTTTTTGATGGTGAAGCTTTTCTGATCTCTGGGTGAGCTTTAAACCAAGAATCAATTATTTCTCTATGCTCGAGATAAAACTGCCTGTTTTTAAATTCAAAATCCATTTTCCAATCTGGTGCTTTGTCGTCATATTTATACAGAGGTTTCTTACCCCAAATGTCTGACCAAAGTGGAAATCCTGGTAGCCGAACACCATTTCTCTCCTCCAGCATTCTTGCAACAAGATCATCCCAAGCATTGATAATTTCTATTTCATCACTTGGCAGTCGATATTTCAAAAAGTCTTCTGGATTTTCTTTTATTGGCAGGTCAGTCATCAGATCCCAGCAATTAGGATCCCATCCATCAAAGTCTGTAGGAAAAAAGAGTGGAACATCAAGAAATGCTTGGTTGACTTTTTTAAAATTCTTAGGAAGTTTAGTTCCCACTATAAAAACTCGCTCCCGTGCTTGAGGTGTCCCACCATATGAGGGAGGAATCCGATGCGGAGAAACAACAAATGGCTTGCTCGACACGCGATAACCAAGATCTCTAAGTTTTGAGATAATATAATTCCATTCGTGTGAGTGTCTTGGACCAGCCAAATTTCTAACATTTTCGAGAACTACTAAGGTTGGGTTGGCACTTTTGATAACCACAGCAATATCATGAAAGAGAGAACCTCGGGCTTCTTCCATTCCCAGTTGCTTGCCGCTTTTTGAAAATGGTTGACACGGGAAACCAGCGAATAAAACATCATGCTTGGGAATCACTTTTTTGGATTTTGGTTTCGTGTAATCATGGATGTTTCCAAGAGGGTTCATGCCCCAGTTCTTTTCATAGATTCTGGCGGCTGCTTCATCAATTTCGTTTGCCATCACGCAATTCCAACCGAAGGCACTACCCGCGGCATGGAATCCCCCGATTCCAGCAAAAAGATCAATAAAGGTTATGCCCACTTGCACAAGATAGCTTGCAGGTAGGACAATTTCTGAACATGACCCAACGAGTGCCGAGAAAAGCTGAGACGATTAAAGAGATCTCTCAATTAATAGGAATTCCTGAATTTCCTCTAAATAGAGGATCCTCGATTCCGAGCGCTTTTTTTACGAGCATCGCCATCGAGATGGGGATACCGGTGGTTCAAGGGATGCCACAAATGGCAAAGAAAATCATCGAATCAAGTCATCTTCAGTGGAATGAGAAGTTTTCTAGTGAGCTTACTCCCTCTGGCGGCGGAGGAACTGTCACTGCAATTGGACTTCTTCAAGTAAAGAATGCAGTTTTGGAGTGGCTAGGCAAACCAATCGACCCACTCCCAGCAGAAGTGATTTTTGATGAGTGGGCGCCTAATGTTGACTGGAAAGAGATGCGAGTTGCATTGCCCAAAGAATTACGCGAAGTAGCAACTCGTCCTGGAGCAGCTGATTTTCGCGATCTGGTCCTTACAGAATACGATTCACAATGCGCGATTACGCAGAATAAAACAGTTGAGGCCATTGAAGTTGCTCACATAGTCCCCTACTTTGGCCCAGAGAGCGATGAGCTTCAAAATGCAATTCCAATGCGAATAGACATCCATCGTCTCTTTGATCGAGGCCTAATAAGAGTAGTTTATGATCACGGAAGCCGGAAATTTCGAGTAAAAATTCATGAAGATGCATTGAAAGATTATGCAGAACTTAATGATCGAGAAGTAGTTTTGCCTAAAGATCCCCTATCGGCACCTAGTAAAATCGCAATCGCTGAGCAACACAAACTACATCAAGAACTTTGGGCGACAATTTAAAAGTTCTTAGCTTAAATCTGGTGAAATAGATGGCTAGGAAACCATTGTTCAGGAGTGACTTGTGCCAAATACCCCCAATGATCTTCAAAATAAGCAATTAGAGTGCCATCGGACATGATTCTCAGACGACCACCATTTGGTTTCCTTGCAATAAGCAGTGCTCCCAAGCTTTCTGAAACCTCAGGCCTGACCTGACTTAAGAGGCCGCTTGTCTTTCTGTCTCTTATCTCCCCAGTTAAGTGCAAGACATATGAGAAATCTAAGAACTTTCCATCAATCAATTCCCCAATCGTTCTCTCGCTGTTTGGTAGAACATCTCTGATTTCTTTTACCAAATCTGACTCCGTTCCAGTTGGACTTTCTGCTACCAGAGGTGTCTCAATTTGCGGAACATCTGGTTCAACTCCGTCGAGTTTTGCAAGCATCAAGTCACATTCAAGAACCAACGGCAACTCCATCTTTTTTGCAATCGGGTAAATATTCAAGATTAGAGTTTTTAAACTTTGAGTGCTAAAAACCGAGTTATGATGAATCCAGTCGTTTCTGTCGTCCAGAATAATTTGTAGTCTGCTAAAAAAAGCCACTAACTCTTTTTGGATTACTTTGGCCTTGATGGGTTTTCTCAAAGGAGAAGAACTATTTCTAAGTAGCTCCTTTAACAGGCTAGATGGGTCATTAAAATTATAATTCAAATAAACTAAATTAGACTTTCTATAATTCGTAAGCCAATTCTGACCTTCAATTTCGACAAGTGCCTCATCTATGGAATTAAAGAGATCTACGCCGAGTAAATTGAGAACACCTATTCCTGTTTGGTGAATCTGACCCTCTTCCAGAAGGTTGGGGATAGCAAGTCGCATAATTATTACCCCTTAAATAAATGATTAAGAATGCCAAGTATTGACATGTTCATAAATATAAATCTTTCATTGCGAAATGTCCATACATACGTAGATTAGTTCACAAATATTGAGATTGAGCCCACCTTTGGACATAACTTCAAACTTCTAAATCAGCTTTTTGAAACTCGATCACATAAGGCTAGCAGCGAAGCAGTAAGCAAAGGATCATCTAACCTCGACACAGCAATTTTGGGTTTAGCTCCATATTCTTTGTTCCTTATCGCATCGACATCAATCTCTTTGATATTTTCGAAAATACTTACCAACTCATCAACATAAAGTTCTTTTCTAAAATCAACAAATCTTGCTTCAATTGTGGCAAAGTCGAAAGAATGGAAAACCAAAGGATATCTAAAGCCATTCGTAGTCCTCACACAGATTGCGCCAGATGGTGTCTCTGATTTTGTCCCACCCCACTGATGACCACCCTTTACCATTAATTCTATAAATTGTTCAAACTTGGGAAGTGACGAAGGTTCGTGCGCAAGAAGCCAGGCAGCAAAGTCATCTTTACTCCAAGGATTTCTCTTTTCATACTCTCCGACCTCGGGCTTTAGAGCCTCGTAACCAAATGTTTGAGGAATTAGAATTTCTGTGTCCCCAGTTGAGTGTCTAACTAATTCGATCAGTGCTACACGAAAAGTAGCGTCAGTCTTCTTGTTAACTAAAATTACCATATCCTTGAGGGGCTCATTAATCTCATCAACTGCTAGAAGAAGCGTAAATCTAGCCCCCTCAAGATTAGTTTTTACTCCCAGTGATAGTGGTCCCTTGTCCGTTTCAACTGAGGTGAGATCCGCGCCTCCGTGATCTCTCCATCGTCTATGAAATTCTTCGAATGAGAGCTTATGCATACTGGCCGCATAGTCGATTATTTGCCCGACTACCTTTCTACGAACTTCGGGATTTCTTGCAAGTTTGCATTCGACAAGGGTGATTGATCCGTCTGTAGCGTTGATGATTACATTATCGATAGGGCCAGAGTCTGTGTTGAATTCTCTGCAAACAAAGGACTCAGCAGTTATTCCAGGTAACAAATTCGGAAATTCCTCAATCATTGCTTGAAGTTGGTCTTCATTTGCATATCCAGAGTCAGCGGGGGAGATCCAGTCACCACCACCTCTGCGGTAGAGAATTCCACTCATGTCAGATCATCCAATCTCGGTTATGCTAATGGGGCTACCGCCCTAGTAGTATCTCGGCTATGCGCTTGGGGCATAGCCACGCTTTCAAAATATAGTACTAGCGAACTGTCAATGTCCGAAATGTTCAGTTAAAAGTCAATTGTTTATGTACCTACATTCTCTTACCCCAAGCCTCTATTGAGTCCTTAAAAAGAGGGAAGGGCCGTCGAATGGACTTTGCGTTCATTCTTTATAGGATTAAATGTAAGCCATGAATTTTCCAATCTATTACTAAACAAATCGTGTATGCCACGCCTTGCATACGAGTGACAAATAGATCCTGATCTATTGCTTGTCAGTGCTCCGCTATACCCTGAGTATAGAAGATAAGGAGTTCTATAGTTGAAAACCTGCCCCACCTGTAACTCAATTAAGGGCTTAAGAAAGATTGCTTATGGACTTCCTTCATCAGATCTTGATGAGAGTATCTATGTTTCAGGTGGTTGTTGTATCAGTGAAT
>Ga0169931_10011037_pt1 | contig 12803 bp, 14 predicted proteins | sample Kivu_15m_20L_FD_129675 | JGI IMG/M metagenome (GOLD analysis project Ga0169931, IMG submission 129675) | Freshwater microbial communities from Lake Kivu, Western Province, Rwanda to study Microbial Dark Matter (Phase II) - Kivu_15m_20L... | ecosystem: Environmental > Aquatic > Freshwater > Lake...
GGGTCGGCAGGGTTTTCGGAGCAGAAAAGGATGGTTTCGGACAGAAGGTCAAAGGCACTTGCCTACAGGTCTGGAACTACAAAAAGGGCAGGCGAGGTGGCTTCCTCACTGAGGAGCCTCTCAGCAAAAATTGCGTCGTTATTGTAGCGGGTTCGCGGGGAACTTTAACAATATTGTCCGATTTAGAGACACGATGCTGATATTGTTTATTTGTCACTCCCAATAAAAAAATTATCTGTTTGTCAACAATTTTTGCTTTTACTACACAAGTCTTCAATTTCAAATTTATGCCTAGCAGGAGATATCATTGGCCACAATAGTTACAGAGTCCATTACAAACAAGACTGAGAAGAAAATTGATCCGAGAAATCAACTAAACGATTTGACTGGAACTGAATGGATTCAAGAAACATGTTCGGTGTTTTATCAAAAAGGATTGGGTTTAGCCCATAAAGAAACAAAATATGAGATACAGCATCCAGCTCCATTTTCATTTCAAGATGTAGGTAGATTAATCAGATTTTTCACAAAGAAAAACGATGTTGTTTTAGATCCTTTTTGTGGAGTCGCATCAACTTTGAAAGCGTGTGCTATTTTGAAAAGAATTGGAATAGGAATCGAGTTAAATGAAAAATGGGCAGCACTAGGAAAAAAAAGACTAGATGAAGAGGTTCAAGACTCAAGTAAACAAAAGATTCTGGTTGGAGATTCAAGAGAGGTTCTAGCAAAAATTCCTACAAATTCAATTTCCTATATTGTAACAAGTCCACCTTATTGGAATATACTTACCAAGACAAACAATATGAATAAAAATAAAGAACGAGTTAAAAGCGGTTTGGAACTTCAATATGGAGATAAAAAAAATGATTTAGGAAATATTACAGAGTATTCAGAGTTTTTGAATCAGTTGAGAATCTGTTTTGAACAATGCTATAGGGTTTTGTTAGATCGCCATTATTTCTCTATAATAGTGAGTGATTTCCGTAACAAATCCGAACTTGTTCCATTTCATAGTCATGTAATCGATAGTTGTAGGAGTATTGGATTTGACTTACAGGGAATAACAATTTTAGTTCAACGTAGTAAAAAACTATACCCATATGGATATCCTTATGCATATGTACCGAACATACATCATCAATACCTGATTACTTTCCGAAAAAGTAGTAGAATAAAGAAATAAACGGAAAAAGTTATTAGAAAACATCAGATCGATCGATCGGTTGACAAAATTATATGATAAGAGCTATGCTCTGATAATTGGAGTTGGCAAATTAGACGATGGTTCAATTTTGTTAGACTATGCAGAAAATTCAATAAATGACGCAAGAGCCATAGAAGAAATTCTTGAAAATAAGTGTGGGTTTGAAAGATCCAATATCAGCACATTATACAAATGTGAAGCAACGAAAACCGCGATACTAGACAAAATAAAAGAGATTTCCGAAAAAACAACTGAGGAAGACAGATTATTGATTTTTTATGCCGGCCATGGGGGCTCTATTAACGTAAAAGAGATTGAAGAAGGATTCATAGTACCGGTTGATGTTCAACCAGATGATAACAGACTTCCCAAATGGGACAGCGTAATTGGGTTTTGTGATCTAATCAAATTAGTAACAGAAAATGCCAAGTCTAAACAGATTCTGTTTTTAATTGATGCTTGTTTCAGCGGAATAGCATGTAAACTAATAGGCATGGATGAAAGTACACCTCCACAACAAAGGGATATTGTTGATGCAGTGATAAAGAGAAAAAGTGTAGAAATTTTTACCGCATCAGCAAAAAACGAAAAAATTGCAGATTCTGGAAATACAGATCATTCACTTTTTACTCAACGAATACTAGATTTTTTAAATAATGTTAAGGTAGAAGAATACAAAGATACGGGAGTTATTACAGCAAGGCAAATGGCAACACGGGTCACACCATATATCATAACTGATTCAATACTTAGAGGAAAGAGACAAGAGCCTCAATTTCAACGAGCTCCAACAGATCAGATAGGAGAATTCATTTTGAAACAGTTTTCTGATGAAGAAATTCAAGCAGCTAGAGATATTCCGCCAATGGAATTTTCAGAAACCGACGAATTAATCTCTGAGGCAGGACTCTTCGATTTATTGCGAGATGCAAGAAGAATGATGACAATTATAGCAACAAGCACGGTAGGATATGAAAATCGACCTCTATCAATTTCTAAAGTTTATTCACTGATTTTTGAGTTTCTTAAGAATGATAAATACGTACAATCCAAGTTAGATGAGATAAAAATTAAAAATAAACTAATGGAATCAAAGATAATTGAGATCATTAATACCATGTGTGTGAATATTATTGCTTTTGGCGTTAAAGAACGTTCAATTTTAGCTGCAATTCCAATAGGTACACCATCAAAAAGAAATAATGTGGTGGAGATGACTAAATAGGTATGAGTAATCCTCTAGATTCCCAAAAATTCATGATAAGAAAGCCCCTCGAAGAAAAATTAGGAGAGCCGCAACAGGGAAGAATGAAAGTGGGTAGTCAGATCATTCGACATTTGAGTAAAGGCATATACAGTACTCCTGCAATGGCAATCAAAGAATTAGTAAGTAATGCATTTGATGCAGACGCTCCTGAAGTACGTATTGAAACAAACCCGGTAAGTGGAAGTATTATCATACACGATACTGGAATTGGAATGGATTACAAAGATTTTGATGAAAACTTTACGTATATCAGCAGATCATCAAAAGAAGATAAAAAGACAACAGATTCAGGAAGGCCGCTGATTGGAAAATTAGGAATAGGATTCATAGCTGTATCGGAGCTTTGTGACACTATGATCATAAGCTCTGCAAAGAAAAAGTCAACAACCAAATTTACTGCAATCATAGACTTTACAAAATTTAAAGATTCGAAGAATAAGGATGTGGAGTTTAGTGATATCAGTGAATTCACACTTACTAACTATCAAAAAGAAAATCTCGACGAATCATATACTCATATAGAATTATTAGGACTTACTGAGGGATTCAAAAATAAACTGCGTGGAATTAGTGCTAAAGGAATTCATGAAAAGATTAGTAAAAATAGCTTCAATGATGTTGTGAAAGAGATTTGGAAAACACAAAGTCATATCAACATAGCGCAAAAATACGGTCCATATTGGGAGTTTGTCATGCATCTTGCAAGTATCATTCCTGTAAAATATCTTGATGACGGTCCAATACGTAAAATTGCAAATATTGATCAGAGCATTATAAAACCGATAAAAAATATGGCAGGTTCTTTCAATTTCACGGTTTACTTGGATGATATGGAATTAAGAAAACCATATCTTTTTCCAACACAGAATAAGATTGACAATGGTGAATTCACTGTACTGCCCTTTAATGATACATTTACTGCCAGTAACGGAAAAAAAGTATCCTATATCGGATATATGTATAGCCAAGATGGAGGAATTCTTGTTGATGATTGGCGTGGACTGATAATAAGAATAAAAAACACCAGTATTGGAATAATCGATCATTCATTTTTAGGATATCCATACGAAGGAGATACGTTATATTACAAATGGACTTTTGGCGAGATTTACGTTATGGAAGGATTAGACGATGCCATGAATGTTGACAGAGCCACATTCAAAACTGCAGATCCTGAATATTATGAATTTGCTAAGTCTGTACATCGAAAATTGAAAAAAGAAGTATTCAATTCAGTTCAGCAGCGATGGCATAAGAGAAACAAGCTTGAGAAAGAACATCTAGAATCAGTCAAAATGAATTGGCGGAAACATAGTTTGAGTAAAACATTCAGTAAACCATTTGATGTTTTAGTTGAAAAAAGGAATTTCGAGATAGGTCCAGTAAAGTTAGATAGAAAAAACCAGAGATTAATGATTAATACTATTAATGATGTTTTGACCTCATTTCCTGCCAGAGAGAGAACATTCTTACAGGATATTCTTGTGGCAGTAACCATCGCAAGAGAAAGATATCCAACAAACCCAATAAAACAGGAAAATCTACTTTACGAATTACTGAAGGAATTAGGGGAAAAATATCCAAAAACTAAAGGTAGAGTTAAATCAAAAACATCAGAATCTAATTAAAATAAATTTAAAAATTTTCATTCATTGTTATAGAATTCCTTAAGAATCAGTAAAATAGCATCAGTACATTGAAACATTGGGTATGGTCTGTTACTTCACAAAATTGGGAGATTGTTAAAGAGAAAAAAGTATGGGCCGTAAAAAATGAGCTGAGAACTAGAAGAGTCAGTAAAGGAGACTCTATAATTTTTTATGTAAAAAGATCTGGTTCATTCAAAGGTGTGTTTCAAGTAGTTAGTGATTGGTATAATGCAGAAGATGTTAAATGGTCAGATGAGGATGGGGAGATAAAATATCCATTTGAATGCAAGCTTGAAATTATACGATTAGGCGATGCAGTGTTCAATGAATTGATTCCAAAATTGCAATTTGTGAAAGGTAGAACTAGTCCACATTTTGCATTACAAGCACACAGTACTGGGCCAGGAAACTATGGCCATGACATCAGCCAGCACGATTATGAATTGATACTTAGTGAAATGAGGGAAGATGAAGAGATTATACCTGCAGACGAATCAACAGAAATTGATGAAGAATCAAATGAGCATGAAAATATCATAGAAAAACTCGAAGAAATTGGTAGTAGTTTGGGTTTTGAACCCTCCATAGATAAAGAGGACACATACATTGCAAAAGGCTGCATAGTTGATCTTGTTTGGGTCGCCAAAGTTGCAACAATTGGACCCATCAAATACGTATTTGAGGTACAAAGTAAAGGATCTAAAAAATCACTCATTACAAACCTAATTCAGTCAATAAATAACCCAATGGTGAAGAGAGTGATCGCGGTTTCAGATAAAAAACAATTAGAGAACATCAAAGAACAGATTAACCAAATGCGAGCTTTAAGTGAATCATCTAAACAAATGTTTGTTTATCTGGACATAAGCCAGATAAATAAAATTTATGAAGTCATACCGACACTACAGGAATTCAAATCACAACTTCAATTATTTTGAACTCCCTGTAAGAAGCATAGGATATTAGACAACGGGTCAGACATCATGGCGGTATTTGAAAACAGAATCTATAATTGCCGTGGCGATCCACATTTGTATCAGATTTATCTGTGAACGATACAATAATTCTGTGTCCGCCATAAATTGAAGAAATTCATCACTCGTATACTTTTGGTTAAAATTATAACCATTCTTGTCATTTATGAAATGAATGGTTACTGTGTTTGAATCTTCCAACGTGTATTTATGATGGGTCAGAGCATCTCGTATCGCACGCACATCAGTTCTGAATTCATTCTTTTTTGGAATTTTATTTCTAACTGAGAAGATTTGTGCGGTATCATATTTATTGAAAATATTGAATTTTTTTAATAATTGTTCTAATTGTGTTTTTAATGAGTATTCGACGGTTTCGACCTTTAGAATATGTGCATAGAACAAGGCGTAAAGTACCGTTTTGTCTGTTGGATTATCTTCAAATCGAGAGTAACAGTGATTGAAAATAGCGTTTGCTTCTTCAATTTTCCTGATATTCTCATCTAATAATTCTCTCGGATTATATCTAAATCCAAGAGGATCAGTTGATCTTTCCGATATGTCTATGTACGCCCTCCAGAACTGTGACAACTGACTTTCGTAATTTCCATTCCAGTGAATCATCTGGTTTACCATGGGAAGGCAGTGCTTTTCTATTTGTGATCTGTCTAGGAATGGTTCGCTAGTAGAATTTTCCAACATTACTTTCAACTCATCCAAACTCTTCATCGGTTCGACGAATCCGATTCCTGGACGACCTCGTTCCAATATCTTATAAAATCCTATTACATAATCAAAATACTTGCAACACAGTTGACTTAATTCCTTGGGTGTTAATTCACCTAGGTTACGATATCCTGTTGTCATACTTGATCATCAGATATTCATAATATTATTTGTTAAAACGTTGACAGAAAAATTCTATTCTGTCGAATATCCTCACAGTTTACTTCGTAATCCCTACTAGGATTACGCACAAAAAATGATAATACTCACGCACGTATTTTGACAGATCCTTGATATCTGTCATGATCTGTCGTCTCTATCAAAAACCTGTCAAAAGGGGCAACTCACGCATGAGTGAGTGATAGTAAGTGATAATTCTGTCATAATGCCTGACAGACTATTAATGTCATGCGTGATAGTCAGCCGACAGAGAAAAGGTGTTGATAGTGATAATCTGTGATAATTTTTGATGGGAAATTATCATTATCTGTCAATAATGATACTGATAATTCCTGACAGGAGATATCAGGATAGGCCGCCCAGGGTCAGGTACGGTTCCACCATATCATACTGCCTTCGCAGGGCCTCAGGGGAGTAGTCCGTATAGTGCTTTGCAAGTATCCTCTTTGGTGTGCGGCCGCAAAAGGCGTCTACGTACTTGTCCTTGATGCCTGCCTGGCCGCACTTTTCCGTGAACACGGTCCTCAGAAGGTGCGGATTTAGCGATATGCCCATCTTGTCGGAGGCCTCCTTGAAGGCCTGCTGCACATACCTGTCTGACACGGTAAACAGGCCTGTGCCCTCCGCGTTGTCACCGAACTTGACCTCTCCGCTAAAGAGGTAAGAGTCAAGGTATCCTGCAGTCTGTTTGGTGACAAAGCTGATCCAGGACGACTTTGTATCGCCTGAGTGTATTTCTGAGGCGTTTATCATGGCAGAGTCAATGTCAATATCCCTCAGCCTGAGCTTTAGGACCTCTCCTATTCTGAGGCCGGAGTTGTGCAGGATCAGAAACACCATCTGCACTTGGTACGGCAGGAGTGCGCAGAACCTTGCAAGCTGCTCATCCGTCGGTATCTCCTTTATTTTTGCACCTGCCTTGGAGAACTTGAAGTCCTCAATCCAGCTTCCAAGGCCTAGAAAGTCACGCACGTATTTTCTTAGGGCCTTGACCTGGTTTGACTTCCAAGAGTCTGACTCGCCTATCTCAAGGTAGGCCTTGACGGCCTCCTTGGTTATTGTGCCTCCGCTGTGGTTCAGGAAGCGCAGTATTGCAGACTTGTGGTTTTCTATGGTGTTTGGCTCCAGCTTGAGATGGTCCCTTGCGAACTTGGCGTATCCGGCAAGGCTGGAGTCAAAGTCTGACACGGTTCCGTCACGGTCCTGGACAGGCACGATCCTGAGCTTCTTTTCTATCCTCCTGAGGCTTTGGAGTATCTCGTCAAGTTTCTGCTCAGAGGTTGACATTTTCATCTTCCTGAACGTATTTGATTTCATGGCCTTGATTCTTATGAAAATCTATGATCTTTTTTCCTTGGGAACCAATGGAGTTTTCTTGGAATGGTCCTGCTTTACACGTTATACAGTGAAATACCCTCTCCGGGGCTTTTCCTGGTGTTGCCTCACCGTCCTCACCGTCCTCACTGGTCGTATTTTCGTGCGTAGAATCGGCCTTTTTCGGTGAGGCAATTGGTGAGGCAATATTGGTGTCCTCACCGGTGTCCTCACCGGATTTCGTGCCTAAATCCGGTGTTGGTGAGGACGGTGAGGACGGTGAGGACGTTCCGGGAAACCGTAGGGTGTCCTGTCGTGTCTTTTTCATTATTTTGACAACTGAGGCATTTTTCGTGAACCGACCATCGTTTTTGGTATAGTGGTAGGACTCGGTAATTATGTCCTGATTTCGCAATAACGGCTGGATAACTATCAATTCCTTTGTCAGGTAGTTTGGAGATTTGGGAAATCGGACGTATTTTGACTGTCGATCCACGCCCTGATCATCCGCTATTCTTATCAGATGTTGATACAGACTTGATGCCGTGCCTTCCCAAGTGTCCTTATTCTCCATGAAGAATTGGATTGCGTTTACTATCGGATAGGAATCCTGCGACGATATGTTCACTTCACTTAGTTTTTCATTATATCTTTGAAGGAACTCGTTTTTCTGGCATCCTAGGACCCTTGAGATCACTTCTCCCCACATCTCAAAGTCGGACATCCTTGAGGCAGGCCTTATCAGGCCCTTGATCCTTGGATATTCCCTCATTGCCTTACAGAGGGTTATGAAGATCTGACCAAGTACGTCCGGCAGCAGATCATCAAGCCTTTTGTTGAACTCGTGCTCCGTTATCCTGTTTGTCTCATCAATCACCTCCCTTGCATAATTGACAAGCCTTGACTGCAGGTCAGGATAATCAAGATACGGTATGATGCCGTTCAGCACAATCTTGCGCTTGAAGCTGTGGATAGATTCCTCATCATCGGTGTATAGCTTGCGCCTTGGATTGTTGCTTCCGGTAATGGCCCTGCATATGATATCGGACACCCTCGGGCTGATGCTTCCTATGTTGTCAAAACTTGGAAGGTATCTATTCTGAAGCTGCAAGATCAAGTCGTCCTGCTTTTCGGCCATTGCAGAAACGTTGTCCTCCTTCTCCCTGCCGTTTGGGTCAACTATTCTCTTGATGGTGGCCGTAGCGGTGGTTTTCAGGCTGCCGGCCATGCCATCAAAGACCATCATTGGTATCGGGTATGCCTCAAGGAACAGCGCTACAAGGTGGGTCTTGAAGATAATTCTGTCCCTTGGCACTATGTGGAGCAGCTCAACTAGCTTGTCCAATGCCTTCTCATCACCGTCTTTTGGTATGACTTGTTTTTGCAGGGATTGGGTCCTTCGAAACACAGGCATGCCCAGGTCGAACTTTACCATACTGGTATTCTCTTGCGTTATCTTGATGAGCTGCCAGTCCTGCGTTCCAAGGTCGTAGTAAATCGCACCATCAGCCTGTGCTATCCTGTTGTGGACCTGCACCCTGTCCGTGCCGTTCATCTGTGCCTTTGCAATGATATGGTTCAATACGGTCTTGAAAAAGTCGTCAGCGTGAATCTCGTTTGACTCTATGTTCTTTGAATACTCGTCATTGAGCCAGTACCTGGCCCTTACAGACGAGAGGCTGATTGCCTCAACGTGGTTGTTTACCTCGACAATGGCATAGACCTCATCGGAGTTGTTTTCAGATATCACGAGTTTTTTGATCTTTGTAAGCGCAAAGTCCAGAGCCTTCTTTGACGCAGTCCTCTCGTCCTTTTCCTTCTGTTTTGGTTTCTTGTCGCCTTCCACGGTCACCTGGTCCCTTGGAACTATCCTGTGGCCCACGTCCTTGTGCCATTGCAGGTCTTCCTTGCTGTTGGGAACCTCAGTTCCGCAATCAACACAGAATAGCACTTCTTTTTTTACCTTCATCCTGTGCCGCCCCCAACCAAGCTCAAGTCAGCTAGGCTTTCTGCAAGCCATAACGGGCCACGGCGCTCCGACATGTCGGATATGATTCCAAGGTCATAGGTTGATTCCAGCAGCTCACGATAATCATGGTCATGCAGGATGTGATTCCTCATCTGGCCCTTGTCTGCATAGATGATCTTACGGCCGTGTTTGCACCCTTTGATAGGGCATTTGCGCGGCAATACAAGGCTCATTCCTGCAATGCCTCCCCCCTGTGCTCTCGCGTGATGTGCCACTTGAGCGCGTGAAGACTTGGGAAGCGCCTTGACCTGTTCTTGGCCTTGATGCACGCAGAACAGAGAATGAGGCCGTTTTCAGAATACTTTATTGGTACAGTGGTCTTACTCATTAGTATCATTCCTTGTTTGAACTGCATTGTTCGGATGAGAATGGGAGTTCTCGGATTTGTGGAGTTTCTGCAAGATTGTCTCCACAAACCGATTTTTAATTATTCCAAAACGTGAGATGAAAAATCCCAGGACATGGACGCCGCCTCTTGCGCCCATGCCCCTGGATGCTTTTTGGTTCGACACATCAGTTGAGGTAGGTGTCCTTCGCACATTCCAAACAACATGGCCAGAGCATGCATGCTTCTCGGGGTTCTGTCGCATGTTCACGTCCCCTGTGCGTCCAGGGACTGTCTCAACCGTTTTCTGATCCTCGAATACGCAATGGCTACCATTGAGGATCTTGCTAAACGGTTGAGTATGATTCTTGAAAAAACGTGGGAGGTTCAACTGATACGTACCTCCAAAATCGGGACGTCTTGGCAGAAGCAGAGGTTATGCTGGACCGTTTGGACCTCCTCACATCTGCAGGACTCGATCTCATTTGTGAGTAGCTTCTGGCATCGCCTGCAGTAATGAGTGAATATGGTCCATGCAAGAAGGCCCTTCTTTCTCCGTGTAGGGTATGGGAGCCTCACCACCTGCCTTTGTGGTAATTGCTTGTCAAGTCGCCTGTAGTGTTCTTCTGTTGCGTACTGGTCCATTGCATCCCTTACTTGGTATTTCATGAACGCGTGGAGATAGTCGCGTATCAGATAGACCAGACAGTCAGGAGAGATACGGTCCTTCTTGTCAAGGAGGGCCTGGATGGTCAAGGCCTCCACGTTGTCCATGTACAAGGGATGGTTCCTTTGTACAAAATCCTCAACGAACTTGGCCCAAGCCTCCGAAAGTTGTGGTTTGTTATCTATGGAAATATCGATTGGCTGCGGTTCCTTGGCAAATACCGGGATTGATGCAAATCCGCTAGGAGTCTGTCCGACCTCAATCATGCCGCGACCTGCTCCTTTTGATATTCCACGACAAAACCTGCAAAGTCAGGATCCTTGCGGTGCTGCTCACACAGTTCTATCCTGACTTCCTTACCGTCCCAGTTGTAGACGCGAGTTACGGTTTTGGGGTTGTCGTCAAGACAGCACTTACGTCTAGAAAAAAACGTGGACATTTCAATATCCTCTCTTTCTAATCTCCAACTCTCGTCTTACCGCATAGTTGACGAATTGTGAAGGATTTGAGAATCCATTTTCCTCATTCTCACAGAATGTTTTGACGGCTTCAAGTAGTGATTTGAGAATGATAGTACTAGTCCACTTATCTTGGTGGGTTTTTTTCATATTACATATTTATAATATCTACTATTTATTTATTACATTAGTATAATAAATCAAAAGTTAATAGTCTAATATTACAAATTTGTAATGTGGTCAGACAGAAGCGCGATAAGGTTGAGCCTAATTGGAGGCCAATACAAATACCATCAGAACTGTTCAGAGATTTGGAAACATTTGCAAAATCTGGCGTATCTAGAGCATTGGGCTTTACGAACAAATCGCAGCTTGCAGCGTTTGCAATAAGAGATTTTCTGCACAAATATGCAGAATACATATCGATATACCAGCTTGCAGATGTTACCGAAGATCAAGTTACAATAATCGATCATGCAGAAAACACAGTAGCAAAATTAACGCATGATGGAAAATTTCTTCACTGTGATAGAGATGATGAGAATTATTGTGATCACATCAAATTTGCTCTGTTATGCCCTACTGTATTAAGAGTAGTAAAAAAATTCGGTTATCCAGACGAGAATAACAGACATTCATAAATTTTTAGTCTTTTCTAGCATACGTATCCTTCGCTCAAGGTCTTCTATCCTGGCATTCTTGGTCTCAAGATCTGAAATACGCTTCTGCTGCACCATATTATCGAGCCTTACCCTTTCCTCATCGGATATGGTCAAATTAGGCACGGCGTTAAGGTACTCTTCCACAAGCTCAAGGATGTTGGCCTTAAAGTAGTTCCTGTCAAGCTGGACCAGGCCTGTGTGGCCCATTGCAAACTCCTTCTTGATCAGGGCTGCTAGGGGAGAGTCCTTTGAGATTGTCTCCTTGAAGGTCTTGTTGAAAAACCGCCTAAATCCGTTCATTGTCGGGACCTTGTGCCTGCGAGCCTTGACAAGATTGCTCCTCAATTCGGACTTTTTCACCACTCTTTCAACCCTTTTTCTTATGCCGCTTTCCTTCAATGGCCTGACAAACAGGCCGGATTTTTTGAAGAGGGGATCTGCAGACTTTGGTTCCCTTCCAGTCTCGTTAATCCACATCGTTTTGTAGTTCAACAGGGCCTTGTAGGCCTCGGGCGTGATGAACGCGGGATACTCCTCCTTTGTGTGTCTGTAGACTGTCAGGACCGCGCACACAATCTCTGATCTTGCACTTTCGGATTCGGTGACATCATCCAAAGCCAACCTTCCATCAATACGGTAAACAGGTCTTACGTCCTGCCATTTCAGGCCGTCAAGACCCCCCACCCTGGCCCCCGAGCTTGCAGATACAAGAACTATTGCCCGTTCTAACGCGTCTGAGAATTCCAGCATCCTTTGTATTTCCTGCCTGGCGTATCCCCTGGAATCATCAAGGTTGTTCTGCTCGGGATATGTTGCATAGATGCGCTTCCATGCAAACGCAACGCCGTTCATGTCAAACAGTTTCTTGATCGGCTTGAAGAAATTGTTGAAGGAGCTGGGATTGAGATAGTCCTTGTCTGAGGGGTCTTTTTCTGTCCTCTCCCTTAGCATCTTGGACAGTGAGAGCAGGATGCGAAGTGCTTCCTGGGGATTATCCTTTGCCTTGTAAACCATCTGGACCGCTCTTTTCTCAAAGCTCCCCTCAAGCACGTCCTCAAGGTAGTTGCAGAGCACCTGCCTTAGCTTCCGTGCGTATGAAATTCTTGAATCTGCCGACTTTATCCCCTGGTAGAACAATTCTAACGGATCGTCCTCGATCTTGACCAGATTCTCCTTTGTTATCTTCATGCAACCTCACTAACGCGGCGGGTCCCAAAAAAGGACATTATTGTAGCGGGTTCGCGGGGATTCGGACCCCGGACAGCCGGATTAAAAGTCCGGTACTCTACCTGGCTGAGCTACGAACCCTTCGAAACTCTGCCAACCGTGTATAATTTAGTCTTTTACC
>Ga0169931_10011038_pt1 | contig 12802 bp, 9 predicted proteins | sample Kivu_15m_20L_FD_129675 | JGI IMG/M metagenome (GOLD analysis project Ga0169931, IMG submission 129675) | Freshwater microbial communities from Lake Kivu, Western Province, Rwanda to study Microbial Dark Matter (Phase II) - Kivu_15m_20L... | ecosystem: Environmental > Aquatic > Freshwater > Lake ...
ATCGACGCGCAAGAGCGAGCCGCCGCCGCAGCCGATGGTGTGCAGGTCGAGCGACGGCACCGCGATGCCGTAGCCGCCGATCGAGCCGTGCTGCACGGGCTCGACGGCGCGGCGCGCGCCGAGGCGTCGGAAGGCCACGTCGGCGCTCGTGCCGCCGATGTCGAGGCCGACCATGCGGTCGAGGCCCGCTTCGCGCGCCGCGCGCGCGGCGCCGAGCACGCCGCCCGCAGGGCCCGAAGCGATGACGCGCACGGGCTCGCGCGCTGCGCGTTCGGCCGAGATCGTGCCGCCGCTCGAGCGCAGGAGCTCGAGGCGCGCATCGCCGAGCGCCTGCGTCAAGCGCTGCAAGTACGCGCCGACGACGGGCGCGAGCGCGGCGTTCACGACGGCGGTCGAGAAGCGCTCGTACTCGCGGTGCTCGCGCACTAGCTCCGCGGAGAGCGTCAACGGCAGTCCGAGCGGCGCGAGCGCGCGCGCGACGGCGCGCTCGATCTCAGGATCGGCGTAGGAGTGCAGCAGGCACACGGCGAGCGACTGCGGAGCCGCGCGCGCGATCGCTCGACGCAGCGTTGCAAGCTCGCGCGCGCTCGGTGAGCGCACGGTCTCGAGTGCGCCATCGGAGAGCCGCGGCCACGAGCGCTGTCCGACCTCGAAGCGCAGCTCGCGCGGCACGAGGTCCGGCGGCTTGACGGGCCGCAGCGCGTACAGATCGGGCCGATCTTGGCGCGCGATCTCGATCAGATCGACGAAGCCCGAGTTGGTGACGAGCGCCGTGCGCGCCACGCGGCCGGTGAGCAGCGCGTTCAGGCCGACGGTCGTGCCGTGCACGACGCGCAGCTCGCGCGGGCGAGCTCCGGGGCCGAGCCCGAGGCGCTCGAGGCCCGCGAGCAGCGCGCGCGCCGGATCGTCGGGGGTGCTCGGCACCTTCTCGAGCCGCACGCGACCGCCTTCGACGAGCGCGAGGTCCGTGAACGTGCCGCCGGTGTCGACGCCGACCACGGAGCCTTGGGAGCGAGAGGTCACGGTGGCAGTGTAGATGTTGCTACCCTGTCGCGCCCGCAGGGGCCCGCTCTCGCCGATGCCGCTCGTCCTCGCGCTCCTCGCCTCGTACCTCCTCGGTTCGATCCCCTTCGGCCTCGTGCTCGTGCGGCTCGCGAAGGGCATCGACCTGCGCACGGTCGGCTCGGGCAACATCGGCGCCACCAACGCGATGCGCGCCGCCGGCAAGCCGGTCGGCCTGGCGGTCTTCGCGCTCGACTTCGCCAAGGGCTGGGTGGCGGTGTTCGGGTTCGCGGGACTGCTGGCCGGGAGCGAGCCCCTCTCGTGGACGGCGACGGCCTGCGGCGCCCTGAGCGTGCTCGGCCATTGCTTCCCGATCTGGCTGCGCTTCGCCGGCGGCAAGGGCGTGGCGACGGGCTGCGGCGCGCTGGTGGCGATGGATCCGTGGATCTGGGTCGTCGGCGGGGCGGTGTGGCTCGCGACGCTCGGGCTCGGACGCATGGTGAGCCTCGCGTCGATCGCCATGGGGCTCGCCTTCCCGGTGGCCGCGTGGTTCCTGACTGAGCGCGCGGAGCCGACGGCCGGAGCCGCGCTGCTCGCGCTCTTGATCCTCGTGCGCCACCGCTCGAACATGGCTCGCATCGTGGCGGGAACGGAGTCCAAGATCGGCGCCAAGCGCGCGGCCGCGCCCGGAGCCGAAGGTGGCTGAGGCGCGCGACGAACAACTGCGGCGCGCGGTCGTGCTCGGCGACGGCAGCTGGGGCACGGCGCTGGCGCTCTTGCTTGCGCGCAAGGGCATCGAGGTGAGCGTGTGGTGCAACCAGCGCGCCCACGCGGACGAGTTCAACGCGGCGCGCGAGAACCGACGCTACTTGCCGGGCGTCGCCCTGCCGGCGAACCTGCGCTTTTGCGCCGACGCGCACGCGGCGGCCGCGGGCGCGCAGCTCGCGGTGAGCGCCGTGCCGACGCAGTTCCTGCGCGCGGCGGCGGCGCGCTTCGAGGATGCGCTCGCGGGCAACGTGCCGATCGTGTCGGCGAGCAAGGGACTCGAGATCGAGACGCTCGCGCGGCCGACCGAGATCCTCGCCAGCGTGCTCGGGCCGCATCCGCTCGCGGTGCTCTCCGGTCCGAGCCACGCCGAGGAAGTCGCGGTCGGCAAGCCGGCGACCGTCGTCGCGGCGTCGACCGACGCGTGGGTCGCGAACCGCACGCAGGCGGCCTTCAACGGCGAGAGCTTCCGCGTCTACACCAGCGACGACCTGCTCGGCGTCGAGCTCGGCGGGGCGCTCAAGAACGTGATCGCGATCGCGGCCGGCATCAGCGACGGGCTCGGGCTCGGCGACAACGCCAAGGCGGCGCTCATCACGCGCGGCATGGTCGAGATGGCGCGCGTCGGCGTCGCCCGCGGCGCCCGCAAGGAGACCTTCTTCGGCCTCGCCGGCATCGGCGACCTCGTCACGACCTGCTGCTCGCGCCACTCGCGCAACCGGGCGGTGGGGGAGGCCATCGGCCGCGGTGAGACGCTCGAGAGCCTGCTGGCGCGCATGAAGATGGTCGCCGAGGGCGTGTGGACCACCAAGGCGCTGTTCGGGCCGGAGTCCGAGCTGTCAGGCGTCTCGATGCCGATCGCGGCCGAGGTGCACGCCGTGCTGTTCGAACGCAAGGATCCGCGCACCGCCGTTGCCGACCTGATGCGTCGCGAGCCCGCGCCCGAAATGAAAGGTCTGGTCTGATGCCCGCGCCGCAGGTGCTCTTTCCGACGTTCCTCCTGCTGACCGTCGCGCTGCTCGGCGTGGTGGTCTACACCGGCATCAAGGCCAAGCTGCGACTGCACCTCACCTTCGTGGTGCTGACCGTGCTCTCGCTGGCGACGGCGATCGTCGCGGCGCTCGCGCTCGGCAAGCTCTACGACCTCGAGTCGGCGGGTGGATCACGCCGGTGCACCTCAAGCTCGCCCGCATCGCCACCTACGCCTACGTCCTGCCGGCTGCGACGGGCGTGATGACGCTGCGCGATCGCAAGCACCGCAAGCTGCACTTCCGCATGGCGATGCTCACGCTCACGCTGACGGTGCTCGCGGCGGTCACGGGCGCGTGGATGATCTTCCACGCGACGCCGCTAGCTGCGCAGTCGTAGCACGACCCACGGCACGACGATCATCACGCCGTTGGCGAAGAGCGGGATGCCGGCCAAGAGCACCCACACCCAGCGCGCGCGGATCGAGAGCAGCGCGAGGATCGCGCCTGGCACCGTGAAGGCCGCCGAGGCGAGCAGCGTCGAGAGCAGGTCGGGCCCGTTGCCGGGGTCGAGCGCGCGCCACAGGATCGCTCCGCCCCACACGGCGGCCCCGGCCGTGGCGAGGCACATGGAGGCCATCCACGTGCGGTGGCGCCGGCGCACGACGCCCGACATGGGGTAGAGACGGCGCAGGGGGCGAGCCATGGGCCCATTCTGGCCCCGGCCCGCGCGCGGACCAAGCGCTCCCCCTCGGAGGCTGCCGTTGGCGCGGACGGGGCGAGTGGAGTAGACTCTCCGCCCCCCCTTCAGCAGAGACTTTGGGTCGGGGCGTGGCGCAGCCTGGCTAGCGCGCTTCCTTGGGGTGGAAGAGGTCGGAGGTTCAAATCCTCTCGCCCCGACCAATCTGCTGCACTCGCGCCGCGCGTCCTGCCGCGCGCAGCCCTTCCTGACCGTGCGGAGGGCCTCCCCCTTGCGGGATAGGGAAAGTAGTTCATGCTCGGACCGGTCCGGCTGCGCTTGTCCCAGGCCACGGCTGGACCGTCGATCCCCCCTCTCTCGTCGTTTTCGCGCTCCCGGAGGAGCTGTTCATGCGCCTGGCACTCTCGCTCGCCCTTTGCATCGTCGTGTCCGCCACGGGCTCGGCCCAAGTCACCCCCTCGGCCCAGTTCGCCGGGCAGGTGCAGGAGGGCTTCGACGCTGCTCCCACCGGCTTTCAGGCCTGCATCCCGCAGGCCTTCGGGGGAGCGGGGGAGGTGTGCACGATCAACAGCGCGGGCCTGCTCGCGACGCCGACGTGGAACTACGTCTGCTCCCTGAGCGCCCACAGCGGCACCAAGTTCGCGGCCAGCGCGACGACCGCCGTCGAGGTGCGCTTCCACAGCGGCGCCTATCGCTTCGGCGGCTGGTTCGGCTCGAACAGCTCCGGCGGCAACGCGCGCTTCGACTTCTACGACGCCGGCGGCAACCTGTTCAGCACGCAGACCGCGCAGTTCCCCGCGGACTGCGCGTGGCGCTGGTTCGGCTGGGAGTCCTGCCCGACCGCGATCCGGCGCGTGGTGATCACCGGCATCAACACGCCCAGCGGCGCGTTCGTGGCGATGGACGGACTGCAGGCGAGCTTCACGCCCAACCCGAGCTGCAACACGGGTCCCACGACGTACTGCACCTCGGGCACGACCAGCAGCGGCTGCAACGCGCAGATCAGCGCGACGGCCCAGCCGAGCGCGAACTTCTCGGCGCCGATGCTCATCAACGTCGCGAACCTCGAAGGGCAGAAGACCTGCCTCGTGTTCTACGGGCTCGATGCGCTCGCGCCGCAGTCGTGGTGCGTCAACACCGGCACGAGCTTCCTGTGCGTCAAGGCCCCGACGCAGCGCACGGTCGCCTTCAATTCGGGCGGAACGAGCGGCGGCTGCAACGGCAGCATCTCGTTCGACTGGAACTCGTTCCACCTCGCCAACCCGAGTGCGATCGGCACGCCGTTCTTCCCGGGCCAGAACCTCTACGCGCAGGCGTGGTTCCGCGATCCGCCGTCTTGCCGTCCGACGGCGCTCTCCAACGCCATCAAGCTGACGGTCCAGTAGGCGCGGCTCCGTCGACGTCGAGCGCGAGCACGCGGGCCGCCCGCGGCTCCTCCTCGACGTCGATGCGCCACTCGTGCGAGCGCAGGTGGCAGCGGCCAGAGGCGTCGCACACATAGGCGAGGGCCTGCACGCAGACGAGCCCTGAGCCCGCGACGCCGAGCAGCACGCGCGTCTCGCTGTCGGCGAGCGCTCCGGTGATCTGCTTGGCGGCGACGAGGCCGCCTTCGCGCAGCACGCGGAACTGCGACGGGGCACCTGCGGCGAGCGTCTCGCCCGCGCCGAGCGGGATGCGCAGCACGAGCTCGCAGGCACCGCTCGCCAAGCGCCGCCGCAGCTGCGGATGCCGGACCGTCTGGGGCAAGTGGGGGAGCGGGGCGGCGTCGAGAGTCGGCGCCTGCGCCGCCCGCGGCACCGGCACGCCCGCGAGCGGCAGCGTGCGCACGACGTGCTCGACGAGATCGATCACGCGCACGACATGGTTGCCCGTGTCGGCGACGTACAGGCGCTCGCCCGCGAGCGAGAGGCCGCCGGGCTCGCAGAAGCGCGCTTGCTCGCACTCGCCGTCGACCCAGCCCGCGCTCGTTGCGCCCGCGTCGCGTGAGACTGAACCCGCGTAGCGCGAAACCGTTCCCGTATCGGGATCGAGCAGCTTGATCTGGTGGTTGTAGCTGTCCGCGACGTAGGCGAGGACGCGCTCTTGGTCCGCGTTCGGATCGCAGTTGACCGCCAGCGGATGCTGGAAGCGCCGACCGAGGCCCGCGCCCTCCTCGTCGCCGAAGTGGAACAGGTCGCGCGGCTCGCTCGCACCGCCCGCGAGCGTCGTGACGCGCCGCGTGTCGAGCTCGAGCGCGCGCACGGAGCTCGACTCCGAGTCCGCCACGAGCACGCGGCGACCGAGTCGCGCGAGACCGGACGGCTGCGCGAAGGCGGCGAGCTCGAAGGCTCCGTCGCGGCGCAGCTCGCTGCCGTCGCCCGCGAGCGGCCGCACGGATTCCGTGCGCGGGTCGTAGCTCCACACCTGATGCAGACCGGCCATCGCGACGAGGATCTCGCCGTCCACGGCGCACAGGTCCCATGGAGAGTTGAGCGAGGCGGAGCGCGCAGGGAGCGGCCGCGCGCGCTCGTAGCCTTGCCGCCCGTTGCCCGCGACCGTCTCGACGCTCCCCGTCCGCAGGTCGATGCGGCGCAGAGCGTGATTGCGCGTATCGGCCACGTAGAGCGCGTCGCCTTCGAGCGCGAGACCCTGCGGACCGTGGAAGCGCGCCTCGGCAGCCTCGCCGTCCTCGAGACCCGGAAGGCCGCTGCCGAACTGGCGCAGGAAACGTCCCTCGAGGTCGAGCTCGAGCACGCGATCGTGCCCGCTGTCGGCGACCCACAGGCGCTCGCGGCCCGCGTCGGCGAGCAGCTTGCCCGGGAAGCGCAGCTCGCGCGGCAGCGCGCGCTGGCTCTCGGGTCGCAGCGGGAGCGCACTCGCCTCGAACGCGCCGGGCAGTGCGTGGTAGTGCTCGAGCGCGGCTTCGACGAGCGCGTCGAGCACCGCGCGCTGACCTTCACCGGAGAGCTGCGCGAGCACGTGTCCATCCGGACCGACGAGCACGAGCGTCGGCCACGCGCGCACCCCGAAGCGCTTCCAGATGTCGAAATCGCCGTCGAGCACGACCGCGTGTGCGACGTTCTCGCGCAGCACGGCGTCGCGGACGCGCTCGAGGTCGCGCTCGTTCGCGAACTTCGAGGTGTGCACGCCGACGACGGCGAACGGCTCGCCCCGGAAGCGCTCTTCGAGCCACGCGAGATCTGGCAGCACGTGCAGGCAGTTGATGCAGCACGAGGTCCAGAAGTCGAGCAGCACCAGCTTGCCGACGAGGTCCTGCTTGCTCGTCAGCGGCCGCGAGACGTTGAGCCACGCCTTGCCTTCACCGAACGGCGGCGCGGGCACGCGCGCCGCGGCGTTGCGGGCGATGATCTCGCGGGCCTTAGCCCGCAGCGCTTCCTGCCGAGACTCGTCCATCGCTCACGCCTGCCCGAACAGGAGGCCGAGCACGCGGTCGTGAACGCTCGTCATCGGCACGATGCCGTCGCGCGGCTCGTCGCCGCAGGCTCCGAAGGGTTGCGAGCACAGGAACACGGGGCCGTCCTTGGGATCGTCGGGAATGCGACCGTGGCTGCCCTTCACGAGCTTTGCGTCGAGCGGAATCACGTCCATCAGGTAGCGCATGCCGAGGAACTTCTGTGCGAGGCGGCGCGCGATGCGGACCTTGGGCAACGCGAGCGCGGGGTCGAGGAACAGCTCGCACGGGTCGTAGCCGGGCTTGCGATGGATGTCGACCGTGCGCGCGAAGTCGGGCGCGGCTGCGTCGTCAAGCCAGTAGTAGTAGGTGAACCACGCGCCCTTGCGCGCGATGGCGACGAGGTCGCCGCTCCGCGGGTGGTCGATGCCGTAGCGCCGCTGTGCCGCACGGTCGAGCACCTGCTCGACGCCGGGCAGGTTGCGCAGCACGAGCGCGGCGTGCGTTCGCGCTTCCTCCGTGCGCGCGTACACATGCGCGACCTGATGGTCGGCCACGGCGAAGGCCGCGCTCGCGAACGTGTCCAGCGACTCGCCCGCCGGCCCCGGACGCACCTCGAGCAGGCCTTCGCTGCGCAGCGCGCGATTGATGTGGACCGGCGTGTCGACGCTCTCGAGCCCGTACTCGCTCACGACCACCACCGTGGCGCCCAGCGCGTCCGCGGCCTTCACGATCTTCGCGACCTGCGCGTCGACCTCGCCCAGCGCCGCGGCTCCGCGCGCGGACTCCGGCCCGTCCTGCTGGTGGCTGTAGTCGAGGTGGGGCAGGTACACGAGCGTCAGCTTCGGCGCGTGCAGCTCGAGCGTGCGCACAGCGACATCGGCGATCCAGCGACTCGACGCGAGCCCCGAGCGCGGCCCCCAAAAATCGAAGAACGGAAAGGCCCCGAGCTCGCGCTCGATTTGCTCGGGAAACGCGGGCGGGCGGCCGTACACCGCGAGCAGCTTGCGTCCGTCGGCGGGGTAGAAGGGCCGCGGCGTGATCGACCAGTCGACCCGCGCGCCCATGTTCCACCACCAGAAGAGCTTCGCGCAGGTGAACGCCGGATCGCGCTCGCGCGCGGTCTCGTAGAGCTTCTTCGCGCCGACGAGCGCGTTCGACTGGCGCCACAGAGCCACGTCGCCGGTGTCGCGGTCGAACCAGCCGTTTCCCACCGCGCCGTGCACGTTGGGCATGCGGCCAGTGAGCATCGTCGCCTGCGCGCTGCACGTGACGGCGGGCAAGATCGAGCCCATCGGCGCGCATACTCCGCGGCGCGCGAGCTCCGCGAGCGCAGGCGTGCGCGGTCCGATGTGGCGCGCGGTGAGGCCGACGACATCGACGAGGACGACGGGTTGCATCGAAGCGCGGATGCTAGCATCCGCGCATGTTTTCGAAGCTCTTCGGGATGTTCGGCGGCAAGCCGGTGCTGGTGAAGGGAGCGGGCAAGCTCGCCGAGGGCGAGTCGAAGCGCGTCGCGATCGGCGATCCGCTCGCCGACGGCTTCGAGGTCATCCTCGGACGCGTCGACGGCAAGCTGTGCGCGCTCGACCGCCACTGCCCGCACGAGGGCGGACGCCTGATCGACGGACCGCTCGCGGAGGGCCGCTACATGGTGTGCCCGCTGCACAACTACAAGTTCGACCCGCGCAACGGGCGCGCGGTCGGCGTGACGTGCCCGGACGCGAAGACCTACAAGGTGCGCGAGCGCGACGGCGACGCCGAGCTCTTCGTCTGAGCGTCCTGCGGGCCTCGCACGCTCAGCGCGCGCGCGCGATCTCGAGCACGGCAGCCGTCTCGAGCAGCAGACGCTGGTCCGCGGCGGAGGTTTCGGACTTCGTCGGCCCAAGCGCGCTCGCACGCAGCAGGTTGAACGAGCTGCGCACCGCCTCGACGTCGTAGAACTCCGCGAGCAGCTCGCGGAATGCCGCCTCCGCGGCGTCGAGCTCGCCGAGGCGCGCGAGCACCATCGTCTCGAATGCGTGGAGCTCGATGTGCGCGTCGAACTTGCTGTCCGCACTCGCCGCGGCGACGCGCGCCAGCGCCGCGCGACTGGCGAGCAGCCCGTCGCGATCGCCCGTCGGGGCCGCGAGCCGGTAGAGCGCCGCGCCCTCGTGCAACGCTGCGAGCACGTTGAGCGGCTCCTCGCGGCCGAGCTCGAGCGCCTGCCACAGGGCCACGCGGTAGTCGACGGACTCGAGCCGCGGCGCGAGCACCGTTTCCTCGCAGGCCGCAGCGAGCGCGCGCGACTGCGCGTTCACCGCGTAGGCGAGTCGCAGCGCGGCTTCGCGTCGCTCGGGATCGAGCCCTTGGTCTTGGCGCAGCGCTTCGAGTGCTGCCTCGCAGCGCAGTCCGTCCACCTCGAAGAGTCGAGCCACGACCTCGACCGCGCGCGCGCGCTCGCGTCGCGATTCCTCGCGCGCCTGCGAGCGTTCGAGCACAGCATCGCGCGACCACACTCGGATCGCGCCCGACGCGAAGCCGCTCGCGACCATGCTGCCGTCGGCGCTCGCCGCGATCGCCGTCGCGGCCTCGTCCGAGCGCAGCGTCAGCAGGAGCTCGGACGTGCCCGCGTCGAAGATGCCGACGCGATTGGAGCGCGTGCGACACAGGAGCCGCCGGTCGCCGTCGATCCATGTGATGCGTCCGCCGCTGTCCGCCGAGGCGGGCAGCTCGCTCTTCTGCAGCGTCGCGAGGTCGAGCCGCAGGGTGCGACTGCCCGCGTCGATCCACAGCGCGCTGCCGTCGGCCGAGCGCTGCAGCGCGTAGATGTAGGCGCCCTGCTGGTCGACGACCAGCTGGTGCGCCTCGCCTTGGACATCCCACAGCGCGAGCTGTCCACCCGACGTGCCCGCGGCGAGGCGTCCGTCGTCGAGCCACGCGAGTTCGCCGACGCGCCCGCGCAGGCTGGTGCGCGCCGGCAGGAACTCTCCGCTGGCGACCTCGAACACGAGCAACTCGCCCGCGTCCGTGCCGATGGCGACGCGCTCGCCGAGCGCGTCGAAGGTCACGGCGCTGGGGCGTCCGTTTGCAGTGAAGCTCACTTCGCGCAGCACGGTGCCGTTCGCCGGATCGCGCACGCGCACCTTCGAGCGCGGCTTGCTGTCCTCGACGGCGGCCGTGACCCAACCGACGGCGATGCGCGCGCCGTCGCGGCTGGCGCCGATGCAGGCCGGAGCCTCGGCCTCGGTGGGGGAGAGCTGCACGAGGCGCGCGAGCACGCGCTCGAGCTCGCCGGTGCGCGGATTCCACACGCGCACCTGCCCGGCCTCGAGGGACACGAGGCGATTCGAGCCCGGCAAGAACATCAGTTGGCTCGCTCCAACGCGACCGCCGGTGAGCGCGAGCGACTCGCCGATCGCCGTATCCCACAGGCGCAGCGTGCCCTTGTCGCTGCCCGTGACGAGCGCGCGCCCGCCGCGCAGCGGCAGGGCGGCGAAGAGGTCGACGAGTCCGGCGACGATGCGAGTGCCCTGCTCCGCAGCGAGGTCGCGCGCGCGGATCGAGCCGCCGCGCGCCACGGAGAGCAGGTTGCGGCCCGTGGCGTCGTAACCGCACCACGAGATCTCGCCGGCGTCCTCGCGCTCGAGGCGCGTGAGCCGGCCCGAGTGCGTGTCCCACTCGCGCACGCAGTCTTGCCAGCGATGGAGCTCGCCGCCGCGCTCGACGTGGCCGGACGCCGCCGCGAGGCGCAGGGCATCGGGGCTGAAGGCCACCGCGCGGATCGGAGCGTCGCGCTCGCCGAGCCAAGCCAGTGCGCGCGTGCGCAGGTCGAGCAAGCCCACGAAGCCGTCGGCCGTACCGAAGGCGAGGCGCGCGCCGTCGCGGGAGAGTGCGAGGCAGCTCGGCTGCGCGCCGAGCGTGTCCCACAAGTCGACGTTTTCGCCGCTCACGGCGTCCACGATGCGCAGCTGGTTTCCGCTCGCGAGCGCGACGCGGCGACCGTCGGCCGTGAAGGCCAGCGCCGAGACGGGGGCCGAGAGGGTCCAGCGTCGCTCTTCGGCCCGGCCCGGAAGCGCGAGCACGCGCACTTCGAGGCTCGAGAGCGCGACCGCGACGCGCTCGCGCGACGGCGAGCTCGCGAGCGCCGTGATGCGCGCCCCGCCGAGGTCGATGTCGCCGAGCGGTCGGAAGCTCGCGAGGTCGTACGCGCGCAGGATCGACGGCGCTTTCGCGCTGCCCGCGGTGGCGGCGAGCAGCACGCGCTCGTCCGCGTCCGTGGCGAGCGCGAGGACGCTGTCGAGCGCCGCCGGCGGTGCTTCGCCCTCGAACGTGCGCGGCGCGATCAGCGCGGCGCTCTGGTCGAGCATTTGGTTGAGGAAGTTCCACTCCCAGCCGCGCAGCTCCTTGGGGCAGTCGCGCAGGCGCTGGCGCACGCGCGCGAGGTCGCGGCTCTCGAGCGCGGCAGCCGCGGCCGCGATGCTCGCGGCGTACCCGCGCCGACGAGCCTCGTCCGCGTTGGCCTGCGCCACGCGCTTTTCCTCGGCGAGCAGGCGGTTGGCCTCTTCGGTGCGCCCGCGCGCCTCGGTCGCCTCGCGCGCGTTGGCGTCGGCAATCTCCTTTTCGGCCTGCAACTGCTGGTTGGAGCGCGCCTGCACCGCGATCAGCGCCGCCGAAAGCCCGATCGCGACCAGCGCCGCCGAGGCGACGGCCGCCGCGAAGCCCTTGTTGCGGCCGATCCACTTCTTGAACTCGACCAGCGCTCCCGTGCGGTGCGCGCGCACGACGCGACCCTCGAGGTACGCGCGCAGATCTTCCGCGAGCTCGAGCATGCTCGCGTAGCGCGCCTCCGGATCGCGGGCCATGGCCTTGTCGCAGATCGCGGCGAGCTCGTCGTCGGCGCCGCGCGCGCTGCGCTCGAGCGGCTCCGGCGGACCTTCCTTGAGGAGGCGCACGACCGTGAACGGTGAGCGCGTCTCGCCCGGCGGCATGTAGGGCATGTGGCCCGCGAGCACCTCGTACAGCATCGCGCCGAGCGAGTAGACGTCCGAGCGCGGCCCGAGGTCGTCGAGCAAGCCGAGCGCCTGCTCGGGCGACATGTACGCGGGGGTTCCGACGATGTCGCCGTCGAGGGTGGCGAGCGACGAATCGCCGGCGAGCGTGGTCGCTTGGCGCGCGCTCACCACGCGGCTCTCGCTCGCCTCGCGGCGTCGATCGTGGCCCGCGCCCGCGCCGAGCACGCGCGCGAGGCCCCAGTCCATCACGTACACCTCGCCGAAGCGACCGACCATGACATTGGCGGGCTTCAGGTCGCGGTGGATCACACCCTTGTCGTGCGCGAAGGCCATCGCCTCGCACACGCGCAGCAGCACGCCGACCGCGCGCGGCAGGTTCCAGCCTTCCTCGCCCTTGCGCACCTGCTCGTACACGGCGCGCAGGTCGCGGCCGCGCACGAGCTTCATGGTGAAGTACAGGCGCCCGCCCGCGTCGAGGCCGAGCTCGTGCACGGGCACGATGCCGGGGTGGTCGAGCTGGCCGGTGACCTGCGCTTCTTCGAGGAAGCGCGCGCGCAGCCGCGCCGCCTCGGTCGAGTCCGGCTCGAGGCCGCCGAGCTCCTCGAGCATCACCTTCATGGCGAGCTCGCGGTGCAGGTCGCGGTCGTGCACGCGCAGGATCGCGCCCATGCCGCCGCGCGCGATCTCGCGCTCGTCCTCGTAGCGGCCCGCCACGCGCGGCCGCGCGCGCAGGCGCTCGACGATCTCGCTGGCGGCAGGGCGCGAGCGCGCGTCGTCGTCTTGGGGGGCGGTCTGCACGGCGGGGAAGTTTCGCGACGAGCCTAGCAAGCGCGGGCGCGAGACGTTTGCGGAGCGGGGTGCGCCGTCCCACAATCCGCTCGTGAGCGCCCGCTGCCGCACCGAAGCCAGCCCGGATCGCCCGGACGTCGTTTCGCACGGCCCCGTGCGGACGTCGCGCGTGGCGCGCTGGCGCATGCTGGTC
>Ga0169931_10011039_pt1 | contig 12802 bp, 11 predicted proteins | sample Kivu_15m_20L_FD_129675 | JGI IMG/M metagenome (GOLD analysis project Ga0169931, IMG submission 129675) | Freshwater microbial communities from Lake Kivu, Western Province, Rwanda to study Microbial Dark Matter (Phase II) - Kivu_15m_20L... | ecosystem: Environmental > Aquatic > Freshwater > Lake...
ATAGGATTTATTCTTTGGATACGCAAACCTTGGCACTGGAGGGAAAAGAAAAGAATCCCCCAGAGAATGAATCCAAAACTCTTGAGGGATAGAAAAAAAAGCCTATCTTTTGGGGCTCGTTTCAATTTCCTGGACTTAATGAGAATGAATTTCAAAATCAATCATTTTTCTTTAGTCTCTGCTTTTCTGTCTCTTTTTCTATTCCTGGCCAACACTTCCAGAGCCCAACCAAATTCTGGAGACACAAAGCCCATTGAAATCAAAGGAAAGCGGGAGTCCGATCGTGGCAACCTTTCTGATATCGAAGGAACAAATATCTATTCTGGAAAAAAGAACGAAGTCATCCGTTTAGACAAAACCAATGCCAATTTGATTCAGAACAACACTAGACAGGTCTATGCCAAAGTTCCAGGAATTTCTATCTGGGAGAATGAAGGAAGCGGAATCCAGCCGGGGATTGGAGCGAGGGGATTGTCCCCCAACCGGAATTGGGAATTCAACACGAGAATGAATGGGTATGATATTTCTTCAGATATGTTCGGTTATCCCGAGGCGTACTTCAATCCACCATTCGAAGCATTGGAAAAAATTGAGATCGTTAGAGGCGCTGGATCCTTACAATATGGTCCACAGTTTGGGGGTTTGGTAAATTATATCCTCAAAAAACCAGATATTTCGAAACCAATCAAAGTTGAAATGAGATCTTCAGCAGGATCTTATAATACTCTAAATCAATACTCTTCGGTTAGTGGAACTTCCGGAAAATTTTCTTACTTCGTATTTTATCATGGTAGAAGCTCAGAGGGATGGAGGGAGAATTCTAGATACAACACCCAATCTGGATTTGTGAATCTCGGTTACCAAGCTTCAGATAATTTGAAAATTAATTTGGAACTGAGTCGTTCAACTTACATAAGCCAACAACCAGGAGGTCTTACCGACTCACAATTTCATGCGAATCCTCGTCAATCGTTACGTGCCCGCAATTGGTTTAGTGCGCCATGGAATGTTCCTAGTTTGCAACTGAATTGGGAACAATCGGCATCAGCTAGACTGAATGCCAAGGCATTTGGATTGTATGGAGAGCGAAATTCCGTTGGACTCACTGCTGCACCTAATATAGAAGATTCGATTAACATGAAAACTTTCCAATATGCACCAAGGCAAATCGATCGAGATACCTATCGCAATTACGGGATGGAAGTTAGACAGATACTAGACTATAGAATTATGGATAAGACCCACAGTCTATCCTTTGGAATACGCTACTTTAATGGAAATACGGACAGAGTCCGAAATCCAAATGGAACTACTGGGACCGATTTTGATATCAGAGAAACCAACTTCTCTAATGCTTGTAGTGATGGATTACGAAATTGTCGTATAGTTGACTTGAAGTTTTCTACTTTAAATTATGCTGGGTTTGTTGAAAATCTCTTTCGAATTAATGAAAAATTATCTATTACTCCAGGCGCGAGATACGAATGGGTTCGTTCTACAGCTTCTGGTAGAGTGAATGAGAAAATTCCTACTGGATCTCAACCATTTGGTGGTGTTGTCCCTCCAGCCGAAAGAGTTAAGAGGCAAGTTCTCTATGGAATTGGGATCCAATACCAAACCAATAAAGCTTCCAATGTTTATGCAAATTATTCCCGAGCCTTTCGACCTGTTTTATTTCAGGAGCTTTACGCTCCTTCGCAAAACTTTAATGATATTGATCCAAATCTACGAGACCAAACGGGATACAATGCGGATGGAGGATATCGTGGTAAGGTTGGGCAATGGATTCAATATGACATTGGATTCTTCGAATTGCGTTACAACAATAGAGTTGGAACTCTACCTGGGCAATTGCCAGGTCAAAACAATTTACAGACGAATGTTGGAGATTCACTTCACAGAGGGGTAGAAGCCTATATAGAAGTGGACCCAATTTTGGCTCTTGTTGAAAATGCACCCTACGGAAGTTTCAGCCTATTCACTTCCAGCTCAAACGTGAATGCAAGATACATTCGTTGGGAGGATCCCAGAGTTTTAACGACTCCAAATCCAGAGCAGGCTTTGAATTATTATCGCGTTGGAAAACTGGTTGAAAATGCCCCATCTCAGATACATCGATACGGAATCACCTACCACTACAAAACATTATTTAGTATTTCTTATTTGATAAACGACATAGGTAAGGCATATTCGGATGCTTTAAACAGTACTATTTCATCTGCCAATGGACAAATTGGTCTTATTCCTGGTTACATTATCAGAGATTTGAATTTCACTTGGAACCTAACGGAAGAAATATCTATAAGAGGTGGAGTGAGCAATATGACCAATCAAATGTATTTTACCAGAAGAGCTGGAGGCTACCCAGGTCCTGGTATTTTGCCAGGTGATGGAATCTTTTATTTTGCGGGTCTGTCGGGAGTTTTTTAAAACAAGTCTAAGCTTCAGGTTCAATCGTGTTTCTTGTCCCAAGCCGACATTTCGTGGATTTGTATGCCGAGTTTTGCAGAGAGCAAAGGCTATATTTTTGTCTTAAATTTATGGTTTATGGACTCGGGTGGTGTTTCTTTTTACTTTATTTGACTATGATATTTGGCGCTGGAGTAAGGGATCCCAAGTATCTTTTGTTAGATCTTTTGGGGCTGCTTTACCGAGTTTCGGGAATTCTCCTTTATAAAGTTTTTGAAATTCCAAATGTTTTAGCCTATCGATTCGATCCCGATCCCTGGTTGTCTTCTATGGCTCGCAAAACATTGAATTTGCATAGATTTCCTATTTTGCATACTTTTTTTTTGGGCTACTATGGTAAATTTTATGACAAAAAATTGCTCGAAATATGCGATGAGGAGTTGGATAGGATCGTAAATCGGAAGCTATACGGAAGGTATCCATGGAAGTCCTACGCAGGATTGTTTTTCCCGAGCCTTTTCAGTTTTACAATTTTTGTAGTGAATTACTTATTTTAAGCAAGATCATACCTGTCGAGGAATAAAAATAACAAGCACCTCATTCACCATTGCAGAAGCAAGATGATGAGGTGCAAAGTGGGAACAAGCGAAATCGACTATCGATAAAAAGTTAGAAGCTCAAACTTTCACTAGTTCTTCCCGTTTAGGGAAGTTCGCGTAGTCTTCCATCTTAGTGAATAGGACTGGATCTCTTTTATAGCCTAACAAAGCTTCTAAGGTTTGGTATTGGTTCATACCTTTACTGATCTCAATGTCCAGTCCTGTGAATTGACCAGGGTGCTCATAACCACAACTATGTGCCAGGGATAGAATTTCTTTCCTGAATCCTTGGATAAACTTGGCTGCTCTTTTTGCTTTAACTTCTGGGTCTAAGCCAGCTTGGAGCCACTTGTTTTGAGTTGCAACCCCAGCGGGACAATGGTCTGTATGACACTTTTGTGCCTGTATACAACCAATGGATATCATTGCTTCTCTAGCGATATGGATGAGATCACAACCCATTCCGATTGCCACAACTGCTCTGTCTGGGAATCCCAGTTTGCCAGAACCAATCCAGACGATCTGGTCTGATACACCGACTTTTTGGAATAGAGTATAAACTCTTTGGAAACCTATTTTGAATGGTAAGCTAACATGATCCGCATAAGTTAGAGGTGCCGCTCCCGTACCGCCCTCTCCACCATCTATTGTTATGAAATCTGGTCCTTTGCCTGTGGATTTGATTTTTTCAGCTAACTCTTCCCAGAATTCCAATTCACCTATAGCCGATTTGATTCCGACTGGAAGACCAGTGCCCTCTGCAATCCTCTCTATAAAATCTAAAAGTTCTGCAACAGATGTGAACTCGTTATGAGAATTAGGCGAGATACAATCTTTTCCTTCTTCCACATGTCGGATTTTAGCAATTTCTGCATTGACTTTCTTAGCAGGGAGTATTCCGCCTTTACCAGGTTTTGCGCCTTGGGAGAGTTTTATTTCTATGGCTCGAATATTTGTGTTCTTTTTGACTTTTTCTTTAACAATGTCCAATGAAAATCGCCCAGTGACATCCCTGGCCCCAAAATAACCTGTGCCAATCTGCCACATCAAATCAGCTCCGTTTTGGTGGTAGGGGCTAACTCCGCCTTCACCCGTGTTGTGATAGGAACCTGCCATAGCAGCACCTTTGTTCAATGCCATCACTGCATTTTTGCCCAAAGATCCAAATGACATGGCTGAAATATTGATTATGGAATAGGGTCGGAAAGGGTACTTTCGATTGCGATAAGCACCGAGGATTTTTAGGGAAGGAATACAGCTAGGATCTCCCTGTATTATATGTGCCTTGCTTTCAGGGTAAGGGAAAGCTCTGTGCTTTATGATCGGATAACCAGGTTCATATTGCACTTCCGTAGTTCCAAATCCAAAATTGCTATTTTGTCCTTTGGCGGTTGCATATATCCAGCTTCTTTCTGTTCTATCAAAAGGCTTCTCTTCTTTGTCATGCGCTACCCAATACTGACGAAGCTCAGGTCCGATCATTTCAAAAAAGTAGCGGAGGTGTCCCACCACAGGAAAGTTATGCTGGATGGTGTGGTACTTTTGAGTTATGTCCTTGAAAAATACATAAACCAAAAAGGCAAGAACGAGGAGGAAGAAGGTTCCAACGGGGTTGTCGATGATCCAATTGAGGGTAAATTCCATACGTAATCTATCGGACGCGGAATTTTTGTAGAATTGCAATTTCTATTTGGGCTAAGCCAAAAATTATTGTAGGGAAGCGTTTTTCCAGGTTTTTGCACTGCAAAAGAAACCTCAATCGAACTTTTCCTTACGTAGTACGGACACATCTTGCAGAAAGGCAATCACTCCATACCTACCAAAGAATTTTTTGGAGAGATTTTCCATGATTTCAAGGGCCTTTTCTTCAGAAACCAGAGATTCTATCCGGACATTCACTCCTTCCTAGGAGGAAAAGTTTTTGGAGCTCAAACCCCTACCGTAGGCAGGGGATACCGTGTAGCCTTTGGAACCAGCTTCATTCAACTCCTGAAAGACTTTGTCCTGAATGGCCTCATCGGCTATGATTGTTATGAGTTCGGCTGCTCTGAGTTGGTTTTTCATTCTAACCTCCGTAAACTGTTTTAGCAAATGTCAAATACAAAGGCAATCCGATGCTTACATTGAAAGGAAAGGTCACTGCCAGGGATGCTGAGAGATAGAGGGAAGGGTTCGCAGTGAGAATGGCGAGTCTGACTGCTGTAGGCGCTGCGATATAAGAAGCACTGGCACACAAAGTACCAAAAACCGAAGCTCCCCCGACACTGAGCCCACTTTGCCAGATAGATTCCAATACCAGCATTGAAAAGAGGCAAAGCAATGGCAAAGAATAGTAGAAAAGGCCCGAGTTTTTTTAGGTCTTCCAACCTTCTTCCCGTTACCAAACCCACTTCTAATAGAAATAGGACTAACACACCTCGGAACGGAGCGTCAAAGAGCGGAGAGTAAGAATCGAATCCTTTTTGACCAGAGATAAGACCGATTAGCATACCACCTACCAAGAGTATGGTTCCTTTGCCTGCTAAAAGTTCATGGATGATCTTGCCCCATCCTTCTTTCTCAGTTTCCTCGGATTGGGTTTTGGCAAAGAAAAGTGCAACTAAAATCGCAGGAACTTCCATGATCGCCATGAGAGAAGGCATGAAACCCTCAAACGATACATTTACTACTTCGAGGTATGCAATGCATTCACTAAATGTAACAGCAGAGACAGATCCGTAATGCGCTGCAAGGGCCGCGGAATTGGCAACATCTATTTTACCGATCTTTTTCAAAAGATAGTAGGACCAAATGGGAATGGCAATGCACATAACCAAGGCAACTAATATGGGGTTAGTAAAGTTCGCCAAATGTTGCTTTGGACAGTTTGTATCCTCCCTTAAGTCCAATTCCGAAGAGCAGGTAAACTGTGAGACCTATGTACATTCCTTCCGGAAATTTTAGATCACTTTTGATTCTAGTCGCAAAAATTCCAAGTGCGAATGCGAGGAACATGGGAGTGGTGAAACTAGCGAGAAAAGAATTTAGAATTTCCATTTCTCACCTCCTTTCTTTGGTCGCTTTTCTTAGATTTTGAAATGCCATCTAAAATGCAAGTATAATAATTCAGGAAAAATTATTCTTTAAAAGGAAACTGGATTTTGGCTAAAAGAGAAAATTCCCAGACGCTAACATCTCCCCTGCAGAAAAAACATAGATCGCGCTTTCAGGATACGAACTTTCGGGGTTCAGCCAAAAATCCCATTTCTCTGGCAGAACGAGAGCTGGTTGTCTGTGGTGTATCTGGAGCATTGATGGATTCGCATTGTTTGTGATGATCACAAAAGAATCCTGGATGATGAGACCGGCAAATGCCCAAAGGTGGGAAGGGTCTCTTGGGCCAATAGTGAATCTCTCTCTGGATTTTTGTTTTTCCCCTTTCCATTCGTAAAAGGAATTGGCAGGAACCAAGCACCTTCCCCGGTTCCAAACCGATTGCCACAGTTTGGAAGAGAGCAGCTTGTCACTTCTAGCATTGATTGTAAGTTTACCAAGCCAATCTTGTTTGAATCCCCAATTCAAAAATTTCAAAATGCGTTGTCCATCTACCTCTAGTACAACTGGCGCTGGTCTTGTTGGATATATCTCTCCCAAGGGAACATATTTTTCACGAATGATTTTCTCTTCTCTGTAAAGTTCAAACTGTTCTATGACTTGGCTTGTTGGAGCCGATAGATTGTATCTCCCGCACATTCTTTTGCTCTAACTCTTTTTCTGATAAAGTCGCCTTAGAATACCAATAGGCTTAGGCTCAAGGCTGATTGCTTCTTTGGCAAGTTTCTTTAGTCCAAGAGGACCCTTCGGGAGAGATTTTTCTTGGAAATAAGCGATGGTCTTTCTTCAATGGGAACCTGCCCAAGGTAGAAGAGGCTGCCTTTCCAGCAGACTCGCAAAGAAATTACTAGGTGCTAAATGTTCGTAGATTTCTCGAAGTGACTCTACCAGCAGATCCGCATAGTAGTCTGTATGAAGCCGAAAGTTGCGTGGCCTCGCGTAGTAGGATTCTTCGGCAAGGTAAAGAGGTTTCTTCTTGGGTCCTTGGACAACCAAATACCTCACCTTCTCGCCTGGACTCACTTCCAAGCCAAGTTCTTCTAATTGTTCTAAGCTGACAGAGGCGGGATTGGTATTTTGATATTCTTCTCTGGTCTTGGTGACAGTTCTTCGCAAGAAAAGCTCTTCGATCGGAACTTCTCCGTTCAAGAGTCTTCTGTAGTAGCTATCTACGAGGAATTCCAATTGGCCCCTTGCTTCCGATAGCTCGGCATGGCTTCTGTTGGCTTGCATGACTTGAAGCATTTCCCCTTGAGCACGTTTGATAAAAAGAGGAATGTCTTTTCTTCTGCTAAAGATTCCTCTTATTTTGAGTTCTCCAGATTGAAAACGACCAAAGTAGCGATTGACAACACCAATCTTGGCATCTGTCTTAGAGGCGGGGAAGATAAGCCAATCGTAGATTCCTTCGATCTTCAGGTCAATGCTAGTGGCTTTGCCAATATCAAGACAAAGAGCTTGGAGCTCCTCTGGCTGGAATGGTTCTTTAGTAAGTTTACCGATAAACAAAGAATCAGTGATAGCATGTAAGAATAAATAACCCTTTTTCTCAGCCATTTCTTTGGCTGTAAGGAGAACTTCTCTCCCAAAAGCTGTAACTGCTTCATGGCTTTCCAGTCTCCCAAATTTAGCATTGCGGTATCCCAGATAGCCGAAACTCGTAACTAGCATCCACTTGAGTGCGTTCTGTCTCGCTTCATAAATCTCACTCAATTCAGAAGCTTCTTTGATTCTCTTTTTGTAATACTTACGTCTTTCCAGTATATGTTCGAGTGCCTCTGAAACTACCCCTCTTCTTTTCTTACAAATGTGATAGTTGGTTGCCGGAACAAACATTTTCTCGCTATCCTCTTTGCAACAGGAGCAGTTCACTGTTTCGGGTGAGATATTGAATAGGGACATGATGGATGGATACATCTGGGCAAAGTCAAGCTGAGCTACATTTTCATAAATAGATTGTTTGCCAATATCAGGTAAAAACACCAATCCTCCTTTGTCATTGCGGAGGAGTTCGTAAGCAGTTTTGGTCTGTTCAATGGCGGCCTTTTGCCAGGGTACGAGGTAGTTCTTTCGAAAAGCAACCTCCGTCTCGATATTGGTAAGAGCAGTTCCCGTACTGGCTCTTCCCATTTTTTGGATAGGAATGCGAGAGAGCCGTGCCAGTTCAAAGATTCCGTACAACATCGCCTCCTTAAATACAAAACTATTAGCACTATCAATATGAAGACGACCAAACAAAGGATAGGAGGGAGCTCGATATATCATATTGCCATAAGTTTCAAAACTTGTTCCCTTAGTAATGATCTTCCTTTGGATACGTCCAGGCTCCCTATCAAACAGGAGGGGAAATTTAAATTTTTGGCTAAGACCGAATAGCACAGGAAAAATGCTCTGGTCTCCAAAAGAAGAAACCACTATGTCTGGATCTGTGAAAACCAATATCCGATTGATATCTTGTAAAAGTTGAAGAGGATCTGGGTCATACAGAACCCACTCTTCCATCGGTACTTCTCCGCCCATGGGATCTGGCAAAGAAAAGACCAGAGGATTGTGAGGGCCGAGTCCGATTCGATGATTTTTGGCAAAGCGCATTTCGAGCCTAGGGAAGTTAGGAAGCTGGTAATCTAAGTCCTTAGGCGATGCTAAGGGTTCCGTATGCAAGACTTCATTTCCACGCAGATAGAACCTTACGGGAGTCAAAGGGAAGATTCCTTTTTGCAGAAGATAAGCTGTCGTCACATCTAAGTCAGAATGAAAAATTTCCAGTCTGCCATAAAACTGTCCAAGCCTACTGGCAATAGTTCTTAAAACACTTGGTTTGGACAGAGTGACCTTGGAAACGGATCGTTTTGTATTTTTGTAAAAATCTATTCTTTCCGTTCTTTCGGGAGAGGAGTGCAAGGCATCCAATTCGCGAAGCCTTGATAAAAACTTAGCCTCGTAAGCTGGCTCTCCAGAAATATAAATCTCTGGGTAGAAACGATCTAACAGACAAATAGACTTATTGCCTGCTTTGATCCAAAGATACACTCGTTCTTCATTGTGGTAAACGTCCAATAGGATTCCTTCTAAGACAGGGATTGTAGAAGAAAGAGGCGTCATGGTGTGATCATCGTCGTTTGTCTTTTATAGTAAACAAAATTAAGGCAAAAATAAATTTGCTTACTTTTTGACGGTATATTAGAGACATAATAAATCATCCCTAAGTTCTCTTTCGCTAGTGTCGAAGAAAGGCTTGCCAATCCGGTTCGAAAAGATCACATTGTTCCCATGAAACGCGTATTGATCACTGGAGCTTCTGTAGGCCTAGGCAAGGACTTTGCTCATATTTTCGCAAAAGAAGGATACGAGTTGGTAGTTGTAGCCCGCTCCCAAGACAAACTAGATGCTTTGGCAAAAGAGATCCAAGAGAAGTACCGTGTAAAGGTAGTGGCCCTTGCCCAAGATTTAGCCTCTCCAGGCGCGGCCCAAAAGCTAAATGCGACTCTTAAAACCAAGGGTCTCTCTATCACAAGTCTCGTAAATAATGCAGGATTTGCAAATAATGGAGCTTTTGCGGACACTGCATTTGAAAAAGAAGTAGAACTTTTGCATCTCAATGTAAACTTTTTAGTAGAAATCACACATCTATTACTCCAAGATATGAGAAAACAAAAGTTTGGTGAAATTCTCAATGTCGCTTCCACTGCAGGATTTTTGCCTGGGCCGATGATGACCAATTATTATGCGAGCAAAGCTTACGTCCTAAGTTTTTCGGAGGGATTGGCTGAAGAAGTAGCTGACTTGGGAATTCGAGTGAGTGTACTTTGTCCAGGTCCAACTAAGACTGAGTTTTTTAGTAGGGCGAACATGGATAATGTGAAGCTTGCCAAAACAAGTTTTCTTGTGATGGATTCGTATGAAGTGGCAAAAATGGGATACGATGCTCTGAAGTCTGGCCAAGTAGTAAAGATAGCAGGGTTTACCAATTTTTTCCAGGCCCAAAGTGTTCGTATCAGTCCGAGGTTCTTGGTTCGAAAAATAGCCAAATTTCTGAACCAGAAGTAGAAAAATGCAGAAATTCTCCTCCTAAGATTGAGATACTTATGGGATTGAATGATCTATTGTTCGAATCAATCCATCACAAAAACCTGAGCCTTAGGGCTTAGATTTTTTATTTTTAATTGGAGTATATCGATCAATTCGTCGTGTTTCTCTTTGGGATACCTAGCTTCTCCTGATTTCACCTGAAAAGGGTAGTGCAGAATTGCGGATTTTGGCAAAAGATCTCGCATCTTTTTTAGATAAGACCCGCTCATTCTAAAAGACCCTAGGCAAATTTCAGTACAACGCTCCATTTCAAAATTGGAATGAATTTTCTCGATCAGATTTTCATAGTCTTCGGCATAACCATCATATCGTAAAACAGGATCTATACATAACCTAACATTCCAGCCAAAGTCCAAAGCTTCTTTGATAGATTGAATTCTATGTTCCAAGGAGGCAGTTTTTTTCTCCCACTTTTGGATTACGGGATTTGGACTCAATGTCCAAGCCAAAATGCAATTTTTAGGTGGATTTAGGTCTTTGATAGCAGAGAAATTTGCAGATTTTGTTCGTATTTCAATTGTTAAATTAATTTCTTTTTGACAAAAATCTATCCATTTTCTACAATAACCGAGAACCCCCTCAAGTGCTAAAAGATCTGTGTCATAGGAAATACAAAGATAGAGAGAGCCGAGTTCAGTTAATTTTAATTTAGTCTCTCTAAAAAAGTCATCTAAATTGGTGAAGATAACTAAGTTAGCTGAAGGATACATGCCCTGCAAATAGCAGTACTCACAGTCGTAGATGCAATTCAGAACAAGGGTATTGTAATAAAAGTTTTCCGAACCAAAAGATGGGGAAAAGTGTGAACCAGGATAAAGGAAGTCACTTGTTTTTTGGGCTAAAATGAGTTTTGGAGAAAGCTTTTGGAGGCGAAAGTCCTGCTTTTGGGAATTGAATGCATTTTTGTAATGGGAAACAGGTACAAGGATCGCATCGGGAAAGCGTTTCAAAAATTTCGAAGCTTCTACCTCTAATCCCTTCTCTAAGTAGATGTGAGAAAACATTTTTTGGATCATAGGGCAAATTGGTCTTTCCATTTCTTATGATTTTTTTTTCTCAGTGCCAGATCAGGCGTATTCCTAGGGAGATTCGGTAAATTCTTGTTAGGATAGGAATTTTTAAAGAATCTAAGGCATGCCTCCACTTCGAAACACATGGATTCCGTGTATCCCATTTCTTTCGCCTCGAGCAGGATAGCTTCAAATTCATCTGGTTCAGAAGAAATATTCCAAGGAAGGGGCTTCTCGACCTCTTTGCAAAGGATTTCGTAAGTTTGGTGGGATTGTTTTACCAATTCCTTTTCGGTGATTTGATGCAAGTGGTCGGAAACCCATTTACCGATTCGGATGTTATCTATAGGAAACAAGTAACTGCACGCTACCTGGAAACCAAAGCTTTCCATATCGAAGAGGCAATCTTCGGAAATGATTTTTTCAACTTTTGGATCGCTTAGCAAGGGCTTATCTACTGTCACCAAAGTGGATTCGGGGAAATTCCCGATTTTTTCCAGAGTTGAGGGAAATTCTTCTCTTCCAGATGCAAGATCGAGAACCTTGTTGATCCAATAAAATGATCCGATTTTTCGAGCAATCTCCCGGGTCCCAGAGGCACCTAAGTTCCAAACTCGCCTATTCTTTCTTTCTCGAAGTTCCGAACAAAACAAGCAAACCGCTACGGTCATAGGTATTTTTCCCGGGCCAGTGACCAATATATACCCATGGTCAGAGGCAAAAGCTCGGGACTTGCCCCAAGATCCGATTCCCTTTGCCTTCCATGCATCGATCCAAGGCCTAGCTTCCTGTAAAAGCGCAAAAACCAAGAGCACGGAGTCTAAGATGGGAAAAGGAAGAAATTGTGAAACGAAAACTTTTGCTTCTCTGTCTCTCTTGCGTCACTTTGGGAATTTTTGCCGGAGGAAAAAAAATGGCACTCTACGAAATCAAAGCAAAGAATATCAAAGGGGAAGAAATCTCCTTTTCCCAATACAAAGGAAAACCAATTCTTTTTGTAAATGTGGCTTCGAAGTGTGGCTATACACCGCAATACGATGGATTGGAAAAGTTGTATCAGTCCTACAAAGACAAAGGTTTTGCGATAGTTGGGTTTCCGGCGAATGATTTTGGATCTCAAGAGCCAGGAACTAACGAAGAGATTGCAAAATTTTGCAAAATGAACTACGGTGTATCCTTTGATATGATGTCAAAAGTTACTGTTTTGGGACGCGATAAACATCCCATTTACCAATTTCTTATTGAAAATGCACCAGACAAAGGTGAGGTGGAATGGAATTTTGAAAAGTTCCTCGTAGATAAAAATGGAAAAGTGATTTCTAGGTTCAGATCGGGAACCAAGCCTGATAGTCCAGATTTGAAAAGGAAAATCGAAGAACTGCTCTGAAATGAATTTTAGGATTGTACTTGTACTCTTCCTTTCTTTTACAAATTGGATGCCAGTGACTCCCGAGGGAAGTCGCAAGGGAATGGATTTTTGGAGTCCTAGAGACCAAAGAGTTCTCACCTGGGATGAAGTCACAGAAAAAATAAAAGAGTCTGAAGTCGTAGTCTGGGGGGAAGAACACAATGACGATCCAGGTCATTTAGCTCAATTGAAAC
>Ga0169931_10011040_pt1 | contig 12801 bp, 9 predicted proteins | sample Kivu_15m_20L_FD_129675 | JGI IMG/M metagenome (GOLD analysis project Ga0169931, IMG submission 129675) | Freshwater microbial communities from Lake Kivu, Western Province, Rwanda to study Microbial Dark Matter (Phase II) - Kivu_15m_20L... | ecosystem: Environmental > Aquatic > Freshwater > Lake ...
AGCGGACAGGGCGATACTGCAGTGCAGAAGGTGTTGAGGGAAAAGAAAATCATCTGAATCATATGGCATTCATCTATACACTCCACTCTTACATATCAACTATAACAGTAAAAATACTAAAAATGTAAAAAATACGCATTTTTATTGCGTCATGAAGTCCATTGCCAAATCAAATTTTATAAAAATATATTCTTGAAAATATCGATGAAAAGTCTTTAAATGGATTTATCATGGATATTTTTTCTTATTCAAATGAGTATGCATGCTATAATTATCATTTTCTACTGAACTTGGTCGAAAGATATCCCAGATGCCCCTGCATACTTTTCTCAGCAGCTACCACCGCATACCCGAATTTCGCCTCATCATAAACTTCCCTATTTCCTGTACTTTCAGCAAGTTACAAAGCCCTTTTGAAATTCTACCTTCCCTCCTCGAAATTCTTCTTAGTGCTCGAAATCATCCCGAGCTTCAGACATCCCTCCATCTCACCTTTCTCATCATGCATCTATTCTGCCAATTTCAAGTATTTTTACACAAAAAGTTTCATCTTGTCGCGATTCTAGGAGAGGTCTCTTGTACCGATTCTTCCGATATTTCCCATGGCGACTGACTGACCTGTGAGATTAGACATCTGAATCGAATGTTTAAGTGCGTTTTGGAAGTAGTAGATCGAGTTTTTGGGGTCACCCAGACGATCATAGCAGAGCCCGAGGTTGATAGAAGCCAGGAATTTTCCATTTACATCTGCAAGAGACTCATGCAGTTTGTGATATTAGATTGCTTTTTTTGTATATTATGGGTCTTTTTAGCCGATGAGCTGATAGTCAACTCCTATACAATTGTAAGCAAGCGCCTATCCGTGACTATCATTGATCGATTTGCAGACTTGCAGAAATTTCAGATAGTACTCTACAGCTTTGTTATGTTTGTGAATATTGTCATATAAAACTCCGATCGAATAGTACGATCTTCCCTCGTCTCTGACTTTTCCTGCCCTTCGACACCCAAAGGCCAGCATTTAGTAATCTTTCAATCTTCGCATAACTGTGATCTTAGTTGCATTATCAACACCCTACTTGTCATCTTTGGCGGTTTTGTTGAGCATAGAGTTCTAAGGTAGTACACGAGTGGGGGTATTAAAAAATAAAGGCAATTAGATGCGATGAGGTTGAGAGGGGGCCATAGATCGATTGTTGCGTTGCCGGTTGAAACTTCTTACTTAGTTTTATTCTGCAAGCGAGCCACCTATTCTGAAGGAGCGATTGAGACTGGGCTGATGACTGCTTTGCGTGCGTTTTGATCGACTCTCCATATAAGTTTTATTTAGTTTATATGGTGGTGAGCGTATAGTGTATAGCTGAATCTAAATATGATGTGTATGTATATCAAGATTGTTACTAAGTTTGAAAATTATTTAAATGCTGCTAAAACAAGACCCTTCCATCCCATAACGCAAACACCTTACCTCTCCCATCGTCACAGCTGGATCAGTTATCGCACTCAAATGCCGCGAAGGCATAATAATGGCAACCGACACGCTCCTCTCTTATGGAGGATTACTCAGTATCTTTTTATTTAGACAGAGTATCATGGAGTTGAGAGATTCCGCAAAGTGGCAGACAACGTACTTGTTACAGCTTCAGGGGAGTATGCTGATTTTCAAAATGCCATCCACAAGTTGGAAGATCTGACAGAAGAGAGCTATCTATTTAACGATGGAGTTGAACATTCAGTCAAAGATTATGCTAATTACTTGGCGAGTCTATGCTACAAGCGAAGAAATGATCAAAATCCTTTCTACAATACGTTTGTTATTGGAGGATTCTAGAATGGTCAGAGTTACTTGGCTTCAGTGGATCTGTATGGAAGTCAGATCGCTAAAGACTACGTTTGTGTAGGTTTCAGCAAGTATTTCGGTCTTGCCTTGATTGCTAATGATTGGAACCCTACGAAATCAGCAGAGGAATGCAGGCAGATCTTGCACAAATGTTTCACGGTGTTGTATGAAAGAGATTGTCATGCGATTGATGAGGTGCAGATGGGCTTGGTCACTGCGACGGGCATTGAGATCATGAAACCGGAGAGAGTGGATTCTACTTGGAACTTGAGGGAGTTCAGGGAAAGAAGGAACGAAAAGTTGTGGCAGTGATTGCTAAAAATATCGTCATTAAGTATAGTAATGCATGAAAAATTATAATAGAAATGCCATGTAACTTAAGCTAAGGTCATTTTTAAGATTTTATTTGTTTTTTCATGTAAAATGAAAGCTAAAAGCATGAATCAACAATATAAAAAAAACAAAATTGAAATAAATTTTTCTCCGCAACCTGTCTTATTCTTACATATAACAGTTAGTTCATACTAGATTAATGTTAATCTTATCATTTGTGCTTTTGTTCTTTAGTGAATCTTGCTTTACTAAATTTGAGAATATTTGAATATCAGATGAATATCGACCAATGCATCGCTGATTTGCTCGAAGCCAAGTGCCTACACGAAAAAGACCTAAGAATAATCTGCGAAAAGGCCAAAGAAATCTTCCTAGAATAGTCCAACGTGCAACCCGTCTCGAGTCCTGTCACTGTCTGCGGAGACATCCATGGCCAATTCTTCGACGTTCTCGAACTCTTCCGCACAGGTATACTCACCCTTATTCAGGTGGAGAAATCGATAAGACTTGCTATATTTTTATTGGTGATTTTGTGGACAGGGGTTATCATTCGGTTGAAACTTTCGAGTATCTGTTGTGTCTCAAGGTCAAACATCCAGACAGAATAACACTACTGAGGGGCAACCACGAGTCTCGACAGATCACAACGGTCTATGGTTTCTATGATGAGATCAACAGAAAGTATGGTAATCCTAATCCTTGGAAATATTGTACGGAGGTATTCGACTACCTACCTATCGGAGCAGTCATCGATGGTAAACATCTTATCATTCAGGTAAGGTCTTCTGCGTGCATGGAGGACTATCTCCCTAAATCAAAACAATCGATCAAGTGAGAACCATCGACCGAAAGATATAGATTCCTCATTAAGGACCTTTTTGTGACCTGATGTGGTCAGACCCTGAAGATATCTAGGACTGGGCAATCAACGCAAGAGGTGCTGGTTGGGTTTTCGGTTCCAAGGTAACCAACGATTTCTGCCACATTAACGGATTGGAACTAATCGCAAGGGCTCATCAGTTAGTGCAAGAGGGATACATACATTGGTTCAAGGACAAAAACTTGGTGACGGTCTGGAGTGCACCTAATTATTGTTATAGGTGTAATAACTTGGCAGCTATTATGGAGGTCAAGGAAAACGGGTAGCAGGAGTTTAAGATTTTCAAGACTGTTCCGGAGTCGATGAAGAGTGTACATTTTAAGAATGTTCTGCCATATTTCTTGTGATGCATACATATATACTCATCATACACTATATCATTGACATTTTAAGCTAAAAAGATTAAAAGATTAAAAAAGCTGTTTTTTTGATACTATTTTGTATAAAAATTATAATTTTTTACTACTTATGAAGATAAGAGAGCTTAATAGTAAAATTTTGCACGATGCAAGTTAAGTCAACAGAGCAGATTATTTATGGATAGTCAACTAGTGCTACCAGAGGCATCCTAGGGTCAAAGATAACAAAAATAGGTAGAAATAGTTTTAGAATTGTGTGCAAAATTGGCAGCAACTCTATGGTTTTCTTGATTCACAACAGCTCTATGAGTCATATACGACTTTCTTTAAACAGACAAAACTTGAAAAATGATAGATATAAACAATATCTTAAAAATACAAATTTTAAAGATTTTTCTGTCATTTTCGTAAAATTTCATAAAATATTTGTAAAATGTCTTTTATGATGTCTTTTGATGATATTGAGTATGAATGGATGATGACGTTGTTGATTTTATCAGGCCAATCCAGCTTTTTTCATCTCTTCGTACATATGTTTGCCCAAAAGCGAAGGAGACTTGCTCACAACAATACCGGCTTCCTCCAAAGCCTTGATCTTGCTCACTGCGTCTCCCTTGCCTTTTTGCACAATAGCTCCAGCATGACCCATTCTTCTTTCGGGAGGAGCAGTCAATCCTGCAATAAATCCGACTACTGGCTTCTTCTGGGTGTTGTTTTTCTTCAACCATTCGGCAGCAGTTTCTTCGGCCTCACCTCCGATCTCACCAATCATCAAAATTCCTTCAGTTTAAGGATCAACAACGAATCTTTCGAGAACATCGATGAAGTTAGTTCCGTTGAAAGGATCTCCTCCGATACCGACGACTGTTGACTGACCGAGTCCGGCTTTGGTGGTCTGGTCGACTGCTTCGTAAGTGAGAGTGCCTGATCGACTTACGATTCCGATTTTGCCAGGTCTGTGGATATATCCGGGCATGATACCGATCTTGCACTCATTAGGCTTGATGATTCCTGGGCAGTTGGGGCCAATGACTCTAGTTTTTTTCTGTTGACGAAGGGCGTGCTTGACCTTGATCATGTCGTGCTGGGGAATACCATCAGTAATAACAACAACGAGGTCCAGCTCGGCTTAAAGAGCCTCGAGAATAGCGCTAGCTGCGAAAGGAGGAGGCACGTAGATGACGCTGGCATTAGCTCCAGTGCCCTTCTTTGCGTCTCTGCAGTCCTTGAAAACAGGGAGACCGAGATGAGTAGATCCAGCCTTTTTTGGGTTGACACCACCGACCATTTGAGTGCCATAGTCGAGAGCTTGTTGAGTTTGGAAAGTGCCCTGAATGAGTACAAATTTACCTGATTTCCAGTGATTCCTTGACAGATGACTTTGGTGTGTTTGTTGACCCATACTCTTGGAGCAGTGCTGAACATGCTCTTAAACACTTTGCTTAGCATCAATAAAATATCTTTATTCACAATAATAAACTCATCATTTATTCAAATCATACAAACATACATCAACTAATGCAAATCTAGTAAAAAATGCCATCAAAATTCAGTTTTCAAAGCAAAAAAGTTAATTTTTGTAAGAATATTTGTATTTTATTTTGTATTTTTGTTGATATATGTAGTCAGATGACTATTCATGTGCTGATCACTTTTGATAGATATTGTTGAAGCGCCAGTTGTGATGGTAATGAGCGGGTGTCCTGTCAGTTGGAAATTCTTCCCTAGGAGTTCTTGCCCAGTTAATATCAGGCACAAAGAAAGAGCCGACTTCTGATCTGTTCTTCAGTAGAACATGCACACCATCATAGTGACGAAGGAACTGAGAAATTCTGTAAGCGAATGGGTTTGTTTCTTCGGGACGTTAGTAGACCCAATGATCTATCTTATGTAAGTGTTACTCAAAGGATTTTCGTCTCCTGGGATATTGAAAATATCTTGATTATGTCCTTCAAGTTTAGGGCATACCTTGTACATAGGTAGGGTATTTGTGCCCAAATGCACGTATCTCGAGTACTCAGGGAACGCAAAAAGAGATCTTCCGGGGTACAGACCGATATTAGTGACCCAGTTAGTGAGATTTGAGGGTATTTTAGATGTTAGATTTCTGTGGACGACATTGAAATTCCATCCCCATCTGTATCCTGAGCCCTACTTGACGAGTGCATTCAGGAAAATGCTTCTCCATCTTGGATCTAAGATTTTATTCTTGAGATCGCTACTGATTGCATTGTAGCCTCTTTGAATGTTAAGTCCGCTCAATACTTCAAGATATCCTCTCAATTCAGCATAAGGTTAGTGGTAGTACTGGTCCATAGGAGATGAGTCAATGCCGAAATATCCAGTGGTTTTGTCGAAATGATAGCAAGCTGCTGCGAGGGCGATCTTTGCACCGAGTCCATGACCACCTAGAGTTGCCGTTGAAATTTTATGTTCGTACATGAAGCGGTGAACATCGCCTGTTTGGTTACATGTGTACTTGCGCATTATTCCCAGCCGAAGTGTTCGGTATAGTCTGAGTTTCCGAAGTTACGAGGGTACAAGATATAAACATTTCTTTGCTGGATGATCTTCATGCATGATCTATTACTTTATTGTGAGGGTGGGTAAAGAAATTGAGCCAGCTTTCGACCTGATCGAATACTTCAGGGAAGAATATGAGGTTGGGACTGTCTTTGGCGGTGGATTGGATGTGTACTCCCCGAAGACGCACTTGGTTTGATTCAACTCGTTCGGATTCTGAGTGAAAAAGAAGGTACTTCCACGGATATGAGTGATGGTTGAGAAGTTGTTGCGAAGTGCGAAGAGAGTTCGCATTGATTTGACGAATATTAAATAAAATACAACAATACATAGATAGTTAAAGATGCTATGAAGTAAGCAACACTAAAGACTCAAAAAATCGAGAAAATAAATAAAAATGGTTGAAAAAACTAAATATTTCGTTGATTCTATAAATTCTTCATGGTTGCTCTAAAACTGTAGGCCAATCATTACGACGGCCTAGACCATCAAAAGTAAGCCAATTTATTCGGCACTCTTGTTCTCAGCTGTCTTTCCGTTGCAACCTTTTTGCTTTGAATATTCAATCTTCGCACCATCATGTCTTCTATTCTCTCCAAAGGCATGCTCACCTTCAGTCCTTCAAATCCTGGTGCCTATTATCGCCACAATACAGGCATCATATTGACTCTTTAGGACTTGCCTCTAGCCTTCACTCCTCCTTTAAAAGCCGTTCTTTTAGTTCCATAGAACTGTTGAGCCTCTTTTCTTCCTTCCTGACTCAACATTTTAGATCTATGTCCTATCCTTTTTTCCGGTTAATTTGAAAAAATATCAAAAATTTTAGCCTTCAGCTGAGTTTTTTGCATAGTTCCGATCTAAGGCAAAATCGACTGCCGATCCGAATTTGCTAGATGTTTTCGTTACTAACTCGTTTTAGATACAAACCTTCGTTATACTTACGATTCAGGTCTTCGACTCAGAAACGCTTAGTAATCTTTGAGTTGTCGCTAGAAGCCAAGATTGGGTAAGACTGAGGGTCGACTTCTGCGTACGAATTGTATGCTTTATTTGAATGACCAATTGTTTTTTCTCATGATATAGGCAATAACAAGTGTAGGAGACTTAGTCATAATGATTGTACTCTGGATATGCCTGCAGCGCAATGTACTAGCACGCTTCCTCTATTCAATTATTTCTACATTACGTCGTAGAACTGACTGAAATATTTAGAAATATTCTCGCTCTTTACGTCCAAAAGCGGATATACTATATGATTGACGCTTTGAGGCACTTAGACATGATCCATGTTGGATGCTGCAGTTACGACTAGATGAGAATATTTGTACCTGTCGTTATATTTTGTTAGGTTAGGAAAGCATGGTCGAGAGCGGCGGAAACGTCACCTAAGTGGATGTTATTGTGGGTGCCTGGATGTGTGTAGACTAAGTGGGAAGGGTGGTAGTGGGTGGTCTATGAGTCTAGATAATTATTGATCATCTATAAGCATTATAAGTTTATTTCGTTCAAATGATTCACTACACAAATAAGCAAAAAAACACGAAAAAAACCAGGTATTACATAGTATTTTTGGTACAAAATCTTTTTTTTTTTGCAAAAATTTGTTAAAAAATATCTTTTTTGCTAAAGAATATTATGAAATACTTTAAAAAAAGATTATATTTAGATGATTAATCAGAAATGTTGATTCAGTTTCTGAAAATTAGAGAACCTGACTCCATTGAAGGCAGTCGAGCACTTGGCCATAGTGATACTGTTTCTCGAAATAGCATCAGTCATATAATAGTTATCCAAAAGGTCCAAGAAAGGTGTGTTTTCAATTTGAGAATCTCCCTCGCTTCTAGCTGCAATCTTACCGAATACTGTAGGTTCGATAAAATCGTATTTAAGCAAATGAGGAGAGAGCTCATAGATGCGGCCTCTGAGTTATTATACGCTGTTATATGGCAGAGTAACTCCACATTCTTCAGACAAAGCTCTAAGAATCTCCCACTGTTCTCGACTGTGTCCAGGTGGCTCTACAACCTTCAATCCCATCTGCACTCGCCCTTAAGTATTGACTACATAACCACAAATCTACCATAACTTCCTGATCGTTCAGTGTATGCAGCTGCTGGCAAAATAATATCAGCAAACTGAGCTCCCTAATCTCCATGTGATCCCTATATCATTAATGGCATACAATATATACAACGAAGGCGTCTTTGGGAATGTCTTGTGAACTGATTCTGTTATCACATCCTAATAAGAAAATTACTTTAGGTTTCGTGGTTGTTGGTTTGAAATCTAGACCGAGTTACAGGGCGTTTATTTAGCCTTGGCTTCGATGGAGAATGTTGAAGCCGTTCCATCCGTTTTAAGAGTTTATGAATTTGTATTAGTTGGCGATTCTGCGTGAGGTTGCGAGGACTGAGCTGGCATCAGAGCGGGAGAGGGCGTCGTGACCCAAGACGATCATGGGAAGTTTTGCGCTTCTGAGTTACTCGCATACTGCGTGTTTGCCAGCTGCGATGTCGCTTAGAGTAGTGGCACTGTTTCCGAGATGAGTGTAAGCATAGGTGAGATCAGCAGGTGTGCCAATAGTAAATATTTTAGCCTTGTGCTTATTGACAGCTTTAAGTATTCTAGAGTTAAGTACTGGTGTCTAAGTTCTGGGGTTGACTCCAACAAGCAAGATGACATCTGCATCTTAAATACTTTAAATTTGAGAGTTGAAGATATAATCAGCTCTGAAATTATTAGGAAGTGATAAATTGTTATTGGTTCTGAACTCATAGTTGAAACTGTTAAGAGAGTTGAGAAAATCTTTGAAGGCTTGAATGTTTTATATGCTCTAGAATTCGCCTATGGCTCCAGCGATCTCAGATCCATCTACTTTGTCGATTCTTGCTGCGATCATAGACATGACATCTTCCCAGGCATGCTATACGAAATCAGTTCCTTTTCTTAAAAGGGGTACTCTGAGTCTTTGTCTTTTTAGACCATCGAAAGCTTGTCTTGATTTGTCAGAAAGCCATTATTAATTGATGGCCTCGTGGACTCTGGGTTGTACTCTCATTAGAGTGTTTTCTTTGTAATCTATAGTGACATTGCTGCCCAAAGAATCCATAAGATCGATTGTGTTTTTGCTGAGCAACTAATACGGACGCGAAGTATATGCAAAAGGACCATTATTGAGTGCACCGACAGGACAAACATCAGCGATATTGCCACTCATCTCCGATGATAACATCTTTTCGACATAAGTATTGATCTAAGTAGCTCTTCCTCTTCCAGAAGTACCCAGATCATGATATCCTCCGACTTCTTCACTGAATCTGATACATCTGGTACAGTGTATGCATCTATTCATGTGGGTGACGACAAGTGGACCGATGTTTTTGTCCTGGACTGCCCGCTTGTATTATTTGTACCTGCCTGCGTTGTAGCCGTAGTAGTGAGAGTTGTTCTGAAGATCGCACTAGCCTCCCTGGTCGCAGATGGGGCAGTCGAGGGGGTGATTTGCAAGTAAAAATTACATTACGGCTCCTCGATGTAGCCTTGCTGCTTCAGAATTAGTGTGTATTTTCATGGCTGGGGCCACTTGCGAACAACATGAGGCGACTGGTTTGGGTGATTTTTCGACTTCAACGAGACACATTCTGCAGTTGCCAGCCACTGAAAGACGCTAGTGGTAGCAGAAACGTGGGATTTAAATGCCGTTTTCCTTGGCGGCTTGGAAGATTGAGAGGTTGCTTGCTACTTGATAGGGTTTGTTGTTGATGAACACTTCGATCTTCTTGACTGAGAAGGACGAACGAACCATGGGAGACAGGGTCGCCAGGCGAGATACTAACATAATTAAAGGATTATTATGTTGATCAAAAATACAAGCATAGATTAAGCAACATTTATACAATAAGAATAGTCAAATATTATTCAAAGTACGCAAAAGAGTTAATTTTTAAAGATTTTTACGATAAATATTTGAAAAATTATGTGAAAAAATTAAAAATTAAGTATAATAACACTTAAAATATCAGTTTGCGCCTGTATTATTGAAAAAAGAAAGAAGTTTTTATGCCGGCCATCTCTATTAGTGCCCCACAAAAATATGACTAAGTATTTCTTAGACTTTAGGAGCCTATCTTCCCATCTATTTTTATAACTAAAGCAATTATTTTAGATAGCTTTGCGGTTAATTCTGACTAAAAATATTGTTACTTTCATGAGTTTTGCCCATTTTTAACTCTACTTGAGATCCTGGAAAGGATTACGGCCTACTAGCATCTAGAAAGCCATGATTCCGACAGCCCAGACATCTCTAAGCGTATTTGTATCGTTTCCATTTGCATATTAAGGCGATAGATACTCCATAGTGCCTACTACTGCATTCTGAGGTGTACCTATACGATGTGCATACCCAAAATCGCATAATTTGACAACTCCCTGAGTAGATTGATTGATACGTTGGCGATCATGACGTTTTAAAGTTTCACATCGGCGTGCACGATATGATGCTTGTGGAGGTAGGCGAGTCCTCTGAGGACTTGTCGGAGCACTTCTAGGACTTATTTTTCTTTGAAAATTTTGAACTTTATTTTGAGTTGAAAGAGGGCATCTTCTGCGTATTCCATGACCATGTGAATATGAGTGGGTGTGTTGTAGACGTGGTACAATTTGACTAAATTTTAGTGCTGGCAAGTGAGTTGTATTTTGATTTCCCTCAGCAACTATTCCTTCATTTGTCGCCCATGCTACAAAGTTATGGTCTTCTAAGCTAGCAGCATGTTGGTTGCTTATTCCTGCACCAGATACACGAACGAATGTGCCCCGACTCCTATACTTCTGACCCTCAAGAAGAAGAATTATGTGGGTTTATTGAACTAGTACGATGGCTATTGAACTTGGCGCTGCTAGGAATACTTTTATTGGGACTCACGCAGTTTTTATTGAAACATTTGTGCGTATTTGGGCACTTTTGGACTGCGTAGCTAGCTGTCCTCTTTTGAGTACATACTATCCTTATATTGTTATAAACACACCATCAGACCATTAAACTATTCCCAATCTATACATATACCTGTAGACTATATCTAAATAAGCATAGACAAAAAGATGAGATTCTATGCTGGATGTGTAAGTATGATGGTGCATGTAATATATTCAAAAAAGTGATGGACCGCGGGTTGGAATTGGACAGCCTTATCAGCGAGGGCGATACTCTACTTTAATCGCACTACTCTACGCTCTCTACTTAGTAACACCAGATGCATTGGTTCACGGATCAACGTAGCTACTCACGACAAGTACTGGGCGGATGGGGATTGACTGTTGGGTAGATGCCATATACCAACGATAATCAAACCACTCTCAAATGTATCGTCGAACTGATCGGACTGAGACAAAGGGATATTTAGTTCAGAGGCAAGGCAAAGGAAGAAATGACTGCTTTGCAATTTGAGAAGGAAAAGTACAGAAGCTATATGGAGCAGGGTCAAAGGACCATCTAAGAGCACAGCAAACGAATAGGTAACTCCGTAAGTATTCAGGACGACTCTAGAATGAAAATAACTAGTTGCGTCTCAAGGCCAGGAAGGGTGAAACTCAATATAAAAAGTAGCGAGAGTAAGACCGTAAGATGCTGGGCATGCTTAAAAGTAAAAATTAACAAATTTTGCACTAAATCAAGAAGAAATAGCAAGAAGTAAGCAGGGTAAAATAACAAATGCGAAAAAGTGTGGGCTAAAAGGGAGTTGTCTATAAAAATTCTTTTTAGATTCTAGGCGATTTGCAATCAAGTCCTAAAAAAATGAGCCAAAATGCATAGTAAATCAAATTCGGATACCTTCTTTAAAGAAACTAAAGGGAGCTGACACACGCACTTAAATAAAATGCACTTTTACGATAAAAAATATATGGAATTTGCCAATAACTGTACCGATTTGGCGAATGGATTGATCAATAAGTCTTCGGATAGAAGCGAACAGGTGTATCTTCACATCGTTTTTTCATCAATCACAATCTGATGTTAAGGTAGGGCGCTATCACTGATGAGCTTAATTAATTGTTATAGATCACTAAGGAAGGTATTTCGTAGACTAGAAAACTGTTTAAATACCAAAAATAAAAATAATAGCCAAGATAGATGCTGCAAGACAAAGATCCTTTCTAGGCTATGGATTTCAAGAAAGGAATAAAGGTATGTAAGACCTAACGAGCAATAAAAATCATAACTGATACTCACACTCCTCGAAAAGAAAAACAAAAAGGTGGAACTTCCAAAGGTCTATAGCCTTAAAACATGTAAATAATCTCATCTCCGCGAGCGAGTCAACCTATTTTGAAAAAAGTTTAGAGCAATAGGCGGGTAGGGGGTATTACTAAGCCAAACAAAACTGTTAATTCTCCGATCAGACATGTTGAAGAAAGTCCGTTTAGTGATACAATTATAAGCTAGGTGTAGATGGAACGCGATTGTTCGATTGTTTCGCATATTTCTGTGGAGCAACTTGGGAAGAATAGGTTCGATAAGTGGGATATGCTCTATGATTAATAGGAATGAGCTTTTATCTTAATTAAATTTAGCAAAAAATAACAATTTTTTATACTTTTTGAAGTCTTTTCTTTCTTTTTGAAACTCTATAGTTATTAATGGATTTTCAGAGGTATTTATGCTGACATTAGTAGTTGATTGCTGATTGTATGTGATTGTATTGATGTTTGTATGTGAAGTAACTAAAAAGCACCCGCGAAGGGGCTCGAACCCTCGACCATTAACTTAAAAGGCTAACGCTCTACCGACTGAGCTACGCGGGTTGTTACTCTATAGTTCACTACCTACCTTAACAGACTTGGTTTCAATACCAACAACTGCTCATTTGTAT
>Ga0169931_10011041_pt1 | contig 12801 bp, 14 predicted proteins | sample Kivu_15m_20L_FD_129675 | JGI IMG/M metagenome (GOLD analysis project Ga0169931, IMG submission 129675) | Freshwater microbial communities from Lake Kivu, Western Province, Rwanda to study Microbial Dark Matter (Phase II) - Kivu_15m_20L... | ecosystem: Environmental > Aquatic > Freshwater > Lake...
CCCAGCCACGTGCAGAACGGCGCGCTCTCGGGCGACGGGCGCTGGATCGCGTTCCACTCGCTCGATGCGTACGCGGCGGGCGATGTCAACTTCGACTACGACGTGTTTGTGCGCGATCGTTTCGAGAACGGTCCGGCGTCGTACTGCGCGGCGCGCGCCAGCAGCGCGGGCTGCGTCGCACGCGCGGAGCTCGTCGGCGACGCGCAACTCTCCACGCCCACGCCGCTGTGGATCGATCTCGTCACGGCGCAGAACCAACGCTCCGCGGTGTTCTTCTACGGCTTTGCGCCGGTCAGTGCGCCGTACCTGGGCGGCGTGTTGTGCGTGGCGCCGCCGCTCACGCGCACGCCGCTCGCCTCGACCGGCGGCTCGCCGCTTCCGACCGTCGATTGCAGCGGCGCCGCACGCTTCGATATCGACGCGCGCATCGCCGCGGGCGTCGATCCGCTGCTGGTGACCGGCGCCGAGCTCTACGCGCAGTGGTTCGTGCGCAATCCGGCAGGTCCGTCCGGCACGGCCAGCTTCAGCGATGCGCTGTTCGTGCGCCTTCTGCCCTGAGTGGTGGCGCGTCCGCCGGCCGGCGCGCTACTTTGGCGCGTTGCGAAGGAGCCCGCGCGAATGCCGATCAGCCCGATCCCCGAAATCCTCGACGAACTCAAGCGCGGCCGCATGGTCATCCTCGTGGATGATCCGGGCCGCGAAAACGAGGGCGACCTCGCGATGCTCGCCGAGCGCGTCACGCCCGAGGCGATCAACTTCATGGCGAAAGAGGCGCGCGGGCTGATCTGCCTGCCGCTGTCCGCGGAGCTGTGCGAGAAGCTCGAGCTCGAGCCGCAGAGCCCCAAGAACACCAGCCGCATGGGCACGGGCTTCACCGTGTCGATCGAAGCGGCGAGCGGCGTGACGACCGGCATCAGCGCCGCGGACCGCGCGCACACGATTCGCACTGCGGTTGCGCCCGACGCCAAGGCCGCGGACCTCGTGCGGCCCGGCCACATCTTCCCGCTGCGCGCGAAAGACGGCGGCGTGCTCGTGCGCGGCGGCCAGACCGAGGGCATGGTCGACCTCGCCGAGCTGTGCGGCGCGCGGCCGGCGGGCGTGATCTGCGAGATCATGAACGACGACGGAACGATGGCGCGCATGCCGCAGCTCGAGGTGTTCGCGGAGCGCCACGGACTGAAGATCTGCACCATCGCCGACCTGATCGCCTACCGCCGCAAGCACGAGCGCCTGGTCGAGCCGACCCAGATGGACACGCCGCTGCCGACCAAGTTCGGCGAGTTCTCGGCGCACCTGTTCCGCTCGAAGATCGACGGCAAGGAGCACATGGCGCTCACCATCGGCATGCCCGGGCCCGGCCTCGACGGACCGCGCGCCGCGGTGGAGGGCGTCGTCACCGTGCGCGTGCACTCCGAGTGCCTGACCGGCGACGTATTCCACTCGCTGCGCTGCGACTGCGGCCCGCAGCTCGACAAGGCGCTCGAGCTGCTCGGCCGCGAGAAGCACGGCGTGCTCGTCTACATGCGCCAAGAGGGCCGCGGCATCGGACTCGAGGCCAAGCTCAAGGCCTACCGCCTCCAGGACCAGGGCCTCGACACCGTCGAAGCCAACGCCGCGCTCGGCTTCCCCGCCGACCTGCGCGAGTACGGCCTGGGCGCGCAGATCCTGCGCTACCTCGGCGTGCGCAAGATGCGCCTGCTCACCAACAACCCCAAGAAGATCGCCGGCCTGGGCGGCTACGGCCTCGAGCTCGTCGACCAGATTCCGCTCTTCACGACGCCCAACCCGGTGAATACCAAATACCTGCGCACCAAGCGCGACAAAATGGGCCACGTGCTGCCGCCGCTCGAGGCGGAGTGAGTGCCGCGGTTGTTCGGTGCCAGTTGTACGGTGCCAGTTGTACGGTGCCAGAGCAATCTGTCCCACGCCGCGCAACGCAACGGGCGATCCGTTCGCAACGGCGGCGTGGGACAGATTGCTCTGGCACCGTACAACCGCGCGGTGTGGCCGGTATCGCCGCGGCGTTAGGCTGAGGCTCGCTTCGCATGACGAGAAGCGACGCACACGTGATCGAAGACCTCACCATCCGACGCTTCCGCGGCATCGAGGAACTCGAACTCCAGGGACTCGGGCGCCTGAACCTCGTCATCGGCCCCAACGGCGCTGCCAAGACGACGTTGCTGCAAGCGGTGTTCGCGCTGTGCCTCGACAGCAATTCCGAGGGGCTGGTTCGTCTTGCGAAGCCTGAAGAGGACGAGTCCGACCTCGAGGGTCTCAAGCGCGCCTTTCAATGGATGCTCCACCGCAGTGGGAAGACGCCCGAGGCCCACGCATCCGTCGAGTTGGTTGCGCGCGTGGATGGCCGAACTCGCAACGTGCAGCTCGCCCTGACGGAGCCCAAGCTCAGGGAGTTCGAGACCCGCGCTGGCGCATCCTCCGCAGAGCGGGGGGGGCGAGCGACGCGCGGGAGACCACGGTTGTCGGCCAGGAGTTGGACGCCATCCTGGGGCGCGCAACCCTGATCGCTCGCCTCGAATCGACTCAGGGCGAAGATCCCGCTCGCATTGCCCGTGTAGCGCTCGTCCCGTCGCGCGGAATCGTCGTTCAACAGGACGGGCATTCACCGCGGATGTCGGCGCTGCTCGTGGGGGCCGGAAGTCCTTCGGGTTTCGTTCCGGAGAGTGTGCCTGCATTGATCAGCAAGGCCGAAGCGGCTGGGCAGCTCGACCGCGTCGTGAACTTCTTGAGGTCGTTCGACCGCGAGGTTCAGGCGCTACGCGTAGGCGTCGGTGCTAACAACAAGCCCGTTGCAAGAGTGATTCACGCTCGCCCAGCCCGACCTATTCATGAGCCCGCTACTGCAAACGCCGGATCATCCTGCCCTGCGGCGTTTTCTTCGACGTGCGGCGTCCTCAGCGACCTTACAGGTCGCTTCCGGCGGCGCCCGCCGAGGAACCTTGCAGGACAGGCGCTCCGGCGTTTTCGCTACGCGGTTCATGAATAGGTCGGGCTAGGACTCATTCCCATGGCCTTGCTTGGCGATGGATTCGTGGCGGCCGCTCAGGCGCTTCTCGCGATCCTGGGTACGGACATCCGACTCGCACTTCTCGACGAGTTTGACTCACGCTTACACGTAGGCATCGTGCACCGACTGATTCCACTCCTCGTCGAAGTCGCCCGTGAACAAGACATGCAGCTGTTCCTGACGACACATCGCCAGGACAGCGTCGAAGCACTCTCGGCGCTCGGCTCGAACGACTTGGCCGACGTGCGCGTTGTCCAGATGTCCCGCTTCGAGAATGTCATCCGCGGCCGAGTGATAGGCGGAGATGCTGTGCAACGACTGACGGGTGAGCTCGGACTCGACCTGCGCCAGCCGGCATGAGCACATGGAGCCTCGTGCTCTGCGAAGGGGCGCACGATCAGGAGTTTCTCTGCACACTGCTGGTCGTCTCGGAGAACTGGAGCGTCGTCGAGGGTTTCCAGGTTCCGGGCGTCCATCAGCCGTCGAACAAGCAGTTCAAGACGTTGTTTTCCCAAGGAACCAATAGGCGCTTGGCATTCGCCGCCTTGGGCGGCGTCAGCAAGCTGCTCGGCGACGACGGACGCGATCTGCTCCACTACAACAGCGCGAGCGCGACAACGGCAGCGATTATCGTCGACGCGGACGACGTCGGGGTGGCGACGCGCGTAGCGGAGGTGCGCGATCTGTGGACGCGCGCCGACTTGCCGGACGCGACCGCCCCGCAACTCGGTGCGCTCGTGCCGGGAAAGCCCTCGAGCGCCCGATGGGTCGCCCCGGACTGTTCGAGCCCTGGAAGCCTCGACCAACTCATTGTCGAAGCGGCGCGCCTGATGAGCCCGCGCCGGGTCGAACTCGCGCAACATTTCGTCGCCGAACTCGCGCGTGCCGAAACTAGGCCGCACGACTGGGGCGCGTACGAGGACAAGGCGATCGCCGGCGCCATCGGCCAACGCTGGAAAGCGGGCGGCTCGCTCGCTTCCGCGCTGCAAGAGCGCGAAGCTTGGATGACTCCCGAACTCGCCGCGAAGCCGCTTTCCGGCCTCTGATCGACTTCCTGTTGCGCGTGGCCGCGGGCAAGTAGCCGCCGCGCGTAGCTCTCGCACTCCTGCGTCGCCACGAACTGCGGCCGACGCAGCGCCGGCTTACGGTCCGACGACGAACACGCGTGCGTTGCTGAGGTTGGTGCTCTTGGGCGCGGGCGGATCGCGGAACCAGGCCTGCGCGTGCACGAGCTCGCCGCCGACGAATGGTTGACCGAGTGCGATCGGATGGCTCGCGACGAACGCGTTCCAGTCTTCGGCGAGCACGCCGTCGCACACTCCCGCGTTTCCTCCCGAGGCGTTCACGCCCATTCGCTGCGTCGGGGACTTCACGCACAAGAAGCTCGAGCTGGTCGTGCTCCAAGGCGCGCTGTGGCCGCCGGAGATGCCGTAGAAGATGAGCCCGGAGCGCTGACCGTCGACGGACGATGCGCTCAGAACGAATCCGCTGGAAGAGCTGGCGCTCGGCGTTCCGATGCCAGCGAGAGATGGTTGGCAACCGAGGCTCGTGACGCCGGCGGTGCAGTAGGCCAAGCCGCCGATCGGGATGGCTTCGGCGAACAGCTCGAGCGCGTCGAAGTTCACTTCGATGCCGGGCGCCGCATTGAGATTGAGCAGGCGAATGCCCAACGGCTGACCCGCGAGCGGATGTGCGCCGCCGACCTCGAGCAAGACTTCGGAGAGCTCGAACGCGCCCTCGGCGGGGCTGAGCGAGTTGTTGTCCGACGCGATCACCTGACCACCGGCGAGCAACTCCACGCGATAGTGCGGGAAGCCGTTGAACTGAAACTGCGAGTGCGGCGGCGTGGGGACGAAAGCGAGGTTCCCGACCCACACGCGCAACCGATAGCGAGTGGACGTCTGCAAACTCGCACCGAGGGTCTGAACCAGTCCGGCGGGCTGGTTGGCGAAGAACGACTGGTTGCCGAAGTTGTCGAGCAGGAACACGACGCCGCAGTTCTGCCCCTGGGGCACACCGAGCGGGTAGAGCCCTGACGCGCCTGGGTTCAGCACGCCAATCGTGCGCGCTCCGAAGTTGAGCGGCCCGAATCCGCCCCACCCCGGCGGCGGCGCCGTGGTCGAGAACGAGTCGGGCGGGATGGCCGGCGCTTCGAAGCCGGCGTTCTGGATCAGGATCGGAGTCCCTTGGGCTCCGGCGAGGCTGGGAAGCGAGAGCAACGCGGCGAGAACGCAGGGCTTCATCGCAACAGTCTACATGCGCGCGCGGGCGCTGGCAGCGCCTCGCAGGTGGCTCGCCGGGCGAGGCGCCGGACGCCGTCTGTGTGCGATTGCGGAGCTTGGCCCTGAGCGTCCGCGTCGCGTCGCCAAGCTGCCCGTGCGCGCCCGACTCCGAGCGATGCGTTCCTCGGAGCATTGGCCGAGCGCTGTTGTGCGGCGCCCACCTGGCTCCACGCCTGATTAGACGTGACAATCTGCGCTTCCCACCGTCGTTCGACTCCCAGCTCCCGAACGACGGCTCAAGAACACCATGCCCGACGACCTGCTCGCCAAGTCCTTCGACGGTCTGCCCGACCCGCGTCATTCGCTCGATCTGTTGGCCCTCGCCCAGGGCGGCGACGCCCAAGCGCTCGAGGACCTGCTCGCGCGCTACCAGGAGCGCATCCGCCGCATCGTGCGCATCCAACTCGGCGCCTCGCCGCTGCGCCGCGACTACGACTCGATGGACATCGTGCAGAGCACCTTTCGCGCCGCGCTGCCCAAGATCTGCGACCTCAAGCCGCGCAGCGCCGCCGGGCTCTTGCAGTGGCTCGCGCTGATCGCCACCAATCAAGTGCGCGATGCGCACGCGGCGCAGCATGCGCTCAAGCGCGACATCGGCCGCGAAGTCGCCTTCGATCCGACGGCCAGCGTCGATGGCGTCGCGGCGAGCCTCACCGCGCCCGATGCCAGTCCCGAACAGCGCGCGCTGCTCGCTGAAGTTCGCGAGCTGCTCGACGCCGAGGTCTCACGCCTGCCTGACGATCAACGTCGTGTGGTAGTGCTGCGCGACTACTGCGGCGAGGACTGGGACCGCATCGCCATCGAGCTCGAGCGCGGCAACGGCGCGGCGCGCGAGCTGCACCAGCGCGCGTGGATCAAGCTGCGCCAGGCGCTGCGGCCCAAGCTCTTGGGGCGCGAGTAGTTTTTCGCTCTCTGGAGGATGCACGATGCCTGGCGAACGCGAAGAACCGCGCCAATTGCAGGCTGAAACTCTGTTCGCCGCCTGGGCCTCGCGCGTCGAGGCGGGCGAGCAGCTTGACTTCGAGGAACTCGTGCGCGCCAACATCGAGCTCAAGCCCGAGCTGCGCGCGCTGCACGAGGACTGGAAGCACTTCGCGCCGATCCTGGGCAACGTGGTGCCCGGCCTGATCGCGAGCGGCGATGGCCTGGTGCTCCCGTCGCTCACGCGCGGGCCCGACGTCGACGAGGGGCCGCCCTCCGACGAGCTGCTCGAGAAGCTCGGCCTGCACGCGCCCGACACCAAGCGCTATCGCTTCCGCGGCCGCATCGGCACGGGTGGGCAGGGCCTGGTTCTGAAGGTTGGGGAAGCGAATCTCAGCTGGCCGAGCTGCGCCGACGCGGGCGGCTGAGGGCGGCGCCAGTAACGCGAACTCGTTCCCATGCGCTATCGGTCCGTCGAGCTCAGCGAACTGACCCACGGCGACGCGCGACTGGCGGCCCTCGTCCAGCGGCTGGTCGAGTGCTACCAGCCGGAGTGCGTCTACTTGTTCGGTTCGCGCGCTCGCGGCGACGAGGGCGCAGACTCGGATTACGACCTGTTCGTGCTCGTGCCCGATGACGCCGACGAGGCGCGCCGGGACTGCGATCGCTTCTACCGCAACCAGAGCGGACTGCCCTGCGGCGCCGACGTTGTCGTGACGACTCGCTCTCGCTTCGATGCTCGCGCGCAGCGCGTCCCGTCGTCGCTCGACGCGATCGTGGCGCGCGAGGGTCGCTTGCTCTATGCAGCCTGATCCGCTGGTGATCGAGGAGACCAAGGCCTCGCTCGCGAAGGCCGACGAGGATCTCGCGGCGAGCGAGCTGTGCCTCCAGGCATCCCGCTCCCTGCTCGCGACGGCTGCGTTCCACGCGCAGCAGGCCGCGGAGAAGGCCATCAAGGCGTGGCTCACCTGGCACGGCAGGCCGTTCCGCAAGACGCACGATCTGCTCGAGGTCGCGACGCCGGCGTGGGAGCTCGACGCCACACTGCAGCCGCCGTTGCAGGAGGCCCTGGTCCTTACGCAGTACGCCTGGAAGCACCGCTACCCAGGCGATTGGAGCCCGCCGCGAAAGAAAGAAGTGCGGGACGCGCTTCGGTTGGCTCAGGCGGTCTATCGCGCGATCGAGGATCGACTGCCCGAAAGTGTCAGGTCACGATGAGCGTGAAGTCGGGCGCGTGGCCCGCCGACTTCGAATTCCGCACTCATCCTGGCTCCACCCCCGAGGGGTCGACGGATCTTGCACCCGCAACGGACCGGCGATGCGCTCTCCATCGACTCTACTTGGCCCCGGGGCCGCACCTGAGGCGCGTCACCCGGCTCGCAGCTCGATCCCCAGCGCGCGCAGCTGCTTTTCAGCCTGCGGGGCCCAGCCGCGGTTGGCGACCGGGCTCGCCGGCGAGGGGTGTAGGATCGTGCCGATGCGCGGGCCGGAGGGGCCGAGCGCGGCGCGCGCGCGGTCCTCGGCGAACTTGCCGACGCCGATGACGAGCTGGGGTTCGAGCAGCGCGACGAAGCGGCGCAGGGCTTCGTCGCAGACGGCGTAGAGCGCGTCGCATTCGGCCTTGGGCAGCTTGTCGGGCGTGCGGTTCTTGGCGGAGGCCTCCATGAACACGAGCGGGCAGTAGTTCCACACGAAGAGCTGCTCAAAGAACGCGCCGGGCGTCGTGCAGCGATCGCGGGCGAGGCCCCACAGACGTTGGCCGCTCACTTCGCTGCGGGTGCAGGCGAAGCCTTCGATCGGGCGTTTGGGGTGCTCGTTCGCGGGGCGCGCAACGGGCGCTTCGAGGCCGAGCCAGTCGCGCACGATCGCGACTTCGCCGAACGGAACGCCGGTCTGCGCCATGCCGTAGGGGCCCGGATTCATGCCGAGCAGCAAGCCCTTCACGCCGCGGCGCGCGCAGCGTTTGAGGTACAGCTCGAGCGGCGCGCGGGCGTAGTCGAGCGGGTTGTAGACGTGCGTGGTCGGCGGCGCGAACTCGAGCGCGTCGACGGCGTTCGAGAGTTCGTCGACGTTGCGGAGAAGCGCGGCGGTGAAGTGGGTCATCGAGCGTTGGTTGTACGGCGCCAGAGCAATTTGTCTCACGCGTCCGGCGCGCAGCGCGCGCCGGACGCGTGAGACAAATTGCTCTGGCGCCGTACGACCGGCGCGCTACTTGGCGCCGACGGCCTCGACGAACTGCACGCCCGTCGCGACCAGCGTCAGCTCGCGCTTGGGTTCGGTCACCTTGGCGGCCTCGTCGTGCTTGCCCGCGTCCTCGAGGTAGTGCTTGAGGTCGGCGACCGAGGTCTCCTTCACGGCGAACTTGCCCTCGACGACGACCTTGCGGCCGGCGCAGTCCTTGGGCACGAAGAAGGCGTAGTTCTCGAAGGTCACGCGCATCGTCTGGCCGCTCTCGGCCATCGTCATCCAGCAGCCCTTGACCTTGCAGACTTCCTTGACGGCGCCTTCGAGCAGCACGGTCTTGCCGTCGTAGTTCGCGGCGTTCGTCATCACGGCCGCGGCCGCGACCGGCTGGGCGCTCGCGGGCGCGTTGCCGAACACTTCGCCCTTGCGGGCCGGGGCGTCGGCGGCCGGCGTCGTGACGGCGACTTGGTCCGTAGCGCGAGGCGCAGGTTGCGTCTGGGCTTCGGTCGACGTGCAGGAGGCGAGGAGCGTGAGGGCGGCAAGCGTGGCGAGTTGGACGTGCTTCATGGCGTGATTCGGCGTGGAATTGACTTCGACTCGGGCCCCGAGTCTAGCGTTCCCGCTCGGTCCGCTGGCGCCGGCTCGATGTGGAGTTCGTCCGTCGGCGCTAGCCTTGAAAGCCCTTTTCCAGCGCAGCCGCGCTGGCCGGGGCGCGCGGGAGGCGCTCGAGGTGGGTGGTCGAGGTTGGTGGTCAATGCGTGCAGTTCGCTGGAACCGTGGCGCTCGAGTTCGCGCGCGGACCTCGACCGCAGCGCAGTTCGCGCGCGCTTCGACCTGAGTGCGGCGCACGGCGCGCCGGTGTCGTCCGCCGCGCACGTCTGGGCGCGCCGCCGCCGCCGACGTGCGGAGCCGAAGGATTCGAGCTTCGACCGCGCGTGTCCGTTCCCGCGCTGCAGGTTTCGGCGCGCGGGACAACGCAGTCGGCGGAAACGTGCGCTTCGCGGATCACGCGCGACCGGCTCGGCCGCCGTCACGGCGAATCGGCGCACCTTTCACGGCGCACACAGCGGCGCTGCCGGGGCCCGTTGTCGGTCGAGGATCCACTGACCTTGCAGGCGTCGTGTCCGACGCTTTCCCGCGCCGCTCGCAGCTTCCGCGCGAGACAAGCAGCTGCTCGAGCCGCACAAACGCCGCCAGCGCTGCGCGTCCTGCGCTGTCGTCGCCGAGTCCCTCTGCGCGGTTCGCCGCTTGACGAGCGTCGGTGCGCCGCCAGACTCGGGCGCTCGCGAAACCTCTCGGCCGCATCGTTCCGCACGTCGACGCGCGCCCAACCCACCAACACTCTCGACCATGACCAACGGCATTCCGCGCATCGGCGACCAAGCCCCGGACTTCAATGCGAACACGACCCAAGGCGAGCTCAACTTCGGCGCCTGGGCCGCGGGCAAGTGGGTGATCCTCTTCAGCCACCCGGCCGACTTCACGCCGGTGTGCTCGACCGAACTCACCGAATTCGCGCGGCGTTCCAAGGAGTTTGCCGCGCTCGACACGCTGCTGATCGGTCTGTCGATCGACTCGATCCACAGTCACATGGCCTGGCGCGAGAACTTGAAGGGCCTGTTCAACGTCTCGATCGACTACCCGATGATCGCCGACATCGACATGCGCGTGTCGAAGCTCTACGGGATGCTGCACGAGAACACCTCAGCGACCGCGACCGTGCGCGCGGTGTTCGTGATCGACCCCAAGCGCGTCGTGCGCGCGCTGGTGTACTACCCGATGAACGTCGGCCGCAGCATCGACGAGATCAAGCGCTTGCTGCAGGGCCTGCAGTGCGCCGACAAGCATGCGGTGGCCTGCCCGGTGAACTGGAAGCCGGGCGACGACGTGATCGTGCCGCCGCCGAAGAACGAGAAGGAGCTCGCCGAGCGCGACTCGCACGCCGAGTACAAGAAGCGCGACTTCTACCTGCGCACGCGCTCGCTCTGAGCGCTGCGTCCGCAGCCGTCACGGCCCGCGCAACGTGATCAGCGACACCTCGGGCGGGCACAAGAAGCGCAGACGCGGCGCGGCGCCGCGCTCACAACCGACGCCGCGCGAAACGTAGATGCGCCGGCCGTCGAGCTCGTGCAGACCGCCCGAGCCGACGGCGCGCGGCACACCGCTGAGCGTGAGCGGCGCGCCGAAGAAGGGCAGCTGCACTTGGCCGCCGTGCGTGTGGCCGGCGATGACGAGGTCGAGCGCGGGCGCGTCGTCGAGCTCGAGCGCGACGTCGGGATAGTGGGCGACGAGGATGCGCAGCTCGTCGCCCTCGCGCTGGTCGAAACGCTCGACGAACTCACGCGTGCGTGGCGCGAAGGGCCGGAATCCTGCGCCGCCGACGAGCACGCGGCGGCCGCCGAACGCGAGCTCGACGCTCTGGTTCTCGAGCAGCTGCACGTTCGTGCCCTCGAACACGCGGCCGACCAGATGCGGCGCGTCCGTGTTGCCCAGCGCGAAGTACACGCCCAGCGGCGCCGCGAGCGGCGCGAGCAACGCGCGGAACTCGTCGATCACGCGCAGGTAGTTCTCTTCCGGGTACTCCTGGATGAGATCGCCCGGCAGCACGATCAAGTGCGGCTCGAACGCCAGCGCGCGCCGCACGGCCTCGCGCAGGTGCTCGTCGACGGTGCGCGACTGGATGTCGGCGAGCACGGCGATGCGCAGCGGCTCGGACGGCGCACGCTCGGCGGGCAACACGACCTCGACGCGCTCCTCGACCAGCCGGAAAGGCTCGATGAAGCTCGCGTACACGCCCACCAGCGGCGGCACGAGCGCCATGCTCCACAGGAGCAGTTTCGCGGCGCGCGTGACGCCCGCGCCGCCGGCGCGCGCGAGCACGATCGACGCGGCGAGCGGCGCCACGACCACGAGGTCGACGTACGCCAAGCTGATCGCGAAGAACAAACTCGTCGTCACGAGCGCGGCGACAGGCAGTTTCACGACCGCGAACAACACGCTCGCGACGGCCACCGCGGCGCAACGCGGCAACGTCACCTTGCCGCCGCTGGGCCGCAGCATCCACACCGCGAGGGCCACGTCGAGCGCGCTGCTCGTGGCGAGGTAGAGCTGTTGTTGGGTGTTCACGCAGTGGGGGCGAAGTGAAAGTTGCGCAGGTCGACTCGCTGCTCAGCGAGTCCACGAGCCGGTGCGGCTGTCGAAGCTCGGGCCGTGGAAGCCGAGCACTCTCGAGGTGTTGATCCTGAACTCGAAGCGCTCGTTTGTCGCGTGGTAGGTGACGTCGCCGGTGCGCACGAGCAACGGACGCAGCGTGGTGCGCGGCAACTCGTCCAGTGAGCGCGGGAGGCGGCCGCGCGCGCGTTGAAAACACTCGATCTGCACGCGCACGGCGTCGCAGTGTTCGACGGCCGACTCCAGCGCAGCTTCCCGAGGTGCTTCCAGCTGCCACGCGCCCAGGAATGTTCCAGGTCCTAGGCCGAGCAGGCCCCACAGCGCCGTTAGCAACAGCCTGGGAACCTCGCGTCGCCGCGCGACGACAAGTCCGAGCGCTGCCGGCAGAAATCCCCAGCCTGCCGCGAAGGCGAGCATGAGTCACAGCCCCCAGATGGGCACGAACAGATCGAGCCGCGGCATGAAGACGAAGTTGAGGGCTCCGAGGCTGACGCCGACAAACAGGGCGCCAATGCCCAGCCCCAGCCTTGCTCGCGATTCCCTGCTCACGTGCTGTCCCGAGCTTCGCTCACCGCGCGAAGCGCTTCGGGCGACGCGTGAGGCTACACGACCGCCGCGTGCGGCGACGCGCAGGCGGCGATTGGCGCGGCGCCCTGGCGTCGACGCGCGCGGATGAGCCCGTAGACGACGCGGCCGTCCGGTGCGAGCACGAGGCGCTGGGTCGCGATGGGTGGGCGAGTCACGTAGCGACAGAGATGTTCGAGCCGCTCGAGCTCGCCGGCGGGCACGAGCACCTTGGCGTGCAAGGAGAAACCGTCACGGTCGGCGCACAGCGAGCCGGGCAGCGGCGGCGGGCGCGGCGGGCGGCGCTGGCCCAGGCGCGCGATGGGCCGCGAGGACTCCGGCGCGAGCGCGGCGGATCCGGAGATCGACGCGGCGCAGAGTTGGTCGAAGAGCGGAGCGTCGTGCTCGGCCGGCTCGTCAGCGTCGGTCGGCGAGTGTGCGCGGCGCAGGCGGCCCTGGCGCTCGAGGTAGCGCGTGTTGCGCCGGGCGAGCTGCTCGACCAGCTCGGCGACGTCGGAATCGGTGAGCGGAGCGGCGGGCTGGAAACTCGGCGCGAGGCGCTCGCTCGGCGAGACGAATGCGCCGCCCGAGCAGCAGGGCGTGGAAGTGCAAGTTGAGATTGAGCGCGCTCCCGAACCTCTGTGCGAAGACCAC
>Ga0169931_10011042_pt1 | contig 12801 bp, 7 predicted proteins | sample Kivu_15m_20L_FD_129675 | JGI IMG/M metagenome (GOLD analysis project Ga0169931, IMG submission 129675) | Freshwater microbial communities from Lake Kivu, Western Province, Rwanda to study Microbial Dark Matter (Phase II) - Kivu_15m_20L... | ecosystem: Environmental > Aquatic > Freshwater > Lake ...
GGACCCGATACGATCTGCATCTCACCGGAACGGTATCGGGCGACTTCCACGCGATGCAAGCCGCTGTATCCGGTAGGGAACAGCGCCGCATGCCATCCGAAGAGCCGCTGCTCCGTCAGTGGGTCCCGATACCGCTGCGTCGCATCCATCAACATGTCCGCCATTCCCTCCACGGTACGTTCCGCGGCTTTCCAGCCGGCTGTCGGTATGCCCAGGCGTCTGGCGACGGAGGATCGGACCAGCCCCATGTCGAGCCACTCTCCCTCGATCTCTGCGGACTTGACGGCATCGAGCGACAGATTGGAGAGTTTCAGTTCTTCCCTGGTCTCGAATCCCATCGTTTGCATGAATCCGGAAATTCTTCCCTGAAGATGCCTGACGTCCCCGAACACGGTTTGGATGGCAGTCTCATCCCAATGGAAGTCGGTCCAGTTTTTATGTTGGTAGAGGTATCTGGCCATACGGGTACCATTTTGCGGTGAAAATACGGCATATTCTCCGCAAAAATGCGGCGAATAGGATTCCTATTCGCCGCAGGCACCTCTGTCAGCCATGTTGCTTCAGCTCTTGAAAGGGTTTGGATGTTCGTTCGTGAGCGCCATCAATCTTTCGGTCCGCTTGCCTTCCGGGTGGCCTCATATTCTTTGGAGTGCACCACGATCACCCCGTTGCGGCCTTCCTCACCATAGCGGACCAGTGCCGTCTCGCCCTTCAGTACATCGATGCGGGCGATGCGGTCGGGTGCGAGGATCTCGTCGAGCCGGGCCGTCGACATGCGTCCGACCCGTATGCCGTCGATGACCACGAGGGGGTCGGCGGTACCCTGAACGTATATCTTGTTGATGGTCTTGCGCGGTTCCTTCGGGGGGTCCTGACCGTTGTTCAGTCCCTGCAGGGGGATGTTTCGAACCTCATTTGGCGGGAGGGCAACCTTCGGGATCGTTTGGCCCGAGGTGACGCCATGGAGGCGTAGCGCACTGTCGCCCCCCGGTTTGGTACGGATGACGACCACATCCCGAGCATCCCCGGCGAGGGCCGGCAGGGAGTCCAGCCGTCTGATCACATCCATCGTCACGATCTGGTCCGGCGGGAGCATCCTGTCGAGTTCGGCAGGGGATAGATGGCCGATCTCCTTCCCGTTGACGAGGATGTATCGTTTGGGCGCCCGTGGCTCCGGAACGGTGTCTGGCGAAGGGATCCCCTTTTCGGGCAAGGGTTCGCCGACGACGGCCTTCCGGAATATGAGCACGCCGTTCTTTCCTTCCAGACCGTAACGGACGAGGGCTTCAGGGTCGTTCTTGGGATAGAAGACGGCCGAGTCGGACTCGATCGTCCGTACGATGAGCAGTACGCGTTCCTTTTCGTCCGCCTTGCCATCGGACCGGAAGGTCACCGTGCCGGCGGTGGTCCGACCGGCGGGGAGGGTATCGATGCGGGTCGCGGTCCGAGGACCCTGTACGCTCCGGTATCCCGCGATCCCTTCGAGGATGCTGCGGGCCAGCGCGTCGAGGTTTTCAGGCCGGGAAAGGAAGGCACGGTCTTTCGAATTCGTGAGGTAGCCGCATTCGACGATGGCGGCGGGATAGTCGATCTCGGGTGCGTCGAGGACCCAGATGCCCTGCGACCGGGTGCGGAGGGTGTCGAGCGTGGGGTAGACGCGGGAGAGGTTGGCGTGGAGCAGGCTGCCGAGGCGGCGCGAGGCGGGCAGACTTCGCGCGTTGCGGGTGCCGAGGAACACCTCGATGCCCGACCGGGGACCGTCCTTCGGTCCGGCGCCGTTCACATGGATCGAGACAAAGGCGTCGGGCTTGAGCGAGAGGCTCCGTTCAACCTTCTCTTTCAGGGGTTGGAACTCGTCCTTTTCGCGGAGGAGGACGATCTGGAGCGTGGGGTCCGTGTTCAACTCGCGGATTCGGCGGGCGATGGCCAGGGCCAGGTCCTTTTCGGTCATGCGCCCGTCCGGGGCCTGCACGCCGGCATCGTGGCCGCCATGGCCGGCGTCGATGACGACGGTGAAGGCGGGGGCGTCGGGGTGTCGGGGGAGGCTTGGCGGGACGGCTGCCGGGCGCAGGGTGAAGGCGGCCGCCACCAGCGCCAGCAGGGGCAGCGCCAGGATGCGGGTGATGTAGGAGGTCCGCGTATTTCGGGTCTTGAGGATCATCTTCAGTCTTCTTTTGAGGGGTGAATGGAAGAACGGGAGGGTCAGCAGGTGCGACCGTCCCGGGAAGGAGGCCTCCAGCAGCATCGCCGCCAGGGCGGAGCCGTCGGGACCGACGACCGACCGCCGGTCGGCGATGAACTCGTGGATCATCGCCATCTCGCGACGGATCAGCCAGAGGAAGGGATTTCCCCAGCAGGGCACGAGGGCCGCGCCGAGGAGGAGTTTGTCATAGGTGTGGCGTTCGCGGACATGGACGAGTTCGTGTTTCAGCATCCGCTGCCCGGCCTCGGTGGAGAGCGGCACGTCGGCATGCCAGAAGACGTAGCGCAGGAAGGAGAACGGCGTCCCGCGCTCCCTCGTGACCACGAGGCGGCAACCCTCCAGCTCCACCTGCGGGTGCCTCCGCAGGATCCGTCGGATGCGCCACAGCGCCTGGAGGAGGACGATGAGCACGACCAGACTGACGACGGCATAGCCCAGCAGCAGCCAGTGGCCCGTCGACAGCTGCAGGGCTTCCGAACGGCCCAGGGCCTCCACGTAGGCATCGCCCGTCGCCACGACCTCGAGCATGCGCGCGGCCGGCATCTGGTCGGTCACCGCCGCCTTCTGTCGCACAGGGATCCGGATGGCCGGCAGCAGCAGGGAGAGCCCCACCGTCGCCAGCAGATAGTACCGGTTCCAATGGTGGAAGACCTCGTTGCGCAGGGCCAGCAGGTAGTAGCCGTAGAGGACGCCCGAACAGACCGTCACCTGCAGCAGGTAGTAGGCGGCGTCGATCATCGCTCCCGCTTTTTCAGTTCGGCCAGGAGCATCTCGAGGTCCTCGATGCTCAGGTTGTTCTCCCGGACCATGAAGGAGACGGCATTGCTGAAGGAACCTTCGAAGTATCCCATCACCAGTTGCCGCATGGTCGATTCGGAATAAGCCTCCTTGGACACCAGGGGATGGTACCGGTGCGTCCGGCCGAACACCCGTATCCCCAGGAATTCCTTGTCGACCAGGATCTTGAGGATGGTGGCCACCGTGTTGGGGTGCGGCTTCGGCTCCGGCAACGTGTCCAGGATGTCTCGCAGAAAGGCTTCGCCGAGCGACCAGATCGCCTGCATGATCTGCTCCTCGGCCTTCGTGAGTGTCTTGTGCGGGGGCATGTCCGGGGTTTTACCAGACGAAAGTAAACTAAGTTTTTAGTTTTACAACTATTTTTTTAGTTGAAAATCCCAAGGGGATCCTTGCGTTGCGGATGCCCAGAACCGGCGGATGGATCCGCCGCCTCGGACCAATCCTATTCACCGGCCACGACTTCCGGGTTTTCGGGTGATCGGATATCTGTCGCTTATATGTAATGCCAAGAACTATGCATAGATTGCGTATTCGGCGTCCTAACCTTAACATTCGGGAAGCCGGTGTGTCCAATCACTATACCAAACGCGATACCATGGAACTCCGGATCCAGCACCTGTCGAAGACCTATCCCAACGGGGTGAAGGCGCTAGACGATATCAGTCTCACCATTGGTCGGGGCATGTTCGGTCTCCTCGGTCCCAACGGGGCGGGGAAGTCGACGCTCATGCGCACGTTGGCCACGCTGCAGGAGGTCGATGGCGGCAGCGTGGAGCTGGGCGAGATCGACGTGCTGCGCGACAAGGTGGAAGTGCGTCGTCGGCTGGGCTACCTGCCGCAGGAGTTCGGCGTCTACGCCCGTATCAGCGCCTACGACATGCTGGAGCACATCGCCGTCCTGAAGGGCATCCGCACCCGCCGTCGGCAGGTGGTGGAGGACCTCTTGCGGCGCGTCAACCTCTGGGAGGTGCGGAAGAAGGCGCTGGGCGGCTTCTCGGGCGGCATGAAGCAGCGCTTCGGCATCGCGCAGGCACTCATCGGCGACCCGCGCCTCATCATCGTCGACGAGCCCACCGCCGGCCTCGACCCCGGCGAGCGGAACCGCTTCTACAACCTCCTCTCTGAGATCGGCGAACAGGTGATCGTGATCCTCAGCACGCATATCGTGGACGATGTGAAGGAACTCTGCAGCCGGATGGCGGTGATCGACAAGGGCCGCGTGCTGTTCGCGGGGAGTCCCTTCGACGCGCTCGACGAGATGCGCGGCCGCATCTGGCGCTGCAGGATCCCGCGGCAGCGCCTCGAGGAGGTGACGGCCACGCTGCCCGTCATCTCCAGCCGCATGGTGGCGGGGCAGCCCGTGGTGCATGTCTACGGCGAGGCGCAGCCCGAGGGCTTCGAGCCCGCGGAGGCCGACCTGGAGGACGTCTTCTTCACCTATATCAAAGGCTTCAAAACGCCCGTGGGGGCATAAACGGCGGCCTATGTTCCTGCACATCCTCCGCTTCGAGCTGCGCTACTGGCTGCGGCAACCCATCGTCTACGTCTTCTTCCTCGTCATCGGTCTGCTGGTCTTCGGCGCCACCGCCAGCGACGAGATCACCATCGGGGGCAGCTACGGCAATGTCCACAAGAATGCGCCCTACGTGGTGCAGGACTACTACGCACTGATGTCGTTGATCTGCCTGCTCATGATCACGGCCTTCCTGAACGGCGCGGCCGCGCGCGACTTCTCCGAAAAGACGAGCCAGATCCTTTTTTCCACACCCCTTCGGCGGACCGACTTCCTCCTGGGCCGTTTCGCGGGTGCCTTCCTGGTGAGCGTGATCCCCTTCCTGGGCGTCTCGGCCGGCAGCCTGCTGGGCGCCGTCATGCCCTGGCAGGACCCCGAGCGGATCGGGCCCACCTGCTGGACGGCCCATCTGAACGGCATCACCGCCTTCGTCCTGCCCAATCTCTTCTTCGCGGGCGCCATCATCTTCTCCATCGCCGCGCTCACGCGCAGCACTTTGTATTCTTTCCTGGGCACCATCGGGCTGCTGGTGGGCTATGTCGTCTCCCAGTCGCTGGTGAGCGACATAGAAAACGAGGTCGCCGGTGCGCTGCTCGACCCCTTTGCCATCCGCACTTTCGCCGTCGCCACGAAATACTGGACGGTGGACGACCGCAACACCCGCTCGATGGGATGGGAGGGGCTGCTGCTCTGGAACCGCCTCCTGTGGGTGGGACTGGGTGTCCTCGTCCTCCTGTTCACGCGGATGCGTTTCAGCTTCTCGGAGCGCGCCCGTCGCGTGCGGCGGAAGGCCACCGGGGAGGAGACATCCCCTCCGCGGGCCTGGGAGCCGGTGGCGACGGAACGGCCCGCCTTCGGCGGTCTTTGGGTCCTGCGCCAGTGGGCCGGCCAGGTGCGCATTGAGACGATGTCCATCCTCCGTAATTTGGCCTTCCTCGTCATCCTCGTCTTCGGCGCCCTCAACCTCGTCAGTTCGATGGTGTATTCCACCAGCTGGTTCGGCACCACCTCCTTCCCCGTCACCTACGGGATGGTCGACATCATCGAGAGCAGTTTCTATCTGTTCATCGTCGCGCTGGTCACCTTCTATACGGGCGCTATCGTCTGGAAGGAGCGGGAGGCGCGCGTCCATGACATCTACGACGCGCTGCCGCATCCCGACTGGATCCCGCTGGCATCCAAGACGGCGGCCATGGCCCTGGTGGTGCTGCTGATGCTCGCCTTCGGGGGTGCCATCGGCATCGTGACGCAATGGCTCAACGGCTTCACCGACATCCGCTATGAGGTCTACCTCGTGCAGTTGCTGGGTGTGGGTGGCTTCAACTTCATCCTGCTCCTGGTGCTGAGCATGTGCATCCACACGGTGGTCAACAACCGATACCTGGGGTATTTCCTCTTCGTCGCGATCCTCATCGCCAATCAGTTCGTGTGGACGGCGCTCGACGTCGAGAGCAACCTCGTCATCTTCGCCGGTGCGCCTTCGATGACCTATTCGGACATGAACCGGTTCGGGCCCTTCCTCGGCCCCGTGCTCGCCTTCAGCACCTACTGGCTGCTGGCTGCTGCCTTGATGACCTTGTTGGCGTTGCCCTTCTGGGTACGCGGCCGGGAGCAGGGCTTTGGGTTGCGGACACGCCTCGCCCTCGCCCGGCTGCCGGCCCTTCGCGGTGTCCTGGCCGTCCTGGCCATCCTCTGGCTGGCCTGCGGCGGCTGGCTGTACTATGATACCCAGGTGCGCAACACCTGGCTCACGCGCGACCAGCGCGAGGTCGCCCAGGTTGAATACGAGCGGCGTTACAAACGCTTTGAAGGAAGGCCTCAGCCGCGCACCGTCTCCCTGGATTACCGGATAGAACTCTATCCCGAGACGAGGTCGCTCGAGATGACCTGCCGACAGTGGATGAGGAACAGGAGCCGCGTCCCGATCGATACCATCTTCCTCACCTTCCCGCCCCTCCTCGAGGCGGCGGTCGAACTGCCGGGCGCCCGTCGGCTGCTCTTCGACAGCGCGCACCGCTTCGCGATGTACAGGCTGGCGAAGCCCCTGCAGCCGGGCGATTCGATGTGGATGGACCTGTCGGTGCGCTACCTGCCAGAAGGCATCGAGAACGAAGTGCGCCTGACGTCGATCGTCGAGAACGGCAGTTTCTTCAACAACGCCGAGTTCCTCCCGCAGGTGGGCTACCAGTCCGGCTATGAGATGTCGGACCGCAACCGACGTCGCAAGCGGGGACTGCCCCTGCGCGCCCGGATGCCCAAACTGTCGGACGACCCCGCGGGGCGGATGGACAGTTACATCAGCAACAACTCCGACTGGGTGAAGGTGCGCAGCGTCTTCGGCACATCGGGCGACCAGACGGCCATCGCCCCGGGCTCGCTGCGCCGACGCTGGACGAGCGGGGGACGCAACTACTTCGAATACCACCTCGACCATCCCTCCCTCAACTTCTACTCCTTCCTCTCGGCCCGCTACCGCCTCCGCCAGCGGACGCACAAGGGCGTGCGCCTGGAGGTCTATTACGACCCGCGGCATGCGTACAACGTCGACAAGATGCTGATGTCGATGGAAAAGTCGATCGACTACTACGCCACCCATTTCGGGCCCTACCGCCACCGGCAGGCGCGCATCATCGAGTTCCCCCGCTATGCGTCCTTCGCCCAGGCCTTCCCCGGCACCATGCCCTATTCCGAGGCCATCGGCTTCATCGCCAACCTGGAGGACCCCCAGGACATCGACATGGTCACCTACGTCGTCGCCCACGAGATGGGCCACCAGTGGTGGGCGCACCAGGTCGTGGGACCTGAGATGCAGGGCTCCACACTCCTCAGCGAGTCGATGGCGCAATATTCGGCCCTGATGGTCATGGAAGGGATGTACGGGAAGGACCGCATGCACCGGTTCCTCCGCTACGAGATGGACCAGTACCTGGCCGCCCGGGGTGGCGAGACCCAGAAGGAGACGCCGCTCATGGAGGTCGAGGACCAGGGTTACCTGCACTACAACAAGGCCAGCGTGGTCATGTACCACCTGCGTGAGATGATCGGTGCCGACCGCGTCAACGCGGCGCTGCGCTCGATGGTGGACAGCTTCGCCTACCGCGAGCCACCCTATCCCAATGCGAACGCGCTCGTCAGTCGGATGGAGGCCGAGACGCCCGACAGCCTGCGCTATCTGGTGCGCGACCTGTTCCGTCGCATCACCCTCTTCGACAACCGCGTGCTGGCGGCTTCCACCCGGGAGGTGAGGGGCGGCTACGAGACGACACTGAAGGTTCAGGCCGCCAAGATCTACGCAGACAGCCTCGGGCGGGAGACGCCGGCACCACTCGACGACTGGATGGAGCTGGGCGTCTTCACAGCGCCCGCAGAGGGGCGGAAGCAGGGCAAGGCCCTCCTGCTGCAACGCGTGCGGATGCGCGAACGGGAGCGGACCTTCACCCTCTTCACAAAGGAGCGGCCCTGGCAGGCGGGCATCGACCCCAACCACTACCTGATCGACCGCGTGCCGGCCGACAACCTGAAGAAGGTCGGCGAGTCGGGGGAGTGAGGGAACGGGGATGACGGAAGATTTTCTGGACGCCATCCTCGGATACCCATTCTTGTATTTATATTTATTTTGCAGGGACCCTTCTGATGCAAGCGCGCATCCTCAGGTGTTGTCTGGAAACGGGTAAGTGATAATCCGTGAGGATAGTAATATGCGAAACGTCTCGATGTGGGAGATCATGTGCAACTTATGTGATATGATCTCTGCATGTTGCTTCTTGGGTGAGTTGGGTATGTCTGTTTGATTTATATTTGTTCTGTGTGTTGATCGACCATCGGCATTTTCATCTGTCCATTTCATCCATCTCAGGTGCGAGATATAGGTTCATGTGACTGTGTTTTCTGCGGCAGTCCGCCAGTCGAAAAGCATAGGATGAGTTTGACGGAGAGCAGGGCCATCAGCAAGGGCAACGACGGCTCATCGGGGGCATATGCCAACAATGTAGTTATCAGGATGGCAAGGATGGCCGAGGCTGCAGGAAGCGCGTATCGAGAGGCGCGGATGGCGTTGACCAGCAGGCTGGCCGCGAGGATGGCCGTGCCGGTGAGGATGATGAATGTTGGGCAATCCGGGAACAACAAAAGCATCAAGAGCGGATGCGCGGCATGCAGCAGGAGAAACAAAATGCGCCTGCCGGCAGGTCGGGCGTAGAAATGGCGGGTACTCGTTGTCGCGTTAGACACGATGCCGCCGGAAACATCCAGCAAGAGACAGGTGAGCAGCACTGTTTGCCAAGGGGCCAGGTGATCCGGGGAAAGGGTTGGGATGGCAATGCCTGTTACGACCATCGCGGTGGCGTAGGTGATGGCAATGTCCTTCCAGGTGTATGTCTCCCCGTGGAGGAATCGCAGCAGCCCCGTGCGTTTCGTATCCGGCTTCATGGCAAGGGGGCGCTTCAGGGTTTACCCTTCGACGTTCCGTTCGCCAGCAGGTGCAACACCCGCAGTGCATGTCCTTTGCTCTTCGGGTTCTTGTCCGGCGCGATGCGTACGGTCAACGCATGTTCTCCGTCGGGCAGTTCGTCTTCCAGCATCAGGTACCAGGGCAGGTGGAGCATATGGCTCCATTGTGTGAAGAGGTCTTTCCGGCCCTGCCATTTCCCGTCGATCGCATAGTCGATGATGCCGGCGTCGGGCCCGGCATCGAGGCAGAGTCCTACGGCCCGGCCATGGAAGCGCAGGGTGAAGCGGGCGCCTGTGCTGTCGGCCACCAAGGCGGGGATGCCGACATATTGTTTTCGCGTCGGGTAGCCGTCTGTCGGCTGCCAGGGATCGATCAGCTTGAAGCCCATAAGATCGCGTGCATCGGAGACCGGCTGGTAGCGGCCGGCGGAATAGGAGAAGGGGTCCAGGGGACGGGGCAGGCGTTTCCGAGGGTTGTGGTCCTTCGCGCCGACGGCTTCTGTGAAGGCCTTGTCGAGGAAGGCACGGATCGAGCGGGCGTAGACCTCGTGACCGAAGGGGGAGGGGTGGAGGTCTTTGAAGTCGTCCTTCCAGTTGAACTCTCCGGCGCGGATGCGATCGGTGACCTCCTTTGCCAGGTTGATCGAGTTGACGCCGTAGTGTTTGGCAACGGCCTCGTGGTGTTGGATGACCTCCGGGGTGCGGCCCTGGTTGTAGTCGGCCATCTTGTCGGGGTCGACGAAGTGGAGCATGACGATGTCCATCGACGGGTTCGAGGCCAGCGCCTGTCGGATGATGCCTTCCATCCCGCGGATCTGGTACTTGCCGGTGAAGCCGTTGGTGGGGTCGTTGACGGCGGCCTCTTCGAAGAACAGGTCGATGCGGCCGTGGGCCAGCACGTCCTTCGAGAGGCGGAAGGCGCCGGGCGTGCTCCCGGTGGAGCTGATGCCGGCGTTGATGAACTCGAACCGGGTTTCCGGATACCGCTGCCGCAGGTAGTCGCATATCTTCTCCCGCCAGGCGCCGTGCTCGGTGATGGAGCCGCCCATGAAGGCGACGCGACCGGTCTTCTCCTGTGTAAACACGCGGTGGCTGCGGGCGAGGCCGCCACGGAGATGGTGGTAGGCGGCGGGGTCGAGGGGCTGGGCTTGCAGCCAGCCGGGCAACAGCAGGATGAGAAGGACTAGTCGCATGGGGACCGGTTTGCGGTGGGTATCTACAAGATAGGCGATTCCGGTCAGCACACTCCAACCCTTGGAGGGTCCCCCCACCCTTGGAGAGTCCCCCCACCCTTGGAGAGTCCCCCCACCCTTGGAGAGTCCCCTTGCCTATGCAGTTAGTAACATTCGCTCAGGAGCAGTCATCCAAATTGATGGAAAACCCTGAATAGTTCTCAGAACACCCCCCGGTTCTGAGGGTATGGGGTGGTTCTGAGAACCGGGTGGGGTTCTCAAAACCTGGGTAGGTTCTCAGAACTCCCCCCGGTTCTGAGGACATGGGGTGGTTCTGAGAACTGGGTGGGGTTCTCAAAACCTGGGTAGGTTCTCAGAACTCCCCCCGGTTCTGAGGGTATGGGGTGGTTTTGAGAACCGGGTGGGGTTCTCAAAACCACTGCAGTGGAAACTAAGAATAGGCAAGTTTGATGGGAGGGATGATCCTCAAATCGATCGGGTGCCACGGGCACTGATCAGGCGAGTTCTTTCCAAGCCGTTGAAAGCCAAGCATAAGAAACCACTACGATGAATGCATCACCAAAGTATTTCTACTCCACTGCAGGAGGATCCAGGAAGGTCAGTTGCTGGAGAGGAAGCTGAGTGTCAGCGCGAAACTACCGGCCTCGAAATAGCCGGTGGCGGAACTTGCGTTCGGCGGTTGCCAGACTTCGTGCCTGACTTCGCGGTATACGAGGCCGATGCCCTTCGCGTAGACTTCACGGGCCACATCGATCGAAGAGAACCGATTCCTGTCGGCGGGATTGCCGATGCGGTCGTCCTGTTGTACCACGGTGAGTGTCTCGGCGAAGCCTTTTTCGCCCAGCTGCCAGGGTTTCCCTGCGTTCCGGTAGGTGAAGGTCCACCCGTCGAGGTATTGTTTATCGGGGTCGGTGGCGGTGTTGACATACCGGTTGCCTTGCCAGGCATGGCCGTCGCGGACCGGTTCTGCGAGGCGGATGGTCCGGAGGTTGTTCTCGAGCCATTCGAGGGTGTTGGCGGTCGGGGTGGCGAGGGACTGGCTGTGGTCGGCCCATCTTGTGGTATCGACAGGGTTTCGGAGGGATCGGATGATGCGCCATGTCTGTCGGCCCTGCTGGTCGCGCAGTTCGGTGTCCACCCGGTCGCGCACGACATGTGTACGTGTCTGCGTGGAATTCCCCTGTGCGGGGAATACGATCGAATCGAGGCGGTATGTCACGGAGTTGCCGGTCTGCAGGGGCATGAAGTCGGCGATGGTACCGGCGACGGGGAGGTCGGCGTTGCGAGAGCAGCCCCAGAGGAGGGTGATGACGAGGAGGATGATGATGTACGGGAGGGAAGCGCTTCGGAGGTAGGGGGGTACGGGAATCTGGGGCCGAAGCGTCTTCAGGGTCTGAAGGGGTGGCCTGTTTCCCATGATGTGGAGGGATGGGTTGTGATGGGGTAACGCATCCCGTCTTGGGTTATTGTGTGTGATTCAGGAAAAATCGGGCAGTCCCGAGCGGTAACGGAGGATGGTGCCGCCGCCGAGGACGTCGTCTCCCTCGTAGAAGACGGCCGACTGGCCTGGTGCCACGCCCTTGGCATGTTGGAGGAAGCGGACCTTGACATTGCCGGCCTCGTCGTATGCGAGGGTGCCGGCTGTGCCGGCGTCGCGGTAGCGGATCTTGACGGTGGCTTCGAGGCCTTCGGGTATGTGGTCGTATTTGATATGGTTGACCTTTCCGACGAGCATTTCGCTGCGTTCGAGGTCTTCTTCGTCGCCCAGGACGACGGTGTTGGTCTCCGGGACGATCTCGGTGACATAGACGGGCCTTCCGAGGGTGATGTCGAGTCCCTTCCGCTGTCCGACGGTATAGAAGGGATAACCCCGGTGTTGGCCGAGGATAAGGCCGGCCTTGTCGACGAAGGGGCCTCCGGCGACCTGTCCTTCCAGTCCGGGGACCTGCCGGCGAAGGAAACCTCGGTAGTCGTTGTCGGGCACGAAGCAGATCTCGTAGCTCTCGCTTTTCTTGGCGAGTTCCGGGTATCCGAAGTCTTCGGCCATGCGGCGGATCTCGGTCTTGCGGTAGGCGCCCAGGGGCAGGAGGGTACGGGAGAGGAGGTCCTGCTGGAGTCCCCAGAGGACGTAGCTCTGGTCCTTGGTCTCGTCGACGGCCCGGGAGACCACGAAGCGTCCGCCTTCGGGGCGGACCTTGGCGTAGTGGCCGGTGGCGATGTATGCGCAGTCCATGGCGTCGGCCCGCTTGAGCAGGGCGCGCCATTTGATGTGGGTGTTGCACATGACGCAGGGGTTGGGTGTGCGTCCGGCGAGGTATTCGTCGACGAAGTTGCGGATGACGGCATCGCCGAACTCCTCGCGGATGTCGAGTACGAAGTGGGGGAAGCCGTGGTGGACGGCGGCCGCGCGGGCGTCATTGAAAGAGTCCAGGTTGCAGCAGCCCGTCTCCTTCTTGCCGCCGCCGGAATGGGCGTAGTCCCAGGGCTGCGGTGTGATACCGACCCCCTCGTAGCCCTCGTGGTGGACCAGCAGGGCGGTGACGGTGCTGTCGATACCGCCGCTCATGGCCACCATCACCTTGCCGTGTCTGCTCATGGAAGGGCAAAGGTACGTCGGGCCGGCGAAGGGCCGACGGTGTTTCCAA
>Ga0169931_10011043_pt1 | contig 12800 bp, 5 predicted proteins | sample Kivu_15m_20L_FD_129675 | JGI IMG/M metagenome (GOLD analysis project Ga0169931, IMG submission 129675) | Freshwater microbial communities from Lake Kivu, Western Province, Rwanda to study Microbial Dark Matter (Phase II) - Kivu_15m_20L... | ecosystem: Environmental > Aquatic > Freshwater > Lake ...
AGAGATGGTGATTTCATTTGACGGGGGTCCAGGACAAGGACAGAGGCGAATCATCAAAGACTATCAGTGGTTGGGAACAACAGCAAGATTGCAAATTGATCCTTTAGTTCTTGGATTATCTGGCACATCAGATCCATTAAAACAGTCTTTCTTTAGCATTCAACCTAGAATCACTGTAAAGGGTGATGGAACTTCCTATCAGAACAGCAATAATCCAGATATAAGAACTGCCGATTTCCAGGTGAAATTTGGAGAGACTGCGGATGCGGACATCGAGTGCAGTATTGTTGCACCAAGATATGTTAAGAGTATCGAAATCGTTGATGGTGGCAAGAACTACACATTTGCTGAGTTAAACATTCCGAAAGGTTTGACCACAATAGTGGCTAACACCCCATTTGAGTACTCGGATTTGAAATCGGTTCTACATGCAGTCATTCCTCCACCTGGCGGACATGGTGCAAATCCTCTTCGTGAGTTAGGTGCAGCATCATACATGATTGTAAAGAACTATGAAAGAGATGAAGATGGTAAGGTAGATACAGACAACGACTTCCGTCAGTTTGGCATTTTACGCAATCCACTTTTGACTGAGAAACAAGTCCGAATCAAGTTCTTTCAGCCAGGACTGAGTGGCACATTTACCCTCGGCGCAACTGCAACTCAAATGACAGGTGCTTATGGTGCACCATATGGTAAAGTGGTTGAGTGGTGTGCAGGATACTCTGGTGTCACTGCAACAAGTGAATTGGTTCTAGCAAATGTTCGTGGTGGAACATTTGCTGCGGGTGCGACAATGTCTGGACTAACAATTTTCGATGTTGTACACAAAACTGTTGCAGGATCAGAGGGAAGACATCTACTCAAATTGACACTAACTCCTGAGAATACTGAGTTTGCATCGGTTGGCGGTGACTATCGTCGTAAATATTTTGCACATGGAGTTGGTGACAGAAGAGTTAACATCCCACAATCTAGATCCTCAGGTGAGATTTGCAGTTGGCTTGCTTCTGGTGGAACACTACTGTCTGGAACCCTAAAACTAGAAAATCCGAAGGGCAAGTTCTATATTGGTGAGACTGTGTTGCAGACTGAACCGTACTTCTCTGGATCAAATGGGTCCACGGGTCAGGGCAAAATTTATGCAATCGATACGGAAATTTGCTGTGCACCTACAACATACGATCTCACTTCATCTTTAACAATTTACGGTGAAGGATTCGAAGATGATACCTTCTTCAGAGATGCATTTGTGTCATTTGTTACGGGATCCACCGAGGGAAATGGATATGTTGTTGATTGGACACCCGCAACAGGAGGAACAAGTGGCACTTTGCGCCTTGGCGGTGTTCAGGGGAATATAGTCAAAGGTCAATTAGTAGACTATACAGCATTTGGGGCATCTGGAACAACAGTAACGGTGAATGGATCTATTCTTTCGATTGATCACATCGGTGAACTTAAGTATAGATCCGGCGAAGTCCTATACATACAGAATATAAAGCCCATTCAGAGAGAGATAGAGCAGAGGGAAGAGATCAAACTCGTCATCGACTTCTAAAGTTAAGGTAAAAAATGCCATCATACATTCCAGAACTGTTCAATACCGATCCTTATTACGATGACTTCAGCGAAAGCAAGAAGTTTCTTCGTGTCATGTTCAGACCAGGATTTGGTGTTCAGGGTCGTGAACTGACTCAGATACAGACGATTCTACAGAACCAAATTGAGCGGTTCGGAAACCATGTCTTTGAAGAAGGAAGCATGGTTCTCGATGGCAAGATTACTGTCAACAGTCTGAGATTTGCCCGTGTGACCGGATTATCAGGAACAAATGATGTCGCTGACTTACTAGGAACAATCGTTTCCGCCGGTGGTAAAGCAAAAGCAAAAATCGTTCATACAGAAGATGGATATACAGCCTCATCGATTGACAACATCCCAATCGTCTTCTTTGAATATCTAGAGGGTGGAACTGCATTCGCATGGGGCGATTACATTGGTGGTACTGCTGGTAACGGAACATACATCACAGCAAGTATCACGGGAGCCACATCAGGTGTTGTTCCGCCCACAGGAAATGCTCTTGTGGTGTCTGTTGATCGTGGTGTTCGCTTTACCGAGGGATTCTTTGTTCTGAACGATTCACAGTTTTTAGGTGCATACTCTTTATCTGGTGCCGCAGGCACACAGGTACGCATGTACGAGAATCCCACTACGAGAATGGGATTCAATGTAGTTAAGGGGTTTGTTCAGGCTGAAGACGATACGAGTCTTAACGATCCTGCATTTGGTTCTTACAACTATAACGCTCCTGGCGCAGATAGATTTAAGATTGATCTCAACATCACTCAATACGGATTTACTGCGGCAAACACTAGTGCAACAGATAACTTCTCCCGAAAAGACTTCATTGAGTTCCTCCGTCTTGTTGACGGAAGCCCAATCAAAATTGAGAAGTATCCGGACTATGCAGTGCTTGAGGACACCCTCGCTCGTCGCACCTACGATGAATCAGGAAACTACACAGTTCGTCCATTCGAATTGAATATGGTTGATGGTCCTGGAATTAGTAATGATGGCGCAACCGCAAACTTGTTTGCCGATCTTGAGCCTGGTAAGGCATACATCTTTGGTTACGAATTTGAAACCCAAGGTGTGACTCGTCTTCCAATTGATACCGCAAGAGATGCGGAACATGTTAGAACAATATCAGAGAAGTACTTTAACAGGACTCTTGGCCCATATTGCAGAGTGCAGTTTACAAACATAACAAACTCTCTTACTGGAATTGCATTTGATGATGAGCAACTTGTCTATCTTGGTAGGGGTGCGTCGGGTGCAGCAAGAAATGAGATTGGAACAGCAAGACTCCGTTGGATAGAGCCGTATGATGTTGCAAGCGGCGTTTATAACTTGCATCTCTTCAATGTTGAGATGGCAGGAACAGCATCATTTGACGATGTTACTAGAATCCACCATGCATCATCAGGCACAGCACATGCATTTTCAATTACTGGAAGCAATGGGCTAATCAATTTACAGAATAGCAATTTGCTATTTGAATATCCGACTGGAACCAGAGGAAAGACAGTTACAGATGCAAATTATTCGATAGCGGGATTCTTTGAAGTTACTCTCGGCGCAGGAAATTTCCCATCTGTCGGTTCTAACGGTTCAAGGGGTATTGTTAACATTACTGACTACACCGCAAGTGCTACAGATGTTGCATTCTCAGTCCCGCAAGATTATACAGTTATTCCTGATGAAGATGTTATGGCTTTCACTCGTAGTGGTTTACCCGTGGGTGGAACCGCTTACAGAAAGAACGACCAAGAACTTGATTTGACTTTGACTGGACCTGGAGTTGTTTCTGGTGAGAAGATTTATGTTGTCACATCGATTGATGTTCGTGCTATCGATTATCCCGATCTGCGCCGCAACAAATCTATTGTCACGGAAAATATTGGGGCCACAGCAGCCGGTGGATTTACAGGAATCTTTGCGGGATTGACAACTGATCAATACAACAATAGTGTCCTGTATCTTGCAGGCAAAGTTGATGTCTTTGATGTTGTGTCTATTACGGGTGTCAAAGATTCTGAAACTCAACTGAAGACATATTTCTCCTTCGATAGTGGTCAGAGAGATAACTTGTATGATTGGTCAAGACTCACTCTACTTGCCGGTGTCACGGGCGTGACAGGACCATTCCAAGCAACAATCAAGAGATACGAGAGAGCAGGAAACCGTGGACCATTCACAGTTGACTCTTACCCATCTCCATACTCAGACATTCCGAAGTACTCAAGTCGAACGACCGGCAAGATATACGACCTCGCAGATGTAATTGACTTTAGACCTGATCGTGGTCCTAGCGGGGATGTGGTTGGTTATCCTTGGTTCCCTGTAAATACAGCAGCGAACGATCAATTATTCTGGTATCAACATTATCTACCAAGAACTGATAAGATAGTTCTGAATAGAGACAGAACATTCTCAGTTGTTAAGGGAATTCCAAGTCTGGATGCACAGTCTCCACCGGATGACCCGAACTCAATGACATTGTATTCGGTGACAGTCAATCCTTACACATTCGACAAGAAAGATGTTTCAGTTCGTTTTGTCGAGAACAAGCGATATACGATGCGGGATATCGGTGAACTTGAGAAGAGAATCGAAGCGGTAGAGTACTACACTACCCTGACTCTTCTTGAACAAGAAGCCAAATCGATATCAATTGTCGATGTAAACAACATTGAAGTTCCGAAGAAGGGCATTCTAGTCGATCAGTTCAAGGGACATAATATTGGAGATGTTACAAATTCGATGTACGCTGCATCTGTGGACTTTGAGCGTAATGAGTTGCGTCCTCCCTTCGTATCTCGGGTCTTTGCCCTCACAGGACCAACTGAAATCTCCGGCCTGACTACATCAGGTGACGGAATCGTGACATTGGACTACACTACGCAAGCAGAAATCGTTCAGCCACTTGCCACAAACACTTATACCATAAACCCATCTAGTGTATTCAATTATCTTGGCACACTAATGTTGTCTCCTTCTTGCGATTTCTGGTTTGACACGGGGCTTACTCCGTCAGTCAAAGTGAATGTCGATGGAGAAAATGATGCATGGCAATCAGGTGATGGATTCGGAACTCAATGGAATGATTGGGAATCCATTTGGTATGGCCGTGAAGTTGCAAGTGAAGCAAACACGAAGCCAAACATTGTTGACACCAAGAATTCGGTTGTTGCTGGAACTAAGGGTCTCAGTCTTGGAAACACATTCAAGTCGGGTGTTCCTGAAGGCATCAAGAGAAAGTCAGTCTCAAAAATCATTCGCAAGGATGTGGTTCCTTACATGAGAGACAATACTATAACCATGAATGCTTATGGTCTTAAACCAAACACAAAGTTCTATGTGTTCGTTGATGATATTGACATCACAGCATATTGCACTGGTGGATCTCAATTTACTAGTGAAAAGGGAGAGATTAGTAACCTTAAGTATATCATGAGTCAAGATACTGAGAATGAATTCTTGACTGGCCGCCGTGTTGTTAGAATCACAGATAGCAGCACAAATACAGTTTCAGAAACTACGATGGCAGCAGACGCTATATTCAACTCTGCGGGTGGCGTTGATACACTTCCCGAAGATGAAATACTCGCAACTCGCCCCGCTACCGTCCGTCGCAGATCGACTAAATCTAATAAGATTCAATCTAATCTAACAGAACTGCTGTCCACCGATTTCTTCGGATTCACGGAACCGATGAGTCAGACATTCTATGTGGACCCCATCAAGTATCCAGATGGTGTGTATGCCAAAACAGTTGGAGTCGCATTCGCAGGCAAAGACAGTGATTCAAATGTTCCGATTACCTTGGTAATTAAACCAACTCAGAATGGATATCCTCACCCATCAAAGATCATGCCATTTGGTCAGAAGACTCTGTATTCTTCAGGTATTACAACAACCGAGGATGGATCGACAGAAACGACATTTGATTTCTCAAGTCCAATTTACCTCTTACCTGGCAGAGAGTATGCAATTTCACTCGTAACAAACAGCAGCGATTTCATTGTATTCGGTGCTACAGTCGGAAACAATCTGATTCGTTTGAGTGAAGGTGATCCAATTCAGAAGGCAACGAAGCAGCCTGCAATACGCAGTATGTTCCTGCCACAAAATACAGGCAACCTAACGAAGAAAGATACGGACTCATTGAAGTTCTCTGTTTACATCTGTAAGTTCTCTCCACAGTCAGGTTATGTGAAGTATGAAAATAAGCATGAGTCATATGGTTCGAATACTCAGTTTGATATGATGAGACTGAATATGAACTATATCACACCCTCAAATACATCATCGTCTTTCAGTGAAAGAGGGCTTCTTGGTGATGTTGGAGGGTCGTTCATTGCGGCACAGCCAAATAAGAATCTTGATCGTCCGACAACAAGAACTATAAGAAACATGGGAACCGCAAAGTTCTCCGAAGTTCGTGCCAATTTGATAGGAAATACTTATGCATCTCCTGCTTTAGATGTCGAATCATCTCACTATCTTGTTGTAGAGAATAGGGTAAACAATAACTTTGTTGTTGCAACTAACCGTGAGTTGTTCCCGACGAATCTTGGTGCGACAGCCCCAAGTGCGGCTCGGTACATCACGAAGCAAGTTACACTTGAGCCTGGATTTGAAGCAACAAATGTCCATGTGCAAATGTCTCTATGCAACCCCTATGATTCAAGTATTCAGGTTTTTGTTAGACCTCTTCCAGTCGGGGAGGGCGACTTCAGCAGCATAGGTTACACTCAACTGACCACCACAGATTCTGCGTATTCACAGAATGCAGATGAGTTCCGTGAGGTTCTGTATACGAGTGATGGGCTAAACCTTGCCAAGTTTAGAGCGTTTGCGATAAAGATAGTAATGTACTCATCTTGCACATCCACTCTACCAAGTGATCCTCGTTCTTTACCCAGAATCAAGAATCTCAGACTGGTGGCGACATGAGAGTCCCTGTAAAAAACAACAAGATGGTGAGAGACACTAAAACAAATGCCATCTTGTCTGTTGATACAGATGCTATAAGGGCATACGAGGATAGAATTAGAAAGATTCAAGCCGAAAAGGATAGACTAAATAGGCTAGAACTAGAGGTATCGGAACTCCGTGCCATCATAGAAGAACTGAGGAAGAAGCCATAATGTCCTGCTCCTGCACCGGTAATTGCGACCTGATTAACATCTCAAATCTTGTCCTGTCGGACACATTTCACACATGGTACGACAGAACAAATGAGATCATCGACGCTATCAACCCACTCCAAATTTATGATGTAAATGTCGGGCAGACTGATGGTGGTCTTACTCTCAACTCAACCTGTGTGAATGGTGATACCAATGGTGTTATAACCCTGAAGGTTTGGCCTGGACCGGGTATTGGTGTTGGCACTACACTAACACCAAATTACTATCTAAACCACACAATGATCGATGTGTCGAACATGTTGACACTCGGTGAAACTGGATTCTCTGATGCTATTGTCGCAAACCGTTCACTCACATCGTTTCCTAACAATAACGATTGGTTCATCGTAAGTGATACACTAGACAATCGTTTAGGGTCAGGCGCAGGCACTCCGAAGAGAATCAGCGCACAACATATTTTGCCGCCAACCGTTTACTTACCACCAGGATTCCAATTCAACGGTAATGTAAGTATCAACGGTAACTTTAGCGTTCAGGGAACTGCATCTAATATTGACTCTAATGACCTTCGTATTGAAGACAAAGTAATTGAAATTGCATATCATCGTTTAGTGACGATTGATGTTACTGGTCCAACATATGGAGGATTCCCCGCACAGGGTGCAGCATTCTACTACTATGATCCTGGTGTTACGAATGTAAATGATTACACTACAGTTGGAGAAATCAGTCAAGTCAATTTTTATCCAACTTACACAACACTTAAGTTGCACAATTTCACTTTCGGCGGCGTGAATGATATCGTTGCCGGAGGTAGTATCAGTATTACGGGAACTGTTCTAGATTTCTCGATGCTCGCTGGACCAACCACCACCGAAAATTTCTATGGTGATGTTGAGTTAGACGAGGCAGGAATTAGAGTCCGTGGATCAGATAGTGACAAACATTTTATATGGGTTTATGAGCAAGGCCCATATGAAGAGGTTGTCAATACATTCATGGCCGATACGAATCTTGGTGTAAGTGGAACAGACAACCACATTTACTCCTCAAGATTCAAATCGTTCGGATACTACGATCCGGATGTGATGTCATACAAGGATGACTATAACAACAAGTTCCATTTCATCGGCCATGAAGGTGCAGATACATCAATTCGGTTGGGTGGTCTAGGTACTGCGGGTTCCCCCGATTCTACTTACGGTTTCTGGGCAATCACAAGATACAACTACGGCTCAACCGGATCGCAGCAGCCTCTTGTGTTCTCTTTCAAGCAGAGTTCAAATCACGGAGAAACAGACAAGTTCACTATTTGGTCTGGTGCATCGGGACCATCATATCCGTATATCACAGGCCCAACTGGACAAGGTGACAATGTAACAACGAACTTTGCTCAGAGACTAAATGTCGATCTATTGGATGGTGCTCATGGCACAACAATGCCAACTCCGTTCAGTATTCCAGTTGCCCGTGCAAGTGGGACAATAGATCCAGGTTGGATTGACTTTGACAATTCATCAATCGGAAAGTGTTATTCTGTAACTGCTCACAGTTTTGTGATCGGTGATGTGGTCAGACTTGATCCTGACAATCTTACGATAACAGGTGCAATAGCAACAAGTCCCGAAAATGCTGAAGTGCTTGGAATCGTCAGTAGAGTTGTAGATGCGAACAACTTCTGTATCACAACCAAAGGTTACATATCAGGACTTACAGGCACAGCATCTTCAAGAATTGCATCGATTCTGCCTCTGTCATCCGGAAACGCATACTTCCTAAGTGCGGATAATGTTCGTGGAATGATTGCTGATCCTGATGGTGGAGCAAGCCAACTTCAACTCGGTGAGATCCGTAAGCCTCTGATTGTTGCTCTTGGACCAGATAGTGCGTATGTGCACAATTATCTCGGAGCAGTGTTTGGCGGCATCGCCAGCGGCGGGGGCGCAGGAGCAACAGGAACACTTTCAGATGTTGTTGATATTCAAGGTCTAATGCCTGTAGGCATCATACAGCCCTTCAGCGGTGAACTTGAGTATATTCCTTCTGGATGGTTGCTGTGTGATGGTAGAAGGCTTGAGAAGTCTTTGTGGACAGAACTCCATACTGCTATTGGACAGAAGTTCTATGCGGATGGAACACTTAATACCACATATGACCCTAATGTTGGTGGAAATGTTCCGATAGACATCGCAGGATGGAATCGTGGTCTTCAGATAAACGATGCAGTTACTGTTGAAGCAACTGTAAATGGAGTTCTGAGGCAATCAGATACATTTGTCACAGCGGTGAATGGGACAACTGTGAGTTTCGATGAAACCACATTTGCATATCCCGATACCTTTAGTGGAGCAACTTCGTTTAGAATTCGTGGTAGACTCAAGACACCATCAGAGAGTTATACTAGCGTTTTCTTTATTCCCGATTTGCGCCGTAGAACTCTTGTCGGTGCAACTAAGGGACTTACCGGTGCACTAACACCAAGTATTTCTGTGGGTGATATTGGAGGGACAAATCAAGTCACTCTATCTGCTGCAAATATTCCACCACATGAACATAGATTACAATCTATTGGTATTAACACGGGACTTGACGCATCAATTGGTGTTGGGTTTGGGCAACAAACTGATGACAACGCAGGAAATGGATTCTTCACTGCCCGTGGTCCATTGGGTATTGTTACAGCAACGCCATTTGATAATATGCAAGAGTATGTCACGGTGCATTGGATTATTCGTGCTCAAAAGGGTCTGAGTGCAATTATCCTCACGGGACATAACCATGATGACCGTTATGTAAGATACGATCAAGCGCAAACAGTTACATCAGTAAATAGATTACAGTTTAGAACAAATTCCCGTGTGCTTGGTAATGGTAGTGATGGTCCAGACACATTTGCAAACAAATTAACTATAACAGGTGGGGCTGTCATCGGTGATGATGGATCATCACTACTGATAGTAAGATCTGGCGCATCATTTGGTGGTGGAGCAACATTCAATAGTGTTGGTATAGTGAGATATCCATTCTCAGGAGCAGGACTCACGCACCAAGGAACTATCGGTGTAGACGATGTCTCTCAATACACAAGATGGGCTGTTCGTGGAAATCCATATTCTTTAGCCTCAAATGGATACGGTGACCTTTTAGTTGAAAGTGGTTGGACTGGTTCTTCTTGGAACACAATGTCTACCATACAACAATCAATGCAGACCGCTGCAATTAAAGTTCGTGGTGGAACCGTTAGTACTGCATCAATTGCAATCTTCAATGATAATGCTCTCGGCTCAACAAATGATGCTTGCTCAGTTTTAATGTATGGAAAGGGAACTGCATCCGATGATTCTAGTGAGGTCAAGTTCTCTGGTGGAATCAGAGGAAAAATAGATCGTGGCGAAGACACCGCCACAATTACCCGAAAGTTCAGTGTAGTTCTTGGGGGAGGAAATTCACCGAATGTTGCTGAAGATGTGTTGACTTTCACAAGAAAGCAAAGCACACCAGCAACAGTTGATATCAACATTTCAAAGGGACTTGCAACTATAAGTAGTCCATCTTCTTATGTTGTGCTTGACTCAGACAACAATCTTAAGAAGGTAACCACAGTTACAAGTGTTGCAAACATTCCTGGTGCAACCAATACTCTGACGGGTGCAGCATCGTTTGATACGAGACATTTCCAAGTGGGAGGGACAGGACATGTTGTCAGTAAGATTACTGTCAACGGTCAATTACCGGATAGTAACGGCAACATCACAGTTGCAATACCGACCGTTCCCACATATGGCGTTAAGGCACATGGATCTTATGATCCAGTCTCAGATACCACATTAGTATCGGGGAATTTAACATTCTTTGCTCCAGCGGGAACATCACTCAGCACAATTAGATGTCAGTTCGTTACAGCAATGCCGAATGCAGATTATACTGTAATTGTTACTCCAATTCGCCCGACAAATTGGGGTAACGGACAGCAAGTTGAAAATCGTGCGATGGGTGTTAAACAGGGAACTAAATCCGTAAATCATTTTGATTTAGTTGCAGATTATCCGTCTGGTGGTGCAATACCTTTCGAAGTTGTAGTCATAGGATAATAAATGGCAGTATCAATCAACAGAGACATGGACCAAGGATCAGACTTCACCTTCTCATATGTGGTGAGGGGAAGTGATGGGTTGCCTAGAGACATATCGAGTGGATATACCGCCTATTCTCAGATGAGAAGATTTTATTCTTCGACAACCGGATTTGATTTGACGGCCTCTATAACAGGCACAACTGGAAATGTAACTGTTTCCTTAAGTGCAGCGCAAACTAAAAATATCAAATCGGGAGTTTGGTTCTACGATGTTGAACTTCACTCAAATGGAAGTTCAAATATTCAAAGAATGGTTCAGGGGATGATTACTGTTTATCCTGAAGTTACGAAAATTCCTTGAAGAATGTTCATAGTCTAATACGCCCTTGCTAAATAGTTCAGACTCGATATTTCATAATGGAGAATACAATGGCTGAAACAGCGATTCTTGAGCCTTCGTTTCAAACTGCTCAACCTCAACCTCAAACCAATAAGACCGGTACCCCAACTGTAAACCTTTGCATGATTGTGAAGGATGAAGCACATGTCATCGAAAGATGTCTTGCTTCCGTTCTTCCGGTCATCGACTATTGGGTAATTGTTGATACTGGATCAACTGACGGAACACAACAGAAGATTAAGGACTTCTTTGATCGAAATGGCATTCCAGGTGAGTTACATCAGAGTACTTGGACCGACTTCGGAACCAATCGAAGCGAGGCTCTAGAATATGGACAGAAGTCAGGCTATGACTATAGCCTTATGATTGATGCAGATGAAATTCTTGTGTTTGATGCAGGATTTGACCCCACGACATTCAAGAAGGGATTGACTTCCGATCTTTACAATGTCTTTGCCATGTTTGGTCAGACGAAGTATCACAGACCGCAGTTGACTAGCAATCACAAGAAGTTCTACTACCGTGGAATTCTTCATGAGTATGTTGACTGCCATGATCAGATCTCGACCCGTGATTTTGCCCGGGGTTTCATCAACACTCCGATTCAGGACGGTAATCGTTCAAAGTCTGCTGATAAGTATGAGAAGGATGCCAAAACCTTTGAAGCGGCACTTGAATCAGGTAAGGTTGACGAAAAAGATTTCAATCGGTATCATTTCTACCTTGCACAGTCTTACCGTGACTCGCAGCAGTGGGAAAAGTCGCTTTCTGCATACATCAAGAGAGGCGAACTTGGCGGTTGGAATGAGGAAGTTTTCTACTCCTATTATCAGGCCGGTAGAATCATGGAGATCCTCAATAAGCCATTTGATGAGATCGTCAAGGTATACTTCCAAGCCTATCAGGCTGCTCCTTGGAGAGCAGAAAGTCTATGGGCGGCATCACGGCTGTGCCGAACATACTGCCGATGGGATCAGGCTTACCGCTTCGCAAAGCAGGCACTAAAGATCAGATATCCTGAGGGTGCGCTGTTTGTTGGTCAGGGGATCTACGAATGGGCAATTCTTGATGAATTTGCCATTTCCGCTTATTGGACTGAACACTATCGTGAATCTCGTTTGGCATCTATTCAGTTGCTGAATGATGGTAAGTTCCCCGCTGACCAGAAAGAAAGAATTGAGGCAAACCTCAAGTTCGCCACAGAGGCACTTCTGACAGAACCAAATCAGTGAGTATCGGTGGACTGATCGGTTTGCCGTCTAAATAGTCGAGTTACAAAGGACTAACGGATGGCATTTAGCGCATTACCAATTCAAGGGGGCGGCTCGTCTGACGGACGCTCTATCAGAAACACTATCACGCAAGTCGGCCACTCCTTTCAGCCAGGAATGGTCGTCAGGCGTGATAGTGCTTCTGGTGTATATGTTGTCGCAAGAGCAAATACTATAGCAAACTCAAATACATGCGGTATTGTTGAGTCTGTTACTGCAAACACATTTGTTCTTGTGTATCAGGGTGAGATGGACTTCGGTTCTGCAACCATTTCAATTGATGATGGATCGACAAGACTTACGAATGGGTTTGTTTACTATCTGTCGGCGGA
>Ga0169931_10011044_pt1 | contig 12800 bp, 11 predicted proteins | sample Kivu_15m_20L_FD_129675 | JGI IMG/M metagenome (GOLD analysis project Ga0169931, IMG submission 129675) | Freshwater microbial communities from Lake Kivu, Western Province, Rwanda to study Microbial Dark Matter (Phase II) - Kivu_15m_20L... | ecosystem: Environmental > Aquatic > Freshwater > Lake...
ACAGTTTATAATTTTCTCGTGAAGATTATGGTTTTGTTCTATTTTTTTCCAATCGTACCTTTATATGGTTATTTGATTTCTCCGGACTATGAATGGATTTGGTTACCACACCAAAGAATGGCTTTAACAGATGATATTAATTTGAAAATAGCACTGTTGGGGGTAGTAGGAATTATGGGTATTTTCGGTGGTATGTGTATCTTTCGAAATAAAGTGCATTCCTCCCAAACGTTTATTTATCCAACCCTACGAGTTCTAACAAAATCTAATTTTATTTTATGGTCTGGGCTGAGTCTTTTTCTTTCTTATCTTTCCGCGCCAGCGAACACAATATTTGAAGGTGCTTATTTCCAGGAGGGGTTTAAAAAAGTGTTTGCTATTCCTAATTTTAATGCTGGATATTTAATCTCTTATATAATTGCATGTTTTCTATATTTAGACTACGAAAGGGATAGTGGGCATAATAGGCGAATAAAAAAAAATGTCTGGTATCTAAGCTTCTTAATCATTGTTATATATTTTCAGGCACTAAGAGGTGACCGCGAATTTGTTGGTTTGCTTCTGGGTTTTGCATTAATAAAGATCTATGAGCCGTTTCGTATGGGAATATCTTTTAATGAGGCTATTATAAGGATAAGGTCTAAAGTTAGGAAATACAGCATGATCTCATTATATCTAGTATTAATTCTACTCTACATTGGAGTAGTAAGATTTTCTGCCGTTGATGGTAGCTTGTTAGTAACAGGTTTGTTTATGCACGCGCCATGGACAATGACGACATTATCCTTCTTAGCTTTTTTTTCCTCGGAACAGCTGACGCCCCTTTCGTGGGGAATTACTTATATAGACTATATATTGTCGATTATCCCTACTTTTGTATATTCATTAGTTGGAATGGAGTCACCTTCTTGGTCTAACAATCTTGCAGCTAAACTTGTAGAGACTAATTTAACAACTGGTGGTCTTCACGTTTCTCTTGTGTCGTTATCAAACTTTGGAATTTTGGGTGTCTATCTAGTTATGTTTGTATACGGGTGTTTGGCTACTATTTGCGAAAGATTAGCAACCCAAACCGGTTCTATCTTTATTCTGATATGGACAGGCTTAGTTGTTTCAGTTCCTTTTTGGTTTTGGTATGGGGAAATGGCAGCAGTTAGAGGAGTTATGGCTGCAATTATTTTGTATTATTTACTAAAATTTAGAATACGTTCTTAATTCATGGCAATTAGTCTCTCCTGTAAATCTATTACAATCTTTTTTACGATACGATTTTTTACTTACCTATTTACATCGTATAGAATTCGTTATAAATGCTCCTTGTTTCAAACTTCAAAAGAGGCATGTAATAACTATCAACTACTTTTACAATATGGCTATTTGAAGGGTAAACTCTTAGAGTTTCAAAATCTAGTCTTGGTATTTTTTAACCTATAAATAACCTTATTAATTTTAGTAATACATGAATAAATCTTTGAATAAATTTGTAAGTCCCATAGATGGCTCTGAACTTTTGCTTGTTGGTGACAGTTTAGTTGACAAAAGTGGCAACTCATTTCCAATTTTGAATGGTATCCCCCGATTCGTTGAATTGGAGAATTATTCATCCTCATTTGGATTTCAGTGGAATGAGTATGACAAAACTCAAGTTGACGAGCATAGCAAAAATACAATAAGTAGAGATCGTTTTTATCGTTCCACCAAATGGACCTATGAATCACTAAATGGTGCTAAGATTTTGGAGGTTGGTAGCGGCTCTGGCCGATTTTCTCAGGTCATGTTAGAGGCTGGAGCTGATTTATATTCATTTGATTATTCAAATGCTGTGGAAGCGAATGCAAGTAACAATGGAGATTATGAAAATCTCACTTTGTGTCAAGCCAGTGTATATGATATTCCGTTTAGGAAACAATACTTTGATAAAGTTTTTTGTTTGGGGGTTATTCAACACACACCTGATGTTGAATTATCTTTTGCTAGGATGCTTCAATGCCTTAAACCAGGTGGTGAGATCGCTATCGATGTTTATGCAGACACTCTTAAAACAAAATTTTATACAAAATACTGGTTTAGACCAATTACCAAAAAGATTAACAAAAAACGTCTTCTTACTCTAATAAGGTGGTACGTGCCAAAATGGATTCCAATATCAACCGTATTATTAAACATTCCGGTAGTTGGGAAATTTTTGGCTCAAATTATTCCTATATGTAATTACTCAAAGCAATTCCCTGACTTATCAAAAGATCAGCTTAAAGAATGGGCGATACTTGATACTTTTGATATGTTATCACCTGAATATGACAACCCTCAGAAATATTCCACACTAAAAAGTTGGATAAAAAAGTATGACCTTGATTTGGTATATCTCGGCCGTGGCGATAATGGATTTGTGTTAATTGCAAGAAAAAAAGTATGTGCGGAATAAATGGATTTAATTTTTTGAATGAGGCATTAATCCAAACAATGAATCATTCTATAAAGTACAGAGGTCCGGATGGCAGTTTCTATTATTCGGATGATAATGTAAGTTTGGGTCATGTCAGACTTTCGATAATAGATCTGAGTATTGCCGGATCTCAGCCAATGACTTATGTTCATTTAAAGAGAAAGCTTAAAATAGTTTATAATGGTGAGATCTACAACTATATTGAGCTTAAAAAGTCTTTAGTTTTATCAGGGTATAATTTTGTTAACCAAACTGATACAGAGGTTATAATGGCAGCCTATTTGGAATGGGGTGATAAATGTGTCGAGAAATTCAACGGTATGTGGGCTTTCTGTATTTATGATATGAATCAGCAAATCTTGTTTTGCTCTCGTGACAGACTAGGAGTAAAGCCATTCTATTATTATTATAAAAATAACCAGTTTATATTCAGTTCAGAGTTAAAAGCAATTTTAAAACATACCAATTTGTATTTAAATCGGTATGAGAACTTAGACAAAACCGCCATCGAATTGTATTTCTCTTTGGGGTATATACCGGCGCCATTAACTATCTACAATAACGTCTATAAACTAGAGGCGGGGCACAATATCAAAATAAACGTTGATGGAAATAATTTTTTAAAATTTAGTTACTACAAAGTACCCCAATTAAAGTTTACTTATAGCAAAGAATATTTGGTGAATTCTGGAAAAGAATTATTAGAAGATTCTGTAAGATTAAGAATGAGGAGTGATGTTTCCGTTGGAGCATTCTTGAGCGGAGGGTTAGATAGTTCTGCGGTAGTGGGTAAAATGAAAAATTTTACAAGCCTTGAAAATTTGAATACGTTCTCCATAGGTTTTGAAAGCAAAAAATACGACGAATCCGAATATATAAATATAGTTAAAGATTATTTTCATTCTCGGCACCATCATCAAATATACAATGAATCTGATTTTAATGAAACTTGGCCTTTATATTCACAGATTTTTGATGAACCTTTTGGGGATTATTCATCATTTCCTAGCTATGCTGTCTGTAAGATGGCTGCTAAGAATGGCGTCAAGGTAATACTCAGTGGTGATGGTGGAGACGAAATATTTGGTGGGTATCCAATCTATAACACGGGATACATCCTTGAAAAGCTTTATAAATTACCAGTAATCACAAGGAAATTAATGTTGTCTATAGCAGAAAAGGCAAAAAATATTGATGTAAGGTTAAATAAATTGAAGGAATTGCTGAGATTGTCACTGTATGATAAGAAAAATTTTTATAGTGAAATGTTTGCTTCAGATAGGTATAAGCCAGTTACATATCAACATTGGACAAGCTCAAAACTAAAGGAGGCACTTGATTTATCCAATAATAATTTGTCTGAGGCTTTAAGAATACATGATTTACTTACTAATACCTTATCAAATAACTATTTAGTAAAAGTGGACCGTACATCTATGGCAAATTCAATTGAGGTTAGAAGTCCTTTTTTAGACTATAGATTTATCGAGTTCTCGCAACAAATCCCTACCCAATATAAAGTCGGGATGATTGAGAATAAAATATTGATGCGTGATATAATTAAAGGTTTAGTTCCCCAAAAGATAATTAATCGCAATAAAATGGGGTTCACGCCTCCGATACATGATTGGCTATATAATTCGATTGCTGCTTCAGATTTTGAGAGGTATGCTGAATTTCTTAAAGACTTTAGTCTTGAATTGTATGAGTTCTATAAAAAAATTCTAAAATCAGAAATTAAGACTTACATGAGAGATTTTTATATGATTAAATTAGCAATTTTTGGTAGATGGGTTGACTATTGGATTTTTTCAGATAAGAACATAGAATTATGATTTTAGGTATTGATGCATCTACACCGGGCTCCGGTGGTGGTAAACGGCATTTAATTGAATTACTTTTATGTTTTGAACTTGAAAGGCATCATTTTTCGAAGATTGTAATTTGGGGTGGCGATTCTCTACTTCTACAGTTACCTGAAAAGAATTATATCACGAAGATTTCTCACAAACTTCTAAATGGAGGTTTATTTAAAAGGGTTTTATGGCAAATTTTCTTGAGGGATAAATACTTTGCTAATCACTGTGATATATTGTTTAGTCCGTTTGGGACTTATATAGGTAGTTTCCATCCATTTGCGGCCATGTCTAGAAATATGTTAGTTTTCAATAAGAAAGAAAGGCGAAGATTTGGATTGTCTTGGACGAGATTAAAACTGAAGCTTCTATTTATCACGCAAAAAAAAGTTTTTAATAGAGCAGATGGATTAATTTTTCTATCAGAATATGCAAAAACTGTGATTGCTAAACATATTGATCTGAGTACTAAAAATTTGCAGATTATCCATCACGGTGTTTCCGAAAAATTTAGAATGTTGCCCCGTATTCAGAAATCTATTTCGGATTACAATGAGATGCATCCTTTTCGTGTACTATATGTGTCGACAATATGGGTATATAAACATCCATGGAATGTTGTAATGGCAGTAGCGAGACTTAGAAAAATGGGTTATCCGATAGCCTTAGAGATTGTTGGAAATATAGAACAAAAATCAGCTTCTATTAAACTTCAGGAAACAATTATGAAATTTGATGGAAGTAATAAATATATTCATTGGCACAAAAATGTGAATTTAGAAGAAGTGTCAGCATTTTACAAAAAAACTGATATTTTCGTTTTTGCTTCTTCGTGTGAAAATATGCCAAATATATTAATTGAAGCAATGTCTTCAGGACTTCCAATAGTTTGTTCATCTTCCCCACCAATGCCAGAATTTTTAAATGAATCTGGGATGTATTTTGATCCTGAGGATGTTAACAGTCTTCAAAATTCGTTAGAATTATCTATTAAGAATCCAGCACTTAGAACTCAAATTTCTATAAACTCCTATAAGGCTTCACTTAAATTTACCTGGGAAAAATGTGCTGATCAAACCTTTGGTTATCTTGCCCAACTCGGAGATTTTTCAAATAAAAAATAATAATATGTTTTTAAATAAAACCTTACTAATTACTGGAGGAACTGGTTCTTTCGGTAATGCTGTTCTACAAAGATTCCTGAACTCTAATATTGGAGAGATAAGGGTATTCAGTCGTGACGAAAAAAAGCAGCATGATATGCGTGTAGATTTTAAAAATGATAAAATTAAGTTTTATATTGGTGATGTAAGAGACTATGAAAGCATAAATTCTGCATTACGAGGGGTCGATTTTGTTTTTCATGCTGCCGCGCTAAAGCAAGTTCCATCTTGTGAGTTTTATCCAGTTGAGGCATTTAAAACTAATGTTTTAGGAACTGAAAATGTATTAAATGCTTCAATTAACAATAAAATTAAAAAAGTAATTTGCCTGAGTACAGATAAGGCCGTTTATCCAATTAACGCGATGGGCATATCTAAAGCAATGATGGAAAAAATAATGGTTGCTAAATCTAGAACTTCTGGAAATACAGTATTGATTGGTACTCGATATGGAAATGTGATGGCCTCAAGAGGTTCTGTAATTCCATTATTTTTCGACCAGATAAAAAATAAAGAGTCAATTACTGTTACTGATCCAGAAATGACTAGGTTTATGATGACTTTGAATGATGCTGTAGAGTTAGTAATATATGCTTTTGAAAACGGTAATTCAGGTGATATTTTTGTTCAAAAATCACCCGCTTCATCTATTGGAGAATTAGCAAGAGCTTTGATTAAGATCTATGATTCTAAAGTTGGTATTAATATTATTGGAACAAGACATGCAGAGAAATTATATGAAACGCTACTTGCTAGAGAGGAAATGATGCATGCAGAGGATTTGGGTGATTATTATCGAGTTCCGGCCGATAATAGAGATTTAAATTATAATAAGTATTTTTCCGAAGGATCAATTAGTAGTTCTAAAATTGAAGATTATCATTCTCACAATACTAAAAGACTTAGCGAATCTGAACTAATTAATTTGTTAAATAGTATCGGATATTCCAGTTAAATATTTTATTGTTTATGAAAAAACTAAAATTACTTACTGTAATTGGGACAAGGCCTGAAATTATAAGATTAGCGGCGATTATCAAATTAGCTGATAATATGTTTGATCATATTTTAGTACATACTGGTCAAAATTATGATTATAGTCTGAATGAAATTTTTTTTGAGGATCTTGAATTAAGGAAACCTGATTATTTTTTAAATGTTGTTGGAAATAACTTAGGAGCAACGATAGGTAATATAATTGCTAAATCCTTTGATATATTTTTAAAAGAACGTCCTGACGCATTACTTGTTTTAGGGGATACTAATAGTGTACTTTGCACAATTGCCGCAAAAAGGCTTAAGATTCCTATTTTTCATATGGAAGCTGGGAATAGGTGTTTTGACCAAAATGTACCAGAGGAGATAAATCGCAAAATTTCTGACCATATTAGTGATATCAATTTAACGTACACAGAGCACTCAAGAAGATATTTATTAAGTGAAGGCTTTAGAAAAGATCATGTTTTTGTTACTGGGTCGCCACTTTTTGAAATATTGAATAGATATACATCAAAGATTGAAAATAGTGAAATTTTAAAAAAATTAAATTTAGAAAAAGGCAAATATTTCGTTGTTAGTGCTCATCGAGAGGAAAATATAGATTTAGGAGATAATTTTAATGTTTTAGTGAATTCAATTAACGAAGTGGCTGAAACATATTCTCTACCAATTATATTTTCTACACATCCCAGGACACAAAATAGAATTTATAGTAATAACATAAAATTTAATTCACTTGTAATGAATTTTGAACCAATGGGATTTTTTGATTATGTTAATTTGCAAAAAAATGCATTTTGTGTTCTTTCTGACAGTGGAACAATTAGTGAAGAGGCTGCTATGATGGGATTTAAGGCTGTGAGTATCAGGACTAGTACTGAGCGACCTGAAGCGATTGACGCTGGATCAATTATTTTAGGAGGGATCAATTCTAGAGACATCTTAAACTCAATAGAAATTAGTATAAATACTTTTAATACTTCGAATTTATCATTACCAAGTGAGTATAAAGTAATTGATGTCTCACAAAGAGTTATAAAAGTAATTCAAAGTTATACCAGTATTGTAAATCAGGTAATTTGGAACAAGAAATGAGAAGCAAAATAGCAATAATTGGTTCAAATGGTATGGCGGGACATCTTATTTCTGACTATCTTGTCTTAAATCCTGAATTTGAAGTTGTAAGAGTCGCAAGAGATTCATCGATAAAAAAAACTGATCATCAAATTGATGTTACTAATTTTTATGCTTTAGAAGAGTTAATATCAAATTTAAAGCCTGATTATGTAATAAATGCTATTGGAGTATTGAATGCTGATGCAGAGAGTAATCCAGATAGAGCAGTATTGTTAAACTCATATTTTCCTCATTTCCTTGCTAATATTTGTGACAAATACAAATCAAGATTATTTCATATTAGCACTGATTGTGTATTTAGCGGCAAAAAGGGTTCATATTTAGAATATGATTTTAAAGATGGAATAGGGTTTTATGCTCAGTCTAAAGCACTTGGCGAAGTTAATTATCATAACCATATTACAATTAGAACCTCTATAATTGGTCCCGATATTAAAAGAAATGGGATTGGGTTACTAAATTGGCTTTTATCACAAAATGGCGGCATAATTGGCTATTCTGAAGCATTTTGGGGAGGCGTTACTACATTAGAATTAGCCAAAGCTATCGAATTTTTTATTTCGCAAAATATAGATGGGTTTAATATTTATCATCTAACAAATAGTGAAAAAATAAGTAAGTTTGATTTGTTAAAAATCATAAATGAAGTTTTTAATTTGAAACTAAATATTTTATCATCAAGTGAATATAAGGTTGATAAGTCATTGGTTAACTCTAATAAGTTAATTGATTATAGAGTTCCTTCGTATCAAATTATGATTGAAGAAATTTATAAGTGGATTCGAAAAAATAATGTGTCATACCCACAATACAATTTAGAATAATTTGAAGATTCTTGTAATAACACAATATTTTTGGCCAGAAAATTTTCGAGTAAATGATCTTTGTATGGAACTTCAGAATCGAGGCCATGATGTTTCAGTGTTGACAGGAAAGCCTAATTACCCCACTGGACAATTTTTCACAGGGTATAGTTTTTTAAATAAAAAAAAAGAAAATTATAATGGTATAACAGTTTATAGAGCTTCTTTAATTCCAAGAGGAAAAGGAAGTAGTTTTAACTTGTTTTTAAATTATTTATCATTTGTTTTTTTTGCTTGTTTAAGATTATTTTCAATTTCAGAGAATTTTGACAAAATTATTGTTTATCAACTTTCTCCAGCAACAGTAGGTTTCCCGGGGCTATTAGCCAAATGGAAATTTAAAACTAAGCTGTACTTTTACATACAAGATTTATGGCCTGAAAGCTTAGTTGATGCTGGTGGTTTGAAGTCTACAAATTTTCTTAGAATTGTAAATACAATGATGAATTTATTTTACGATAAATCAACACAAATATGGGTTCAATCAACAGGTTTTGTCAATTACTTGCAGAATAAAGGAGTAGAAAAAACTAAGATAAAATTTTTGCCGAATACTGTTGAATCCTATTATAGGCCTGAAAACATTAATGAAAAGTATAAAGTTTACTTTCCTTTAGGTTTCAATGTTGTTTTTGCAGGTAATATTGGTGTTGCGCAAGATTTTGATACAATTATTAATGCCGCTAAAATTTTAAAAAGTAAGAATTTAATTATTAATTGGGTAATTATTGGGGATGGCAGAGAGAAATATAGAATAATCGAAAAAATTAATGAATATGATCTTAATGATTATTTTCATTTTTTAGGATCCTTCCCAAGTAATGAAATGCCTTCTTTTTTCGCATGTGCAGATGCTTTGTTGGTAAGTTTAAAATCTAGCGAAATATTTTCTTTAACCATCCCATCGAAATTACAATCTTATTTAGCTTGTGGTAGGCCAATAATTGGCAATGTAGATGGTATGGCTGCTTCAATTATCTTAGATTCAAATTCTGGATTATGTTCTTCATCTGGAGATGAAAATGCTTTAGCCTACAATGTTGAAACTATGTATAGTATGGATTTAAATGAACGGGAAATATTAGGGTCGAATGCATACAATTATTATCTCCAAAATTTTGATAGAAACTTTATTTACAATAAACTTGTGGAATATTTAAAATGAAATGCTTACAAGATTTTTCGGCTTCATTATTCTTATAATTTTATCTCCTATCTTTCTAGCTGTGGCTTTGGCCATATTAATGGAAGATGGTTCGCCCATCTTCTTCAAACAAAAACGTGTAGGTATAAACTATACTTTCTTCACCATCTACAAGTTCAGAAGCATGAAGAAGAATACGCCGAATGTAGCGACGCATTTATTAGAAAACCCCACATCTTATTTATTGCGAATAGGTAGATTGTTGCGTAAATTGAGTTTAGATGAATTACCTAACCTCATCAATATTATCAAAGGTGAAATGGTATTTGTTGGTCCAAGGCCAGCCTTGTATAATCAAGACGATTTAATGACATTAAGAGTGGCGACTGGTGTGGACAAACTTAAGCCAGGAGTCACAGGGTGGGCTCAAATAAATGGAAGAGATGAAATTTCAATTCAAGAAAAAGTGGCATTGGAAAAAGAATATCTTGAGAGAAAGTCAATATGGGTTGACTTAAAGATAATAATTTTAACTATTTCAAATGTACTTTTCAGCAATGGAGTGACTCATTGATTAAAAATAAAATATTTAATATGTGAAAAAACATCTCAACAAAAAACAACTTTCAGAACTCTCTGAAATGCTCAAATCTGGTAAGACCAATGCGGAAGTAGCTGAACATTTCAAAGTATCAGATGCAACTGTAAATAACCACAGAACCAGAATGAAAAGAGAGGGTATGAGTTTCCCTTCAAAAAGGGGAAGAAGACCAAAAATACATGCAGTTCAACTTGTAAAAGAAAAATCAGTGGCGAAAGAATCTCAAAAAATTTCTACCAAAGTGAAAATGAAGAATTATAATTTCATCATCAATGGGGTAGTGGTAACAGTTTCTGGCAAGGCAAAAAATGTACACATTGGGCAGGAATCGATGGAGGTTAATTTCTGATCGTATTGTGAGGAATAGAAATATTCATATATTATCAGTTTTGATTTTTTTGGTTGGTCCCACCTCCTGCACCAAAAACCTGACACAGTTAATCGTTGTTTATCAGAACGATTTCAATAGAACCAGCCTCAAGAATATCATCACATACAATACGGTGGGAGCTACTGAAAATAAAATCTTCTTTTTCAATGGCAGCAGGGTATTGGGCCCTTTTAACAACGCGGGGGCCGATTTCAAAATCGATTCGATCCCTGAACACAATGTTCTGCAAGTATCATTCGATCTCTATACACACGACAATTGGGAAGGCAATAAACCGACCTCAAATGGTGTGCCTGATCTTTTTGTGATGCGATACGACGGCAATCCAAGTTTCATGACGACTTTTTCAAGCAACCCCCAATATGCACACTCATTCCCCAATTGGTTTCCACAAGGAAACAACCCTGCATTTGGAAATGCGATCCGAACCGATCTGCCTGGCCGATGCGGTTGGAAGGAGAAAAAAAATGGTACGGCGATGTATAAAATTGTCCAGCAATTTCCACACACGAACAAGAAATTTCAACTCTCACTTACAGATGCACTCCAGCCATTCAACTCTGAATGCGAGAAATCCTGGTCGATAGATAACTTAAAAATCACAGCATTTAAATATTACTGATCCAAGAGGGATATGCTCCAACCTTTACATTCCATCTTGAAAAATTTCTTCAACCTAGGACTGTTTCAGGCAGCTGGCATGTTGATGCAGCTGATCGCTATCCCGATCATAACAGCTAACCATGGATTGGGAACCTTTGGTGAGGTTGCCCTGATCACAAGCACAGGTGCATTACTGGGCAATCTGGTCAACTTTGGTACCAACCAAACTGAAATCAAAGAGATTTCTATACATAGAAATGATCACAATTGTTTAGCTGAGCTTTATAATGAAATTTTATCACTTCGCTTGGTCATTTGTTTGTTGATGATTGCATTGACAATCATCCCAATCTTTTCTATCAAATTCCTTTCATTGCCTTTGGTTTTATCTCTGCTGCCATTGATTGTATCTGAAATCTTCAATCCGCTGTATTTGCTGATTGGCATTGAAAAAATTCATTGGATCAGCTGGGGAAACCTTTGCTCCAGAGCTATCAGCCTTTTGCTGCTTATGATCATTCCTCTTTCAATAAACATATCCGCGATCATTAACTTGATACTGACGGTCCCTATCATGCTGTTTAATATTGGATTATCGATATACATAATCAATAAATTCAATATTAAGCTGCATTTGATATCGGTAAAGAAATTAAATGACAAGCTTCAGGACAACTTCTATGTTACTTTCAACGGAAGCTCAGCGATCCTTCAACAAAGTATTTTCATGTTTTTTGTTGCTGGTACGGCTTCTCCTCAATTACTGGGTGCTTACGGCATAATCGATAAATTTTCTGGGGCTTTTCGTCAGTTGATCTCTGCATGCTCGTCTGCAATTTATCCCAAAGCTGCCCAGCTCTATCAGGAGGGTATTCAAAAATGGAATAAATTTCGAGCAATTGTTCAAAAAGGGTATCTGGTGATTTCATTGTTGATTGCATTCATCTTTTACTTCTTTGCGGATCAATGGACTATGTTGCTTTACTCCAAAGCTGATCCTACAATCACCTTTTTTTTACAGTGTTTCAGCATTGCTCCACTTGCCATTGCTTTGAATGCAAACAATGTATTGGATATGCTGCTTGCCCGTTTGTACAAGCAGATGTTTCTTGTTTCATGCTTGATTTTACTGGCAACTTTCATTATTTCATTCGCATTGACGCATTTCCTTGATGTAAAATTTATTGGATGCTATCCAATCGCAATAGAATCGACCTGTCTGTTATTATACACATTGGTACGCTTAAAATCCAACGGCAAACATGCCCTCGCATAGAATAGCTATCATCCTCCTTAACTGGAACAGCTATGAACATACTTCCAATTGCATAAAATCTTTGTTGGAGTGTAAAGGAGAGGGGTTTGATGTAATTGTTGTTGACAATGGATCTGCTGATGCATCTGGTGCGCAACTGAAGCAAGATTTTCCTCACATCATCTTCCTGCAACAATCAGAAAATCTTGGTTTTGCGGGTGGAAACAACCGGGGATTTGAATACGCTCTTTCAAATGGATATGAATATGCGATGATGCTGAACAACGATGTATTTGTAGAACCTTCATTCGTTTTTCACCTGTCCAATTACATGGACTACCA
>Ga0169931_10011046_pt1 | contig 12799 bp, 7 predicted proteins | sample Kivu_15m_20L_FD_129675 | JGI IMG/M metagenome (GOLD analysis project Ga0169931, IMG submission 129675) | Freshwater microbial communities from Lake Kivu, Western Province, Rwanda to study Microbial Dark Matter (Phase II) - Kivu_15m_20L... | ecosystem: Environmental > Aquatic > Freshwater > Lake ...
AGATCGTGCGCCGTGAGCCGCACCATGTGCACAGCGACGGCCAGGGTGTCCGCCGGCGGCTCCTCGGCCTCCGAGAACGGCTCGAACCGCGCGCCGCCGCCCTGTACGGGTCGCAGGGCCTGGAGGCCCAGGTACACACCCGGCGCCAGGCGGCGGTTGAGGCGCAACTCCTCGCAGGCCGCCGCGAGGCGCAGCTCCGGTGTCGAGAAGTCGAGGAACGGGTAACGCACCTCGCGTTTGACCTTGAACACGCGTGTGCCGACCAGGGCCACGACGCTGGCGTGGGTGTGGATCAGCTCCGGTTGGCCGCCCCCGTCGGGGTAACTCTTGGGGTCGGCCAGCCAGCGTTCGAGTGCAACGGCATCCATGGGGCCCGTGGAGCATAACGGCACCCCGCGTGTGCTCCCATCGGGGACGGGTGGCGCAACGGACCCCACTGGGGCGCTATAGTCCCGTGCGGAGCCTTCGCGCACGCCCCCCCACGCACGCCCGGGACCACCATGGAAAGCAATCAGGCCACAGACCCCGCCCGCGACGTCTTTGGAGCCCGTGTGCCCCTGGTCGGTGTGATCATGGGCAGCAGTTCGGATTGGGAAACCCTGCGCCATGCGACGGTGGCCCTGGAGGAGCTCGACGTGCCCTACGAGCGGCGCATCGTCTCCGCGCACCGCACGCCGGAGCTGCTGTTCGAATACGCCTCCACAGCCGCGTCGCGCGGCCTCCGTGTGCTGATCGCCGGCGCCGGCGGAGCCGCCCACCTGCCCGGCATGGCCGCCTCGAAAACCACGCTGCCGGTGCTGGGAGTGCCCGTGCGTTCGGCCATGTTGGCCGGTGTGGACTCCCTGCTCTCCATCGTGCAAATGCCCGCCGGTGTGCCCGTCGGCACGCTGGCCATCGGCCCCGCCGGCGCCACGAACGCGGGGCTGCTGGCCGCGTCGATCCTGGCGCTGTCGGATCCGAACCTGGCGGAGCGCCTTGTCCGTTGGCGCGCCGAGCAGACCCGACGCGTGCTCGAAACCACGCTCTAAAACACCCATGGGATCGCGCGAGCGAGTCGTACTGCCCGGCGCGACCCTGGGCGTGTTGGGCGGCGGCCAGTTGGGCCGCATGGAGGCCATTGCGGCGCGGCGCATGGGATATCGGGTGATCGTGCTCGATCCCGAAGCCGACTGCCCCGCGTCCCACGTCGCCGACGAACACATCCAGGCCGACTACGGCGACCAGGACGCGGCGCGGCGCCTGGCCCAAGCGGTGTCGGTGGTGACGTTCGAGTTCGAAAACGTACCCGCGGCGACGTTGGCGGCCATCGAGGCGCTCGCGCCCGTGCGGCCGGGGCCGGGAGCGCTCGAAATCTGCCGGCATCGGGTGCTCGAAAAGCGCTTCCTGGCGGGCCGCGGCTTTCCGGTGGCGCCGTTCCACGTGGTGGAGAGCCTGGCGGACCTGGAAGAGGGCCTCCGCAAACTCGGGCTGCCCGCGATCCTCAAGACCGCCGAGTTCGGCTACGACGGCAAGGGCCAGCGGCGCATCCAGTCGCTGGACCAGGCCGCCGCCGCGTATGCGTCGTTTGCCGGGCGCGCGGCGGTGCTCGAAGCCGTGGTGCCGTTCGACGCGGAGCTCTCCGTCATCGGCGCGCGCGGCCTCGACCGCGACTTCCGCGCATTTCCCCTGCTGCGCAACGCCCACGCGCGGCACATCCTCGACGTGACCCGTGCGCCAGCCGGTGTGCCGCTCGGCGTCGAAACGCGGGCGCGCGAGCTAGCGCGCGCGATCGCCGAGGCCCTCGAGTTGGTGGGCCTCGTGACCGTGGAGCTCTTCCTGGTCGGCGACGAGCTGATCGTCAACGAACTGGCCCCGCGCACGCACAACTCAGGGCACGGCACCATCGAAGCCGCCGCCACCGACCAGTTCGAACAGCACCTGCGCGCCGTGTGCGGTCTGCCGCTCGGCGAGACGGAGTTGCTGCGCCCCTTCGCCATGGCCAATCTCCTCGGCGACCTCTGGGGCCGCCAGGAACCACATTGGGCGCGGGCCCTGTCGGAGCCCGGCGTGCGCCTGCACCTCTACGGCAAGAAGGAGCCGCGACCGGGCCGCAAAATGGGCCACCTGACCGCACTCGCAACGAGCGCGGACGCCGCCGAAGCCTTGGTGCGGCGCGCGCGGTCGCTGCTGTAGCGGGCGCGCCACGGCGCTCCCTCAGGACCAGCGCACCAAGTTGCGCAGGGTCAGGTCGAAGGGGCTCGTCTCGGGGAAGCGGGCGCGGATCCCGTAGCCGTAGGCCCCGGAGAGTTCGACCGTGTGGCGGCCCGTGTAGGTCTGCACGCCGTCCGTGTCGTCGCCGCGGGGCTGGAGGCGCACGGCGCTCATGTTCGCGAGGCCCGCGCCATTCGAATGGTGGCCGAGCACCAGTTCCACGAGCACCTCGTCGGGTTGCAGCCCGCCGAGGTGCAAGTCCACCTCCACTTCGATCGTGTCGCCGCTCTTCAAGCGCGACAGATCGCCGATGCGCGCGGCGCGTAGGCTCAGGGATTCGAACGCGCGGCGCAGGCGCTCGTGCCGCGCGGCGAGTCGGCGCGCGCCACTCTGGCGCGAGGCGCCCAGTTCGCGCCACGAGGACGCCAGGGGACCGTAGGCGCGTTCGGCGTACTCGGAGACCATGCGGTCGGTGTTGAAGAACTTCGGCAAGGTCGCGAGGTTGTTGCGCACACGCTCCATCCAAGCGGTCGGCAGACCGCGGCTGTCGCGGGTGAAGTAACTCGGCACCACTTCGTCCTCGAGCAACTGCATCAGGTGCTCGTTGTCGAGTTGGTCCTGCAGCTCCTGGTCCGCGTACACACGCGGACCGCCGATGGCCCAGCCGTTCTGGCCGTCGTAACCCTCGATCCACCAACCGTCGAGCACCGACAGGTTCAAACCGCCGTTCGCGGCGACCTTCATGCCGGAGGTTCCGCTGGCTTCGAGGGGCCGGATCGGGTTGTTGAGCCACACGTCGACACCCTGCACGAGTTTGCGCGCGAGGCCGATGTCGTAGTTCTCGAGGAAGATGACCTTGCCGACCAGGTTGTCCGAGCGGCTGGCCTGCGCGATCTGGCGCACGAGTTCCTTGCCGTGGCCGTCGGCCGGGTGGGCCTTCCCTGAGAACAGGAAGAGCACGGGGCGCTCTTCGTTGTTGAGCAGAGCCTCGAGGCGCGCGGGATCCTTGAACAGCAGCGTGGCGCGTTTGTACGGCGCGAACCGGCGCGCGAAGCCGATCACCAGCGCGTCCGTGCGCAGGCCGTCGAGCATCCGCGCGAGGACCTTCGGGCTGTCCTGACGAGCTTGGAAACTCTGCTGCAGCGAGTGCGCCGCCGCGACGAGGAGATCGCGCTTGGCGTGGGCGCGCTCCTCCCAGAAACGATTTTCGTCGAGGTTCGCCGCGGCGTTCGCGAAGTGCTCCGCGTTGAGCACATCGCCCTTGACGCCGAACAGCGCGGCCAAGGCCGGCCGCGTCCAACTGGCCAGGTGGATGCCGTTGGTGACGTGGGTGACGGGCAGCTCGTTCTCGAGCAGGCCGGACCAGTAGGGGCGCAGCAGTGCGCGCGAAACCTCTTCGTGCTTTTCGGCGACGCCGTTCACGAAGCTGGCCAAACTCATGGCCAGGTAGGTCATGTTGAAACCCTCGCCCGAGCCCGGGACCTGGCCGAGGCCGAGGAACGGTTCCCAGGTCAGACCGATGCGCTGCGGCACGTCCGAGAAGTAGCGCCGCAGGAGGTCCTCGGGGAACACGTCGTGGCCCGCGGGCACCGGCGTGTGGGTGGTGAACGCAGTGCTGGCGCGCACGAGTTCGCGGGCCTCGTGGAACGTCAGGTCGTTGCGTTTCATCGCCAGGGACACACGCTCGAGCGCCGCAAACGCGGCGTGGCCCTCGTTCATGTGCAGCACGGCCGGCTCGATGCCGATGGCGTCGAGGGCGCGCATGCCGCCGTGGCCCAGGGCGATCTCCTGCAAGAGCCGCAGCTCTTGGCCCGCCCCGTACAACCGGTGGGTGATGCGGCGGTTCTCCTCGCCGTTCTCTTCGAGGTCGGAGTCCAGGAGGTAGAGCGGCACACGCCCCACGTCCGCGCGCCAAAGGGCCAGGGTCAGCACGCTGTGGGGCAGTTGCACACGCACCTTCACCTGCAACCCGTCCGCACCGAGGACTTCGTGGATCGGCAGGTGGCGGGGATCGTTGTCGAGATCCGCCGAATGCTGCTCGCCCGTCGCGCTGAGCCGTTGGTCGACGTAGCCGCGCCGGTAGAAGAGCCCCATGGCGACGAGCGGCATGTCGAGGTCGCTGGCGCTCTTGAGGTGGTCGCCGGCGAGCACTCCGAGGCCGCCGCTGTAGATGCGCAGGGACTCGTGGATGCCGAACTCGAAGCAGAAGTAGGCGATCGGGTTCTTGCGCGTCACAACCGCGCCGCTCGCGAGTTCGACACTCTGGCGGGACGCCGCGAGGTAGCGGTCGAAACGGTCGAGCACACGTTGGAGGCGCGCGCGGTACACCGTGTCCGTGACCTTCTCTTCGAGGTCGCGTTGGTACACACGCCGCAGGAACTGCACCGGGTTGTGTCCGGAGTCGCGCCAACCGCGGGGTGAGAGCTCCTCGAACAGACCGGGCGCCTCGTTGTCCCAGGACCACCACAGGTTGTTGGCGAGGCGCTCGAGGCCGAGCAGCTCCTCCGGCAACGTGGCTGCCACGTCGAAGCGCAGCAGCTCGGGCATGCTGGGCGCGGTGGGCAACTGGCGTCGCACCGGCAACTGGAACCGCGGTGTGCTAGAGGGCGACGTGGCGCGGCGCGTCGCCGCGCGCTCGAGGGCGCGCTCGAAGGCCGTGTGGTAGTGCTGGACCAGATGGTTCCAGGAGGCCTTCTCGGCCGCGGCGAGGCAGGCCTTGGCCATTCCGTCGTGCTCGCGCGGGTAACAGAGGTGGCGTTCGATCACTCGCACGAGTTCGTCGCGCGCCTCGTTCACCGTGACCCCGAGGCGGTCGAGCACGTCGATGCCGTCCTTGGACTCGAGTCCCTGCGTGCGCGCCCACAGGCCGAACCCCGCGCAGTCCGTAGTGATCGTCGGCACTCCCACGCCCAGACTCTCCGCCGGCGTGTACCCCCACGGTTCGTAGAACGAAGGGAAACACGAGAAGTCCATCGCGCGCAGCACGGCTTCGTACTGGAGATCGAACAGCCCGTCGTGGCCATCCAAGTAGATCGGCACCTGCACGATCTTGACGCGGGAACCGTGGCGGTTGTCGAGGCCCAGGGCGTGGGCCTGGCACTGCACGGGATCGCTGTGCGGATCGAAGAGCTGGTGCGTGGAGAAGCCGATCGGCGGCACGGGCAACTTCGGCGGGTTGTCGCGGCGGTCGCGCAGATCGCGGCTCGGGCCTGAGTTGCCCGCGGGCACCAGCACGTACAAAACCACCCGCGGGCCGTCGCGCTCGCCGAGCTTGGCGAGGGCCTCCATCAGGATGTCGATGCCCTTGTTGTGGAACTCGTAGCGCCCAGAAATCGCCAGCAGTTTGGCGTCCGAAACGTCCTCGCCGGACACGAGCGAGGCGAGCTGCAGCAGCCGCTTGCGCACATCGGCGCGCGGCACACCGCCCGAGAGGTCCTGGAGCAGCTCCAGATCGAGGCCGTTGGGCAGGAGCGGATCGGCGGCACGGCGGTGCAGCAGCTCCGCCTCGTCGGCGGTGATCTGGCTCACGGTGGTGAACACGTCCGCTTGGCGCGCGGCCACACCTTCCATGGAGTGTTTCGAGCGCACGCCGATCGACTCGGCCGCCTGCTCGGGTGTGCGCTGGCCGAGGGCGGCCGCCGGCGGCAGGCCCGTCGACGACAGCGAACGACCCAACATGGTCGCGTGGGTGGTGAACACCGTGCCGATCTCGGGCAGGTTGCCGACCAAGTACAGGAGGGCCGACGCGGTCATCCACTCGTGGAACTGGGCGACGGCTTGTCCGCCCTTCGGCTCGACGTAGAGGCGCCACCAGGTCTCGATCGCGATCGCGGACGCGTGGCCGAACATGGCCGGCTCCACGTAGTCCCAACTGCCGAACAGGGAGTCGACGCCGTGGCGCTCCCACAGCCCGGAGAGGATCGCGTCCTTCTGCGAGAAGAACTGGCTGAACCCGACCAGAATCGTGCGCGGCCGACCGGGAACGGACCAGCGGCCGACCTTCACGGCCACACCGCGGGCGCGGCAGGCCTCCACGAAGGCCTCGAAGCCGGCTTCCTCCTCGAAGGGCAAGGTGTGGGTGCGCTCGAGCAACCACGGGCCCAGCGTCACGTAGTCATCGCCCAGGTGTTCGCAGAGCTTGCGGGCCTTGCTGGAGACGACAGTGTAGATGCCGCCGACCTTGTTGCAGACCTCCCAACTGACTTCGAAAAGCGTGAACGACATGGGGGGAGACGGGGGAACGGCGGCCTTGGGCCGGGGGGGGAGGACGCGGGGGGACGCGGGGCGACGGGGGGGCGGCCGAAGACGCCCTCAACGACTCGCCGCCGGCACCACTGGCTGGGCCAGGGCGGCGATCCGGCGGCGGAAGTCGTTCACGACGTTCATGGTCGTGATGTACGCATCGTGGGGACTCGCGTACGGACTGAAGTATTTGTGCACGTCCCCGTCCGAGAAGAACTTGACGCACATGTAATAGAAGTGGTCGGACGTGGTCAGGCGCCGCCAGGCGGCCACCAGGTCCGGGCGGGCGGCCGCCACCTGGGCCAGCTCGCGGCCCAGGTTGTAGACCTCGTCATGGGCGGCGCGCTGCATGGCGTTGCCCAGCCAAGCGGTCAGGTCCCGCTCTGCGTCGGCCCAGGACACCGGGTGCGGGATGTCCAGGCGCGCGATCGGGTCGGTAGAGGCGGCCACTTCGGAGGGTGTTTCGAAGCGGAAGCGCGGGTTCTTGAGGATCGCCTCGGGCAGGTGTTCCATGAACTGGAACACGCCGGTGTCGGCCCACTGGTGCTCGCCGAACGTTTCGTAGTCCATGAAGAGGCCGACGAAGCGGTCCTCCTCCGGCAGCCCGTGCACCCACGTCGCGAACTTCTCCGCCGTCAGGGGCCACTCGGACCAACCGCGGTTCGAGAAGCGGAACGCGATGTCGTCCGAGAGTTTGTAGGAGCGCAGCAACACCTTGATCGTGTCGCAGCCCTCCGGCCGGTACACGCGGTGGGGACTGCGCCAGCCGATCAAGTGGTCGGCGCCCTCGGCCATGATGGCGGCAAACCCCATCTCCTCGGCGAGTTTTGCCACCCGGTTCGACACGATCAGCTCGGTGTTGCGGAAGGACGTCGGGCGGCGGCCGAAGAGCTGCTCGACACGCTGGGCCTGGGCCTCGACCTGCTGGCGGAACTCGTCCTCGTTGCCGAGGAACGAAAGGCTGTGGTGGCTGGTCTCGCACAGGAACTCGACACATCCCGTGCGCGCCAGGCGCCGGAAACTGTTCAGCGTCTCGGGGGACCAGGCTTCCATCTGGTCGAGCGCCGTGCCGGACACCGAGAAGGCACAGCGGAACTTGCCCTGGTGCTTTTCGACGAGGCGCAGCAGCACCGCGTTCATGGGCAGATAGCACTTCTCGGCCACCCGGCGCAGGATGCGCTCGTTCTCGGCGTCGTCGAAGTAGTCGTCTGATGCGCCGATGTCGAAAAACGTGTAGCGGCGCAGCCGAAAGGGCTGGTGCACCTGGAAGTAGAAAACCAAGGACGTCACTTGAGTATCTCCTGATAGACGTCTCGAACGAGTTCCCCGCGCAGCTCCCAGCGCATGCGGCGCACCTCGTCGCGGCCACTTTCGACCAAACTCGCCCGCAGGGCAGGGTACTCCAGAACCGCCAAAATCTTGTTGGCGAGCTCTTCGACATCCCAGAAATCCACTTTCAAGGCGTGGGTCAGGATTTCCGAGACACCGCTCTGGCGCGAGACGATCACGGGCACGTCGAGCGCCATGGCCTCGAGGGGTGTGATGCCAAACGGTTCCGACACGGACGGCATCACGTAGAGGTCCGCCATGGAGTACATGCGCTCGACCGACTTGCCGCGCAAAAAGCCCGTGAAGACGACGTTGCGCACGAGCCCCAAGCGCGCGGATCGCTCGACCATCGCCGGCAGCATGTCTCCGCTGCCGCTGACCACGAACAGCACGTCCGGGCGCAGCTTGATCACACGTGCGGCGGCCTCGAGGAAGTAGTCCGGGCCCTTCTGGAACGTCACTCGCCCCAGGAACAGCACGATGGGGTCTGTGATGTTGCGCTCGCCGTGCCACTGGGCGCGCTGTTCTTCCTGGGTCACTGCGTTGTGCACCACCCGCAACTTCGCGGGGTCGACGCGGTAGCGCCGCTTCAGGATGCTCGCCGTGTAGTGGCTGACACAGACCACGCGAGAAGCGATGTCGAGCCCGAGCTGTTCGATGGCCTTGACCGACAGGTTCGGATGGTCGCCGCTGCGGTCGTACTCCGACGCGTGCACGTGGGCGACCACCTTCTTGCCAGAAATCTCGGCCGCCACGGCCGCGGCGGGGAACGTGATCCAGTCGTGGGCGTGGATCACATCGAACTGTTCGTTCGCCGCGATTTCTCCGACGGCCAGGGCGTAGCGCGCCACCTCGGCGTAGAGATCGCCGCCGTAACCGCCGGCCATGTCGAGCCGCTCTTCGATCACTTCGAATCGGCCTGACTTCGGCCCTGGGGAAGGCGCGGGCGCGCGGCTGTGCGCCAATACGGCGTCGCGGATCGCGCGCGAGAGAACACGCCAACCGGCCGCGTCCGTGGGCACTTTCTGGAGGGCGCGCTCGCCGAGCTGCAGGACGGTGGAACCGCCGCTCGTGAACCACTGGGCAAGGCGATCGCGCACATCGGCGGGCAGATCCCGCGGTTGGCCCGGATCGTCGTAGGGCGAAGAGGCCCCACGGACTCCAGTGAAGGAGCTCTCCGTCGCCGCACCCGCCATGAGCCGCTCCAGCGCCAGGTAACGGACCTCGGCGGAGCCGGCTTCCAAGCGCTCGAGATCCTCGGCGAGTTCCCCGCGGAGTGTCGCCGCGATGCTGCCCTCGCCGGCAACAACTCCCCCACCGAACGTGTCCCCGCCGGGCCCCGCGTCGGCCGCGGGCACGAACACACGCCGCAGGAAACGCACTTGGTTGGCGCCGAGCAGCCGCATGTGCGCGGCGGACTCGTCGCCGTACGCGCGCGGCACCACGAACAGCACTTCCACACCCGCGTGCGCCAGACCAACGGTCAGGCCGTGGCACGCCGTGCCGAGACCGCCGGAGATGTGAGGGGGGAACTCCCAACCCAGCATCAGCACTTTCACGCCAGGGCTTCCTCTAGGAGGCGCAGCGCGCGCAACACCTCGCCTACGCTCCAGGCCTGCGCGATCGTGCCGCCGGGGCGGTGCGGCGGGTCCCCGTCGAAGACCTCGGAAAGTTGGTTGAGGCCCTGGCGGTCGAGGTTCTCGTGGAAACGCTCGAGCGCGTCGCGCAATCCGCGCAAACGGCGCCGACGCGCGCCGTGCACCCGCACAAACGCCTCCACGTAAGGGCCGATCAACCACGGCCAAACGGTGCCCTGGTGGTAGGCCCCGTCCCGCTGGGTCTGGCTGCCGCCGTAACGGCCCTCGAAACGCGGGTCGTTGGGCGCGAGCGTGCGCAGGCCGAACGGCGTCAGGAGTTCGATCTCCGCCCAGTGCAACACGTCGGCGCGTTTGGCCTGGGACAGCGGGCTGAACTCGAGCGACGCCGCGATCACCTGGTTCGGGCGAAGCGAGCGGTCGGCGCCATTGTCGCTGTGCCAGAGGTCCGCGAGATAGCGCTCGTCGTCGAGCCACAGGCGGCGCAGGAAACTCTTGCCCGCGAGTCGCCGACGCACGGCCCAGTCGCGCTCGCCGTCCGCGTCACCCTTCTTGCGCGAATGTTGCTCGAGGAGGGCCAACAACTGGTACCAGAGGCCCTCGATCTCGACGGGGCATCCGTCGCGCGGCGTCACCGGGCCTTCCGGCGTGCGCGCGTCCATCCAAGTGGCGTTTTCGTTGGGTCCGCCCACGACCAGAAGTCCCGCCTGGTCCACACGCACGAGGGAGCAGCGCCCGTCGAGGTACGCGCGCGCGATCTCGAACATCGCGGGGTAGAGCTCTTCGTCGAGCCGCGTGCGATCGCCGCCGGCGCGCTCGTAGAGCCGCACGGCGCGCGTGAACCAAAGCGCCGCATCCGCCGAGTTGTAGGCGCTGTCGTGCAAGCCCGTGCCAAACACGTTCGGCAGAAGCCCGTTCTGCAGGAACCGCAATGCCCCACAAAGTGCATCGCCCGCGGCTTCGACTTGACCCCGGGCGAGCAACAGCCCCGGCAGCGCGATGTACGTATCGCGGCCCCATTCGCCGAACCAAGGGAATCCGGCGAGCACACCGAGGCGCGCGCGCGCATCGCGGTAGATGTAGTGCTCCGCGGCCAAACTGAGCCGGCCAGCCAAGTTGAGCGGCTGCGCGGGGTCACCCAGCGCGGCCCGCTCCTCCGAGCGCCGCGCCGTCTCCGCGCGCCAAAGGGCCTGGGGATCGCCGACCGCGCCCTCGAGGGACGCGGCCACGAGCACCTCGCCGCCGATCGGCAAATCGATCTCGAACCAACCGGGGCTGCCCTGGTCCTCGTAACCGTCGTAACCGCGCGCCAAGTCCTCGCGGTATTCGATGCCGCGGTACCAGACCGGATCCGCTTCGTAGCGCGCCGGCTGCCCGTCCCCGTCCAAGACCGAGATCGAGAGCGCGGGCAGCGCGCGGTACGGGCGGAACTCGAGCGCACCGCCCTGGCGCCGGCCGTTCGCGTCGAAGCTCATGTTCTCGAACGTCAGCGCGTCGGCCTCGCGGAACGGCAGCAGCGGGCGCAGGCGCAACTTCAAACCGGCGCGCTCGCCTTGGTTGTGGTACCGCACGAGCACGGCGTGTCGACCGCGGGGCATCAGCACTTCGCGCGTGATCGCGGCGAGGCCGAGGCGGTAGTGCCAACGCGGCCACGGCACCAACTCGAACGACTCGAGGCCAAGGTGCCCCTTCGGCGCAAAACAGCCGGCGTAACGCGCCAGACTGAGCGGGAACGAGCGCTCCTGGCCAAACAGTTCGGGGCCGACCACCGTCTCCTCCAAGCGCGAGAGCAAGACATGCCGCTTCGCACTGCCCGGGATCGGGGCAACCAGAAGGCCGTGGTAGCGCCGGGTGGCGCCCATCGGCACGCTGGACGACGCGTAGCCGCCCAAACCGTCGGTCTCAAGCCACTCCCGGGTCAGGGAGAGGTCGAGCCGCAGGCATTCGTCCCGCTGAAGGGAAACCAAGGCCGGGCCGCGCACAGCCCCGGATCCGGTGGCAACGGCGGGGTCATCGTGGGTTTCGGACGCCATGGTGGGATCGCGCGGTTTCCCGCGCGACCGTTGTATCCCGCCGCCGCTACCCGTGTCACGGACGGCGCACGGGAGCGCCGTCGGGAGGCTGCGCCGATGCCAGGAGGGAGAGCGATCCGGACAGCAGCGTCGTGATCGTGCCGACCATCGGGCGCGCGGCGACCACTTCTGTGGTGATGGCGACCTCGAGGTCGTACTCGCCCTTCAGCTCCAATTGAACAAAACGATCCTCGCCCACGTGCCAGAGCAGTTCCCCTGTCAACTCGAAACGGGCGGAGAGCTCCCCGTCGCGCCGCCCGCCCGCGTCGGTCTCCCCGCCCCAAGTCACGCGGGCGACGGGCTCGCCGCGCACCCGCACCGCGGCCAGGCGACCAGAGGCCTCCTCGCGCAGGGAGACGAGTTCCAGCTCCAACTCCCCCTCCAGGGATCCGAGGGCCTCGTCCCACAGGGCGCGGTCGTCGTCGCGGTTTTGCCGCTCGTCCGTGTAGGGGTCCTCGGGTTGGAGCGCTCCCCCGGGGGCCAGCGCCTCCTCGAGGTGCTCGGCCGCAAGCGTCCAAGTCGCGCCGAGGGCCGCATCCGGCGCCACGCGCCAGGGTGCCAGGTCTCCGTCCGGTCGCAGGTCGTCGAGGAGCCTGTCATCGCCGCGCTCCAGCAGCGTCGGCGCCAGCGTCCCCTTCTGGTCTGCGGGACGCCAAGCCACGAGGGCGCCCTCCATGGGGCTGGTGACGCCGATGGGCAGCCCGAAGTACTCGCCCACACCCTGCCCGCGGTCGAACTCGTAGGCCGTGTGGCGGCGTACCTCACAGGCCCGCACGTAACGCCTTTCGAAGCCGTCGCCGGCCGGCCGGTCCACGAAGTGCCGCTCGCGCCTCCCCTCCGCGTCCCAGAGGCTGCCGCTCAGTTCGACCGTCGGTTGGTCGCGGCCATCGAAGCGCACCCGGTTGACGGAGGCCCGGTGCGACCAGGTTAGGTCGAAACGGCGCGCGAGCGGGTCGGCCAAGGGCCGCTCGAACGGGACGGGCGCGGGCTGCGGCAACTCCTGGCCGTAGGGAGACCAAGAGCCGCCGGCGGCCAGTGCGAGGCTGGAAACCAATGAGGCCGTCGTCGAGCGGATCACAGCCTTCGATTCTACGGCACCGACGGGCCTTCGCCCGCTTGCGCCGGCGGGGGGCGGACTGCTTGAATCTCGGGCCCAAGAAGAGCACGGTAGGTGGGCGCAGCCAGAGGATGGCGACGGTGCATGGGACCCACATGCACCCCCCTCGCCCCCACGCGAACCCATGGAAACCCGCCTCGAGTTCGCGATCCTGCCCCAGCCCGACGACGAAACTTGCGGGCCGACGTGCCTGCAAGCGGTGTACGCCTACTACGGAGACAAACGGCCGCTCCCCGAAGTCATCGGCGAAGTGA
>Ga0169931_10011048_pt1 | contig 12799 bp, 11 predicted proteins | sample Kivu_15m_20L_FD_129675 | JGI IMG/M metagenome (GOLD analysis project Ga0169931, IMG submission 129675) | Freshwater microbial communities from Lake Kivu, Western Province, Rwanda to study Microbial Dark Matter (Phase II) - Kivu_15m_20L... | ecosystem: Environmental > Aquatic > Freshwater > Lake...
AAATTTCTAAAATGAAAAACTAGAATTCCCCTTATATCTGATAATAATAATCTAAATCTATGAATTATTTTAAATATTAACTATATAATTGGTAATAAGTAATAAGAGCCATAAAAAAATATTTTTAAATTCAAAATTTAAATAATCAGTAGAAATAGAACCTCAACTAATTTTTATTTAGTATTTTTAACTATGAGAATGTAGATTTAGCAAAAAGAACAGTCACAAAAATTATTGATTCGTGATATTATTTAATTTTCGATGTTCAAAAATAACTCCACATCCCTCTTCGTTTGCAAAAAATGGAATAAACCAAACTAGAGGGTTTTTCCCAAAAACAGTAGTAAAATTTTTATAGCAACCCAGATCATAAATATTAACAGTATTAGTTAACTTGAATCTCTCTCTGTCAGAATTTTCTATAATAGTCTGGCCACTTAACATAAGTCTCCAGTTAGTTATAAATAGCCACATAAGGAAGCTGAACATTCCAAGATCACATACATAAACAAATATAACGAAACCTACTTGAATTAAATTTGTATTATAGCTTAAAATAGAATTAACGATAACTTCCCAGTAGGTGCAAATTACAATAAAAGTAGCAATGATTCCGTATAGATGTACGAGGAGGAAATACTTATAATTTCTGAATCCAATGCAATTCGCTAACCAGGGACAATGATGATCCATTTTCAGAATGCATTTGCCACAAATTCTGCAGTGATGAGAACGCTCAACTTTCATTCTAAGACAAGTAGGGCACAGTTTTAAGTCATTCACTTTGACTTCATTAAAAGATTGCAACACAGTATTTAACTCGTCATCTGTGTTTTTTTCTTTGTTATTTAAAGTTTGTTTTATATGGCGCACTTGTATATTTTCTATAAAATGGTTTATATCGTTACGCAAGCTGATACATTCGGCAGCTGTAAGCGGACCTTCAGCGAGAATATCTTCTAGATGAGCTGCAGAATGAATAGGGTTGATTTCTTCCTTGTTAGGAAAATAGCCGTTTCTATTGAAGAAATTAATGTCTGTTTTAAATTTTATGTTTTCATCTAATGGTGTAAATTTTTCTTTAATCATCAAAAATGCAGAATTTTTTGTATTATTTATATCTGACAGAACAGAGACATCTTGAATGTTTTGAGCGTCATACTCTACATCATCCGGGGTTTTCTCAGGAATTTTTTTGAATCTAGGATGGTTATGAATTAGTTTGTATTCCAGATCTAGAGGAGATGGAATAAATCCAGGATTTACTAGGATAGTTCTAAATATAGAAGTTAGAAGCATCAGTAGAAAAAAGGATTCAAATGTTACGAATAAGATTCCTTTTGTTCTTGCGCTGGATGCAGATGATGTGTGTCTGAAAGAATAGTAGCTTTGTTGTAAATTGTTTTGTGAAATTTGGTCGTTTTCCGTTTGTATAAGGATCGTGATGTATGTAAAGACATAGGTTGTATAGATCAAAACTATTATAGATAGGATTACTATAATTGGAAAGTAAACCATAAAATTGTAATAAGCTTTGGTCCATTTTTCTTTATTAAACATCGGAAATTATAAAATCATAAAAAAATTAATTAAATTAATAATTAAAAAATTCAAAAAAATTTAGCAAGAAATTATGAAAGTGTAAAAATATGATTTAAATTCAATAAATCAAACTTCTTAAAAATTGTAAAATTAAGATAGCATTCTTTAAAGTATTAAATATGTCTTAAAGGGAATTTAAAATATTCATTTAATAGATTTTTAAAGGTTATATATAAATTTAATAGCATCATTACGCTTTTATTCAATCAATTCTCATTTTGGCTGAATCTCTCTCTCAGCATTTTTAGTATTTCCATCTTTCTCATTCTCTCACTATGATCACTAGTAAATCCATCAACCTTCTTCTTGTGATCCGCTATATTTTAATATGAATATCTATATATTCCTTACAGGCATGTTTTAGAAACATGTGATACTCGTGGGTTATCTTCTCATTCATGGTGTTAAACAACTCAACAGATTGAGTAGAAAAATCCTTGAGATCTTCCAACATTTTTTTAGCTAAATTGTTAAGAAAAGTTCTGGTTTCCCCATTCTTGACAACAGATTCTACATTGATCGGTTTATTATCTGATTTAGCAACACTCTTTGAAGGAACGTTACAGTCATCTTCTTTGACTGCAGGTTTATTCAAGTTATTCAAGTTACCAATATTTTTATTCATGATTAGTTTTAAGTTATTATTGATTTTTATTTTTCAAATTTAAATCGAAAAGAAATTTCACTCTAAATTAAAAATATTAATTATTATATTTAATATATTTAAATATTTTATTCATATTATTAAATGTGAAATTCTTAAAGGTAAAAGGCTCTTGTTAAAATTTAATTTTTAATTTAATTCTGATTTATATTGTAAAAATAAATTATGTTCTCACTACAAATTACAAAATATTTTCCATTCGATGACAGACAATACGAATTTTTTTTCGGCAAATTAGACAAATCACAGGTCGTTTCAAAATCTTTTCCATCCTCTACGAATTCTCTGCTCACTCTCAGTCTTGATTTAAAAACATACAAGTAATAATTCATATATGGGGAAAGGCAAAAATAATATGGAGACTGGGAAAATTTTACAATCTTATCAATAGTGTGTGATTCAAAGTTTCTTATCATAATAATTGCTCTGGCATGGGACATTATGTAGATCAAATTTTTTTCATTTACTAATTGTGCGAACTCATATTTATAAAATTCATCACAATTTTTCTCTGCAGTTCTATTTTCGTTTAGTCTAAAATACTCATCAGGATTGAATTTATCTTGAAGATAAAATACTGGAATAGAATTATCGTAGGATAAATTTTTCAATATGTTAGTAAATTTTCTGTTATAAACGTGTAAGTAAACATTGTCCAAATTGACAAGAAATTTATTAAAGCTTTCAATTACACTAAGTTTGAATTCTAATACATTTCCAGGTAATTCCATGATTTTATGAACTTGCACTGTAAAATTTTTTGGTAAATAATCTTCTACTTTAATAAGATAAACTGTATCAGCTAAATCAACAGCAAATAGGAAAAATTTATCAGGAGTAAATTTTATTATTTTATAAGGCTGATAGGAAATAGATCTGAATTTTCCTAAAAAAAGGTCTTGTGATAGATCAAAAAATCTTAAAAAGCCACTAGAATACGAAACTACAAGTGTCATATCATTTGGAGATATATCAAAAGTAAGGATTTCTTCCGTGCATACTTCAAGGGTTGAAAGAATTTGATATTCTGGAATAGTCCAAATTTTGATAATTCCCTTTTTATGAGAAGTAATTAATATAAATTGATTCATTTTGAGCTCCTTCATTCTTGATATGTCCTCGAACTGTAAATTATCATAATCAATCTTTCGAAGGGAATAATTTTGACTTTCTATGTTTCTATTTGATATTTTCGCTTGTAAAATCTCTTGGCCAGATTCGATGAAAGAAAATAATCTAAAAGATGATATTTCCTTTTCAGAATAGGTGATACAAAAAAGGCTTGATTTTCTTGTCAAGGAGATTGCATTCGATGTAATAATATCTGAATTATAGGAGATTATTTCAGAGTCTAATTCAAGAGTAGAGAAATTTTGCGATAAATTACTTTGTTCATTAATTTGTAAAATGTTTGATATATCGAAAATTCCAGTTGGTAATTTAATGCTACTTATTTTATTCGAGTGAATAAGATTTATAAACTTTAAGGTACAGTCAATTTTTGATATAATAGTATCTTGTAATGTCGACTGTACAACTACACTATTTGTTTTCGTATCTACGCCCATAATTTGTCCATTTGATACAGCAATTAGAAGAAGAATAGTCGAAAAAGCTCCCAAAGGTGGGGTGAATTCCATACATGTAAATACAGAATTATTTTTAATATCATCTTTCCTTAAAATATCTCCGTGTTGATATTGAAGGGTAATATCATTTGTGTTGAATCTCCAAAAAGTATATTGATAATTACTCAAGGAAGAAAATTCAAAATTCGTTAAAAATGGATTCCATTTTATAGATTTATAACTTATGCTTATAACCGTTGTTGTTAGAATTTCATTGTGATAAAAATCAAGAATAGAAACAAATGTTTCATCTGGTTTATTGTTACCTATTAATGAAGATTAATTATATTCATTTCTACACTTACTTAGCACTATACACAAATTGTTTTGAGTTGAGATTTCACATGAAATTATATTTGAATGTTTTAATTTAATTTTGTTAATTAAACTAAATGTAACCTTTTGATCAGTAGTATTTTCAATATTATTAAGGCTTTCATTATTGTAGCTGAAAAATAATATTATAGGATATGATGTTTTAATTTTGTTGTTAGTTATGTTCGTATCCCTTTCTTTTTGTTCACCTTGCTTAGAATATGCCATTAGAATCCTTCCATTTTCTGAAATCTTCAATGAATTTAGATAATAATTTTTAGAAATTTCATTTAAAATTATTTGCCTTGAATTAGATTGACCACTGACTGAAACTCGTCTATTATAATTTTCCTCGTAAATTTCATCGAAATTTTCGATAACAATCAAATTTTGATTAAGATGGGCTATCCATTTATCTTTTTTATGAAAGCATATAAGTTCGTCTAAATTATGTTCGCTTAAATTAGGAAGATTTAAATTCGTTCCTAAAACGTAAGATAGATTAACAAAAGGATTATATTTATTTGGCTCTACTTGTTTGTTTTTCGAAGAACTACGATTATTTTTTTGAAAAGAATTTTCAGCGTTTCCATCTTCATACCCAATCAGATTAGTTTCACGTTTATCTTGATATTGAGTATTAATCTTATTCTCTGGCAATTCAGCTATTGTTTTTGAATTATTCAAATTTTGGACTTCCGAATTCGATAAAATATTTTTCTTCATTAAATCATAAGCTTTTTTCCTATTGTTGGTACTTTGTGGAATTTTGTTCAAGTTAAAAAAATCATTTCTATCAGGTTTTTCAATTGTAGTCTTTGGAAAAGGAATCGGTTTTATATTATTTACTTCTTCTTTTTCCTCGTCAAATATTTCATTCGATATTTTTTTCATTAAAAAAATTTGATAATTTTGTATAATTTCCTTTAAATTATTTTAAAGTGTAAATGAAATTTTTGAGTTTCTATGAAGTGGGCAAAAATATTTTTAATTCTGCAAAGTTGGATGAAAATCAAAATTCAAATTTTAAAAAATATTTTGAAAACAAATATTCACAAGAGGAAATGCTATCTCCGAGTGAGATAAAGGTCAATAAAACAACTTACAAGGAAATAAAGGATTTTTTTCTTAAATTCAATCAAGATTCACAGATGAGGACATTTTCTGAATATTCCTATTCAAAGTATAAATTTACAACGTTGAAAATAATTTCCTATAAGGATTTATTAGAATCCTTAAATAAAATAGACAAAAAAATTTCTGAAGAAAGACTAAGTATATTCTCCAAAGTTAATATTGATTCTCCAATTAGTTGGAAGGATTTTTTTTTTACAGTTCAGGATTTAGTTATTGATAGAGAAATAAATATTGATGAATTTTTAAATAATCTTTCAAGCTTGGTACAAAACAAGAAATTTAACTTCAAAAAGTATCAGAATTTATATACACAAACAAAGAGAAAAATATTGTTTACAGGAATAAAAACATTTTTCTTCGAGAATACCAACGACCCTGATTTCGTTGTAATAAAAGATAAACTAATTTAAATTGAAATTTATATCCTACCTAATTTAAGGATTTTATAATAATATCGAGTATAATTTGAGTTTTATTATAATTTAATTAAGCATCTCAACATGCTTATAAATTAGTTAAAGTTTAATTTTTATTGTCATATAACAATATCAATTTACTCGATTAGAATAATGAAATAGTCTTAACAATTTTAGAATAGATTTTCTAAAATACGAATGGCTAAATAATAATTTACCTACCGTGTATAAAATAAAATTTTTAACAAATAATCAAAGAGGGTGCTTATTAAGCTTTTTACAACATTTATTACTGATCAAGGTCACATCATTAAGTTATATTTGAAATGAAAATATAATTTAAAGGAAATTAAGTAAGATTGAAATTAATTATAGTTAATTTATTTATAAAATTAAATGAAAACTATCGATTTATAACTAAATACTAAAATATTGCAATATTAATAATCTAAATCTTAATAATCAACATATGTCTGAAATCGATTCAAATATTGACAAGAATAAACGAATAATATTTAAAAATCCGGATGGTACTTACATCCATTGTAAATAAATTATTTATAATTTAAATTTAAATTAACCAGGTTATAAATCAGGTGAAAGAGACTCCGCTTGTGAAACAAAGCCTGAAATCGGGGAAACAAATAACACCAACCAAAATAATTTGAATTTAAATGCAAACAGCACAGGGGCGAATTTTTTATATTTTTCTGATGATGATTTACAGTACCTCATGGATACGACAAGCGTAGATGAGTATCCAATTTTAATAGAGCAGCTTTTAGATATTTTTCGTAAATACCGGCTTACTTTTACATTACTCAATTTATTTGAAATGTTTCTTACGTTCTTTCTTACTTTACTCACTTGGCATAAACGAGAATCAGCAATTACAATTATGGAAGAAATATACAATGATATTAATACAAAAGAAGCTGCAGTTTCGTTTTATTTTTTATTTTTTCTTACCTTGGGAATTAATTTACTATATTACCCATTAGGCTTTTATGCTGTAGCGAAAAAGAATGTCAGATTGTTGAAGTTTTACTCATTTTTTATTGTATTTAACGCAATGTTTATTCTGATTTCAATCTATATTAATATGTAATATCATTTATATATCGTACTTAATTACTTTAGATTGTTCGTATTCGCGTTTGTTTTTAGACTTTTACTCTATGGATTTTCGAAATTTCTATATAATTTGTTGATTGCCCTGTTAATTATGCCAATACCACGAAGTTTTACAAATTATGATAGTATTATATAAAATATAAGTAATACAATAAATAAATAATTTTAGTAATCCTTAATTTGTAAAATTTAGATCTACCTTTTCTAAATTATAAATACTAATTAAAATCCTTTCAATCCTTAAATAATTAACCTATACTTAGCTAAGAATAAACAATATTATTTTATATTATATTTTTTGGATTATATTATTTAATATAATAAATATGTAAAAACATTTACAATCAAGGATTTTTCTACTAAATGATTAAAATTAGATAATCGCTCATTCTATTATAATTACACTCAATTGACTGACTTTCAAGAAAAAAGCTTTGGAAATTTCTGCAAATTTTTATTATTCCTATCTAACCAATAATCTCCGCTATAAATATATCTAATTTCACATTTTTCGTTATCAAACTTCTTTACAAAATATTTCGGTTGATAGACCATTTTCAAATCGACATAACTTTTATAAAGATTCCTTTCATTTTCTTCAATTTTTTTTTGCTCCTTAAGAGCTCTTTCATAATCTTGCAATTCTAAAGCTCTTAGGTCTTTTCTTAATCTAGAATCAGTAGGTGGTAAAACATTTCTTAAATCGTCACTTAAATGATTTAGATTGCTTATGAATTCGTTAAAATAAAACTTTTCAGGTCCACTATTTATGAAATTTTTATAAACGCAAACTGTTTCTAAAAAATTTTCTTTTATAATAAATAAATTTATGTGACTCCAGACGTTTCCTTCTATTTTTGCAAAAATTTTTCCATCGTCCCCGTAAAGATTACCTGAAAAATTTCCATAATCCTCTATTTCATCATTTCCTTCGTTCATTATAATTTCACATTTTTCTTTTGTTTTATTGTTGTAAACTATTAATTTTCCAACTAATTGAATTACCAATTTTTTATCAAAACTACAAAAGTTTTTAATTATTATCCTTGGTTTTGAAAATGTGATTACTTCATCAAATTTTTGAAAGTAAATTTCTGATTGACCTGATGTAGAAATTTCTAGGAGATCCTTCTTTATTTGATGATTAGAACTGATTTTTAAATTTGAATTAAACATATATCCTTCTCCTTCAACGTGTACTGCAGATATAAGAGGATCGATCGATACTTGTTCAGCGAAAAATCTGAACTTTAAATTATCATCGATATATTCGTAGGTCTCCCCTAAAATGGGATTAAGCGGTTTAAAAAATCTATTTTTATGAAAGGAATAACCTCCAATGCAGAATGCTGTGACTAAACAAAGCCGCATGTAGCTTCTATCCTCATAAGCGGCCCTGTTAAGTAAATCTGAGAATTGAAAGTTTTCGCATTGTCTTTGTAATAGAGAAAGTGGTTCCTCGCAGAATACTAATTGAATTAAAATCATAATTTGACATTAGCTTACTTACTTGGCACTTTTATTTTAGAAAATCCTTTTCCTATAGAATCTTTTAAAACTGACCAAATATTAAGCCTGTAATTATCCCTAAGCAACGGAAGAGAAAAGCGTTTTTGATAATAGGCTGTGTCACAGTAGATATTAGAGAGGGTTTCATCGATTGAATTAGAGTTGGTATTCTACATAATTGATTTAATATATTTTTATTAATAAACTAACATTTGATGTTGGATGGCTTTCTGATGATTCTTTTTCCTTGTAGGTATTTATATTCATGTTTGAAAAAGTATTTATGTAAGAAGATGCATTCTTTATTATAGACATATCTTCATTTTCATTTACTAAATTGAGATTTGAATTTTCTTCATTTTTTCTGTTTTCTAATGTTAATGAAACATGCTCAAAAGAGTTATGCTCCATCTGTGGTATGATTTGGTTATTAATAGATAGCTTTGTGTGTAAATTATGTGTTTCTAAAGGTTCATAATAGACAGTACCTTTGAATTCATCTGGAAGTGTAAGTACGTTGCCTTTATCTTTCCTTTTATATATCTCATTAGGAACTGTATTTGAAATATAATTAATTATATTATCTTGCCCTTCATCTTCATCATCTGCCTCTTCTCCAACTTTACATTCATTCAATGTAATTAACCTTCCATTATTAGAATTAATACTGTTGTAATCGAAGTTGTTAATTGGAGAATAGTTTCTTACTTTATTATGTTTCTTTAATTGGTTATTAGAATTCGAAATTGAATTAAAATTTGTATTCGATTGGAAATTAGATTGTTTAAGAATTCCATCAGAATTAATTGATGCTTTTTTCGTATTGTTTTCATCATAATAAGAACAGGATTTTCCTTCATTAGAAGTATTATTTGTATCGAACCGTCGGTTAGGATTCGAATTTTCATTTTTCAAAACATCTGGTGATTTATTTAAAATTGTGGGAGATGTCGATGAATTATTTTCCTTAAAATCCTTAAATGCTAAAATTGTATTTAATAACTCTTCAATTACTGTCATGGCTTCACTTATATCTTCCTAAAATGAGTTATTATAATAATTAGTAATTTTTATACTTTATTTTCGTAATAAATAGGAATCAATTCATTTTTCAAATCTAAAATTTTCTTTTTATTATCGATACTTGAAATAAAAAAATTTAGTAAAACATTATTTTTCGTAAATTTTTCTATTTTAGATTGTATAGTTAGTAACATTTTTTTTAAATTTTTAAGAAAATTTGCATCGATGTCGTAATTAAAATTTTCTGTAAAATTTATAGAATTTCTTTTCTCATTAGTTGAAAATTTAGAGGGGCTTATATTTGGACTAATTATTCTTGAAGTGTCTCTTTGACTAGTGTAGTCTATTTTTATATAGGAGTTTCTATCACGATAATTGTTTTCAATATATGTACCGAAATTATCTTCGTTGATATTAACAGCTGCACATAATTCGATTTCTTCTTGATTATTCTTTAATTTTTCCTTTTTAGAATATTTATTTTTGGCATCTTTCATTGTATTGAACCAAGCATCTCGTATTTCTGTTGATTCAGCTTTAAGATGAATGATTTGAATTCCACAATCAAGTATAATTAGTTGCCGGCCTTGTTTAATGAATTCAGTTATTTCTAAGTGAATTTTCGTTTTTGCTGTGTCTCCTTTCTTTTCGTGGATGTAAAGTATGCTAGATTTAAGTACTATGTATCTAAGTCTCCACCCCATAAAAAAATTCGTCCATTTGTAAAGAGTTCCCTCCATTGTTAGGTTTAATAATTATTTTTTTGAATCAGTGAAATTAATCTTGAAAATAAATAATTAGTAAAAAAATTTAAACAAGTATCAATTTAAAAAAGTTAATTACATGTAATTGTTAAAAAGATCATTATAATGTGATAAAGGATATTATATGGTATACTAGATTTTTTTTGATATTCGTTTATTTTAATTAAACTCATAAATACTATAATTTAATCAAATAAAATCTTTTGGATCTTCTCCAAAAATTTCAAATGTCCTTCTAAGTACTCCTTTATACTCCGTCTGATCCAACTCTTCATCACCTCCAGAATATCCTTGCAGTAATGATCCGCCTAATAAGCCTCCATATGACTCATCATCTGTTTTTAACATTAAATAAAATAGTGGAGCGTTATGGTATTCGTATTTTCCTACATCTTCTTTATAAATGTAATGCGAATACATTAAATAATCAAACTTATTAATTTCTTGTTGCTTCAATGTTATAATATGTCCTCCAATAGGTAAAATATGTTCATCTTGATTCAAAACATTTGAATTACTCAATCCACTACAGTTGAAGACTATATTAAATTCTTTGGGAACTTCCTTGAAATTTGTAAGTTTTCCTATGTTAACTTTAATTTTCAAATCATTAAAAATAATTTCGTAAAATGCTTTCATTAATTTAAAAGTATTGAAATAGAAGCAGCCTTCGTACTTTTTCATTAGATTTAATCTATCTTTGAATTTTACATATACTTTTTCTGGTGGAGGAATTAAACCTTTTTCTACAAATATATCTAGCCCAGAATCGGTTATTATCGTACCATATTCTTTTTCTGCACCAAAATATGCTTTAAGCTTCGTAACCCCATGTTGTAGCCTAGGAAAGAGGGTTCCATCTAAAATTTTCTGCCAGGTAATATATGAGTCCACGTTTATATCCTCGTATATCTTATTCAGAGAACCATCAATTTCATCAAGTACAGATGCAGTTGAAAGCATTGCTCCACTTAGATGAGAAGTAGTTCCTTCTAATTTCTCTGAAAAAATTTGTATTTTATCAGGATGCACACCACGCTCTAAGAGCATCAATATAGTTCCGCAACCTATACAACCTGAGCCTATCACTGCAATTTTACCTTCTGGGTTGTATAATGCAGACAATTTTAAAGTGTTTTCCGCAAGGTCAAGAGATTTTAAGACACTTCCCCACAAAACAGACCAACCTATACCACCATGGCCGTAATTATTGAAAATAATTTTTCCTTCTTCCTCAAATGTTGTGGAATAAATCTTAGGAACATTTTTTCTATTTCCGGGTCTGACACATACATAACAATCATGTATTATTCCCTCATTTTTCATTAATTTTCCATTTTCATCAAATTTTACTCCATTGGACAAATTTAAAGGAAATAAATCTGATTCTACTTTTATGTCCTCATAAGTTTTCATTAAACTAAATTTTATTTGTGATAAATTTTATTACGAATGTAGGTTTTAGTAAAATAAAAAATTTATAATTTTAGATTATATAAAAATGATTAATAACATAAAAGCTAAAGAAACAAATGAAGAAATGAAAAAGAAGGCAATTTCTTTGCTCCACAACAAATTAGAAAGGCAAGAAGACAACTTGAGCAAAGAAGAAGAAAAAATTTATAAGAAAAGAAATATTGAAGAGAAAATTGAGCCTAAGTCAATTGAATCGAAGGAAATAAATATACAAAATCAATTGCTAGATGATTTGAATAAGCAGGAAGAACATGCAAACATAATGCCAATAAATGGCTTAGCTAATTTGGAAAAAAAAGAAAATGATATGACAGACGAAGATATCAATCAAAATAATGTACATCATGATGAGAATCCTCTTCCCAAGGAAGAAGCAATTATTTTTGCATCAAATACTGCAAGAAAATCAGATGGGGAAAAGGATGTATCTTATCCTTCTACTATGACAAACCAAAAACAGACCATATTATTGGATGAACATGTTAGTAAGTTCACAACTCAAATATCCCCTTTACCAGAATCAAATAGAATGGAAATAGATCAAGTACAAGAAAATAAAGCTTCTGAATTAACTGATACTAACAACTTATTAGAAAAGAAAAAGAATCCTGATGTTTCAATTCAAGAAATCATTCCAAGCGAAGAGGATAAATTAATTCAAAATACTCATGTCTCCTCAGGAATTAATACTCTTGTTGAAAAGCCAACGAATCAAGATGACAAGAAAGTCATCACTGCACCATCTTCCGAACCCTTACCTCCTCCATCACAAACTAAAGAAGAAGCTCCCCAACCTAAAAAAATTACGTTTATGTCTGCTAAGAAGGAAGTTGATGAATTTACATCCTTTCTTGATAAAGTTGAAAAGGATATTGAGAATAAATATGGAATAAATTTAGGTGTGTTCAATTATGAAGATATTTTGCCGGATGAACTAAAATTAAAATTAGTAGAGGAATTTTTCAACAGTAAAGAGATTATTGATTTAGTTAAAAATATCAAATAAAAAATATGAATTGTATTAAAATGATTTTATAAAGATTTAAATTATAGATATATACCTTGTCCGCCATGTATTAAATTAATACAAATTAAATAAATTTTAATTAAATTAATATTTCTCATAATTAT
>Ga0169931_10011050_pt1 | contig 12797 bp, 13 predicted proteins | sample Kivu_15m_20L_FD_129675 | JGI IMG/M metagenome (GOLD analysis project Ga0169931, IMG submission 129675) | Freshwater microbial communities from Lake Kivu, Western Province, Rwanda to study Microbial Dark Matter (Phase II) - Kivu_15m_20L... | ecosystem: Environmental > Aquatic > Freshwater > Lake...
CCTGAAGGCGCCGTTCCGGATCCTGCGCGCCTTCTTCGCGCACCTGAAGCCGGCGGTCGAGCGCGAGGCGGCCGAAGGCCGGCGGGTGGTGCGCAAGGTGGTCAACATCTCGTCCACCTCGGGCGTCAACGGCAACGCCGGCCAGGCCAACTACTCGGCCGCCAAGGCCGGCATCAACGGCCTGACCCGCACGCTGGCCAAGGAGTGGGGGCGCTACCACGTGACGGTCAATTCGGTCGCCTTCGGCTACATCCAGACGCGGCTCACCCAGCCGCTGGCCGAGGGCGAGGCGGGCAAGATCGAGGTGCAGGGGCGGGAGGTGAAGATCGGCATCCAGGCCGGCCGGATCTCGGCGCTGGCGCAGATGATCCCGCTCGGGCGCGGCGGCACGCCCGAGGAGGCGGCCGGCTCGGTCTACCTGTTCTGCAGCCCCGACTCGGACTACGTGAGCGGGCAGACGCTGCTGGTGACCGGCGGGCTGTAGCCCGCGGCCTCGATGACCGCGACCCCTTCGTCGGCCGGAGGGCCCGAGTCGCTCGCCGACCGGCTCGCGGCGCTGGCGCGCACGGCCCGCGTCGAGCACACGCCGTGCGGGGCGGGGCAGGTCACCTGGCGCCGCTGGGGCGCCGGGCGCCCGCTGGTGCTGCTGCACGGCGGCGGCGGCGGCTGGCAGCACTGGGTGCGCAACATCGGCCCGCTCGCGCGCGAACGCGAAGTCTGGTGCCCCGACCTGCCGGCCTTCGGCGACTCGGCCGACCCGCCTGCGCCCGGCGACGTCGAGGCGATCGCCGCAGCCCTCGCCCGCGGGCTCGACCGGCTGCTGCCGGGTCCGGCCGGCTTCGACCTGGCCGGCTTCTCGTTCGGCGGTGCGGTGGGCACCACGGTCGCCTGGCAACGACCGGGCCGGGTGCGGCGGCTGGTGCTGGTGGGCGTGACTTCGATCGGGCTGCCGTTCCACGATCTGCCGCTGCAGCCCTGGCGGCGCGAGCCCGATCCGCTGCGCCGGCGCGAGATCCACGCGGCGAACCTGCGCGTCCTGATGGTGGCCAGCGACGCGCCCGACCCCGAGGCGATCGAGCTGCACATGCACAACGTGGAGCGGGCCCGCTTCAACGGCCGCGCCACCGCCCGCTCCACGCTGATCCGCGACCGCCTCGGCGCACTGGAAGTGGAACGGGTGGATGCGATCTACGGCGAGCGCGACGCCACCGCGCGCCCCGGGGTGGCGGCGGCGCGGGCGGCCCTGCAGGCGCTGCGGCCCGGGCTGCGCATCGTGTCGCTGCCGGGGGCGGGGCACTGGGTGCAGTACGAGGCGGCCGCGCCCTTCGACGACGCGCTGCGGGCCTTCCTGGCCGACTGACTGGGTGGTGCCGGCGCTCAGCCCCAGTCGGCGGCCAGCAGCGCCTTCAGTTCGTCGAGGCGGTCGCGGCCGATCCGGGTCCCGATGCGCTCCTCCAGCCGGTCGATGATCTGCGCGCCGGCCCGGTTCACCTGGCGCCCGCGCTCGGTGTAGACCACCAGCTTGGCGTTGCGCCGATCGGGATCGTCGCGGATCTCGAGGATGCCGCGCCGCACCAGCTCGGCCACGGTCTTGTGCACCGCCTGCCGCGAGATCGCCAGCCGCCGGGCCAGCTCCGACATGTTCATCGGCTTGCCGCCCATGTGCGCCAGCAGCCGGCTCTGGGCCGGCGTGATGTAGGCGTACTCGGTGCGCCGCACGCCCGACATGATCTCGCGGGCGAACCAGTCGGAGCGTGCGAGCAGCAGCTGCTTGAGGTTGGCGGGCATGTGCGGCGGGGGCGGGCGGGGCGCTGGGGCCGGGGTCATCTCGTCAACCGATGTTGACAACGGGATGGTGTGCGCCTATCCTCGTCTTGTCAACCGTGGTTGCAGTCTGCGCCGGCCCCCCGCGCCTATAATCGGTGCATGCGGCAACCCGCCCATCTCATCCATCGAGACCCCGAATGAAGATCCTCGTCCCGGTCAAGCGTGTGGTCGACTACAACGTGAAGGTGCGCGTCAGGAGCGACGGCACCGGAGTCGACATCGCCAACGTCAAGATGTCCATGAACCCCTTCGACGAGATCGCGGTCGAGGAGGCGATGCGCCTCAAGGAGAAGGGCGTCGCCACCGAGGTGGTCGCGGTCTCCTGCGGCGTGACCGCCTGCCAGGAGACGCTGCGCACGGCCATGGCCATCGGCGCCGACCGCGCCATCCTGGTGGAGGTGCCGGCCGAGGTCGAGCTGCAGCCGCTGGCGGTGGCCAAGCTGCTGAAGGCGCTGGTCGACAAGGAGCAGCCGCAGCTGGTCATCCTGGGCAAGCAGGCCATCGACGACGACGCCAACCAGACCGGCCAGATGCTGGCGGCCCTCACCGGCCGGCCGCAGGCCACCTTCGCCTCGAAGGTCGAGGTGGCCGACGGCCGCGCCACCGTCACCCGCGAGGTCGACGGCGGCCTGGAGACGCTGTCGCTCGCGCTGCCGGCCATCGTGACCACCGACCTGCGCCTGAACGAGCCGCGCTACGTCACGCTGCCCAACATCATGAAGGCGAAGAAGAAGCCGATGGAGACGCTCAAGCCGGCCGACCTCGGGGTCGACGTGGCACCCCGTCTCAAGACCCTGAAGGTGGTGGAGCCGGCCAGCCGCAAGGCCGGCATCAAGGTGCCCGACGTCGCGGCGCTGGTCGACAAGCTCAAGAACGAATCGAAGGTGATCTGACATGGCCGCACTCGTCATTGCCGAACACGACAACACCGCCGTCCGGGGCGGCACCCTGAACGCGGTCACCGCGGCCGCGAAGTGCGGCGGCGAGGTGCACGTGCTGGTCGCGGGCGCGGGCTGCGGCGCAGCCGCCCAGGCCGCCGCCGCCATCGCCGGCGTCTCGAAGGTGCTGGTGGCCGACGCCCCGCACCTGGCCGAGCAACTGGCCGAGGCGGTGGCCGGCCAGGTGGTGGCGGTGGCCGGCGGCTACTCGCACGTGCTGGCGCCGGCCACGGCCTTCGGCAAGAACGTCACCCCGCGGGTGGCGGCGCTGCTCGATGTCGCGCAGGTCTCCGACATCGTCTCGGTCGACGCGCCCGATACCTTCCAGCGGCCCATCTACGCCGGCAACGCCATCGCCACGGTGCAGTCGGCCGACGCGGTGAAGGTGCTCACCGTGCGCACCACCGCGTTCGACCCGGCCCCGGCCTCCGGCGGCTCGGCGGCCGTCGAGCCGGTGGCCGCGGTGGCCGATCCGGGCACCGCCTCGTTCGTGGGCCGCGAGGTGGCCAGGAGCGAGCGTCCCGAGCTGGCGGGCGCCAAGATCGTCGTCTCGGGCGGGCGTGGCATGGGCAGCGCCGAGAACTTCAAGCTGCTCGAGCCGCTGGCCGACAAGCTGGGTGCCGCCATGGGCGCCTCGCGCGCGGCGGTCGACGCCGGCTACGCGCCCAACGACTGGCAGGTCGGCCAGACCGGCAAGATCGTCGCGCCGCAGCTGTACGTGGCCATCGGCATCTCGGGCGCCATCCAGCACCTGGCCGGCATGAAGGACTCCAAGGTGATCGTCGCCATCAACAAGGACGCCGAGGCGCCCATCTTCGGCGTGGCCGACTACGGCCTGGTGGGCGACCTGTTCCAGGCCGTGCCCGAGATGGTCGGCAAGCTCTGATCACCGCAGGCTGGCGGAGGACACGGCCATGAGCTACCAGGCACCGGTCAGGGACATGCTGTTCACGATCCGCGAGCTGGCGGGCCTGGCGCAGGTCCGCCAGCTGCCCGGCTTCGAGGACGCCACCGACGACACCGTCGAGGCGGTGCTGCACGAGGCCGCGCGCTTCAACGGCGAGGTGCTCGCGCCGCTCAACCGCACCGGCGACCTGCAGCCGTCCACCGTGGCCGGCGGCGTGGTCACCACCACGCCCGGGTTCGCGCAGGCCTTCCGCGCGTTCGCCGAAGGCGGCTGGCAGGGCGTGCAGCACCCGGTGGCCTTCGGCGGGCAGGGGCTGCCCAAGCTGGTCTCCACCGCCTGCACCGAGATGCTCAACAGCGCCAACCTGTCGTTCGCGCTGTGTCCGCTGCTCACCGACGGCGCCATCGAGGCGCTGCTCACCGCCGGCAGCGACGCCCAGCAGCGCCTGTTCATCCCGCGCATGATCAGCGGCGAATGGACCGGCACCATGAACCTCACCGAGCCGCAGGCCGGCTCCGACCTGGCGCAGGTCCGCACCCGCGCCGAGCCGCAGGCCGACGGCAGCTACCGGGTGTTCGGCCAGAAGATCTACATCACCTTCGGCGAGCACGACATGGCGGACAACATCGTCCACCTGGTGCTGGCCCGGGTGCCCGGTGCGCCCGAGGGCGTCAAGGGCATCTCGCTGTTCATCGTGCCGAAGGTCATGGTCGACGCCGAAGGCCGCCTGGGCGCCCGCAACGACGTGTACTGCGCCTCGGTGGAGCACAAGCTCGGGATCAAGGCCAGCCCCACCGCGGTGCTGCTGTACGGCGAAGGCCAGTTCCCGGTCGCCGGGCCCGACGGCGTGGCCCGGCCGGGCGCCATCGGCTGGCTGGTGGGCGAGGAGAACCGCGGCCTCGAGTACATGTTCGTGATGATGAACGCCGCCCGCTTCGCGGTGGGCATGCAGGGGGTGGCGATCGCCGAACGGGCCTACCAGAAGGCCGTGCAGTACGCGCGCGACCGCGTGCAGAGCCGGGCGGTCGAGGGTTCGCCGGGGCCGGTGGCCATCATCGGCCACCCCGACGTGCGCCGCATGCTCATGACCATGCGCGCGCTCACCGAGGGTGCCCGCTCGCTCGGCTACGTGGCTGCCGCCGCCTTCGACGCGGCGCACGCCGACCCCGACCCCGACGTCCGGCGCGACCACCAGGCCTTCTACGAGTTCCTGGTCCCGATCGTGAAGGGCTTCTCCACCGAGATGAGCCTCGAGGTCACCTCGCTGGGCGTGCAGGTGCATGGTGGCATGGGCTTCATCGAGGAGACGGGCGCCGCCCAGTACTACCGCGATGCCCGCATCCTCACCATCTACGAGGGCACCACCGCCATCCAGGCGAACGACCTGATCGGCCGCAAGACGGTCCGCGACGGCGGGCGCACCGCGCTCGGCGTGGTCGGGCAGGTCCGCGCCACGGTCCAGGCGCTGCCGTCGGATGGCGATCTGGGCGCGATCCGCACCCGCCTGGCCGAAGGCGCCGACGCGATGGCCGCCGCGGTGGCGCACCTGGCGGCGCAAGGCAAGGCCGACCCGCGCGGCACCTACGCCGGCAGCGTGCCCTACCTGATGCTGTGCGGCACGGTGCTGGCCGGCTGGCAGCTCGCGCGGGCGGCCCAGCGGGCCGCCGAAGGGCTGGCCGGCAGCCACCCGGACGCGGCCTTCCTGAAGGCCAAGATCGGCACCGCGCGGTTCTATGCCGACCACCTGCTGAGCCGCGCCGGCGCGCTGCGCGTGGCGGTCACCGAGGGCGCCGCCGGCACCCTGGCGCTCGACGAAGCGATGTTCTGACGCCGCGCAGGTCGGCGGGTCGGCAGGCCGGCCGGGCGGTGGACTGCCCAGGGACCCGAACGGCGGGGCGGCGGGGCGGCCGCGGAACGGTGCGCCCCGCGGCCGCCGCAGCGCTGCGGTATGCTCGGCATCCGCCCCGTGTCCGTCCAACGTCCGATGTCCGCCCTGCCGTCCGTGCCCGCCGGCGCCGGCCCCGAGCTGCCGCGGTTCCCGTTCGCACGCGTCGATCCCCTCGCGCCGCCGCCCGAGTACGCGGCGGCCCGCGAGGCGCAGCCGATCCTGCCGGTGCGGCTCTGGAACGGCGAGCGCGCGTGGCTGGTCACCCGGCACGAGCACGTGCGGGCCATCCTCGCCGACGACCGGCGCTTCAGCGGCCGTTTCGGCCAGCCCGGCTTCCCCACGGTCACCGAGGCCCGGGTGGTGGTCGACCGGGGCGAGCGCGCGTTCGTGGGCATGGACAACCCCGACCACGACCGCTACCGGCGGATGGTCACCCAGGAGTTCAGCGTGCCGCGGATGCGCGCGCTCGAGCCCGAGATCGCCGCGATCGCCGACCGGCTGCTCGATCGGATGATCGCCGACGGACCGCCGCAGGACCTGGTGCGCGCGTTCGCGGTCCGGTTCCCGTCGCTGGTGATGTCGGCGCTGTTCGGCTCGCCCTACGAGGACCACGAGTTCATCATCGGCTGCGCGGTCGCGCGGCACGGGCTCACCCAGACGCCCGGCCACGCCGAGCGCAAGGCGCGCGAGCTGGTGGCCTACGTGCGGCGGCTGGTCGACCGCAAGCGCGAGCAGCCCGGCGACGACCTGGTCAGCCGCGTGGTGGCCGAGCACGTGCTGCCGGGTCGGCTGACGGCCGACGAGTTCGCCGAGATCGGCGCGATGATCCTGCGCGCGGGCCACGACACCACCACCAACATGATCGGCATGGGCACCCTGCTGATGCTGCGCGACCCGGTCTTGCGTGAGCGGATGCGCGCCGATCCGCTCGAGATCCGGCGGGCGGTCGAGGAGTTCCTGCGGGTGGTGAGCCCGGTGCAGTTCTCGCCGCGCCGGGTGGCGCGGGTCGACGTGGAGATCGCCGGCACCCTCGTGCGTGCCGGCGAGGGCCTGTTCCTGCTGCTCGCCTCGGCCAACCGTGACGCCGCGGTGTTCCCCGCGCCCGATGCGATCGATCTGTCGCGCCCGGCCGCCCGCCACCTGGCGTTCGGCGACGGCATCCACCAGTGCCTGGGCCAGATGCTCGCCCGCATCGAGCTGCAGGTGGCATTCGCCGCGCTGCTGCGCCGGCTGCCCGACCTGGAGCTGGCGGTGCCCTTCGAGGCGCTGCGCTTCAAGGACGACATGCAGATCTACGGCGTGCACGAGCTGCCGGTGCGCTGGGCGGCGGCATGAGCGGCGCGGCCGGCCGCCTCGCGGTGCGGGTCGACGAGCACCGCTGCGTCGGCGCCGGCCAGTGCGTCTGGGTCGCCCCGCAGGTCTTCGACCAGCGTGCGAGCGACGGCGTGGTGGTGCTGCGCGATCCGCACCCGCCGCACGCGCTCGAACCCTACGTGCGCGAGGCGGCCGCCCTGTGCCCCGCCCGCGCGATCCGAATCGAGGAGGCGCCGCCGAGTGCCCCCGAGTGAGTGGCGGCCGTCCCGAGCGGCGCCCGCGGTTTTACCGTCGACGATCCCCACTGAACCAGGAGACAGTCCCATGTTCGCATCGGTCACCCGATTCCTCGCCGCCGCGGTCCTTGCCGGCGTCGCCGCGTCCGCCTCGGCGCAGGCCTTTCCCACCAAGCCGATCCGCCTGGTGATCCCGTTCCCGCCGGGCGGCGGCACCGACTTCGTCTCGCGCACCGTGGGCATGAAGCTGGCCGAGACCACCGGCTGGCAGGTGGTCCTCGAGAACCGGCCCGGCGCGGCCGGCAACATCGCGATCGCGCACACCGCGAACTCGGCACCCGACGGCTACACGATCGTGATGGGCCAGTCCGACAACATGATGCTCGGCCCCTGGATGCTGGCCAACGCCGGCTACGACACGGTCAAGAGCTTCACCCCGATCGTGCAGGTCTCGGCCGCGCCGCTGGTGATCGCCGCCTCCATCACGTCCAAGATCACCGGGCCGGCCGAGATGATCGCCGCCGGGCGCACCGGCAAGGGCATCACCTGGGCCACCGCCGGCAGCGGCAGCGTGGGCCACCTGTTCGGCGAGATGCTGCGCTCGGCCACCGGCATGCAGCTCACCCAGGTGCACTACAAGGGCGCCGCGCCTGCGATCACCGACGTGATCGGCGGGCAGGTGGACGTGACCATCCTGTCGTCGGGCTCGGTGCTGCCCCAAATCCGCGGCGGCAAGCTGCGGGCGGTCGCGGTCACCACCGGCAAGCGCTCGCCGGTGATGCCCGACACCCCCACCATCGCCGAGGCCGGCCTGAAGGATGTCGACGTCAGCATCTGGCTGGGCCTGTTCGCGCCGGTGGGCACGCCCAACGAGATCGTGCAGCGGATCAACGCCGAGGTGAACAAGGTCCTGCAGATGCCCGACGTGCGCGAGAAGCTGGCCGGCGCGGGCATCGCCCCGGGCGGCGGCACCTCCGAGACCTTCGCCGCGTTCGTGCGCGAGGACTACGCCCGCTGGGGCAAGGCGGTCAAGGATTCGGGCATCAAGCCCGAGTGATGCAGCTCGAAGGCATCCGGGTCGTCGACCTCACCCGCATCCTGTCGGGGCCGTTCTGCTCGATGTTCCTCGCCGACATGGGCGCCGAGGTCATCAAGGTGGAGGACCCCGATGGCGGCGATCCGATCCGCGCGCAGGGCGAGACGGTCGACGGCTTCTCGCTGTATTTCGCCACGTTCAACCGCAACAAGCGCTCGATCGTGCTCGACCTGCGCAGCGAGGAGGGCCGGGCGGTGCTGCGCCGGCTGATCGCCCGGGCCGACGTGCTGGTCGACAACTACCGGCCCGGGGTGCTCGATGCGATGGGCTTCGGGCGCGAGGCGCTGCGCGCGATCCGGCCCGATCTGGTGGTGGCCCACGTGACCGGCTTCGGTCGCGACGGACCCTACGCCGGCCGGCCGGCCTTCGACTTCATCGCCCAGGCGATGAGCGGGTTCATGAGCGTCACCGGGAGCGCCGACGGCCCGCCCACCCGGGCGGGGCCGCCGATCTCCGACCTGGTCGCCGGCGCCTACGCCGCGATGGGGGTGCTGGCCGCGCTGCTGCGGCGCCAGCGCACCGGACTCGGCGAGGAGGTCACCACCGCGCTCACCGACGGCATGATCAGCATGCTGGCCTTCATGGCCAGCAACTGGTTCGCCACCGGCCGCGTGCCGGCACGCACCGGCAACGACCACGGGCTGGTGGCGCCCTACGGCCTGTTCGAGGCGGCCGACGGCCAGGTCGCGATCGCCCCCAGCAATGACGCGGTCTACTTTAAGCTGCTGGCCGCGCTCGGGCTCGAGCACCTGCGCGAGCATCCCGAGTTCCTCACCAACGCCCACCGTTTCGAGCGGCGCGGCGCCATCAACGCCGAGATCGAGCGGGTCACGCGCACCCGCTCGATCGCGCACTGGGTCGAGGTGCTCAACGCGGCCGGCGTGCCCTGCGGCCAGGTGCTCGACATCGGCCAGGTCTTCGACGATCCGCAGGTCGTGCACCAGCAGATGCGCCTGCGCATCGATCACCCCGAGCACGGGCCGCTCGACGTGCTGGGCTTCCCGATCAAGTTCACCGACGATCCCTGCCGGGTGCACCGGCTGCCCCCGGCGCTGGGCGCCGACACCGAGGCGATCCTCGCCGAGCTCGGCGATGCCGAGGACGAGCGGGCGCGCCTGCGGGCCGCGCCGCGCCGCTGACACCGATACCCAACCACGGGGTTCCCTGCCATGTCCCATTGCTTCGGCCCGACCGGTGAAGACGACCGCCATGTGATCGTCACCGAGGTGGGCACCCGCGACGGCTTCCAGGCCGAGGCGGCATTCATCCCCACCGCCGACAAGGCCGCGGTCATCGACGCGCTGGTGCGGGCGGGGGTCCGCAGCATCGAGGCGACCTCGTTCGTCTCGCCCCGGGCGGTTCCCCAGCTGGCCGATGCGGGCGCCGTGCTCGAGCGCATCGGGCGGCCCGACGGGCTTCGCATCGCCGCGCTGGTGCCCAACGCGCGCGGCGCCGAACGCGCGGCGGCGGCCCGGGTCGATATGATGGTCTGCTTCGTGTCGGCGAGCGAGAGCCACTGCCAGGCCAACCTCAACAAGCCGATCGGTCGCGCGCTCGACGATTTCGCCGAGTTCGCCCCGATCGCGGCGCACTACGGCATCCCGGTGCGCGGCGCCATCGCGGTCGCGTTCGGCTGTCCGTTCGAGGGCGACGTCCCGGTCGACTCCCTGCTGCGGATCGTCGACGCCTACCGCGCCCGCGAGGTGCGGCACGTGACCCTCGGCGACACCACTGGCATGGCCACGCCGCCGGTGGTCGAGCGGGCGGTCGACGCGATCCGGGCCCGCTTCCCCGACGTCTCGGTCGCCCTGCATTTCCACAACACGCGGGGCGTGGGGCTGGCCAACGTGATGGTCGGGCTGGCGATCGGCGTGCGCGAGTTCGAGTCCTCCATCGGCGGGCTGGGGGGCTGTCCGTTCGCCCCGGGGGCCACCGGCAACATCTGCACCGAGGACCTGGTCTACCTGCTCCACGAGTGCGGCTACCGCACCGGCATCGACCTCGACGGTCTCGCCGCGGTCGCGCGCGAGGTCGAGACGCTGCTCGGGCGCTCGCTGCCCGGCCAGGTGATGCGGGCCGGACCGCGCCTGCGGCTGGCGCCGCTCGAAGGCGTGCGCCGGGCGGTGGGCTGAACGCGCTGCCGTCCGGGAGCCCCTTGCATCGGCGGCGCCGGCCGGTAGAATCACTGGACAGACATCCAGCTGTTTGGTGGCGCCACTCCGGGCATGGCCACCCAGGTGCGGGTGCGAGCGAGAGGGCGCGTGCAGCCGGTTCGATGGATCCGCAAGGGGCGCGGTGCGGTGGGCAACCCCACCCACCGGTTCGCCGGCACCGAACGCGAGCCGGTCGCACCCGATCCGGGCGTCGACGAAGACCCCGCGTCGCAGGCCGGTCCGGCCACCGTGGTCACCGAGGAGCGGGCCCGGTCGATCGTCTCGCGCAACCAGTCGCCCGACATCGGTTTCGACGCCTCGATCAATCCCTATCGCGGCTGCGAGCACGGCTGCGTCTACTGCTACGCGCGCCCGGGCCACGCCTACCTCGGCCTGTCGCCCGGCCTCGACTTCGAGACGCGGCTCGTGGCCAAGGTCAACGCCGCCGAGCTGCTGCGGGGCGAACTCGGGCGCCCGGGCTATGTTCCGCGGCCCATCGCGATCGGTACCGTCACCGACGCCTGGCAACCCATCGAGCGCCGCCTCGGCATCACCCGCGCCTGCCTCGAGGTGCTCGCCGGTTGCCGCCATCCACTGTCGCTGATCACCAAGTCGGCCCTCGTCGAGCGCGACCTCGACCTGATCGCCCCGATGGGCCCGGCGGGGCTCGCCAGCGCGATGATCACCCTCACCACGCTCGACCCGGCGCTGGCGCGCGCCCTCGAGCCACGGGCGCCGGCGCCATGGCGCCGGCTGCAGACGATCCGGCGGCTGGCCGAAGCCGGGGTGCCGGTGGGCGTGTCGCTGGCGCCGGTGATCCCGTTCGTCAACGAGCCCGAGATCGAGTCGCTGCTCGATGCGGCCCACCACGCCGGCGCGCGCTTCGCCAACTACGTCGTGCTGCGCTTGCCGCTCGAGCTGCGCGAGGTGTTCCACGACTGGCTCCACCTGCACCTGCCCGATCGCGCGGCGCGGGTGATCGCCCGCCTGCGCGATCTGCGCGGCGGTGCCGACAACGACCCACGCTTCGGCTGGCGCATGACCGGGCAGGGGCCGTACGCCGACATGATCCGGATGCGGTTCCACGCGCGTCTGCGGCGCCTCGGCCTGCCCCGGTGCCGGCCCGAGCTGCGCACCGACCGGTTCCAGCCGCCCGCGCCGGGGCGGCCGGTGCAGGCGAGCCTGTTCTGACCCTGCTGCCGCAGGCGCCGCTTGCGCCTGCGCCGAAAGCCGATAGAATCGGAAAAGTGTCGGTAAATCAATGTGTTAAATCAACCGACACCCACATGCGGGCTGCAGGAGGCCACGATGACGACAAGCGGTCGGGTGACGGGGGCGTGGGGGCTGGCGGTGCTGGCGGTGCTGGCCGCGGGGCCGGCGGCGGCGGCCGATCGCGCGCGGGCGCCGGCCGAGGGGGCGGTCCGGGCGGCTGCGCCGCAGGCGGCGAACCGTCCGGCAGGCCTGAGCGCGGGCGGCCGCAGCGTGGCCCCCGAGGAGGTGGCGCGCATCGAGCGCCGGATCGAGGGGCGCCCGGCCACCACCATCTGGCAGGCCCGACTGCCCGACGGCACGCTCGAACTCACCGACCGGCCGCCGGCAGCCGGGGCCTCGGCGGTCCAGTCGCGCAGCTACGCGCTGCCCGAGGACGACGAGGCGCGCCGGCGAGCCCAGGCCGAGCGGGCCTACTGGCGCAAGCAGGCCGAGGGCTTCGAGGCGCGCCGGTCCGAGCGCGAGCGCATCCGCGAGCAGCCGGCGGCACCGGTCACCACGGTGATCGTCCAGACCGAGGTGGAGCGCCCGGCGGTCTACCACGGCTACGGCTGGGTGCCGCCCGAGGTGGGTGGCGGGCTCCGTCCGGTGGTGCCGGTCGCCCCGTTCTACGCCACCACGCCCGGAGCGGTCCAGGGGCGCGACGGCGGCTTCCTGGGCAGCGGTTTCGGCACGCGTCGATGACGGTGGCGCACCGGGCGGGTCGGGCGCTATAATTTCGGGTTCACCTGATACGCCTGCAGGAAGTCATCCATGGTCGTCTTGCGCCTTGCGCGGGGCGGTGCGAAAGCCCGGCCCTTCTACAACATCGTCGCCACCGACAGCCGCAACCGTCGCGACGGCCGGTTCATCGAGCGGCTCGGCTACTACAACCCCATCGCCGCCGGCGGCGAGCAGGGCCTGAGGGTCGCCCTCGACCGCGTCCAGTACTGGACCGGCCACGGCGCCCAGGTGTCGCCGGCGGTGCAGCGGCTGGTCAAGCAGTTCTCGGCCCAGCAGGCTCCGGCGCCCGCCGCCGCCTGACCCGGCCGCCTCCAACGGCGGCCCGCTTGGGTGACAGACCCCACCCCGACCGGCTGATCGCGCTGGGTCGGGTCATTGACGCCTGGGGTGTGCGCGGCTGGGTCAAGGTCGAGACCTACGCCAACGCCCAGGACTCCGTGCTCGTC
>Ga0169931_10011051_pt1 | contig 12797 bp, 6 predicted proteins | sample Kivu_15m_20L_FD_129675 | JGI IMG/M metagenome (GOLD analysis project Ga0169931, IMG submission 129675) | Freshwater microbial communities from Lake Kivu, Western Province, Rwanda to study Microbial Dark Matter (Phase II) - Kivu_15m_20L... | ecosystem: Environmental > Aquatic > Freshwater > Lake ...
AAGATTATAATTCTGTTTGCAAGTTTTTAACATGTCTGAGAAATTTTGGCAGTAATTTATGTTATCGTTTGTTGAGAGACAATTACTGAAGTTTTGCATTTCAGATTGGCATGGATTTTGTTGCATTTGTTGTGGTGCTTGTTGTTGAACTTGTTGTGGTGCTTGTTGAGAATGTGAAGAACCTCCCATAATACTACGAACAGCTTGATGGGCAACTTATGAACCAGCTCCAAAAGCCATTCCTTGCATGATTGTGCTACCAATACCAGAAAACATTCCGCCGCTTGATTGTGTTTGTGGTTGGGTAGGATTTTGAGCAGGCATAGGACGTGGGGCAGTGGTAGCTTGTCTTGTTGGTGGTGATGATGATCTTCCTCTTGATGATGACCTTGGCATTATCACAATTTAAAATATTATATTTATATATTAGTGGAGTATATAAACTATAGAAATTCTAGAATCAGAGCTATTCTGATCATATTGATCAGAAAAATGTAATAAAAAATACTAAATTTATCAATTAAGGAACAAAGAAAACTTATATAAATATCACAAATCATATATGTATATATATATCTCAGATTATCATTGAGTTGTTTCAGGAATGCATTTTTAAGGGTCTACCAATTTTTTTAGCAAAGCTTGATGCAATAGTTTATTTTAAATACAAGTAAATGATCCACCTCTTCTCCATTGACTATCCATACGATTCATGTCACCTAGGCAAATGTAAAACAAATTTTATCTTGTTGTGATTGCCCATTTTGAATGGTCTTGAGTTGAAGCCCATTTAATACTTTAAGAGTGATAAATTCCTTTATTGTTCACTACAGTATATGGATTTGTTTAGTTTCCACACCATTTAGGTTGATATGGTCGTCCCCATGTTTCAGCTATAAAATTTGATTGAAGAAAGATAGTTAATCCATCTTAGAATATTGATCCATTGGATCTTCTTCCGTTTTTGTAGATAGATTTTATATTTGTTTGACCAATTTTTAGTTATAAAGTTTAAAAGAGCCTATTTTAAGCATAAAAAGGGAAAGTATAATTATTAGTATTAGCATAGATAAATGCATTTATCATAGTAGACCTTTATAGTATTGATTTAGTAAAATTCCCTGTTGTCAAACAAATTAAATGTTGTCCATATATATTCTGCGAATCGTCTATATTTCTATTCAATTTATTATCAATTACTGATGGAAATGCTGGCATTGAATGAATTATAACAATTCCAACAAAATCATCATTATAAGCTATTATATGTTTTGAATGTGCTTTCGTTGATGATGTAGTTCCATTAGGCATTTTATCATTCCAAGTTATTATGCTTAAATTATTATTATTGATTTAATCAAAAGTATTAGAAATTGGATGATCAATACTATCAGCCTCATTTTCATATAGAGTAAGATCTGTTTAATTCATTGTACTATCGTAATATAGATAACCTTTTGAGACTGATCCTGGTGTTTTCATTATTAAAAACCAATCTACTGATTATCTCTTATGATTTAAGCAATTTTGTGAGCTAGCTATGCATAAAAAAAGCAAGAAGATTATTAAAAGATGAATATTTTTCATACTTGATCAATTATTTAGTTTTGTAATTATAAAAATATGATATATAGAATCATTAAAGTCTGGCAGGTTTATGTTTTTATAACATCAAAGATTACGACCTTTCTCTTAAACTCTAAAAGATATTCTTCAAACCCTTTGAATGTTTTTCTTGTCGACTTTTTTTAGCCATAATAAGTGCTTCTTCTAAATAAATAGCAGACTATTAAAATATTTTATGTGATAACTAATTATTCTTTTGAATTAATTTTATTAAATATACCATCGATTGTGATTATTCAAGAAGTTCTTTGTTTTAATCATTGCAAGTTTATGAAATTATGTCCATTTATTATTGATCCATCCCCGAAGATTCAATTCAGATTTAAATTATTTATATAATATCAAGTTATTGTAATTTGCTATATAATATGATGGCTACTATAAAAAAGTATATATTATTCTTCTTGCACAAAATATATTTAAAATTAATAAAGACTGATTAAGTATATAATATTTATATTAAATGATGATATTTTTATTAAAATTAATAAATTTATTTAATGGAACGTCTCAAATAAAAATAGATCTAACTCTTAAAATAACAAAAACGTCGAAAAGAATAATAACAAAACAAAGTTCTACAATAGATAATAAAAGAATAATAATCCCTCCAGATAATTTTACAATATACATAATAATATTTTAAACATAAAACAATCTAAAACTTATCAGAATATTCGCCTATTCAAATAAGTCGTTTGATCTTTGATAAGCAGTTATAATAAATTAAACAACTTATTTAGAGATTTCCAGATAAGGAAATTAATATTGAACATTTTATAATAATAATGATGAAAGTCATGAAATTCAAATTTTAAGTGTCGCCATTTTATATGGTAGGGATCAAGGATATGTTCTATTAAATAGTAGAATAAGGTAGTAAGATCATTAATTATCCTCAATTTTTTAAATATATACTAGGGTAGTTGGTCATGATGAAAGAATAAGAACAGAATACATAATTTCAAGTACAAATAATAGAGAAGACTAAACAGGATTATTTGATGCATGATAATGGTATAAAAAGAATAAAATATTCTAAGGATCTAAAGATCGTATTTAGTTTAGATTAGCGAAGTAATACTATTAAATTTTATGATATGTAGATGAAAAATATTTTTAAATTCAATGCTAGAAAATAAAAACATGGTAATAAATTTCCATACATAATCGATTTTGATTATTCATAAATATCATCAAGGCTCGGCATAATCTTCTCAGATGACAGTATATCAACAATACATGTACCTAATTTACTTAAAATGACACCATCTTAATTCGACTAACGATCATCAAATTAGATAGTTTATTATTCATAGGAAAGAATGACACAAATCTATTTTATACAGATGTTGAACAAATGGATGACGATAAATTAAACAGGAACATAGATATATCTATATGATATGTAAAAGAATTATGCTCATGTGCCTAATCAAAAAGTTTATACTAAAATCAAATTAAATTTAAATGATTTAGTTATTAGTAAAGTAGTTTAGATAGTACCACTTTCATGTATATGTATTATCGGTGGTAACTAAGTGTATTTCTATAATTAAAATTTAACTGAATATGCCTTTAAAAAATTTGTACACGTCTAAGATATCATCCATTTTAAATATTCTGACTAGAAAAATCAGTTTTATGTCTGTGGTTTATAGAAAAGCTTAACAATGTTTTCGATGAATCGTAGTGGTTATCCATCTAAATTAAAAACTATATCCATAAATAGGATCATAGCTGATTTCGAAGTCTTTCCATATTACGACACTATCGTTATATCTGATTAAAATAATGATCTAAGATTGATACACTAGCCTACTAAAGTAACATATCAACATATAAATTATAGTCATATAGTTAAAACTAAAGATAAGATGATAAATATGGTCAAAATAACTAAAAATTAATTTTGTATATATCAAACCTATCTAATTATAATAAATCAATAAAAAATTGCAATATAAAAAGATACAGAATATTCTATTTTGCCGTATTATTATATCGATAAGAAGAAAGATGAATTATACATATCTGTAAATCATCAAATCATAAGCTTCTCATTAATAAGTGGATAAATCCGTAAAAATTATAGTTTCGATAGCTCAAATCTACAAAAACATCATTCTTTTATAATAAGTGATAAAACACCACTATTTATCTTAGATCATTAATTTAATATATATGAAGTATATGGTAAAGATCAATCATTTTCTGGTTAGAATCATAATTATAAAAAGAAAGTAAATATCTAATAGACTATATCCAGTTTTTATGATAAATCATTTAATACATTTATAATCGTAAGTAAATCGATAATAACACAAGTCAGAAATGACTCTCATAATAATTTTAACCTCATAAATACATTTAATTTAATTGGTTTCAACCCTATTATAAAGACATATTTCTGTTAATAATCTAAATATATATCTTTTCTGACTAATGATCAAACAATCCATCTAATGAAGAATTATTAACTAATCCTATAAAAAAGCTACAAATGTATATTTCCTAAAGATTTAATAAAACATTAGTAAAGTATGATATTAGATTATTATTTTGTAAGTTAATATTAGACCTTTGTCATATTTACTAATAAAAATTAAGTGTTCTTTATTAATAGGGTAAGTGGCAATCAAGTTTATTTTGATATATAAGAGCATTTGCCATTCAAGTTGAAACATTTGAAGTTTATTAATTTCAAATATCAAAAGATATAGGTACATAAAAACTATGTCTAACATTACATCTTAATTACTGACTAATCAGGTTTTATAATGCAGTTTCTTTTGAATAAAATATATCAAGAGTATAAAATAGATTATAACGATCAACATGCAGACAGTCATCCAATAAATATCCGGTAAACTCATAAAATAATAAACAACAATTAGATATCCTATTTAAAACTATCTAAAGATAATAAACTTCAACGTAAATATTAATAAATCGGTCTTTTAAAAGCGCATGATAAACCTATAACTATTATCATGAAGATAAAATTAGAAATAGTAGTAACATTGACTATATCAATTGATGGGTATATAAAGCTATGGAATAAATAATTTGTATGTTTATTTAATTTAAAGATACCATCACTTATGAAATGTCTGTGGAATATGGAATAAATATAAACAATTAAAAATAATAAGTCAATTAATTAGTTATTAGCATTGTTTAAAGGGCATTTTAATTCTATTTTGAAGGAAAAATGTAGTCCTATACAAAATTGTAATAAATCTAAACAACTTAAAAAAAGAGGACATGAAAATCCACCAAAGATCAATTATAATGATCCTTTTAAAATTTAAATAGAAAATAAAGATATATAGGAAATTGTTATGCAGAAACAAAATTTTTCAACTTTTTATAGTCCTGTTAAAGCTAAGTTGAATTTTACTCAAAGAGCATTCAATACTACACAAAAGATCTATCCTCATCCTTGGAGAAATAAAAAAGAATTTCTTAGTATTTATTAAAAAGCCTCGCCTAAAGGTAAATACAAATAAAAAATGCCTAAAGATTTAGTTGATTTAAGAAATTCATTAGATATGATCTAAAAAGTTATATAGACGCCTAATTATCAATAAGCATAGAAAATATTACCACAGCTATCATTTTATGAACCTTAAATATCTTTGATAGATAAAAAAAAGAAGAAAAACGATGTTGAGAATTAAGAAGAAGGATAAAAATTTGAATCTTGTTTATATATTAAAACTATTAATAAAAATAAGAAGAAGATAAACTAATTTGATTAAATAGATAAATAGTTCAAGAAAAAAGAACTTTTATTGACTGCTCGAAAATGGGTTCCTAAAAAACAAAAAAATAGAAATCCTAGTGTAAGTGAAATAAAGCAAGAGATTTCTTTTTAAAAAGAAGGTAGACTTGATCCTATTAAAAGCATATTTAAGCTATTCTAAGCTCATAATAGATAAGTTATGGATCATAGGAAAGGTAGAATCATTAAAATACCTAAAATTAATCAAAAAGTTAATTAAAAAGGATTTTGATTGATTTAAAAATATATAAATTTCTTATGAACTTATTTTATTTATTAAATTTGATAATTAATCATTCTTATTTAATATGAATAAACTCAAGCTTGTAGTCCTAGCTTTACTTTGCTTTTTAAGTTTTGCTGCTGATAATTCTATTATGAATCTTCTTAGTGAAGCCAATCCTTATAATACTAGTTTAGCATATTAGTTAACTCATTACTCTAGTATTGCTTATGAATAACAAAACTCCATTTAAAATTGGTCATGTTAATAATGTCAATAATTTCCTTTATTACATCCTAAAGTAGTTTCTAATGACTCTAATAGTGTCTATGGTTATATAGGATATCAACCATAAAATAATGTTATTATTATAGCTTTTAGAGGTAGTGTTGATATAGCTAATTGGATTCTCAATCTAAAAACAGCAAGAACATCATATGATCTTTGTAATGGATGTAGTGTACATATTGGATTCAATCAAGGATTCAATAGTGTAAAACCACAAGTTGTTAGCCATGTATAAAAACTTTTAAGTTTATATAGAAATTCAAAGATCATGCTTACTGGACATAGCTTAGGAGGAGCTCTTTCTGTAATGACCGCAGCTTATTTACAGGATAATTATAAAAATGTCTAATGTCTTTACACTTTAGGACAACCAAGAGTTGGAAATGATAAATTTGCCGCATTCATGACAAATTTTATACCAAATACATACAGAATTGTTAATTACGCTGATCAAATACCTCACGTTCCACAAAGTATACTTGGTTTTAAGCATTCAGGCTTTTAAGTGTGGTATAATGTTAAAGTGATGGTTGATTATAAAATATGTCCAAGTTAAAGTAAGTAATGTTCTAATCAATTTACAGTTTTGACACTGAATCAAGCTGATCACAAATTAGTCTTGTACAAACAAATTTCTAGTTAAGAATTTTCTTTGATGAGTAGTTTAAAGAATAAAATGCGTTTTTATTGGTTTTCTTTAAGAAAAAATATTATTTAAGATGATTAGGAAAATATGCTAAGTTTGACAAATTAAAATGAGTTATTTTAAAATAATTAATGATGATGAATCTTCTATTTGAAATTTACTTAATAAAATAAACTATAACTAATTTTAATATTTTTTTATAATAAAATAATTGATATTAAAGAATATTATTTAATTCACTTTTTGGTTTGTACATTAATGAAAGACAATATTCAAACGGTACAGGATATATTTTATCGAAACAAATTCTCCTCATCTTTTCATATAAAAATACCTGGTCATCATGCCTCAAAATAATTTATAAACATGTTGTTGAATACATATATTCTTAATAAATTAAGTCTTTTATCTTTTTATCAGAATTAAAAATTTGTTCTCATTTATAAAAGATGTCTTGAATATTTGATACACTTAAGTAAAAATTATAATAAAAATACATAATTAATCAAAGGTTTACTTCTTCATTTATAAAATTGGCAAATAAATATAAGTATATTCGATTCATGGCAATATACTAGATCGGTTTTCTATTATTTATAATAAAAAACTAAACAAAATTAATAGCTTATGTAAGTAATAATGCTTAAACGTGCTATTTTATAGCCTAACAAACAATAATTTATTAAAAAATCATAAAATACTACTTTTAAAAATAATCAACTTAAATCGATCAAATAAATATCTAAAAAGAATTATAAATATACACCAGTTATATAGGACTATACTTTACCATAAGATATATTGTATATAGATGATAATTAATCATGGAATAGACTTTAATTATTATGCAATAAAAATATTAAGAAGTAAGATAGATAGAAATGTATTGAATATTTAAATTAGTATTAAAATACAGGGATAAAACGATATCTTAAAAATGTAGTTAAAGAGAAAATGAATGTATAGTAATTGTTGAATGATTTATATTTTAGGAATGATGTTTATAAAAAGATAAAGGGATCATAATCAGCCATAATTAATAAAATTATTAGTTATTTTAAGAAAAAGAAGAATGTATTATGATTTCTATATGTTTATTATGTTATCCTACTATTATTTATTATCATCTATTTTAGTAAAAATATAATTGTGTAATATTAAGCCAATAATGAAATTAGAACATATAGCACCTTTCAATTCGAATGCTTCTTTAGCTGATTAATCAAATTCTGATTAGTAGTTAAAACAAAGACTAAAACTTTAGGGATAATGTAAAATTTAAGAAGTCGAAATATTAAATATAAGTTATCTAAAAATATTCTTATTGTTGATACCCACAATCGCATCATTCATTGGGTTATTTTTGATTAAGCATTATATGCATATTAGAGTTAAATTATTTTTTAATGAAAGTAATATATCTGAAGCGACACATATTTATATAAAAGGAAAAAGAAGAAGTGATAATGAAATTGTTAAAATTAGTTATAAGGCATAAAAAGTATTTTTTTTTTATAGGAAATTAAAATATGAATTAATAAATAACAAAGCTTATCCAGTAGGCGCCAATCCCAATTTATTGATCAAAAATTATTTTAATGCTGGATTTCTTGATGCTGGACTAAATGATGAATAAGTAAAAGCTCAAATATACTTATATGGACTAAACTAACATATTGTCGATCCCCCAACATACTATGAATACTTATATGAAGTACTAACATAACCATTCTTTTTCATTCAGTATCTAGCAGCAACAATCTATATAATCACTAGACTAGCATAGCTATCGATTTTACTCTTAGGTTCTTCTTTACTAACAACTTCTATTAATTATCTTTTATTATACATATCTTATAGGAAGATAAAGTAAATTTCTTAAATGTCAATTGAGGTTGAAGTCATAAGAAATAATTAATCTATTATAATACCAAGCAATTAATTGGTTCCAGGAGATTTATTTATACCAAAATAGGAAATTTGTTGTGATGCGATCATGATAAAAGGATAAGTTTATGTGAATTAATCGAATCTTACAGGATAAAGTGTACCCATAGGAAAATTTGGTTGCAATAATTTGACATATATTGAATAAAACGATAATAGTAAATGGGTTTATGAAGGATCTAAAATTTTATCTTGTGTAAATCCTTTAGCTATGGCCATAAATACTGGATATACTACTAAAAGAGGACAAATTCTTCGAAAGATTCTTAATCGTTCAGTAAAAACATCATAACTTTTTAAATCATGCCTTTATTTTTTAGTCGTTATTTATATTGTAGGAGCAACTGTATATCTTACAACAATGTCTGTTAGAATTTAAAGGGGAAATCTTTAAGGTACTATGATGTTTTTGAACTTTTTACTTATAATAACTCAATGCTTTCCTCCAGGATGCCCAATTTATTTTAACTTAGTTTATTCTTTTTGTCTTATGAGATTAAAAATTAATAAGATCCTTGGTACATAACCTTAAAAAACTATATAATCTGCTCATTTAAGTATTATGTGTTTTGATAAAACTGGTACTTTAACATAATAAAATGTTTAAATAGTCAATATCTTTAAATTATATGAAAAATAACACAAATAAATTAAAAATTTACCATAACAATAACGATTAGATTTTAAAATATTTGGAAGTTGTCATACAGTTCAAATGATATAAGGCTAATTATTAGGAGATGAAATCGATTTAAAAATGTTCAAACAATCATAATATTTACTTAAACCTTCTCAAAAAGAATATGTTTTCTTTGAAGTTTAAACAAAAGAAGGCATAAAACATAATAAAATTTAAGTTTTAAAGATTTTCCAATATTAATCAAAATTTCAATCTATGTCAGTATTAGTATATGATAAATAAACAGATAGTCATTTTGTCTTTGTCAAAGGAGCTCCATAAATGATACATAATAATAGTATAAAAAGATATGGTTATTTCAATAATTTATTACAAACTGTATCTTTTCAAGGATTTAGATCAATAGCATATGGTTATAAAAAGTTAAACGAGAATTAAATTCAAGTATATTTGAATGGAAATAGAGATATGTTTATGAAAAATATTACTATTTTAGGACTCTTGGTCTTCTAAAATAAATTAAAGGAAGATGCACACTAAACTATACAACTTTTAAAGGATACTAATATATAATCTAAAATTATTACTGGAGATAATATTTATATAGCTATTTAAACTAGCATAAGATGTGGAATACTTAATAGAAATGATTAAATATCAATAATAGAAGGAAAATAGCAGACATAATTTTAAAAAGAGCCTCATTAAATAAAAATACAAGTAAAAAAGTTAATTTTCAATAATTAAAAAGCTCAATTTTAAATAAATAGTATTACTTACTAATAATTTCTAAGATTTTCAACATATTTAGTAATAGATAATAATTTTTTAAATATGTTGGCTAAAAAATAACTTTTATTGTCGGATAAAATAAAAGTTTTTTGTAGAATCTCACCTTAAAACAAAGCATTGATTGTCAGAATGTTCAAATAGAGCATAAAATCAAACTTCAATAAATTGAAAAGAATATAAAAGATACTTAGTCCTTTATCAAAGAAAATAGGTATGATTGGTGATGGATCAAATGATTTATTAGCTATTCGTTAAGCTAATATCGGTATTGGTATTAAAAATTGCGATTCTAGTTATGCTGCTAGTTTTTCTGTTGGAAAATTAAAAGATATTTGTACTATAATTCGAGAAGCAAAATGTGCATAAAGATAAATTGTATAAATAATCAGATTTATATCTATTACTTCATTTGTAGGTGTCGCAGTTCTCATAATTATGTAAACTTAAGTTGCCTTTTTCAGTTCATTTCAGCTTATTATAGGAAATTTATCAAAATATATAGTTTTAAATATATTACTAGCTCTTAGTCGTCCATCAAATGAACAAACGAAATATAATTGTTGCTCGAATTTTATGAAATTATAAAATCAGTTGATTTATTGGGGTAATGTCATAATAGGTACTCTTGGGCACCTTGCTGTTATGATATATTATAGAACATAATAATAGTATATATGGAATAATAAATATGTAAAGACAAGTACTGGTTGGTAATCATAAACTTCTTTAGTTACAAGTCAATATTTATTCTACAGTGTTCACGGTATACCTTTAGTCATTGGATTATTTGTAAGTTCGCCATGGAAAGAGCCTATTTATAAAAATATATTTTTATTTGGGCTTATATTAATCAATTTAGGAGGTATAGTTATTTTATTTGCTATATTCCCTGTCATAAGATAATTTTTTGGATTTGTTCATATATCATATTAAAGTTTAGGTTATATAGCACTTATATGTGGAGTAAACTCTATATTAGTTTTAATTTATAATGCCATAATAAATTCATTGAATTTACATGAAAAATAATATAATCAAATATATAATACCACATTAATGAGTTAGAATTGATAAAATTTATAAAAGCCTTCATCAATTTTTTATAATGATTTTTATATTTTTTGATATTTGATTGATTTTTCTTATAACAAATTATACGATATTATATAATTTTAGTAAGAATTCAAATTATATTATTCTTTTACTCTATAATTTAATTGAGTATAAATTGTAATAATTAGTATGCTTAGTTAAGTCCACTTATAAATAGTAAGTAAATTATCCTAATTAATCCTCCAAACAAGAGTAGATGTAAAGAAGACTCTCTTCAGTCATTTACAATAATTTATATCAAATTTCAAATTAAACATATCAAAGATATCAAATGCTACAATAATATAATCTTTAAATTAATTACTTCCTAAAGATTTTTATTCAATAAAACAGCAATTGAAATTAAAGCATCAAGGCATAAATTTTAATCAGATTATTAAAATTCAAATAATGTTTAATTTAATATAAAAAAGTACTGGTAACAAGATCGAAGCTTAGTTATGGAATTTATAGATAATAAGAAAAAAATAAATAGGTAAATAATCTAATTTGATGTTATTATAATTTTTTAAAGAGATCATATTGGTTTTAAATAAATTGCCGCTTTTTAGTATATATCAAAAAGATAAAGACCTTAAGGCTAAATATATGCAGGATTATAAGATTATATTTCATAATCCTAAGGAAACATCTATTACGGATATAAGGGCTAAGGATGTTATCATTAAATAGAATAAAAGTTTGAAGATAAATATATAGATATATTATATGCCATCTTTTACACCTTTGAAAATATCAAGTAATATTATGTAATAGAATCAAAGAAAATTGTCTTTAGCGACTTCTGATTATTAAGCAGAGAAGAAAGTATCGGTATATGCTTTTTATGATGCAGATTTAGATTTTACGTTTCTTAGTAGTGATGATTAAAAGATGAATAAACTTGGACAGTCGTAAAGTATAGAGATAAAGATGGATATATAGAACCAGTTTTAGTCTTAGTAGTTTTAGTTGTTAATACTTAATTAGGATTAAGATTTTTTGAATGATAACAAAGAATTGTTTGATTCGATTATCAAATATTAAAAATAATATATGAGTTCATGATTTTAATGTTTTTATTCTCTTTAATTAATAATAACTTAGTATAATATAGAAATTTTATATAATGTTTGTACAAAATATCAATCGAAAAATCTTTGCTGCCGGCTATTTTTTATCTAACTCTTCTTTTTCTTAGAATTCAATCTTTTTTATCTTATTTACTATGGCTCTACAAAAGGCTCTATTTTTCTTTATTATTTAACTTCAGCGCACTCAAATAGTATCCTTTTAATTTTTTCTAAACATTAATCTAAATTTTGCCCCTGCGATTTGAATTTCTGACTTCTAACAATCAACTAATTTTAGCTCGTGATAATTTTTGAATATTTTAATTTAAGATTATTAGTAATATTTTAATCTATTAAATTACAGGTATTTAATTTTAATCTTAACTCTGCTTTACTATTAGTAGTATTTACGCTTTGGCCTCCTGGGCCTGATGATCTTGTAAAATTTGTTTAGAAATCTGATTTATTTAAGATTATATCTTTGTAGGAATTCCATTTATTTGTTGAAAATAGGAATGAAGAGAATGATGAAGCTTTCTTCAAATTATTTATCATTATATAGATATTTTATATATATTTTTTTTTTATTTTTTTTATATTGTTGGTTAAAGATTTTTTGGGGGTGGGGGTTGGGGGGGGGGTTGGGGGGTGGGGGGGGGGTGGGGTTTGGGGTTGGGGTTGGG
>Ga0169931_10011053_pt1 | contig 12796 bp, 11 predicted proteins | sample Kivu_15m_20L_FD_129675 | JGI IMG/M metagenome (GOLD analysis project Ga0169931, IMG submission 129675) | Freshwater microbial communities from Lake Kivu, Western Province, Rwanda to study Microbial Dark Matter (Phase II) - Kivu_15m_20L... | ecosystem: Environmental > Aquatic > Freshwater > Lake...
ACCTGTGGTACAGCAGCCAAATGTATGTCCTGCAGTATCATATGACCTACAAAAGTCAGTCGCCGTAAAAACTACTACCGTAGGTTACAGAGTCAATGTCAATCGTATAGTTGGTAATGGTCTCGGCAACAAGATTATGCTTGACGGGTATGTTTCAAAGCCGTTAGTCTCTCAGAATACGACAGGGTCGACTGTATCCTTTGCCATATCGTCCGGGGGCTCATGTTTCACCCCGTCTCCGACAATGAAACCGACGACGAAACCTGTGGTACAGCAGCCAAATGTCATACCTACGATGAAACCGCAAGTTGCAGAATCATGCCCTGTGATTTCGATGGGATTGGAAAATATCGGAGGAGTGACTGTCACTACCAATGGATACAATGTCAATTTGATTCGTACAGTTGGAAAAGGAGTCGTAAGTCCATATGGTTTCTATTAAGCTGTCAAAAGAATTTTATTCATTTAAAACCTTCGAATTTTCTAAACACAGGGTAACAAGATAATTTTCACGGACTATGTCGCCAGCCCCCTTATCCATAAGTCTGTGAATGGATCGATGTCGGTGGTTTCGTTGTCTCCTGGAGATCTTTGCAGCAAAGTTGCTACCAGACCAACATCTCCGCCAACGATGAATAGCTCTCTTTCATGTTCGAGTATTCCATATGACTTACCAGTTCATATAAGAATGAATGCAACATTATTGGGATATAATGTGACCTTGAAGAGAGTTATAGGCAAAGGCGTGGTAAGTATTAAAGATATCGCCGTTTCGTATTTTGTTTGTCTTATCTCATTTCACAGCTATATTTTATTCATGAAGGGAAACAAGATTATATTTTCTAATTACACAATCAAACCTGTAGTGACTCAAGCTGGTTCTGACTCAGTCGTGGCATTAAAAATGTCACCTGGAAGCGTTTGTAACGCTGGTAATTTCATCTCAGCGAAACCCACTATGAACCCAGCTGCAAGACCGATACGTAATCCGACTAAGGCCCCGACAAAAGCTCCGACATCATCCGCATCTCTTCGTCGGATTTCGTCCTTCCTCTACTCCACAATTTTAGTTTCATTGCTAATTTTGGTGACATCGTAATCAGATACCCCGTTTTTAGTCTGTTAAAAATTTAGATTTCAATTGTTTCCATAACTTTCTACAGTACAAACAAGTTATTAGAGAAAAATTATGTACGGGTGTCCTATTTTAACTAAGTTGTCATCACATGATAACTTGTTTTACCAAGATTCATTACTTATTAATTTTATTTCAGTCATTCCATCGAAATCAATTTTAAGCATAAGACTTACTTGAAAAGTAATACCAAGTTTTGTATTGGTTAAATTATTTACTTAATTTCAGTCGCACCATAAAGATTAATTTTTTGCATGCGACTAAGTTGAAGAGATTTGTCATAAACATGCCAAGATTTCTGTCGCTTATGAATCTGATTGAGGTATACATTATCACCCAGACCTGAAGCGATTATGCCATTGACTATGTATGAATGCGAGAGACTCGAACTGATGATGTGGCCGTCAACTTCCAAATTGTAAAATGCATCAACGTATTTCGATTGCATCGTTACATTTACTAATCCAAAAAGAACAGCATCGTTGATCTCATACCACTTTCCACCCACGTATATTGGATGATCAGACGTGCCTACGAGGTCTCCCATCTGGGTTGTTATCACGGCAACATTGACAATGTCATAAACATCATGCTTGAGGAATTTCGTAACGCGCCCGTTGCCGAAGCCCGTTTCAACTATATCACCTTCTTTCACGGTTGAAATAGGTACTACTAATCCATCAGCCATTTGAACAAGTGCGCTCGAGGTGAAGCATAAAGGGTCGCCATCATCGGTATTCCCACCCCCCGAGTCTCCACCCCCCGAATCTCCACCTCCACCTCCACCTCCACCTTCTCCTGTAGTAGAGTTAGTACTATTTCCGGACGATGGTGAGGACCCTGCAGGACAGGTGGTATCCGAAGATGTTTGTGAAACAATTTGATTTAAGTCTGTCACATTGAAAGACCATGGCCGCGGGACATTAAAATAATCATTCAGCACACGATCTGCGACACGGAGTGAGCCTTCTGCCCATCCTTGTAAAGTTGAAAAGGCTTCATTTACGACGTGAACACGAATACTATTGAGGGGGAAAATCGCCTCCAAAAGATTACTTGTATCTGTCCAACCATGCCATGCTCCTTAAGACATATATCAATGACAGGTTAGACAAAGATAAAGCTTTGTTATTAGATATCAAGAGTCATGAAATTGAAATGATCATTCGCACCTCCAGCCCCATAAGCGGCGATATTCCACGTGGCCAAAACAGCAAAATCTGGTGGTCCAGAATCTCTGAAGGCTTTTCCGATTTGGAACAAAGAGTAATTTTGGGGCGGGTTATCAACCAAATGATATTCAGAAAGGCGATCATGAGCATGCTTCAGAAATGCGGCACCTTCAACATCGGTGTTCGAGATTACAGTCACTGGTTCAGGTCGATCGCGTTGGAAACGTCTACAGGAAAACGATGATTTTATGTGGAGCCATGAACAAGAAACGCTCAGTATGTATCACTCTAAATACGTACCTAAAGTACTGGGCCTTATTACCAGAGAAGTCATGGGCATAGACAGCTAGCAGAAATCCGTAGCAGTTTGTGCCACTGTCACACTTGATATGACCGTCGTGGTACCTTCCCTCAAGAAGCATGTTACGAGCATCTCCAGATTTAGCGAATTCCCCATTAATTAAACCCAATTTTGGCCACCACGCGTGACTGTAGTAAAGATAGAGCTTTGTCGCAACCTCAGCTTGGACTGAATGGACGGCATCGTACATCTGTTGAAGGTTTTCATCAGTCATCGGTATAGTACTTTCACGCAAAATACGTAGCAACGGTTGTTGAGGAACATTGAGAATAATATCGTTCGCAGTGGCGACGATTCCATTAGAGAAAAAAAGCTTATGAGATGTTACTCCTGTGACATTTGTATGAAACGAAGATAGACTATGTCTTGGAAAGAATATTGCCCCATTATCCATGAGAATCTGCATCATCTTCTCTACGAAAGTCGCAAATCCCACCTTTTCACCATTTTCTCCAACGATATTATACTGAATACAAGGTTCAACCTTCTGATAACAAGAGACATTCAACTTAAGCTTTTCAGTAATTAACGCATGCAAAACAGGCTAAGTATAATCAATATAGAGGAAGGTAAAATGTTAGAAGTCAATGAAGATTTCGTATACTAAAAGGTAAAGATAATAAGACGCACAGTGAATCGCGGCCACGTTCGATATCCACCTGCATCTACACTGATATCATTTTCAGGTCCAAAGCCTCGAAGACTGTATAATCGTCCCCCGACCCTATCAGTTGCTTCAAAGATGCAAATATCAGTCCCATTAACTTTTTTCTCTTCAAAGAGCCTCAACGCCGTGTACAAACCTCCAGTACCGGCACCAATCACAGCGAGTTTACAATAAGGATTAGAGATGGCAGAACTTTTGAAAGTAGGAAACGGTAATGGACAATGATCTGGATTTTCCACTTCAGCCAAGCACGCATCGACTGATCCAAGATAATACGGTGGCGCTTCTAAAACAAGCTCAATTGATGGGGTACAAGTCTCGTTCAAAGCAGCCATTGCAAATGGGGTATTGTGACCATCAGTCAGAAATAAAGCAAGAGATGCCGCGATCGCCCCTCCAATTATAGTAAAGCTAAGTCCACCATTCGCCAAAGCTAATGCTAGGGTCGTTGTGACAAAAGGAGCAACAAACTTGTTACTTGAATGGAGAGAAACTCCTAGCGATTTTGGTATTGGAACGGAAATTGGCGATTTCGTAGGTGAGCGTGGCCCAGCGGGCGCAGGCGTTCGATCAAAGCAATTCGAACTCTTAGTTGAAATCAATACTTCCTGCGTGACGTCGTCTATCTCAATAACTGGAGACGCACTGTAACGAAGAATACGCAAGCGCGGAGTTGTACCTTTACTCAAAGTTGTACGATAGACCTTGGCGTGTACATCAAGAAACTTAAGATCATATTGAAGTGACGGAAAGTCATACTCAATTATAGGTGCATTGGGAATGAAGCCACAACTAGAAGCTGCAAGGCAAGAAAGTGGCAGTGCGTAGATGAAAATTGCCGAGCAATATGACCAATAAGTAATACGCATTTCACTCAAGCTAAAACTACAACTAAGTACTGGATGTAAATCGATAAGAAGTTTCCAAGCGCTGCAAGATATAGATATATATCTGATCCAAAAAGAGTGTGCAAAGTGATGATACAAAATTGAAACCCATCATCATCAGCAAGCAACGTGACAAACTTCTTGAACACCTCATAGAAAGGAAGTTCTCATTCTGAATTTCAGTGGGAAGAAGTGATCACAGAAAGTCCGAGCCAAGTGCGTACCGAAAGTAAACTATTTTGTGTAACTACTTCCTTCCATCGACCGGAAGGAAGCAGGCATTTCGAGCAGGAACCTCCTTTTCGGGAAGAACCTTCCTGAAGTTTACTGTAAGAATAAGAATGTTAGATACTGTAGTACGTAAGTCATTTTCGTACGTGGAGATGGGCGTAGGTAGCCGAAGACGAATCGGGGGGTGTCAATGGGACGAGCGCGAATCCGTGTGCCTCCTACTCAAGGATCCGCGCAGATTCGCGCTCGTCCCATAAACGAAAATGGACACCCCCCTGTCCATTTTCGTCCCATAGCATTGGGTGGCTGTACGTACTGCCCGCGCGCTCGCACTCGTAGGGTATCGCTAGTACATAGTCGAATGACGGACCAGCGTCCTGACACCACTACATACATATGTACGGGAAATCGGCAACGCTGGTGCAATCCACGTACGTGTCACTCTTGTAGTCTCTCTGCCAAGGTCTTCTACACAGCGTTTCGAAACGCTCGGACAGACCACCAGTGTTTGTATCGCACTATGCTATGCTTTCATCTCACAGTTTCATCTGTGCCTAACGACTGAATAGCATTGCGGCTCTCTGCTTCCTTTTCAAATTTTACAACCATGGTACGATTCCTTTACCTCTCCTTGTCACAGGTCTTGCCTTGTTTTTTTGTTTGTTTCGCTTGCCCTGTCTTTACTGTTCATTCCCGTCATTCCTGTAACTGCAACGTTATTCGGCTATGGACTCGTCGTGTTTGCCGTTGTCTTGCCTTATGCTCCAACATTCAGTTTGAGCCCTCTTGCCTCGACGGCATCGTCCACCATGGACTGCCTCCCTTTACCCATCTCGGATGGTTATTTGGCGTTCAGTTCTGACCTATGAGCTCTTGCTCATTCAAGACCAAGGCTGGTGGAAAACGGGTCTAAATTGATGTTTGTTGTTAGTATACACCAGGGAGACGAGTCCCTGCGAATTTTTTCTTACCCTATAGGGCAATCCCTCGCAAAATTTTTTCGTGTCATGTTTTGCTTGTCATACATTGATCCTGTCCTGAAACTATCGACATTGATCTACCCCCTGTCATCAAATGTGCTGATACAGGATCGTGTAGCATCATCTTTTAACATTGATCTACCCCCTGTTTATCAAATGAGCTGATACAGGATCGTGTAGCATCTTTCACGCCCAGACCTTTGTGTCACTACACGGGCTCCATTTACACTGATCTACCCCCTTTTTATCAAATGTGCTGATACAGGATCGTGTAGCATCTCTCACGCCCAGACCTTCGTGTCATTCAAGGGACTATATTACGCCTAGACCCTCGTGTCATTCAAGAGGCACTGCTACAACCATACCTTCGTGTCTAGTGGAGTTTTTGATTGTTTCGTATGACTTGTACTGCCTTGTCTGCATTACATTGTATTTTCATACAACATAATTATACTCCTTTCTCCTTATTCCTTATTATATTAGGATCTCAACGATATCTTCAACCAAGAGGCCACTGTGCCTGGGACCAACGACCCTGTGGGATCACCGCCTATTACCATCGCGACCAGGCCGTCCCTGACACCATCCCACCACCTGTACCTCCTACTATTGACCATTCAGCCCTTATTACCCGCATCGCTGAACTCGAGTCACAACTTCTTCAACTCCAACAGGTACATCAGACGAGGGAGCAGGAGAACCTACGCTTACGTACCCGTCTTGTCGATATGTCCCAACTCTACGACGACATGGACTCGGCGTCCATCCGTCCCCGTACCGACAGTGAACCCCTTACCGAGTCAACCTTTACTCGTCGGTCTCACGCAGTCTTCGGTTCTCTTTTCGCAACTAACCAACCCATCCACGATGAGCATGCCTACTCCTTAACCAAGGTGAAGGATTCGTTCATTAGTGTCTTGGAGGCTTCCACCATACTTTTTCTGGTGATTGTCGGGCAGCACAACAAATTGCCAAAGCAGAAGCTCAATCCGACACTCATTACCTTTCCGTATTGTCTGATCAACATTTTTTGTCCCTCCAATCCTCGTCAAGAAGATTGCTGCGGGTGGAACTATGTTTGCGAAGACTCTAGGAATGTGTATGTCCTTGGATGAGTTTTCTCGCGACTGGTCCCTCCTACAGTTTGCTCCCGCGAGCAACAAGTCTGAACGTGATCACCTTCTTCAACAACAAGGCATCGAGCAGGCGGACCTTTTGGTGGACCAATACACCTACCACCTTTCCAAGAAAGACAACAAGATGGTCATCCAAGGTTCTTTCGATGGCTCCATCGACGCCATTCTTGGCACAGTCACCAACTTCCTTGTCGCAAAGTCGGTGGTACCCGTTCCTGAATGGGGAGTGAGCCCCAACAATCCTGCCATTATCAACTGGCTCATCACCTTGGCCGAAATCCTTGGCACCAATCTTTCTGCCAAGCATCGTCTCGCCGATCTATGCACCCGTTACGACCACCTCCTGTTTAGCATTTTTTCCTGCTTTCAGGACATCCCTGGTCAAAACAGCTGATAACATCATCCAAGGGGCCACAAGCTTGCAATTACCCCCTTCGTACAACAAGATCTTCGACTACCTTTACGAGACTTTCATCCGTTGTCGCACCCGTCTCACCAACCTCGTCAAGGATCAGCTTTTGGGTGATTTTATTGGTCCCCTCGGGTCCTACAGAATTGTACACCCTCTTCCACCACCTGCCAAACAACCTACAAAATTGATGACACGACAAAACCATCAACGCAGGCTGGTCAACGTCGTGGTCGTCCTACCCCTGCCACATCTTCTACCACTGCAAACACCTCACAAAGTGACCCTGGGACTGGTGATTGGCTCCTCACTACCACCAACATCAGTCTCAAAGAATTCCGTATTCCTTCCGGGTTCCCGAACTGTTGTATGCGTTTCGCCTTCCGTGGTCGCACCTGCACCAATGGTAGCTGTCCTTACCGTCATATGGGGAAGGATCACTTCACCCCTGACAAAAAGCAATAACTCCTCGGCAATTTCAATGCGGGTAAATTCCAATACGCCCAGTAACTTATTAGTCTCTCTGTCGGGGGTTTAGCCGCGTTCTCCTTTGGTCTTCATTGAAGCATGCTGTAAGGCACCTTGTTGCTGTATGCTCCGGGTACCCCCTCCTTTTTGTTTAGTTAGTTTATATAATAATAATTCTCAAAGATTAATGGTTATTGAAAGATCTAACTAGTAACCACTGCCCAAGGCTTTAAAGTCGCCTGTCATTCCAAAGAGGGTAATCGATGGATTAGGAACGACATAAGAAAATAAAACAAATACGCCAAAACTACACTCCACAAAACTCCATTGCACACTCCCACATGAAATATCCATCAATTGAGAATAAAACCTCACCACACCTGATGTAGTCAATCCTTCTAGCCACCGAATCAAAAGAACTGAAAGGGGATTAACTAGAAAGTAGTTGATGATGATGATGAAAATGAAAAGGAATAATAATAGATGAAGAAGATGAAAATGATAATCATGATTTGAGGATGAGTGATGATCAAAAACTGATGATGATAATAGATGAAGAGAATGATGATACTTGATAACAGCTCGTGATAATAATGATGATAATAATGATGCTGTTAATGTTGATTATTAAATTGGATAATGATTATAAGAAATTGAAGATGGTTGAGAATGATTTCCACTGATACATATGCCGATAATAAATAAGGGACCCTCGATATAATGATAGTAAACTGATGCCGAAGAAAGATGATGATGATAATAAGGATGATGATAGTAATTCTAAGCGATTAGGTCCATTGATGCAGACGCCATGGTAACTCAACAACGAAACTGTCACCAAAAAATTAGAAGCGAACGACCAACAGTGCTCAAGTATACACCCAAGATCAAATCGAAAACACGCCAAATCGGACCTCTATTCTAAGTCAGCCTCCCGAAACACAGTGAGAATAATACTGTAATCGCTACGAGTAAGTATTACAAACGATTGCGAAACTATGACTCTTCTCTTGTTTACTCATCTGATCTATCATTTGACATTGTTTCGCAACCGTTTAAACTGAAATCAGGATGCCTACAACATCACAAATACAAGGTATTTTGGAGAATTTTCACCATGATTCACACACAGCAAATGAATGGAACAACGACCTCTGTCTTGCTTATAAAGCCTCAAGAATTCTTAGAACTACCGTAACAAAGGGCTTTATCAACTTTGCGATGAACAAGCTTACGAACGGCTCATGTGACACATTTGATGGCACCAACAGTACGGGAATTTACCATATCATTCATAACAAAACTCATTACTACCTTTTTACAAAGCAAATGGTTGTCAAGCCCCCGATCACTGAAAGTTCATTCTTCAAAGAAATAGATGAGCGTTGTCAAGGTTTATTGTTGGATACGAGGACATGTCCGGAGACCTCCACACAATTGACAACACCAGCTGTCCACATAGATGAAGATTGTCAAGGTTTATTGCTGGAAACGAGAACTCAAATAACCGAGAGACAGACTGCCCATCCTGCTATTCCAACTATAACATCGTCACGAAAGAGAAAGAGTCCTAATACTGATCTTCATAGTTCCCCCCTTATGAAAAGAAGAAAACAACGATTGATTCCCAGCCCAGCAAATTTTGCTTGTAGTAAAGTAGAACCCAAGTATTCTCCCATGGTTGATGTTAAGTCTGTATACAAAGTTTCATGGATGAAATCACACGAAACGGTGCAAAATAAATCTACAAGAATTTTGAGGAGGAAGTTAAATACGGTGCATAAGAGATTGAACATGGTTGAAAAACAATTGATTGACAAAACCAAGACTATTGTAACCTTGATAACTGAACGGAAAAAGTATCACACCATGATACTTTGTGATCGCATAAAGCTCATGTATATTGTAAAGAAATTAAAAAAGAAAGAATGCCAGGAAAGTGATTATAGAAAATTAATAAAACGAATAGGGAAAATTCAAGCGAACCGGGCAAGCAAGGAAAAGAAGCTGGAGTGTCTTATTACAGAGGCGATGAAGGTGTACCGTACTAAAACGTTACCGAAAGAATTGTTGCGTAAAAATATAAGAACATACTATCGTTATTGTGATTACAATATTACAATTAAGGCAGAGACGGGAATCCGACTTTATTACTCTGGATATTTTGTATACTCATTTTCGCTAAAAACATCAGAACTCTCAAACGGTTTCGCTCGACCGCACCAGCCAAAAGGCCCGTATGTATGTAGCGGGATAACAAAGCCTCGAGTGCGAGCGCGCGCGAGTCGTTGCTACGTACAATCTGTGTCCTTACTGTACTATAGTCCTCGGATCCTTCGGACATCCATTCTCTTTTATGTAGAGGGACAAAAAATGGAAAGCAACAAAGGGAATCATCCCATCCCGAATGAGACGTATAACGGAAATTCATCGTCCTGCTCGCTAAATCGTAGCGATGGTAAAATTTCTAATGATGGTTTGTCCTTCAAAACGTTTCGTTCTTTTCGTAAAGTACGACGGTCTCGATCTGCTCCCGCGGGGTATGGTCGAAAAAAGGAACGACAGTTATTACTTGAACATCATTATCGTATTGATCAACAAAATCGTGTCTTATTACCAGGCATACCCTCTCAAGATCCAGATTTTGCACGTGATGCACATGACTTTTTTAATTTAATATGCTTAGTTCCCTTGATTGCTTTAAATGTTATGAACTGGAAATGGAATTCTCTTCTATCACTACTTTTACATAAAACAGAAATAAGAACAACAACAAAAACAACATATTCAAAAGGAGTGACTGGTTCATATTTTGGTAGTGGTATAGAAGGAGCCTGGAACGGAGAATACTTTCTAGCATTTTGGTACTGTACAGTAGGCTACTTTGTTCTCGATTTGTTATGGGTTTGTATCATACCCCGATGTGTCAAAAGCCCAACGACAATCATACAACATCACATAGCTACACTCTTGTATTTACTTGTACCGTTTCTCTTACCTGAATTTCAATGTTATATGGGTGTATGTATGAGTGTCGAAGTGAATACTTGGTTTTTAATTGCCAGACGGGTGTTTAATAAACAAGGTTTTGAACCATGGATGATCAATTTACCCTACCTCTTCTCTGTACGAGTAAAATTGATATCCATTTTTTTCTATATCACGTGGGTTACAACACGTTGTATTATATATCCTATGATGATGATTCGATATTATGAATTGTATATGATGCGTTTTCGCAAGGGTTCGACAATCAATATAATGCTCATGGTAGCTATTATTCATTCCATTTTCTGTATACTCAATGCAAGATGGACATGGGATCTGTGTCAGTCAAAAATACGACAATGGAAAATGAAGAGTGAAACTAAAATTGAAAAAGGTTTATAAAGATAGTTTTTATCTCCATTTACCATAGAGTATGTCGTTTACTTTTTCTCCGATAGGGTATAATTCTATCTCACCATCAAAACCAACATATCTCATCGCGAGGACGAATGGAAGGATATTCTGTTAGTGAATACAAAATTATCCATATACTGTTTCACAAATCAATAAGTTTAAGGCCTTCTAAACATGTCTATTACTATTACGATAATGAATTCATTAACTAGAATCTTTTTGCAACCTTTGCGCCAACTTACTATTAACTTTTTGCCATCGTTGAATCGTCTCTCTGGCTTCTTCCAATTCTTTCTTCAATTGGACCATTTCTTTCGTGTGTTTATCAGTTATTTCATGAACATGATTCTTTTCATCGATGGATGGATGTTCTGTAGTATTGGTACTAACTGTCTGAATTTCAAAATCGGATGAAAGTCGTTTACTTTTTGATGTATACGATCTTGATACTTTATATGGAGCAAACGAAAGCACAGGGACATATATCCTCGTTGGCTTTATGGGGATTGTAATACAGGCATCTTCTAACGGATCCCCTTGTTGTTGTTGTTGATCTCTGGTAAACCTTTGAAAGGGTAGTATTGTTGCTTCCAACATATTTTTATTACCTTTACGTTTGGATGTAGCATGAGTCTCAAGATCAGATCGATGGATGATTGTTATAGAGGTACAGGGGCATGTATTGGCATCGACTTGTTCTGTAGTAGCAGCAGTATTCCAAGGACGAATTATACGTACACAACATCGAGCTTGTATGTCCCAAATTCGAATACTCCCATCGATTCCTCCCGATATTAACACAGAATTTATTGTATCCTCTAGAATAGTAAGGCATGTTATGGCCTTTTCATGTCCATGCAATTCACATATATACGATGGTGATGAAGATGATTCGTTTGTATGCTGGAATATCTTAAATTCGTCATTCAGGGAAGGACGGACCGCTCCTGTTTGAATAATAGTAGCACTTTCTGCCGTAGATGCAATAGCATATGTATCTAAATCAATCAAGTAAATACATCCGTTCATTCCTCCAATATATACACGATGACCTACAATATCGGTAGTAATAGAACTGATTGCTATGGGTAGTTCCATTCGGGCTACGATTTGCCCACTAAATATTTCTAAAATCATAACTTGTCGATCGGACGATCCTGAAAGAATTCTAGAACTAGACATGGGATATAGTGCTGTGATAGGTAAATGATGTTGTGCCCATGTACGAATAGGATTCAAAGATGATTTCCCCGTATTCGTAACAGTCATGTCCATCATAGAATCGGTGGATACAATAGCCATCAAGGACCAAACATGTATGATCCCATCCGCACCACCTGTGACTACATACTTTCCACAATCGGAGAAACATACTTTATTTATGGTACGATAATGTGCAGTCCATACACGTAACAGTTCACCTTGATGAAATGTGGACCAACAATAACATTGACCCGACTTGCCTCCTGCGATAATATACAGTCCACAAGGACTGGACCTGATACATTCCATGAGTTCCGGTAAACGACATTTCCATATGGGTGACGTTGAACCTTGGATGAGAAGCATAGCATGCATATCTTGTGACTCTTTTCTTCCACCATAAGCGACATAGGCATGGGTATTTGGGATAGGAGATAGGGAGTCTAGGCCTATTCCAGTATGACCTATTCGTAGTAAAGTATTGCTTAGAATCGAGCCCGTCGAAGGGCAAATAAGTTGAATGGCATCCGTACTATGAATTGAAGAGCCAGAAGATGGACACTTGTCAGTAGTGACACAAAGGATATAAGATGATTGACTCATATTTTTGTTGACACTGTTGAGATTGTGTGGGATACTGCGGGTCTGCGGGTATCGTCGGATGTGATTTTTAGACTTTCCACACATTTTTTCAAGAGTGCCGTGCAATCAGTCATGCTTTTTATCTTTTTAACCAATCTTGCTA
>Ga0169931_10011057_pt1 | contig 12790 bp, 6 predicted proteins | sample Kivu_15m_20L_FD_129675 | JGI IMG/M metagenome (GOLD analysis project Ga0169931, IMG submission 129675) | Freshwater microbial communities from Lake Kivu, Western Province, Rwanda to study Microbial Dark Matter (Phase II) - Kivu_15m_20L... | ecosystem: Environmental > Aquatic > Freshwater > Lake ...
CCTTGGGACCTGCTCCAGCCCCAGGATGAGATGAGCCGACATCGAGGTGCCAAACGATGCCGTCGATATGGACTCTTGGGCATCATCAGCCTGTTATCCCCGGAGTACCTTTTATTCGTTGAGCGATGACCCTTCCACACAGAGTCACCGGATCACTATGGCCGACTTTCGTCTCTGCTCGACTTGTCAGTCTCGCAGTCAGGCAGGCTTATGCCATTGCACTCAGCGGACGATTTCCGACCGTCCTGAGCCTACCATCGCGCGCCTCCGTTACTCTTTGGGAGGCGACCGCCCCAGTCAAACTACCCGCCACGCAGGGTCCCGGATCCAGATGATGGATCGCGGTTAGACGTCACCGAAAATTAGGGCGGTATTTCAACGTTGGCTCCACACGAGCTGGCGCCCATGCTTCAAAGCCTCCCGCCTATCCTACACAAACCACCGATAACGCCACTGCGAAGTTATAGTTAAGGTTCACAGGGTCTTTCCGTCTAACCGCGGGAACCCCGCATCTTCACGGGGAATTCAATTTCACTGAGTCTACGTTGGAGACAGCGGGGAAGTCGTTACTCCATTCGTGCAGGTCGGAACTTACCCGACAAGGAATTTCGCTACCTTAGGACCGTTATAGTTACGGCCGCCGTTCACCGGGGCTTCAGTTCGATGCTTGCACACCTCTCTTTAACCTTCCGGCACCGGGCAGGAGTCAGACCCTATACGTCGCCTTGCGGCTTCGCAGAGCCCTGTGTTTTTGATAAACAGTCGCCACCCCCTGGCTTGTGCCCCTCGCCATAACTTGCGTTTTGACGAGGCACGCTTATCCCGAAGTTACGCGTGTAATTTGCCTAGTTCCTTCAACGTAGTTCTCTCAAGCGCCTTGGTATACTCTACCTGACCACCTGTGTCGGTTTCGGGTACGGTCTAATGGAGGGGCTATTTCCAGGGACTCCCAGGCCGCACAGACAATCCAATAAGCCTGTACGACTTTCGAAATCCGTCACCACCTCCTGGTCCAGGAATGTTAACCTGGTTCCCATCGACTACGCGTTTCCGCCTCGCCTTAGGGGCCGACTAACCCTGCGCAGATTAACTTTACGCAGGAACCCTTGGTCTTTCGGCGACAGTGTCTTTCACACTGTTTGTCGTTACTCATGTCAGCATTCTCACTACTGATACCTCCAAAATACCTCACGGCATTCCTTCGCAGGCTTACAGTACGCTCCGCTACCGCTCTTTCGAGCCCGTAATTTCGGCGAATGGCTTGAGCCCCGTTACATTTTCGCCGCAGAAACGCTTGACCAGTGAGCTGTTACGCTTTCTTTAAATGATGGCTGCTTCTAAGCCAACATCCTGGTTGTTTCAGCATTTCCACATGCTTTCCCACTTAGCCATTACTTGGGGGCCTTAATTGACGGTCAGGGTTGTTTCCCTCTTCACGATGGACGTTAGCACCCACCGTGTGTCTGCCGATCATTACTCTCAGGTATTCGGAGTTTGGTTAGGTTTGGTAATCCGGCGAGGACCCCTAGCCCATCCAGTGCTCTACCCCCTGAGGTATTCAATCGACGCACTACCTAAATAGTTTTCGCGGAGAACCAGCTATCAGCAAGTTTGATTAGCCTTTCACCCCTAGGCACACCTCATCCCAGAATTTTTCAACATTCATGGGTTCGGCCCTCCAGTGAGTGTTACCTCACCTTCAGCCTGGACATGCCTAGATCACTTGCCTTCGGGTCTAATTCAACGAACTTGGGCGCCCTATTCAGACTCGCTTTCGCTGCGCCTACACCTATCGGCTTAAGCTTGCTCGTTAAACTAAGTCGCTGACCCATTATACAAAAGGTATGTGGTCACTTTCGCTCCCACTGCTTGTAGGCGTTCGGTTTCAGGTTCTGTTTCACTCCCCTCGTCGGGGGTCTTTTCACCTTTCCCTCACGGTACTTGTTCGCTATCGGTCGGTAAGGAGTACTTAGGCTTGGAGGGTGGTCCCCCCATCTTCAGACAGGATTTCACGTGTCCCGCCTTACTCTAACGGCTCTTCATTTTACCGATACGGGGCTATCACCCGCTATGGCCCAGATTTCCAGCTGGTTCTCGTTATTTCAGAGCACGGCCTGGTCCGCGTTCGCTCGCCACTACTAACGGAGTCTCGTTTGATGTCCTTTCCTCCGGGTACTGAGATGTTTCAGTTCTCCGGGTTCGCTTTTTAACCCTATGAATTCAGGTTAAAATACCTTGTAATGAAATGTAAGGTTGAAATCTAATCCGGAGATTAGACTTCTACTTACATCTCTAAGGTGGGTTTCCCCATTCAGAAATCTCCGGGTCTAAGGTTGCTCGCACCTCGCCGAAGCTTATCGCAGCGTGCCACGTCTTTCATCGCCTCTTACCGCCAAGGCATTCCCCGAACGCCCTTTTGACGCTTGATCACTCAACAAAACCCATACGTGGTGAAGAACATGCCGGCCAAAGCCAGATGTCTCCCGCGTCCACGTACGGACGATTTTTGTTAGACGATTAGTTGTTGTTGGGTCTGACCTTTGGAACGCTGGGGTACAGCGTCGGTCAGACGGCCTCCTTCACGATGTCAATTCAACGAAAACAGACAAGGCCTGCCTTCATCGAAACTGAGAGTGGAATGATTGCGGACCCATCCAAGCGGATGGTGGAGCCAGACGGGATCGAACCGACGACCTCAAGCTTGCAAAGCTAGCGCTCTCCCAACTGAGCTATGGCCCCGTTTTAGGAAAGGCTGGTGGTAGGCCCGGGCAGACTTGAACTGCCGACCCCACGCTTATCAAGCGTGTGCTCTAACCAACTGAGCTACGGGCCTTCACCCGCGGCTCATGCCCGAACGTGGAACGACCAGGCGTCTCGCCGATACTGGGCTCGCAATCCCTCTCCCCTGACCGGCGTCCATCACATGGCGACCAGGCGGCGAGAGGTTCAAGGAAGAGAAACGAGGACGGCGATGAAACCGCCATAAGATTTTGCCGTGACGTCCAGCAGAAGCTGAAGTGTCCGGCTGCTAGGGAGCTCTCGAAGCGAAGTGAGACTTCGCAGTCTTGAGCATCCTTAGAAAGGAGGTGATCCAGCCGCAGGTTCCCCTACGGCTACCTTGTTACGACTTCACCCCAGTCGCTGACACTACCGTGGTCGCCTGCCTCCTTGCGGTCGGCGCAACGCCTTCGGGTAGAACCAACTCCCATGGTGTGACGGGCGGTGTGTACAAGGCCCGGGAACGTATTCACCGCGGCGTGCTGATCCGCGATTACTAGCGATTCCAACTTCATGCCCTCGAGTTGCAGAGGACAATCCGAACTGAGACGGCTTTTAGGGATTATCCCTTTGTCACCGCCATTGTAGCACGTGTGTAGCCCCACCTGTAAGGGCCATGAGGACTTGACGTCATCCCCGCCTTCCTCCTGCTTAGCGCAGGCAGTTCCTCTAGAGTGCCCAACTAAATGCTGGCAACTAGAAGCGAGGGTTGCGCTCGTTGCGGGACTTAACCCAACATCTCACGACACGAGCTGACGACAGCCATGCAGCACCTGTCTCCGCGCCCCGAAGGGACTCTAGATCTCTCTAGATAGCACGGGATGTCAAAGGTGGGTAAGGTTCTGCGCGTTGCTTCGAATTAAACCACATGCTCCACCGCTTGTGCGGGCCCCCGTCAATTTCTTTGAGTTTTAACCTTGCGGCCGTACTCCCCAGGCGGAGAGCTTAATGCGTTAGCTGCGTCACCAATAAGCATGCTTACTGACAACTAGCTCTCATCGTTTAAGGCGTGGACTACCAGGGTATCTAATCCTGTTTGCTCCCCACGCTTTCGCACCTCAGCGTCAGTATCAGTCCAGCGAGTCGCCTTCGCCACTGGTGTTCCACCGAATATCTACGAATTTCACCTCTACACTCGGTATTCCACTCGCCTCTCCTGACCTCCAGGCTTGCAGTCTAGAAGGCAGTTCCCGGGTTGAGCCCGGGGATTTCACCCCCTACTTACAAACCCGCCTACGTGCGCTTTACGCCCAGTAATTCCGAACAACGCTAGCCCCCTTCGTATTACCGCGGCTGCTGGCACGAAGTTAGCCGGGGCTTCTTCTCCGGATACCGTCATTATCTTCTCCGGCGAAAGAGTTTTACAACCCTAAGGCCTTCTTCACTCACGCGGCATGGCTGGATCAGGCTTGCGCCCATTGTCCAAGATTCCCCACTGCTGCCTCCCGTAGGAGTCTGGGCCGTGTCTCAGTCCCAGTGTGGCTGATCATCCTCTCAGACCAGCTATGGATCGTAGCCTTGGTGGTCCATTACACCGCCAACTAGCTAATCCAACGCGGGCCGATCCTTCGCCGATAAATCTTTCCCAATTCGGCGTATCCGGTATTACTCCCAGTTTCCCGGGGCTATTCCGAAGCGAAGGGCACGTTCCCACGCGTTACTCACCCGTCTGCCACTCCCCTTGCGGGGCGTTCGACTTGCATGTGTTAAGCCTGCCGCCAGCGTTCGTTCTGAGCCAGAATCAAACTCTCAGGTTGAGGTTCGATCCCGACGAAACATCGTGGAATTTCACGATGTCGCTGCAAAGCATTTGCGTATATTTGACGGGAAACCCGTTCACATAAAACCCAACTCACGTTGGGCATTACATAAACTGGCTTTCCTAAGATAAACGCAAACCGTCGATGTCGATATGGATTTCGCCAGCCCCTGAGGGCCGATCGAAACCCGGCAAGCAACACCGCCGCCCGCGTTTCTCTTCCACTCACAATGTCAAACATCCAGCGGACATGGCCCTCAGAGAGGGCTTCTACCCGCCGCACCCGTATCGGCCAGAGCGGCCTCCCCGTTTGCGCGAGGCGCGGGGTATAAGCCCGGCCTTCTTTCCCCGTCAACTGCCCTTATGACTTTTTTTGAAACCGCCTGGGCGGCTCAACAAACATCTTTCGGGACCAACGTTGCCCGGCCGGGCCCTTGCGGGGCCCGCCAGAAGACCGTCGGGTCAGCGGGAGGCGGGGATATACGCGCCGGTGGCAGGAGGCGCAAGAGGTTTTCCGCAAAAGATCAGGAAATCCGCGGTTGTCCACAGCTTCCCGCCGCCGCCAAGCGAGGTGGGCCAGAGCGCCAGTCGCACGTTGATTCCGGCACATGCCGGACATTGGCGTCTTAACTCTCTGATTCTGCAGGGCGCAGCCTTTTCTTGGACGCCGGGTGCATGCAAGCGGCCAGCGGCGGCCACACACGGCTGACGTCTGCAGATTGAAAGCCCAGATGTGAGGGCGTCACGGGCCGCCGGCCGCGCTGGGGGCCCCAGGCCGCGCCGGCCGTCGCGGGAAGGCATGTGGAGGGTAAACTATGAGGATGGCGGCTCACCGCAGCCTCTGCGTTACCGATACCAGCTGAAGGGGTCACGCTGGCTGCACGCCCGCCAGACACACAGGCCTGCCAGGGCTCGGACAGAGCCAGCGCAACGCCCGAGACTTCAGCCGACATCTGGAAAAGGGTGATCTCCCGCCGCATTGCGATCAGCGACGGAAGCTGCTCGGGATCAACGAGCCCCGGCGGCAAAACATCCGCGGAAAAACGTTTCTATCGCGATACGCGATCGCTCTTCTTCTCGCAGTTGCGCATCAGTTCTCGCGCCGCGCCCTTCCCGTGCTCCGAACTCGCCTTCCCTGCTCCAGTAGAAGCCATGCAGGCTCTTTTCGACATGTACCTGGATGGGGGCGTTTCCCGCGCGGTTAAGGGCGTCGACCAGGCCTTGCACCATCACCGCAGGAACCTGTTCATCTGCGTCGCTGGTCAGCAGAAGCACGCTGGCCTTGATCCTGTCGGCCTGGAGCTGACTTGAGTGGTCTGCCAGCAAAGCCTCGGCGCTCGATCCGGCTCTGACCGCAGCCATCCGCACCGCATTTTGGAGGCGGTCGCGGGTCGCCCCCATCCAGGTTTGCGCAGCCGGCGATATGAGCGACCACGGGGGGGCTGACATGTCGCCGAAGAAGGCTGGCGGATGCGTGAGAAACGGCGAGCCGGCCCCGATACACTTCATGAGATCGGGATCCAGAATGGCCGACCGCAGGGTCAGACGCCCCCCATTGCTGCCGCCGAGTACGCCTACCCTGCGCGGGTCAGCCTTTGGCAAAGCTGCGGCATAGCGAATCGCGTCGACAAGATCGGTTTCTTCAGCTCCGAACCAGTCATTACGATAGCCTGGCGCCATAATGATCCAGTTGTTCCGGTTCAGCATCCTGACTGTGGGGCTGTCGCTGTCCGGGTCGGCCACATTCCGCAGAACCTCAAAGCTCCGGTCACCCTGACCGCCATGCACCGTGACCAGAACGGGAAAGGGGCCTGGGCCGGACGGCATCGACAGAACGGCCTTAAGCGACCGGCCATCGCGCGCCGGCAGAGTGATTTCAGTTACGGTGCGCTCCGGTGCAGCAGCTGCATCTGTCGCGCCAATCGAGGAGCACGCAGACACTGCCGTCAGCGACAAAAACACCATAGCGACGCCGCAGGATCGCGTCATGTACGACCGGAGGGCTGAAATGCTGGAGAACATCTGTATCCTTTCGTGGATCAGGCATTGGTCATGGCGACATGTCGGCAGCGTCGGCGTCGTCCGGCGCCGCTTTATGGGAGCAATGCAGTTCGGACGGCCGCGTGATATCGCGTGACATGTCCCCGACAGTCCAAAGCCCGCAGACGGGGCGAATAAATGAGACGTTTTTGTATCGTTTATTGGCTGACCACGTCAACCCGACAGTCGCGCCGCAGAACGCCCAGTTTCGCCCATCCTGCAGCTCGCCTGCTGAACAGACGATCCAGCGCCTCTTTACCCCGCGCTGCGTCAGCGTGCAGGGATGGAGGGCGAGCAGATCAAGGTCGGAAAGGCGTCAGGATCAGCATTCCCGCCGGAAGCGAATACGGACGGCCAGCAACCTAGAGCCGCCGGAAGATGGCACAGGCGTTGCTGTAAAGAGACATCCGACTGCTTCGAGGATCACTTCCACCATGTCATTCAAACGCGAGGGTCCGGGTATCCTGGTCTCAACATGTCTTGGCGCGCTTGCAGGTCTGGCGCTTGTCGCGGGCGCAGTAGCGCTTCTCGCCATGCCCGGCCAGGCCCAGATCCAGGCAGCGCCTGTCGACCAGGCTCGCGCAGCCGATAGAGGAGTGTGAGACGTTCAGATTTTTCAAAGCGAAGCGGTCCACACCCGGCCCCACCCGCTCTGCCAGATGATCCGGCCGGCTCATCAAGAAAGCCCCCGGTCTGCTGTAATGCTGTCCTGACCTGTTGAGCCTTGCGCCTGCTCATGGCGTGCAGCAGGAGCTCCGCCTGAAATCCGGACAGGCTCGTCTGGTCACCGCCCTCCAGGGTTGACGTGTGGCAACCCTGCCCGCCATTTGTAGAGTGAGGTCCGCGGCGGGGGACATGTGTAGAGTATGCATGGAAGGGGGCGGCGGCTGTCCCTGACGGAGAGCTGCCGCCTTTCCTGCGTGCATGACAGGACGACGCTGCGTCAGACGCCTTGACCGGATCCAGTCGCGTTCTCGATACGAAAAGACATGCCGGCATTAGCCTCGAGACGCGTAATGAGCTGTTGACCGAGGGCTGCGCCCGGCGTCCAGACACCACCACCTGCATGGCCGCGGTCGACATCCCGGGCAAGACAAAGAGCGCTCTCTGCGATCATCCGTGCGGTCGATCCATAGCCGGGATCCCGGTCGCCCCGACAGCTGGCACGAAGCCTGCGTCCATCGCGTGTTTCGCCGTGGAACGCCACCTCGTAAAATCCGGTTTCCCGCTCTTCCCGAGACGGTCCCTGGCCGGGCTTAGGCAGTACCAGGGCGCGCAGCACAGCGCGGGCAGGTCCGAATGCAAGCAGGATTCGCTGGAGAGCGGCCTGTTTCTTTGCGGCGCGGGCGCGCTTTTCGCCTGCCGCCCCTTCACCGGTCAACATCATCTCGTCATAGACAAAATCCCGTCCCCACGCATGCCGCAGGAGAAAGTTCGAGCGATGGACATTCTTCGTGTTGATTTCGGCCATGATAAAGGGCGCCGCCCACTGTCCTTCGACCATATCCAGGTCAATGACATCGCCCGACGTCTGAGCGGGACCGGAAAACCCAGGCGTCAGCGCGAAAGGATCAGCCAGCATCGCTTTTACTGACGGGTCACGCTGTGAGGCATCCATCGTCGCCATAAGGCTAGCTACTGTGCCCCCGGAAAAACCGCCTTTCATCTTTCTGACACGCCCATGCACGCGCCAAAGCGGCGCACCGAAACGCCGGAGTGCCTCCTCCTGCAGGAATGTCACGCCGAGGTCGAAGGGAATCGAATCAAACCCACATGAAAACACGATGCGCGCGCCAGATGCGCTGGCGCGTTCCTGATAGCGACTGATCATCGCCGCCATCCAGGCCGGCTCGCCACAGAGGTCGACATAATCCGTGCCGGTATCCGCACAGGCCGCCACGAGGGGGGCGCCGTAGAGCTGATAGGGACCAACAGTGGTAATAACGACCTTCGCGCGCCGGGCCATAGCCTCGAGGGCGCCCGGCGCGGCGGCGTCGGCCACCAGATGTGGCAGGTTTGCAGGAGCCCCTATCTCACGACACGTCAGCGCCAGCTTTGATGCGCTTCGGCCTGCTATCGCCCAGCGCACGTCACCTCCCACGCCGTAGCGCAGCAGCATGTGCTCGGCGACCAGTCTGCCGGTAAAGCCCGTTGCACCGAAAACAATAACGTCAAATTCGCGATCGTGGGTCATGAACCTCGCCTATTCACCAGGATACAGGACAGGAAGGTTTATAAGGCTGGGCCGTTCTGCATCCATGTAGATTGTGTTTCTGGCGATGCGCGTGGCGCCCCCGCTTCCCGGATGAGCACCTGTATTCGGATTGACATCGATACGCGGCGAATTCGAGGACGTGACGTGAACGGCGATCCGATGACCTTTTTCAAAGGTAATTGCCGTGTCCCAGAGGTCAAGAGATAGCTTCTCGGGCGCGCCCGGCGTCATCATGGAAATGTCATCAGGCATCCGTCCCCTGCGATAGCGGGTACGTAGCGCAGTATCGAGAATGATGGCCTCATAGCCATCCGGATAGACATCTACGAGCTTGACCACAAAGTCGGTATCCGGACCATCCGTCGACGCCCAAAGCTCCATCGTGACGGGACCCGCGATGACAACATCCTGCTCAAGACGGGGCGTCTCAAAGCGCAGATAATCCTGCCGCTGACCAACTCCACGCTGATCCATGGGACCGCGTTCGAATGTAAGATTGGCGCCGCCAATCGTTCCGACGGGCCGCTCGGGGTCGAACAGATAGCTGGCGGACGACCCAGGGCCGACCGGGCGAATTGTTTTCAGGCTCCCATCAGCATTCAGATAATAGCTGACGGTGGCAGGCGCAGGCGGCCAGTCGCCAAAGGACATCCAGCGATTCTTGGGACTGGGAGCCCCCTTGCGTGCGGAGGCCATCATATAGGCTTTGACGGGCGGTTCCCGCATGATCCCGTTGTCGACGCCTTTCAGCCAGTATTCCCACCAACGCAATTCCGCATCGGCGCCACCCAGAGCTCCTCCTATGCCGCCGCTGTCGGGATAGGCCAGATCTCCCGACAGAGGGCCATGTCCGAAAGGCCCCATCTCCAGCTTCTGGTTACCGCGCGCGCCCCTTGCGCCCTGGTGCTGCAGGAACATGAAGTTCCGGACATTGCCCTCATTGAAGATATCGTACCACCCGCCATACTGATAGATGGGAATGTCAATGTATTTCCGATGCTCGGCGATCTCTGTCCGGTCCCAATAACTGGACGCAGGGTAATTGACGGCGCTCTGAGCAATTACGTCTTCTGCAACCCCCTGCGCGCGGCTCCAGTCTCCACTGTCTTTCTGCTTGAAGGCGCCGCCAATGTAGGCCCCGGTCAGACGCGTGGAAGGAGCAACGGCGACATAGGCGGCGACCAGATGCGGCGGGTTCATTGTAGCGGCCAGCAGCGAGGTGTAGCCCATTGCGCTTGCGCCCGTGATCCCGATCTTTCCGTTGCACCATCGCTGTCGGGCCATCCATTCAATGGTGTCATAGCCATCGAATGCATCGTTGATGAAGGCGGCGTAGAAGCCGCCGCTGCGTCCTTTTCCGCGCACGTCCTGAACGAGGTAGGCGTATCCAGCATCGGTATAGCGCCTGGCCCCTGCCGGACTGGCAAACATCGCATCCTTACCATACGGCGTCCGCTGAATGATACACGGGAAGGGCCCCTCGCCTTCCGGAAGATAGAGGTTCCCCGCAAGCTGCACGTCATCGCGCATGGCGGCGAATACCTCGGCGGCTCCGGGAGCCAGACGAACCTGCGGCGCTCCCCGCGCCGTCTGCTCCTGGGCGCTAGAAGGAGGGCCCGCAATCGCAAAACTGCCTGCCAGAGCGATAGCAGACAGCAGGAGCGCAGTTGTCCCTTTGGGCGTCATGTTTTAGCAACCCCGCAGTCCGTCGATGACATGAGGAACCCTCGCCCGAAGCGCACGTATCGGTCAATGACTTCCCGGAGTGCTGCATGGATCCCTGACGCAGCGGCGCCGACTTTTCAGATCGTCGCAGACATGCTCATTGTGTCGTCATGGACATGCTCAAGCCAACAACGCTGGCGATCCCTTTTTTTATCGTCACATTCATACTCGAATGGTGGGCGGTGCGGGCAGGTTACGCTAAGGGGCGCTATGAGACGAAAGACGCCCTGACGTCGCTGTCTATGGGCGTGGGAAGCGTTATTGTTGATACGCTGCTTGCCTCAGTCGGGTTGTGGCTGCTGATGCTTCTTTGGCCCTACAGGGTCATGGAGACGCCGTTAACGTGGTGGAGCTTTCTGGTCGTTTTTGTCGCTTACGACCTGGTCTATTACTGGAAACACCGCCTTGCTCATACGATCCGCTTCTGGTGGGCCGAGCACAACACCCACCACTCATCAACGCATTACAATCTGACCACCGCCCTTCGGCAGCCGTGGTTTGGACCCATGACCGGTCAGATAATGATGGCGGCGCCGCTGGTTGTTCTGGGCGTCCATCCTGCCTTCATCGCCCTCTCGGCTGGCGTAAACCTCGTCTACCAGTACTGGATCCATACGGAAGCCATCGGCCGCATGCCACGCTGGTTCGAAGCCGTCATGAACACTCCGAGCCACCACCGCGTCCACCACGCCATCAACCCACGCTATCTCGATGCGAACTTCGCCGGCGTTTTCATCATCTGGGACAGGATGTTCGGCAGCTTCGTGCCGGAGCTCGAGTCCGACAAACCGGTCTACGGCACGGTTAAGCCGATCAACACATTTAACCCGGTCCGCGTTGCGTACGGCGAGCTATTCGGTCTGCTGCGCGACTGCGCCAGAGACGGCATCCGCCCGTGGCGCTGGGTTGGTCGCTTCATCAACAAGCCAGGCTGGTCACCAGACGGTGAGCACACACGTTCGTCTGAAATGAAAGCCATCTACCTCGCCCAGCATCCCGAGCAGGCAGGCACGCCTGGACTTCCGCCGAAATACCTCGATCGCGCGTCCAGCCCGGCGGCGGTCGCGGCCGGGTAGAAGGCAGGACCTTTTTTCTAGTTCTCAGTCTTGAGCTGCCCGTTACACAAGGGATCCACCTTTGCGATCTGGTCGAGCAGGTCGCCCAGCTCGGCCTGCTCGCCGCCCCGGGCCATGCCCCTGAACGCTTCCGGCGACATCTCCTTCTCGAGCGTCACCGCCATACAGGTGCAATACGCGGCCTCCCCCGCGTTCGAAGCGCACATGTCGCGGACTGCCCGCGCATTCTCAGACAGCCCGTCGCTACATGCCACCAACGCCAGGAGGCAGATACCGGTGACACTCCTCACGACGCCTTCACTTTCTCGACCCAACGCTTCACACGCGCCTCCAGCACTGGCAGCGGCAAGGCGCCGCCGCTCAGGACGGTATCGTGGAAGCCAGCAATCATGAAGCGGTCGCCAAGCTCTTTCTGCGCCTGCGCGCGCAGCTCCAGGATCCTGATCATCCCAATCTTATAAGCCGTCGCCTGTCCCGGCCAGACAAAATAGCGGCGGATCTCGGACTCGATCGCCGACTTGGGAGTCGGCGAGTTGTCCATGAAGTAATTCACGGCCTGGTCCTCAGACCATCCCTTCGCGTGTATACCCGTGTCAACGACTAGCCGCACTGCGCGCCACATCTCATTGTTAAGGCGCCCCATGTCCGAATAGGGATCAGTATAGAAACCCATCTCCTTCGCCAGCAGCTCGGAGTAGAGCCCCCAACCTTCCGAATACGCAGTGTAGTCGGCCTGCGTCCGGAATACAGGAATGCCCGTCAGTTCCTGCGCGATAGCGATCTGCATGTGATGCCCCGGCAAGGCCTCGTGATACGTCGTGCTCTCGAGGTCCCAGAGCGGCATCGCCGTCGTATCCGAGAGGTGCACATAATAGATGCCGGGACGCGACCCATCCGGCGTACCAGGATAATAGTGCTGCACGCCACCGGGCTCCTCGCGGAATGCCTCGACACGCTTCACCACCAGCGGCGCTTTCGGGAGGATGCCGAAAAACTCCGGCAGCTTCGCCCGTACACCGGAAACATACTCGTCAGCCTTCGTGAGATAAGCCGCACGCCCCTCATCCGTGTTCGGAACGTAGAACCGCCTGTCCTTCCGCATGAACTCGAAGAACGCCGCCATATCGCCCTGGAACCCGACCTTCTGACGGATCGCTTCCATCTCACTGCGCAGCCGTGCGACTTCCTTCAGCCCCA
>Ga0169931_10011058_pt1 | contig 12790 bp, 4 predicted proteins | sample Kivu_15m_20L_FD_129675 | JGI IMG/M metagenome (GOLD analysis project Ga0169931, IMG submission 129675) | Freshwater microbial communities from Lake Kivu, Western Province, Rwanda to study Microbial Dark Matter (Phase II) - Kivu_15m_20L... | ecosystem: Environmental > Aquatic > Freshwater > Lake ...
AATACTCCTGAATCTGTTTAGCGTAAGATGCAAATAGGCAAAATGGTCTAGAAACGTAAGCCATCAAAAACTAAAAGAAAAAAAGATTCAGATGTATAAGTCACTCAGGGCAGACCTTAGAATAATCCGATCGAAAAATAACATCTTAGATAGAACAAATCGTACAATGAAGTCGTATATCATTTTTGCCGTTTCTTGATTCTTTTCAAAATGAAAAAGGACCAAGAATAAAGACCAGAAGACAACTATATATAAGCTGAATTAACTCTTTCTGAATAAGAAGCATAATGGATGAAACAAGCTGATCAGATTATGTCGATTGATAACTTTCCTAAATTTTAAGATTAAAAACCTGTTTTTCTGTTACATCCCAACAGCGTGCACTTTATTCTCAAGCATAGACTCTAGACCTAAGGAAAGCGATTATATAGTTCATCTGAGATAAAAATAATAATGAAAGCTTTTCTGAAAAAAAGAAATTTGCTCACAATATTAAACAACTAATACATAGATGACTTCTGGGAAGATGTCATATATTTGGTCAACAATCCAAATGGAGACGCAAATTCTATGAACATCCCTCGTGATGAAAGTGCAGTCATTTTTGATCACGAAGAAATCGATATGAGGGAATTTTAGTAAAAAAAATCAAAGAAAAGAAATAAAAAAAAGAGACATGAAAGTTCTCGCAGTCGAAGTAGAGAACATCCTAGCAAGAAAAATAAAACAAAAAGAGGAAAAAAGACAAGATAAGATACTTAGGAAGATAGACAAAACAAATCGAGTATTTCAAAGAACTAAGCGCGAGAATTAAGAGAATCCCTCCAAGAAGACTCTAGCGTAATTGCCTATGAAATAGCTTGCTATCTGCATGCTTGCGCTTAGAAATTTGAAATCCGTTTCAGGTAATGAGATACCCTTATTGATTCTTGTATGTTTACGCCTTTAAATTCTTTGCTTTTTTTTGATAAAATATTTTTGATTAAATTTAGTATAATTTATTTAATGATAACATAAACAAATTTTTTTAAACTCTAGGGAATTGTTGCGAAATTTCAAAAAATATAAAAAAAATTATTGTTTTTGTTGTGATATATGTACTTAATTTTACCTAAAGAAAGGCTGCGTCTACTGAAATTCACTAGTTGTGTTTCTGAAAACCAGTGATGGTGAACCCTATATTAAATACCAAAATCATGGGAAAGAAGGCAGTCCTTACCGACTAAGATTCAAAGGAAATCAAGCAAACATCAATCAAAAGCCATAGAAAGCAAAATAAATGCTTTTCGCTTAGTTTTAAGACCGCCTCCCAGAATTTCATGAGTTTTCTAAAAGAGTATCATGGGGTTCAAAACAAACAAAGCCAACAATCCAAGCTTTAACTTGCAAATCTCAACGAATATTTCGAGCGGATTAATTCTTTTTTCCTGCGGTAAAAAAAATATACCCCCGAAGAATTGTAGCTTGCGGCAGTATGTCTGGCAAACCTATTGAACACTTTTCCCTCAAAAATCAATTAGCTCGTGTTCAATACTTAATTCCGCAGAAAAATAAGAATCCTTTTGCTGGCAACTTAGGGCAAAAGGCCCTACCGTCTTCAGGCCGTATTCTATTTTCTAGTGATGTTAATTTTTCACTCGAGAATACCCTAGTCATAAACAATTCGGCAATTTAATCAATCAATTTTCAAAGACAAAACTATCATCAAAGCTCTTCTGAGTTTGAGTCAAACTACTGACAAAAAAATAAACAAGCTCAATGGAGTGCTCTTGATATACATGAGCTCTTCGATTCAAGGTAAAAAAAATAAATAGGTTCTACTGAGCAAAATATTGCTAACTTTGATGTCTATTCATCACAAGGATACTTTTTTCAATCTGTTGACTTACCTAAAGACTCAAAAAAATATCATAGTTATCAACTATTAAGACGTAATTAAAGGAAAAGTTTTCGAAGGACTTATAAGTATGTACAACTAGTAGCTAAACGGATACCACTCATTCTTGGTCCTTGATTTTCTGAGACATCTTTTAGAGCTTTTTCCATCTCTTTCTTCAGTAATGCCTCAAAACTTTCCTTTAGCTTTGTTGTCTTTTACAAATCCTGAGAGGTTCTACCATCCGCTTCATTAGATAACAGTCTTGCAATTTTTACAAACTTCCATTAGATCCATCACTCAAAATTAAAAAGTGATATAAAAACTCATAAAAATAAAGCCCTCGAACAATCATACTGCTGTAAAACTTTGCAAACTCCTTTTAGATTTGTAGCCAGAAAGTGAAATTCTTTTGAATTTGATTACAAACTGCTATTTTGACTTTGTTTTCGTGCTTTTAAAATCTAATATCGAAATCATTATTCTGGTCAAAGCTATATAAATAACGAAAATTATATTAAATAGGTTGAGTTAGGTCAACAAATCTATAGCCGCTTATTTTTGCGATAGTTTGTTAATGAAAACTGACAGATCTGTTTGTGAATAGCTTAAATCCTTCAGATTGTATCTCAATTCGTTAAGGCAGTTGAAACTAAGCTAAAAACTCGATAGTGTATACTGATTGTTGCTAATCTTATAAATTAATCTTAAAAATATTTAATAGATTTAGATTGATGCATGAGAAATGCATATACTTATAGGGATTAATATTGATTATTTGATTTTATTATTCATAATATTTTGCACCATAAATGGCTTTCGTCAAGCTCGTCAAGAACAAGTCCTACTTCATGCGTTTCCAGACCAAGTTTAAAAGAAGAAGAGAAGGTAAGACCGATTACTATGCTCGTAAGAGACTCGTCCAGCAGGACAAGAACAAATACAACACCCCCAAGTACAGACTCGTCGTCAGAATCACCTCCACTAGAGTCATCGCTCAGGTAGTCTTTGCCACCATCCAAGGTGACAGAGTTTTCTCTCAAGCTGATTCCAATGAACTCAGAAGATTCGGACTCACAGCCGGTCTCACCAACTATGCCTCAGCTTACTCTACTGGTCTCCTTGTCGCTAGAAGACTCCTCAAGCAGGTCGGTCTTGACACCAAATACGCTGGAAACACTACTCCTGAGAAGGTCTATGACGCTTCCAAGAGTGAAGAAGAAAGAAGACCATTCAAGGTTATCCTCGACTCCGGTCTTAAAGCCACTACTACCGGTTCCAAGGTCTTCGCCGTCCTTAAGGGAGTTGCTGACGGAGGTGTCTACATTCCTCACTCTCAGTCCAGATTCCCAGGATACAAGGCTGATGCTCCTGAGGGCGACAACAAAGTCCTCAGAGACAGAATCTTTGGAGGTCACATCGACGTCTATCTTAAGAAACTCAAGGGAACCGAAAGAGAGTCAGTTCAGTTCAGAAGATGGCTCGAATGCCTTCAAAAGACCGGATCTAAATCAGTCGAAGCCCTTTACCAGAAAGTCCACGCTGAGATCAGAAAAGCCCCTGAATTCGTGAAGAGAGCTGCCAAGAAAGACCCCAAGAGAGAGCACACCAAGAAATTCAGACAAGTCAGACTGACCGGCAAGCAGAGACAAGAGAACGTCACTAAGAGGATCCAGATCAGACAGAAGGAACTCGCTAAATTGGCCAAGAAGAAATGATTACCTATTTAACTTAACATTCTCAAATGTAATTTACAAAATTATTGAGTTATATGTGCTTATGAAGATGAATTGAGATCATTCTAAGTTTTACAGATAGGTTTCGACATCCAGCACCAAGTTCTAAGCCGCTTACTTTTAGGCTGTCCCCGCCACACTCTCCTAGTCACTTTTTTAGCTCTACTTTGCAAATAAAATACCAAAAATTGAGTTAGACCCTCGAAAGCTTCGATAAGTTTTTGCTTGACATTGTTGAGCACTGACTGCGACTCGCCTAAAAACTATTTCTATCTCGAATCAAATTTACTTGTTTTCTGATCTCCAGCTAAATTTCTTAGTCCTTTTGCACCACAGTTAGATCTGCCTACATCTTATCTATTTTCGCCCTGATACCTGCCGTCTCCTTATCGTAGGATTCGTACTATTTTCTCAATCTTTTTAACATGGATGTCTTTATCTTTAGTTGCTTGAGAGTTTCGCTGGTCATTTTTGAATATAAGCCGCACAATTAATATACAAAATATCAATAGTTTAGCATTCAAAGAATCTTTCTGATTGAAATATGAAGAAAAATCAGACTTTTATGATGATTTACATAAAAAATATAATATTTTTATCAGTCGTACTTCCATCTTACGAAATTTTAAGGGCTTTAAACTGCAGATACCATTACATGATAGTACTTTATCATCAATTTTTTTGATTTGATGCCCATCATTCCTCTGAGTATTTTGTGTAAAAACTGACCTGAATTAATTTGTTTTTGCACTCCTCTATTGAACCATTAATTGCTTAATGCCCTCCGAATGTCCTAAAATCCGACCCTATTTGGTATGAATATACTTTAAACTGTTCTTGCTTCTTCATTCGTCTCTTTTTCCATTAAATCTCGTAAAACTTATCTAAGTTTTGATCGAAAATGTCTATTAAGATTTTTTGTTTCTGTGAGCTATTTGTCAGCACAACCTGTCATTGTTGAACTTTTTCTTCTTTGTCGCTTTATTGTTTATCGTTATTATTGTTATTCCTATTATAAGATCTAATGCTCTTAATTTTTTATTTTTGTTAATTTTTAAAGTTATCTATGATGATAGTCGTCTATAGTGCCATATAGGTCAGCTAAGATATTTCCCAGCTAGTAATTACACATCCACTTAACGATTTTAGGTTAAAATTTGCCAAAATCAGGCATGTTATAGTCAGGATAACTTTATAATATGCTACAAGAATGTATAGAAATCTAAGGGGCTTTAGAAGGATATTACTCTCCAAAAATGATTCTAACATTCTATTGCACATTCTACCAGAGACCCACGTTTAATATCTCCTATATTCTGTGGTAAAAGACCATCTAGATTATGTCCAGAGTGTCAAAATTCTATACTTTTATTTTTCCTTTGAGTTTTTAGTGTCGAAAACAAGCAAAAATCTAGTTTCTTATTCGCGAGTCTTTGCTCACATCTAAACTTTGTTTTCTTTATTTTGATGCAGTCAATTAAATATTTTTTATTTAAGTTTAAGTAACAATTTGCCTGGCTCTTGAAGGTTCTCCATCAGGGCTGTTGATAGTAAAAGAAACGTTCATCTCTTGAGCTTAGATATAATTATTATAGGCAATCTAAAAGTGCGATCAAATATCTACAAAATTAACCCTGCTAGCCATTATATAAATGCTATTTATGACATATTTTTGCAAAAAAAGTAAACTAAATATTAAAATGACTAGTATCACTGTTGTGACTTATTTTCAAAAATAAATGATACGAAGGTTGCTATTAATGCCTCGTTTCTTCATGCTTAAATTTTGTCGATCCAGAATAGAAAGCAAACTTGAATGATTAACTGATTTATCGATCTTTTTGTCAGAAAAAGGCAACAAAGACTACTTTATTTATATATTGATAGAGCCACTAATTTTGGGCAGACTATGATCGCCTTTATTTTTGTTTCTATTTGCCTTTTTATGTTGTCTTTATCTTTATACGAGCTGCCTCTTTTTTTCATTTTCGTATTATACGCTTTCACTTTATTTTTGGTAAGGATCGAGATCAAGATTAATCTGATTCAATAGACTGTGCTTTTTTTTGCCAAGTTTTTCTAATTTATGACCAGAATGTGACTATGACTTAAGCCAATTCTTATATAGAACTCTGTTGAACTTAAATTAATCTTACTATTTAGGTAAAGTGATTTTTTAGGGAAGCTCTTGCTACATCTATGAAGAATCAGGAATCTAAAGTTAATCGAAATCATTTGGTTGTATCTTTTTAGGTCTAATTGGCTTGATCTTTTTGATTTCATGATTCATATTTGTTGATTTTGACTAACGTTTGTTAGAATTCAGCTGAAGGCTTTTGTCAATATGTATTTTGCCACTAGATTCTCCTTATTTATTTAATTTTTGCTTAGGACTGTTACTTTTGTTAAGTTTTTTCTTCTTCTTTAATAAACTTGCTACTGATTATTTTTTCTTCTAAGTTTAAAGAAGTTTGTTCAGCTATTTGTCAGAATAATCGTTATTTTATTAAAAATCTGAGTCTTAATCACCAGAATCAGTCTTTTTTGTGAGATCTTTTTACATAGTTTTTTAATCGATAAGTAATTCCTATAAAAAATTGCCTTGTTAAGCCAAGATCTATTGAATATCATCTATTGAAAAAAGATTTGATTCATATTTTGAAATTGTTTTATTTTTATTGATTTTTTCTTTAGATTTTTCTCTCTTAGCCCCTATCTAACTCTAGTTCTATGCTGCCTTGATAGCTGCTCTTTTGGGCAAAGTGACTAAAACCTTGACAAAAGACTCAAGCCCCTCCATAATTTTTTACCCTAGTTTCTTGTACTACTGAATATTGAACTTGCATTCGTTCAATTTAGACCCATATGCAAAATTTGAAGTCTAAATCGTATAAGTGTACGTAACTTGATGCTATTTAAGCATAAAAGCCCGACCAGTGTTGATCTTTGTTTTGCTTATTCTAAAGGAACAGCTATAGTATCTAAATGCTTAGCTTAGTTTTGAAACTAGTTTGGGAAATATTCTTGAAAGGATGTAATATTTGTGATCAATGGAATAGTTTGGGCCGTATGTGAATGAATTTTTCTTCCCAGAATGGCCGTGAAAGTCCAAAAATATATTTGGAGTATATTTAGAAGCAATTTAACGTATCAAAGCTACTTCTGTGTATCTGGATGGAGAATCGAATACTCGATTGAGGTCTCGACCGCCGATTCCAGTTCTGAAATTACCCAAGACGACCCCATCTACATTGACCATAGGAATCACAACAAAAATGTAATTTTGCCTAAGAAAATGTCCCTTAGGTGAGCAAAGCAAGCTGAGAAACCCGTCAACGGTCCAACTTCCTTGAGTTTCGCCAGGATGTAGGCGAGCTGTGACTAAGCAATAAGGTTTTGGAGCCTGAGAGCTGTTAGTGATGGTCAAAGTGGGAATGATGAGCCCGCCTGTTGACACTTGAGAGTAGTCTGCATGAACATAATGCGGGTTGTCGTTTTGAAGCTGTCTTACTCTTTGCAACATATAAGAATAAGAATACGGAATCGAGTATGCAAAATAGACATATTAGTCTTCAGCTTTGAAATCAAAAGTAAAAGAAAGACATTACATAGACACAGGTTAACTATTCTACGATGCATATCTCCATTTTTTCTAGCCAAAATGTATAGGAAATTGTTACTGCATCCAAACTCCCTTAGATGAACGCAAGCAGTATGGTCTCATGCCCTATTTATACAATAAACCACTTTTTTGAAAATTTATTATATTGAAAGTTACGGCTCTAGATTGAAAATTACTAACTTTAAAGAAAAACCAAGTTGTATGACCTCTCGTGTTGCTATCAACCCTCATCAAAAGATCGTATTATTCTGGACTTATCATTATAGCGAGATCTAGATTACCAGACTAAAAGTTAGAATCAAATTTTATGTCGTCTTTGCGAATAGTCGGATTCATACCTGTAAAAAGACGATATTCTAAAGGTCTTATAGGAAAACTTTTTTACTTTTATTGAAAATACTTGAAATCGTACGACTCAAAAGGCCATCTATATATCTGCGAGTTCAACTACTGAGCGTCACAAAGCTGTTTCGAGTACGCTTTAAACGATTTGAGATTAGAGCTAAAGCGTGGACCCATGTATATGATTCTAAAAGGTTGATGTACTCCAAAAGTAGTGAGAGTTTTTGATACATGATCGACTTTGGTATTAGTAAAATATATGGGAAATTGATTAAGTTTGCCCATGGTAGAGCGCATTTTCCATCTGAATATGTATAGGAGTACCCCATGACTATATCTGGTTCTAGGGAATGATCGCCTTGAGTTGATTACATATATTTTATATAAGTAAAGAAGATTATTTAACTCGATCTTAAATAAAAAATTAAAAGAAAATTACATTTAATAGACTATTAAATTACATTTAATAGACTATCTTTACTATATGCTCTTACAGCTACTTTTACTTAACCTTTTAAATGCAATATAATAATACAACCAACGAATGTCCGAATAAAATGAAGACTTTGTCATAAGCTAATAGACTTAAGAACCCGCTGAAAACAAATCTCAGTTGCTACGCGGTTAAAATGGCAGCAAATTCGAGCTTATTAAGCTAGAAGAGTCATCTCCTTAGCGAAACAAATCTTCAGATAAGCACAAAATAATCGAGCAGAACATAAAACTAAAGTAACAGATCTTCGAATTGACTCAACAGCTATAGGAAATTATGTAGAAAGACAAGAATAGAAAGAAAAAGATTGGAGCTATCAATCCTAGTGATGACGATGTGACGCTCAGATAGAAAAAGGGAGAGCTCAGAAAACAGCATTTAGAGATTACTTAGCTCAAAAACAAGATATACAGTGTCAAAAGACAGTTGGAAAAAGTATACAACAGTCGCAATCTGATCAGAAAATAAGAATAGTTAAGGTCATTAAAAGAAGAATTAAAGCAACTTGATCAAGAAAAATAAGGACTCGAGAGAATCAAAAGATAACATGCAAGTAATTTAAAAAATAAGAATAATTAAGAACAGTATCAGATGAAAATTTAGAGTCTGAAAAAATAGTTCAGCAAGGTCAAAGAAGAAGCCAAGGCCATAAACTAGAAAGTTGTATAAGCTGAAAAAGTTTTAAGAAAAAACCATGAACTTTATATAGCAAAACAGTAGAAACTGCGTTAATTATAGCATAGATTGACAGCAGGCAAATAGCGTCTTAAATCAAAAAAACCATTACCAAACATAACCCCAGATATGATCTAAAATCTAAAAGAATAGGTAAAATAGTTGTAGTAGCAAAGGAGAGATAACTAGAAATTATGGCAATAGAAAATAAGAGCAATTGATATATAGTTTTAGCAAAAGAAGCTAGAGTAAGAGAAAAAAGTATTGATTTTGAGGGAAAAATAAAAATAGTATCGATTGAATGACTTGAAAATAAAAGAATTGAGGAAGTTAGTAAGGCATAGTATAACTAGTTAGGGCAAGAAAACAGATATAGATTTGAGTCAGTTCAGACATAAAAGAAACATAAAGTATTTAGAAAAATGATTATTCTTAGTCTATATCAACTCACATAAGTTTAATCATTCAACTTCTATTGCATTTTTATATCAATAAAGTCTATTAAGCTATTCACATTCAATACCTGACGTGAATCATTATGAGCGAACCTTCAGGACCTGCTGTGGTAAAATTATCTTTACTTAGATGTATCAAATGGCAAAAACCCTCATATAAGCCTTGAAAAACATGATGAAAGTCTACTAGAATTCTCAAACAGACGAAAATATCTAAAAATGGTTGCTATAATAAACTGCCTAAGAAAAAGCGCTAAAAAAGCTGCCTCCAAAACATTTCATAGCAATGCGAAACCAATTCGACGAACGAAAAGCAGACCCCGATCGCTTATAGCACAGAAAAAACAGCTATAACTACAAACAAAGAATTGTGGCTTTGAGGAATCTAGAGCAAAATGTTTTAAATTAACCAGACGTTCCTTTTGATAATGTAGGTTTCAATAAAGATTCAAGAAAACATCTTTCACCGTTTTTCTTATTTTTGCAAGAAAAAAGAGAAGCTTTTCATAACTAATATCCCTAGCTGTCGAACAAATAATTGAGCAAAACCTTAGCTGATGTCTGGAAAAGTCTTTCTGAAGAGTAAAAGAAGCCGTTTTACCAGTAAAGTGTGACCCATCGCGAGCAATTCGATAAAACTTTTAAGACATACTTCGACGAAATGGTGAAAATTCAGAAAAAATTGAAGAAAAAGAATCGTTATAAGCTCTAGAACGAGTGATTTGATGCTTTTATTAGCCATTTTCTCCCTATTTATTTTAATAAATGGAACTTTGAGAGATTAATAAAATATACACATAATTATCTCTGCACTCTTCTATGAAAAATCACTCACAAAATTTCTCACATATTGATCAAAACACCATACAAAAACCCGACATAAGCGCATTTTACAGTTAGTTTGGCATCAAACAATACAGTTGCTATTCGGGTGGTTTCAAGTTTAACGAACGACCTCAAATCAAAGCCCCAACTCCACAAGCATAGCCTTAGTGGGATCGAAAAAGACTTGAGAGATAACTGGGCGTGGCAAGTGGAGCTTAAAAATTGTATATATACAAGATGGAAGATTAGTACGTGCCCGAGACAAAAGGAGAACTGGCTGACAAATTGATGGAAAAATTGGAGCATCAGATGAAAAAAATGAGGTATTATAGGTAAAAATATCAAGGAGAAGCGTATAGAGGATGATACTGATTAGTAAGATTATGATTTAAAATACATTTCGGCATAAAGTTTTAATATCGAAAAATCATTTAATTATATGAACATATGCAAACCTCGCAAAAGAAGTATTAATTTACAGCTCTTTATTAATTTTTGCTATACAATTTCATTTTTTTGTGATATTAGTTTGAATGTATCGAATTCCTAACAACAGGAAACACCTCAACGATGAAGAGGAACCTTAGATTATCGAGCCAGAAGCCACGATGCCAAACAAAAGCACTGTGGTTTCATCTATGTAATCAATCAAAACTTTAAAAAAGATAGAAATCGAAAGCCAAGGATCAGTTTATTAACATCAAGATGCTAGCAGTCAAATATTTTTGAAATCAAAGAAAAAGTGTAAAAAAAAAGAACACAAAGAACAAAAGGGTCTATTGTTAAGCTCAAAAGGATCAGAAGTCATATAGTAATAAAAAAGTTGTGAAGGATAATCAAGTGCAAGAAATTTGATCAATCAATAAAAAGTTCAACGACGTAGAAGACCTACAGCTCTAGAAAGGATAATGAATAAAACAGTTCTAAATAATCTTCAGTAAAGTTAGTTCAAAAATGTTATTTTGAACCAAAAAGTGAATGTTCTTAAAAAAAATTTTATATAAAAACTCAGAAGAAACAACCAGCATTCAACACCTGTATAGTATTAGCTGTAGAGCCAATAATAGAAAAGTTGGTTGAATAGTTAAGGCCTTTAGCTGCCTTAAACTCTCTAAAAAATATTATATATAGTATCTCTATGCAACATATCGATTTCTCTGTTTATCTTTACTCTGGCCTTAGTCTTTCCACATGTAATTTAATACCTATTTAGCTTTAAGATCATCCTGCAATCGTATCTTTTTAAGTACTGTCAGCTCTCATTTTTATTCTTGACATGGTTTTGAATTTTGTTACGAAAAAGTTTAGTTTGGGTCGCAAACTTTAAAATATTCAGGAAATCAGTCAGGATTATTTTTCGCATAGATTTTGGATAGATGCCATCAGTCTTTTAATAATCATTATGGCTATGGCTGTCAGACACTAGATTGTTTACATTTTTAGAATTTTCACTTTGCTTAAAATTCCTTAAATTATCTAAAAACTTTCAAAAATATAAGTGTTTCTCATATAAAACTACTACAATGAGCAATACTGGAGCTTGCTAAAAGTTTTAATTTTCAATTATTGTTTTGCTCATTTTTTGGCAATCGTTCTTATCTCGATGGCTCGGATTAACACCTAAGTCAACTGGATGAAAGCAAAAGCGCTAGATATGGCTCCCTGGTACGAGCAATATGTATGGTCTTACTATTGGGCGACGACTATCATGTTGACCATAGGTTTCGGAGACGTTTTACCTGTATGCTATCAGGAAGCTGCTTGCATGATCTTCATCTAAACGATCAGCTGTATAGTACTGGCATACAACATTAATTGCGTTGGATCGCTCATAGCAAATATCCGGGCTCAAGACCTTCACAAAGAAAAAAATTTAAAAGTTTTCAAAAAACTATCTGATAAAAATAGCATCAGCGAAGATCTAAGCTCTAAGATCAATAATTACATAGAATAAGCTGCGAATATCAAGAAACTTTTCAACATAGAGTAGTAATTGCAGTTCGTTTAAAGGCTTCCCTTGACCTATCAAAGACAGTACTTGAAATAGGCTAACAAAATTGTCTTCCAAAACTTATTTTTCTTTTAACATCTTCTTCAAAGGACTCTTCTGGCCCTGGCCTAAAAGATTTAGATGAAGATCGCCCATCCTTAATAGCTTCTTCTGAACAAATAGCATAAATAACACAACTTTGATCTGCTTATTCTGAAGACTGGTCAGATCGCTTACGTGTCCAAGAAGGCCAAGAGAGACTACAACTCTGATGTTGCAGATATAGTATCAAATACGGCCTAACAAAAACCCTTTATCGTGCATACTAATTTTCTCACACAATTTGCCTCAAACTATGATGTCAAGTCCTTGGTCTACTCAGTTGTGTACAGCCTAGGAATATAGGCGCTTCTTGACATCCTGAGGTAGACCAACATCGACTTCTAGCTGTACTGTCAGACTAAAGACAAAGCAAAGAATAAAATAGATTAATTTTAGGTGATTTAATGTTAGTTTTGCAAGACCAAACACACTAAGTTTGATTGTCCGAAACTTCACTTCATACCCTTGCATCAACATGTGATTAACAAATAGCTTCAGCGAGTGCGAAGGGTCAAAAATATAAGAAACGGCACATACAATCGACTCAAAAAAGTTCAGAAACCTCTAGGAGTTTACATGAGCACTAAAGACAGTCCTTTGAACAGAAATCACAAGGCAAAAGGGATAATTGAAAAGTAAAAATCCAAGATTCGCAGAATGATAGATCAGATAAA
>Ga0169931_10011059_pt1 | contig 12789 bp, 5 predicted proteins | sample Kivu_15m_20L_FD_129675 | JGI IMG/M metagenome (GOLD analysis project Ga0169931, IMG submission 129675) | Freshwater microbial communities from Lake Kivu, Western Province, Rwanda to study Microbial Dark Matter (Phase II) - Kivu_15m_20L... | ecosystem: Environmental > Aquatic > Freshwater > Lake ...
ATCGTCCTGCAGAGATGAATTGTGAGGTTCGAGGAATGTTTTTTAAAGTAGTTTCATTAATACAATGGAACAAGCATCTATTAGTACAGATATTTCTATTAGGATTCTACTTATTTGTTTTGTAAGGTCGCGAGAGATTCGCTGAGGGCCCGATTACAAGTTCAAATTCGCTTAGTTTCAACGGCTAGCTGTGGGGTTGTTGCGAAGTACAGTAAATACAGTAATCGGTCGACTCGACATCTGACACGACTTGCGTCATGCTGGTGGTACAAGGTACAAAACTGTACTGATCAGTATGTAAGCAGGTTCCAGATTCTTATAATAAATTCTTACTCGTACTTATTAGTATTTATTAGTGTAACCATTTGTATTTGGTACCCCTTGAACGGATACACGATTATGAAACATTCATCGGAGATTACGCAATCAAGCAATTCCGCATCGGATGCACCTAATGTCTCTGCTGTCCTTGATTCGATCGATTCAACGAATGAAGCCTTCGATCGGACAAATCAGTCGCTTCCCGTTCGTACCCACCTTCCCTCCAACGTTACGATTAGCGCTGGGACTCCTATTGTCAACGCTGGGGTTCCAATAGTCAGTGGATCTCAGTCAATACCCTTTCAAGATCACTCGTTTCCCGTACATACAACTTTTCCTTCCAATTCTGCACTGCCCTTTCTTTCATATCCTGGTGTATTGATTCATCCGTCTATGATGGCAGTGCCATCGGCTCAATTAAATCAAGTTTCCTCATCTACGCATGGGGTTATTCAGATGCCTTACAACATCCATATCATGGGTGTCATACCCCGGTATCCAATGCCGCAAGATTTCAGATACCCTGTGGTATCAAATACTACATCTTCTTCGACGGTTCCTATTTCCTTGTACGCTGCACCAACTCAACAATCGTCATCTACGGTATCAGAAAAGGATGCCTCATCTCGATCATCGAATGACGATACCGCAAACCCATCGAAGTATCCGTCCGATCCGCCTAAAAATCGCGAGGGAGATACGGTACCAACTCTTCCTGCCAATTTTCAAGGTGTTCCTCCTCTTCGTCTTGAAAAAAATTCAGTGGTACTGCCAGTACCTTCATTTTGGAACCAACAGTCGCTCATAGCGCATCAACAGGACCCTAAATTTGCAAAGTATGGCGCTGTCTTACATACCGCTAATACTTTGGATCAAGGTATCCGAACTAGTGCAACATTTGCGATGGGTGTCCCTGTACACACAGAGCCATCTGCTTGCTCATCGCCGAAATCTCGCCGAAGGAGAGGTGGAGTTGGATCTGAGGTAGACTCATCGATTCAAGGTAGCCAAAGTGATTCTCTCCCGAATGCACATCACTTTCTGATGCCTGCTAGTGATGCATTGAAACTTATATCATCCTTGACGTGGGAAGAAAAAATAGTCTATGTCGCAAGGCATCTATTGGGAGGGAGGACTGTGAATGGATTCTTACAAGCGACGTCCATGGCACAACGATACAAAAAACGCCGCGCGAGACAATTGACAAGACATGCGATTAATGGGAAGAAGACACAAATCGATTTTGATGAACTAGAAAAGCTCTTATCTGAAGAATCCCATGATAACGCCACATCCGATGCACGAATTAGTGATGAAACAACAGAAGAAGTCTTGAAGAAGATAACTATGAACGAATACATGGCTCGACGCCTCGCGGCTGAAATGGCCTTTGGTATTACATATTGCGATACTGTTTCGTCTGTGATTGAATCGATATTAGAAGAAATGAGTCCTTTCAAAAGATGTCCTACAGAAATCAACACCGCCCTAGATCCATTCATCAACAAAGAAAAGAATTCTTCATCGCCAACGCGCGTGAAGAAAGCAAAGGTCGTATCGACATCCACTGAGCCATTCAGAGGAAACGTTGACACGAACCCTTCACTTCAAAGCTCGAAGAGTGTCATGGATTCTAATACCCCGACTGAAGCTTCTACTTCTTCAATCGCTGGGTCTATGGATGGCCATCCTGGGAGCTCCCTTTTTTCAACTCTCAGATCACTTAGGGCCAAAAATCGGAAAAAAACGACACTTCCTCCACCAGTAGAGATACAGTCCGTGATAAATATATCGAATAGGAAAGAAAAAATGACTCGAATGTTTGACATGATTCGATTTCGTCCTTTGAAAGTTGGGGACTTTGTTGCTGTGCGTCCAACGAGCCAAGATGTTTGGATATTATCTCGCGTTGTCTTGGAATGGAAATTACCCTCGTCGATTTCTAGAGAAGAACTGATGGACATGCCTATTGTGAGTTATTGGGATGTCAATTTTCTTACGCATACAATTGTTTAGCTTATTCTCATCTTTTAAAATCAGATGAAGCGCGAATCCATTTTATCAACCTATAGAGTGCAAGTCCAGGATTATGAAGACTACGGGTCGCCGAATTCTACTACATTAAAAAACGTCGGGCGGTCACTGGTTCTACCGCTACCTCGTTCCATATCGGAGGCTAACCAATGGTGTACCTTCCTCAGCAAGGGGGCTCGTGTCTATGCTATGTACCCTAGTACAACAGCTCTATATCCATGTACAATTGTTGATTCGACTACCTTTTGTCAAGGGGATAACGATATAGTCGTAGTTGAGTTTGATGGAGATGAAGGTTAGTACTCATCCCGATGACTGGTTTCATGTTTTTCATTTCCGAAAGTTCTAACTTGTCTATATCGTTATGGTTTATATACAAGACGAGCTGAATGTAATAGTCCCTAAGCATATCCCATGTAAATTTGTTACGCTGATTCCCTTAGAATATGAATCTTCGCACGAGGTAACGAAAACAGGAAAGAAAATCCCCTTCACAGGATCATTTGCGTCCAGTACTTCGGGTAAAGTTGGATGAGGTGGCGCAGTTCATACCTCACAATATCTAAATGAGGCCTTAAATAACCCATAATGAAAAATTTAGCATTATTCTGTTAAGATACTGATAAAAAAGACGACGGGATGAAATTCATCATTGTTTATTTACCACGGGCGATTTTCTTGATGGCGTTAGCATCAACAATAGGCAATAAATCTTTATAATACCCTAAGCCCTTGGAGCCGCTACGGAATACATACCCTTTTTTAGCACCAGTAAATTTGCCAGCTGAAATGAAGGTATCATCATTTTTCTTGTCTCCGATGAGTTTCATCGCAGTTTTCGACTCTTTGACGGCTGAGTTTGCAACTATGACATTTTTACTTTCTTTACCAGATGTATTATCGTTTTGTATTGGTTTTTTGGCTTCTAATTCTCTTTTGCCAGGTTTCTTATCATCTACGCCAGATTTCTTCTCGTCGGCTTTCGCAAGATTTTTGGTCTTTTGCGCAGGCGTTTCTTGACTTCCAGATTTCTTCTTATCAGAATCAGAGTTTCTTTCACTGTCGAGATGTTTCGTAGTATTAATTGCTGATTTTCCAGAGTCGTCTTTCTTCTTTTCTGTTCCAGATATCTGATCATCTCTAACGGATTTCCCCGCACCCGCACCTTTGGACTGCTTCATAACTGAATCATGAGCATCTGACTTGATTTCATCAGAAATAGCGTTGATTGTAGGATCGATCACATCTGGTTTCTTGTTAACCTTTACTGCTTCTCTATCATTTCTCTGCGCACTCTCCTTGATCTTTTGCACAGTCAAGGTTGAAGATTTATCGCTGACCGCGGTCCGTTTCATAACGTCATTAGCCTTCATCTTGGGCAGATTTCTATCTCCACTGGCGACTTTAGCCGCATGAGATTTTTCGTCTCCATTTGGTGGTATCTTTCTCTTTACACCTACGTGTGATGCATCGGTACTCTTTAATGATACGTATTTGTCTTTCTTTAAAGAAAGATCGCCCTCCTTGTTCACATTCATGTCTACTTCTTTCTTCTGTTTTTTTAATGCTTGAATCAACGGTGATTTATGAGTAGAATCCTTTTGTTGTTTCTCCGTTGTCTCGAGTTGCTTTGATTTTGACACGTCATCATCATCATCATCATCATGCGCGTCTCGAGGTCGCTTTTTCTTTGTATCTGAAACGAAATTGTGACTATCATCCTCCACTGAGTCTATGTTAGCCATGTCAGCAATTAGTTGTAATTCCTCTCTTGTTTTATTGTAAATAGGTAACGCAACACTTTGATGGGTCTTGATAGAGATAGACATTATATTGGCCCATTTCCTTGGAATGCGAAGCACTGCTTGTGATATGACGGCTTGTATATTCTCCATTAAGTGAATAGTAGACATATTAGTATATCCTGCTTTAATTGAGATACATGTTCCCGGTCGAATCAGTAGGAATGTCCCTCGAAGACATGCATCAACAACGAAGGGTAATTGTTTCGTTTGAGTAATACGAATCGGTATAGGCTGCTTTTTCTTTTCAAAAAAATTCTTTCCAAGTGCTCGCCCTAACATGGGCAATATTCTATCGTCTGCCATAAACACATCAAATCTAGCCAACAGTTCACGTCGATCAGCATATTTACCATACTTTTTCCTGAGTGAGGTTAGAGTAAGTACTTTCTTAATCCGTGCCATGGCCTTGTGATGAGGAAACGCATCGATCAATTCTTTAATGGCAGGTTTAGCTTCATCCTTCACAATAAGACAGACTTCCACATCATCCAAATGATCCTCCTCTTTCTCATGTTTGATAGAAGGGTCGTCATTTTTCTCAAGAGAAGGGAATCGACAAAGAGGATGAGGAAGATTGAGTCGTATCGGTCGGTGTGATATCTTCTCTGGAACACGTGCGAGAGAAAACTGAACATGTATTGCTACATCTGAGCCAAGAAGTGGAGTTGTATTCGATTCTTGATGTGCTTTCGTCACAGTGTCGTTGTGATGCTTCACAAGTGCTTGTACCGCCTTTGTAAGAAGGCTTTTGTCGATCGGCTCCGAAGCGGGGCTGGGAGGTTCACTTTCCTTTTGCGATGAGCTGCTGCTGTTAGATGCAGGACCATTTTGATGTAGCTCAAGTTTTGTTGGACCTCTCATGTTAAATGTTGATGAATAAAGGAAACTGCTGATGTGAGAAAAAAATAAAAGTGGGACTCGTTGGTGGTAAGAAATTGATTGGTGGTGCCTGGGCAGCGCAGGGGAACCGTAGCACCGTAGCACAGTGCCAGTACTGTACTGGATGTTGGACGGTATGTAGAACAGGACACGTAAGTCCTGAAATAACCCTCTAGAGTGGTACAGTAGCTACTTCCTCCTTTCAACGGTCTGCCCGACGCCCGACTCGGCTCTCGGCTGTCGTCGGCTTTATGTATCCTACATACTACTGTACAGTAGGCTACTTTTTGCTTGCGACAGTCCATCACATCAGTATGTACTCTAGCAATCCTATCAAGATAATCGATTCCATCGTCATACTAAGTTGATGAAATATGGGTGATAGAACTTATCAACATAGCAATATGGAGGTACCTATACTTTGCCATTCATCATCCGAATGGATACCGAGGTACAAAATCAACGCTGTAGGGAAATCGGTTTGTCTTACGGACGACTCTTCTGCCTTGATTGTCACAGAAGCAATCACTTCATCTGTTCATCATACACTTGATGAAGACGATTGGAAGGCTCGAATGGTGGGAGGTGCATCGATGAATATGTTTTGCATGCAAGGACAAAAGCTTGTCTTGACAACGCATGCTCTCGTGGAAGAACCGAATGTAATTTGTATTCGTGTTTTGAAGGTTGAAACTGTCACCTCGGAAAACTCTAGCAAATGGATGGACGCTCAATATTCATCCTCGATTCAAATCAATCTTGATCCATTGCTTGAATTTCTAAAAGATCATCCTGAATATCCAACAGAGGATTCGAGTGTTACTGCTGTTTCATTCACTATGATGGACCTGGATGTGAAACATCCGTCATTGCTACGGTCGGGCTCAACTCAAAACATGAGAAGTATTGTGAAAACAGCTTGCTTCCGTATCATTAATGATGACGAGCCATCACTCGAACAGGAGTCTTCTAGTATCGTTTATTGGAATGCTGTTTTTGTTGATAACAAAGGAAGTATTCTAACTATCCGACTTCGTTATGACCACGCCTATTTCCAGTTACGACCAGTTATGGATGCATCGATCATTTCTGAGAATCGCCATTCATCATCATCCATTCATTTCATCTCCATGTATCCATCATCGATTCTATCATCGGTATCTTCTACTACGAGACGGTTCCCTCGTAGAGGATCCATTTCATCCGCGGGTATAACTTTAGTGTCCTCTCAAGTAGACTTTCTCGATTCTCATCGTGTCTTACTGGCTACTTCATCGGGTCTACTTTGTGTTCATACCGTTTTAGGAACTGTTGCATCATGGTCTGAGAGTCAATGTATCGTTGGTGAGAATGATACTCTAACCACCCTCACTTATCGTATGCTCAAAGTTGCTCTAGGCATCAAAACCGACACGGATGCTGGGTATGATCCAGGACAGAACCAAGAGTATTCTTCGACGACATTCACTCTTGGTCGCACCGTTTCTGCAGAAAGTATTCGTAAAAAGAGACAATCTATAAGCAATATTTTCAAGAGTGCAACTGGTTTGTTACAAGGCAAATCTGTTGTTGATATGTTTATGGAACAACAACACGAGTTACAACAAAAACGTAAAAGTTATCGTGCCCGATATCAACAGGAAGCCTATCCAGATATGAATATTAATTTAGGAAGTCTACCAGCGAATAGAAATACAAATGTTTATGATGCATTTCTTGACGTTGACGATGGTGTGGACGTATCCACAATGGCTGCAGTTTGTGCAGTTACTGCTGTTCGGACCAGTTTCCCTTTGGATCCTTCTTCTTCGTCAGTATTGCATGACTTCAATCGTGGCCCTGTCAAAGCTGTATTCACCTTGCATGCAGATGGGATGATACGGATGTGGACTATGCCAGATGAATCTGTAATTGGTTATAATAGTAGGGATATCATCTTCCCTTGGACTATGAAGATAATATATGACGCCGATTTCGTCGCTCACGAATCACAACATAATTCTATCCTCCCTGTACCCCCACCACATACATGGAGTTCCTCCTTTGATTCGGTGTCATTGACCTGCAAGCTGTTTCATGTCGTTCATGAAAAAGAGCATGATACTGAATCCTCAAATGTTTTCAGCTCGTTGTTGAAAACACCCAAAAAGAGATATCGTCTTGATTTGCATGAAGATGATCTTACTGAACACTCTACTCTGCGATTCTCCCTTATTGTTTCTATCCGTGCTATCAACGTTGACATCGGTAAAGATTATCCGTGTCGCACCACTAAACAAGGAGATGAGTACGGCGCTTTTGGATATTCGAGTCCTTGCAATCTGATTCTATTTCGAGGCAATTTTTTACCGGATCCTTCGAGAGAGCTGTTTGCGTCACAAATTTTTATCGACCGGCTTCAAGTGCCGGACATTGCCCAATCTATTGGAGCCATATCGTTCGGTGACTCAACGCATGACGCTGAAGATAATTGTCGGTCACTTCATGTTTTATATAATTGTCTTGGAATGGTCGATGTATCTGGGCTCGGCAGTTCTACAAAATGCATTTCATCATCAGCTATGAAACCTTCTGTCTTAGCAACCTACAACGGGAACTCGCTGAATTCTTTCCGTGTTGAGCATGTGAATACTCTAGATGACTTGGCATTTTCTGATAAGGAGGATTTCGTCATGCAATCGGCTGCTCTTCGAGACAGTGGAATCATAGACAGCATCAGTGACCATGAAGGAGAAGATGATATGTATGATGATGATATCGATAGAGCTGTCCTATTTATTGAATCGTTCTATATGAGAAAACTTTTCCGCTCTTGTTGGGGGAGATCGCTTGGGGGGGTATCTTTATCAGAGGGACCTATACGAAGAGCGATAATACAAGTTTGTCCCCTAATGAGAACCGCCCATACTCCTCCATCTCGTAGTGGATATCTTGAAATTGATACGCTTACAGCTATGAGAGAGTGGGCTAGTTATCAAGAAACGAAGTCTTCAATGGAAGGAGCTACGAGAAAACGCAACGAGAATGATTTTGACGCCCCTTCATCGATGTCCCCGAAATCACTTGCAAGTAATACACTTGAAGCTACCATAAATCATGGAGCTACAATGCCTAGGACAAGGAAAGAGAGACGTAGGATTTTGGCCAGACATCACACTCGATGGATAAAGTTTATGCTTTCAGTCTGGAATGAGGTGGCGAAGTCAAGAGAAGCTCTATTACTTTTATCCATTCCAAGCTTCGAAGATAAATACAAAGTGCTGCTTCTTAGAAATGGGGTAACGACTTGCACCAGTATATCATTATCGATGCAAACAAAGGCTCTATCGGAAATCGAGCTTCTTGACAACCTTTCTGTATCTTTTCTTCAAAATGTTAGTCGTGGAGACTACAACACTCGCCTAAAGATATCCTCACAAGAAGTGCTTGTACAATATTTAACATCAAAGGCTTCTCTAGCTCTAATCACTGGTAGTGATACCTTTGAGAAACTTCTTCATGACCTTGCAGCTTTCGGTTCTTCAATAAATGATCCCATCTTGAGTTCTAATTTAGACAATTTGATGGGGACATTATCGGATGAAGAAATAAGGATCTGGCTGTTCTCTTTGCCTTCGCGTTTCCAAACTGGTGACCATGAAATAAATCAGTTATTGGAAGAATCCTCATCTCCTTCTGAAACAAATGAGGAAATTTCTTATCATTTAATATTACCTTGCTCTTCGATATTGATTATGAATGCCATTGAGGATATCCGAAAATTATCCCTATCCCGTTTTTTGACACTCGCTCGTGGAACTGGACGAAACCCACAACTAAAGCACATAGCGTTAAGGATCTATCTAACAATGACAGCATACCAGTGGACTTTCACTCAACTGGGTTCGGAAAATTGCGTATACAGTCCAGTATCACGGAGAGGACCTAAGAGGGTTTTGGATTTCGCTCTTGCTCATTTTTTACGAAGAATGAAGATTTCTTCACGTTCATCTTTTGACTTACTTCAAAAAATGTGCTACGAATATGTCGCTGTTTCGCAGGCAGTGTCATCACGTCAAACAAACTTTAACTGGATAGTACCCGCAAATCTGAAAGATAGATTCAAATTCATCTTGCGTTTGGTCTCCCCGCTAGTCGCTTATCAATCAGACTTAACTTTGTCCCAACGCTACAAGTTTAATGAGACAGTCGCTACGTGCCTTTTAAGTGAAATCGGATGTTCACCTCACGTTTATGCGACTACTGCGATCATAGAAAGAGCTTCATCCCTTCTGAAAAGAGATTTTCGATCACAGAAGATTACCGATATTGACAGAAATACTGTCATAGAAGTAATTCAAAACGGTCCCACAGTAGAAGGACAATATCCCGCGATCTCTGAAGACACCTTAACGGAACAGTTGCAGTTGTTCGTACTTTCTATCTTATTGGATGACACCGCGCATCTGGATACTATGAATGTAGTTGCCATGGAGTCTTTTCGAACTTTACTCAGACCATGGATCGTTGTGTCTTCGTTCAATCAAAATGAACCCCTTGGTCTAATAGCTAATGCGTTGACCGGTTTTGTATCAGATCCTACATCTTGTGTTCGAATGATCACAACCAAATTTCTGGAAATCGCTTGCTTGATTCATCGCACTGAAATTCTTCAAAGCCTATGCTCGGATCAAGTAACAATACTCTCAGCAATATCAGATTGCGTTGCTATGATCACAAAATCTTTCCCAGAATCATTTTATAAAGAGTTTATTTTCGAATTCTCAAAACTGTGGTCAAGCGCGTATCATCATGCTCTACTTGGTCGACAATGGCCTTTATGTCTTGAGGCTATACAAGCCAATCCAAGGAAAGACGTAAAAATATTGGAATTCAAAAGACTTGTTCTCACAATGATAGATGCTGGTCAAGTCGACAGTTTCCTTGATTTCTTACCCTTTCCGGAATCCTCCATCGATTTTTACGAACTTGCTCTGGATACCCTTGCAGATGCTGCTTATGAAAAATCAACCACATGCATGACCTCGTTTCTCATGACTCACGTGAATCACTCAGGTTGTCTGTTTGCCCTTAATGCTTCTCAACGGAACTGGAGGCGATGTGCTGAAGCGATGGACTATTTTGGTCTCATTCGATTGACTCTAATGCAAGGAAATCAACTTGCACAAGAGGACAAACATTTCGGGCGAAAAGTAATGGATGACTTAACTTTGTCTGCCGTTGCGTCTTTGCAACTCTCTCATCTTATCACTAACCCAACCAATGGAGGTGGCATCGCCCAACCGATCGAAGTGTTGGCCATTGAAGACTCAAATACTATAGCCACTATGCTTCCCTCCCTGTGGAAAAACGATAAGCCACTCTCATCTCAGGCTTTTAAAGTAATGGCCATGCGCATTTTATTCATCGATTCCAGTCCAAAGTGTACCGCTTCAGACTTGATATCGACCCCATCAGCACAAATTATGGCTTACCTTGCACAATTTGGTTACATGTCATTCTATACTGCAATGGCTGAAATAAAAGCAAAGATATGTGACGGATCTCGCCCTGGAGGTCGAGATCTCATAGCTGATGCGATGACATACCTTATACATGAATTCCTAGCCCCGGTGTCGCTCAGATCATCTTGCGTTGTCAATGAAGATTTATTGATGACTGACATTCCATTTAGATCCTCACGACCCTCGGCCAGTCAACTGTTTCACTGCTCTAGTGGACAGGTGATTATATCTGACTCATGGCGCTCTTATGAGCAGATGACGAAGCTTTCCAAAGCGGTTGGTGCTATGGAGTTGATTCGCGTGTACACTGAAAGATATTCAAACCCAAATAACGTTTTGGCTATTGAAGTTGCTAATACCTTTTTAGAACTTGACAATGGTCAAGCTAATTTGCCATATTGGTTGGAAACGCTATTGCTTAGTCCTCCGAATGGACGTGGACTATTTACAGCAAAGACCGGAAATCCATGTGCTCTAATTCTTATTTATATTCGGTGGGGAATGCTGCTTGAAGCTGCTGCAGTTGCTAGCTCAACTCTATTTGGCAATGGTATCGATAGGAAAAAACTCGCTCCGAGCCGTCTACCAGAAAAGGGTGACATTGATTTTGTTCCGTACAAAATCATCGATTTATTATGGGATCTAATTGATAAAGAAATAGCTGATCCTAATACTGACGATGATTCAAAAGAAAATTTTCGTAGGGCTCGTACTCAGATGGAGCGCGCGCTGACTGAGCATTTTGAGTTGATGAAGATCAGTGAAGCTGGATTACATAGTGCTCGTGTTTTGAATCCATTATGATCATTCTCATTATCTCTTTATCTAGAATATTAACTTCGGACAAAAATGAGTAACATTATTTGATAGACTAGATTTATTGGTAAACATTGAAAGATTCACTCATCGATCCTCCAAATAAATACTCGAGAGTTGCAGCGAGTCTAATTGCTGCAGCTGCCAAGCGTACCTCAATTATTGGCAATCTTGTATGAAAGTATTCTTTTGTAATCGTATCACCATTATTTATTGCCAGGCCATTTTCATTGGAATATGCCCAAATGAGAGCATCATTCCAGCTCTCTTCTGCCCATAAAGAAACGCAGCTAATGTCCGTACCTAACGGGCAAGTTACCCAGGCTTTTCCAGTGTCATTATCACGGATGATCGTTTCTATTCGTAGTTGAAATTTATATTGTGAATGCTCACAATATAACGCTATTGCATGTTGAATGATACCTTCATCCCAAATGGAACTTGAAAATTATTGAATGGTCATGATTGAAATGAAAAATAACAGCAAGCAATAATGAAAATGTAGGTCCATTATAAACATAATGTACACCGAACAACAATAATCAAACGTACTGTAAGTTCCAAGTGGAATGCATCAATCCATCACGTTCATTCAACCGTGTCATGGAATATTCCTCTAAGGGAAAATGCACATCAATAGTATTTCCTCCCCTATCTGTTTTTCTAGAAACATGTAAAGGTTGATGTATATCTCCCACGAAATGAGTAAGGAACATAAGACTTTGCTTTGAAGATAATGTCGTGTTGTAATTGTTACACCGATTGTTATTATCATCTCTTAGTGTTATACGGTATGCACAGTGGGCTAATTCCGATGAAAATGAATATATCGCCCCGACGACGCACATGTCACTTATGCAGTCACGATTGTAGACAAAGGTGCAGGTTGATGTTTGAATCAAACGTCGTGTAGAGGATCTCAAATTCAATGCATCAGGAATAAGCCTATCCTTTATACTGTGATGAGATTTCGATTCATCCTTTACTTTTACTTGACAACAAGGACATCCACCAGGTATCTTATCATCAGGAATATCAATGTAGTGTAAAGGTGCAGTCCAATGAAATTCATGTTCAAACCGAACTTTATCTGCCCAATTGGCTACTTTCCCCAGTGGCGTTTCTTCTTCATCATCATCATGATTACTGTTTAGAACGGTGTTCTCTAAGAGAATTGTATCCACAGCAGCTTTTGCTTGACTTGATAAGTGTTTGTATGCTATATTTGCCACGATTTCATGTCCCTTGAATAATTAGTAAAAAAAAAGGTGTGACCTTTCTGTTATAGGGACGTCAACCTATACATACATCTCAACAAATAAACCCTCGTACCTCTTTCCCCCATGCTTTCGCTTGATAAGGAAGATGACATGACAGTATGCATAATATTGCTTGAAGTACGGCTTTCATATTGGTTTTATTGTAAGTTA
>Ga0169931_10011060_pt1 | contig 12788 bp, 8 predicted proteins | sample Kivu_15m_20L_FD_129675 | JGI IMG/M metagenome (GOLD analysis project Ga0169931, IMG submission 129675) | Freshwater microbial communities from Lake Kivu, Western Province, Rwanda to study Microbial Dark Matter (Phase II) - Kivu_15m_20L... | ecosystem: Environmental > Aquatic > Freshwater > Lake ...
AGCCGCCCGATGCGCTTGATCAACGTCGACAAATCCTCGCCGTCGACATACTCCATCGAAATGTACGGCGCTCCATCGACCTCGCCCAAATCGTAACAGCGGCAGACGTTTGGATGGGACACCTGCCGTGCCGTGCGAACTTCGTTGCGAAATCGCGCCAGAATCATCTCGTCGCGAGCCATCTCAACCGGCAGGAACTTCAGCGCGACGGGTTGGCCAAGGATCAAATCGTTCGCGCGATACACCTCGCCCATGCCGCCTTGGCCCAGCATGTCGATCACGCGATACCGCTGATTCAATAGCGTGCCCGGAGGGAAGCGGCCTTCGTCGGTGATGCTTGATGACGGCGCCGATACCGCACTCTTCGGGGTCGTCAACGTCAACGTCGCATCGCTCGCCCAACCGCACTTCGCGCAGTTGTCGCCGCCTACAGGCATCTCGGACTTGCACTTCGGGCACTGCATTAACGCGCCGCTTCTTCCACCGCATTCGCAAGTTGCAGTACGGACCAGTCAGCAAAACGCGGCCCAACGATCTGCATCCCCACGGGCAATCCGCTATGTGAGAATTCAGCGGGCGTCGACACCGCGGGCGCGCCAAGCATCGACACGAAGTAGCACGACTTCATCCAGTCGATGTAGCTCGGCATCGTGGCGCCGTTGATTTCGGTGACGAAAGGTTGATCGATGTCGAAGGGGAGCACTTGAACCGTTGGGAGTACGAAATATTCATACGTAGCGTGGAACGTTTTGGTTTTCTCGATCAGCGCTTCACGAAGTGCCATCGCCTTTTCCACGTCCGACGGCTTCAACGACGCCCCGCGCTCCAACTCCTGCACCACCGTCTCTTTCATCAAAGCTCGATACGGCCCAAGCTTTTCGCCGTGCTTCACATGAAACTCATGCGCCCGCAGAACACGGAACGCTTCATCGGCGCCGGCGAAATCCGGCGCGGCTTCTTCCACCACACAGCCAAGCGATTCGAACCGCCTCCGCGCGCCATCGACCACAGCGCGCACTTCCGCGTCAAACGGCATACCGTTGATATCGCCGCACCACGCCACGCGCGCGCCGCGAAAATCGCGATCCAACTCGCCGTGCGCCGGAAGATCCGCGACCACATCGAGCAGCAATGCCAGATCCCCCGCGTTGCGCGCCATCGGGCCATCGGTCATCAGCGTCGTGCTGCCCGGCACAACGCCAATCGTCGGCCGCATCCCCGTCACGCCGCAGAAGGACGCCGGGTTTCGAAGCGACCCGCCCATGTCGCTCCCGTCTGCCAGGGCAATCATCCCTGTCGCCAACGCAACCGCCGCGCCACCGCTCGAGCCGCCGCACGTCTTCGAAACATCAAACGGATTCCGCGTCTTGCCGAACACGGGATTAAATGTCTGTGAGCCCGCTCCAAATTCCGGCGTATTCGTTTTTCCTAACGAAATCGCGCCCGCTGCGTTCATGCGGCGAACGATTTCGGTATCGAAGTCGGGCACGTAGTCTCGAAAGATCGGCGAGCCGAACGTCGTTCGGACCCCTCGCGTTTCTTGCAAGTCTTTATGCGCCACCGGCAATCCAAACAACGGTCCCGGCGTGGCCTTTCGCGCTTTTTCCAGCGCCATCTCCGCCGTCAAAGTCACGATCGCGTTCACGCGCGGGTTCTGCTCTGCAATCACGCGCAGATGATGCTCGATCACCTCAACCGGCGACACCTCTCGACGCCGCAGACGCGCGGCCCACTCTCTTGCCGTCGTCATCGGACTCGTTCGAACTCCTCAGCTGCCATGCGCCCTATTGATTGTTGTCCTATCGGACCCAGATGCGTGTTGTCCTGTCTTCCATCGGGCGTGATGCGGCCAATTTCCTTCGCGCCTTCCGGTCCCATCGCCGCCGCCTGCTCGCGCGTGCGCGTGTACAAATCAATCACCGCTACGCCCTTCTCGCGAGCGACTACGTGCACCGCCTGGACATACGGCACAAGACTATCCGGACGAAAGTTTCCATCCGGTGTAAATCCGCGCCGCACGATCGACGTCACCAAAATCGGCTTCGCGCCAATCGCTCTCGCTTCGTCAACGAACTGCGCCAAGTTTTTGCGATACGTTGACGACGCATCCGTCTCGCGTTCCGCACCCTTGCCCGGCACATCGTTATGTCCGAACTGGATCAACATAAACGCGGGCTTTTCCGCAAGCGCCTTCGCCCAATGCCCTTCGCTGCGAAAGCTCTTCGAACTCCGCCCGTTTTTCGCCAGATTCACGATCGCGAATCGATTGCCCATCACCGCGCGAAAGCCCGGCCCCCATCCGCCCTCATCGTTCACCGTTGAGTCGCCAACCAGCACGATCTTCGCCGGCTGCGCAAACACGGAAACCGCGAAGAACGCGAGCGCAAGCCTCACGCCAGCACCTTTTTTACGACGTTTCCATGCACATCGGTCAGCCGGAACCAGCGCCCCTGGAACTTGTACGTTAATCGCGTGTGATCGACGCCCAGGCAATGCAGCAGAGTTGCTTGAATGTCGTGAATATGAACCGGATCGGCCGTGATGTTGTAGCTGAAGTCGTCGGTCTCGCCGAGCTGGAAACCCTGTTTGATGCCGCCACCCGCCATCCATATCGCGAAGTTCCGCGGGTGGTGATCGCGCCCGTAATCGGTCTCGGTCAATCGCCCCTGGCAATACACGGTGCGCCCGAACTCGCCGCCCCAAACAACCAGCGTGTCCTTCAGCATTCCGCGTTGTTTCAAGTCGAGCACCAATGCTGCCGCCGCCTGATCGGACGCCCTACACTGCAGCGCCAGATCGCGGGGTAGATTGTTGTGTTGATCCCAACCCTTGTGATAGAGCTGCACGAATCGCACGCCGCGTTCGACCAGCCTTCGCGCAAGCAAACAGTTCGCCGCGTAGGTGCCTGGCTTCCGCGCATCGTCTCCATACAGCGCAAACGTCGACTCGGGCTCTTTTGAAAAATCCGTCAACTCCGGCACCGACGCCTGCATCTTGTACGCCATCTCATACTGCTGAACGCGGGTGTCGATCTCCGGATCGTGATACGCCTCTTCGCGCATCTTGTTCAACGCGCCGACAGCGTCCAACATCTCGCGCCGGTCCGTGCGGGATACCCCCGGCGGATCCGCCAAATACAACACCGGCTCTTTGCCACCGCGCAGCCGCACGCCTTGATAACGAGACGGCAAAAAGCCCGAACCCCACAGCCGCGAAAATAGAGGCTGATCCGCATTCACGCTCGCCTGTTGAGACAACAAGACGACATACGCCGGCAACTCCTTCGTCTCGCTGCCCAATCCATACGATACCCACGCGCCCATGCTCGGCCGCCCAGGCTGCTGGCTGCCGCTTTGAATGAACGTTATCGCGGGATCGTGATTGATCGCATCGGTATGCACGCTCTTGATCACCGTGATTTCATCGGCGATCTTCTTGTGATGCGGAATTACTTCACTCATCCACATCCCGGCCTTGCCCGCCTGTTCGAACTTGAAAATCGATGATGCTACCGGAAATGACGCTTGCCCGCTCGTCATCCCTGTGATGCGCTGCCCCATGCGCACCGATCCCGGCAACTCCGTGCCGTGATGTTTCTTCAACTGCGGCTTGTAGTCGAACAGATCGAGCTGTGACGGCCCGCCCGATTGATGCAGCCAGATCACACGTTTCGCCGTTGGTGCGTGATGCGGCAGTCCCGCCATCGCGGCGGCCGCGCCATCGCGCTCCAGCAGGTTCGCCAGCGCCGCCAGTCCGACCGCCTTCGCGCCTTTTCCGATCAGTTGTCGCCGTGTCTCGTAGATGCTCATCGCTACTCCTTCGTAACCGCCTCGTCCATGTTCAAGATCACGCTCGCGACATTCGTCCAAGCCGCTAGTTCCGCCGCCGGAATACGAGAGTCGAACTCGAGCGCGCCCACCGCCAACAACGCCTTTGCGCCTGCCGGGTCGCTCTGGTACCGTGCGAGCTGCTTCGCAGCCAGCGCCGTCAGCACCGCGGTCTCGCGCGCTTCGGGTATCCGTCCGGTCACGCGCCGAAACGCCGCGGCGGCGCGCTTGGCCGGGTCTTTCTCGTTCATCACCTGCGTCGCCAAAGCCCGCGCGGCTTCGACGTAAGCCGGATCGTTCATCAGCACCAGCGCCTGCAAGGGCGTATTTGTGACGGACCGCCGCGCCACGCACTTCTCTCGGTCCGGTGCGTCGAATGTCGTCAACGACGCCGGAGGCGCCGTGCGTTTCCAGAACCAATACATGCCGCGACGATAGAGATCCTCGCCCGCGCTCTCCTTATATACCTGCGCCGAAAAAATCTCGCCGCGCGCGATCTCTTCCCATATCCCCGCCGGCTGATACGGATATGTGCTGCGTCCGCCAATCTTCGCATTTAACAACCCGCTCGCTGCCAGTGCGTTATCGCGCACCAATTCCGCTTGCAGGCGGAACCGCGACATTCGCGCCAGCAATCGGTTTTCAGGATCGCGTTCGATCAACGCCGCCGATGCTTTCGACGTTTGCCGGTATGTCGCCGACATCACCATCGTCTTGTGAAGCGCCTTCACGTCCCACTTCGACGCCACGAACTCCGTCGCCAGCCAGTCCAGTAACTCCGGATGCGAGGGCGGTTCGCCTTGTGTGCCGAAGTTCTCACTCGACTTCACCAATCCGAGTCCAAACAAATTCTGCCAAAAACGGTTTACCGCGACGCGCGCCGTCAGCGGATGTTTCGCATCGACCAGCCAACGCGCTAACGCCAAGCGGTCGACGTTCACGTCCGACGGCAGCGGCGGCAGCGCACCCGGCGTTGCGGCTGTTACCTTCTCGCCATGATTCCGATAATCCCCGCGCGCGAGAATGAACGTGTCGCGCGGCTTGTCTTGTTCCGACATGATCATCGTGTTGGCGATTTCATCGTCGAGTGCCGCTTTTTCCAGACGCAGACGCTTCAGTTCGCCCCACGCCGCCTTCATTTCCAGTGGCGCCGCGTTCTCCAAGAAGTGCTCCTTCAGTCGCGCGGTCAGTTCGCGCGGGCGCGTCTTCGCCGGCACGTCCAGCATCCGCGTCAATCGATGATGCACCGCTAGATACGAAACGTCCTCGACTGCCAACGCGCGCGAATACAGCCGCAAATCGGCGATTCTTCCGCGGAATCCGTTGCGGCCCTCGGTGTCGGCGGACTCGCCAATCTCGAACTGCGATGCCGGGCGCAACTTCACAGCATCCTCGCGCACAACTGGCACAGCGGCCGCATTGACGCGAATCGTCACGCCGCCATCGCGCGTACGCGAAATCGCCAGATGGTACTGCTCGTTCTGCACCAACCGGTCGCGTGTGCGGATGTGCGCGCCGTCGATTGCGACATGCACATGCGCGCCGCGCCGCAAGTGCGGCAGAGGTTGCGACTCGTCCCACCAGACTTCCAGTCCGGGCGCGCGATAGATTGTCTGCGGTTCATGGTGCCCTTGAATCAACCACGCCGCGATCGTAAACTCGTTGCCCCACTTCGGGTCGAAAAACGTCAAATGACTCGGTGTCGTAAAGGTCGTCGCCTTGCCGTTTGCTGCCAGCACCATCGCCGCTTCGCCGCGCCGTACCGCCGCATGACGATACTCGCCGGAGTGATCCGTCACGGTGCCATCCATCTCGTACTGCGCCAGCAGGCCTTGCTTCAGTCCGGGCAGGCCCGCATACAAGCGCGGCGTTTCTTGTTCGAACTTCTCGAGCGCCGGTTTCACCTTCGCATCCGCGACTTCCGCTTCCAGGCCCTTGATCCGCATCGAGAGAAAATCGTCGCGCCGTTTTTGCTCCGGCGTATGCAGTTTCAACAGCGGATCGGCGTTGCCATCGCGGCCATCCAGACCCTTCTCCTTGACGCCGTTAAAGAACGCAAAGAGCCGGAAGTAGTCCTTCTGCTTAATCGGGTCGTATTTGTGATCGTGGCAGCGTGCGCAGCCCATCGTCATCGCCATCCAAACGGTCGACGTCGTCTCCGCGCGGTCGGCGACGTACTCAACCAGATACTCCTCCGGAATGGCGCCGCCTTCGTAGTTGATCATGTGATTGCGGTTGAACCCGCTCGCGATCTTCTGATCGACCGTCGCATTCGGCAGCAAATCACCGGCCAACTGTTCGATCGTGAACCGGTCAAACGGCATGTTCGCGTTGAAGGAGCGAATCACCCAGTCACGCCACGGCCACATGTCGCGATGCGAGTCGATATGAAAGCCGTGCGTGTCGGCGTAGCGCGCGAGATCGAGCCAGTGCAGCGCAAGTTTCTCGCCGTAGTGCGGCGAAGCCAGCAGCCGGTCGACCTGCTTCTCATACGCGTTCGAAGACTTGTCCCGCAAGAATGCATCGACCTCGGCGACTGTCGGTGGCAGCCCCGTCAAATCAAGCGACAAACGCCGCAGGAGCGTGATGCGATCCGCTTCCGCCGATGGCGCCAGTTTCTCTTGGTCCAATCGCGCCAGCACGAAGTTGTCGATCGCGTTGCGCGCCCACTTCCCGCGCGCCGCCGGTACAGCCGGCCGCGTTGGCGCCTCGTACGCCCAGTGAGTGCGAAAAACCGCACCACCCTCCACCCAGCGCTTCAGTACGTCGATCTGCGCGGCGTTCAGCACGCGCCCCGTCGAGGCTGGAGGCATCCGCAAGTTCGGGTTGGCATGCGTCAACTTCGCGACAATCTTCGAAGCCGCCGCCTTTACGCCCTCGCCGGTGTCGAGCCGTACTCCCGCCATGCGTTTCGAATCGTCCGGTCCATGACACGCAAAGCAGTTGTCGGAAAGGATCGGCCTCACATCGCGCACGAAATCCTGTCCCGAGGCAACCGCCGCGGCGGCGATCAGCAGTTGAATCTTCACGTGTCTATTTCATCAGAAACGGAACCGGGCCGCAGCGTTCGATGCTTCGCGTGGTCAACGGATGCGCTGTGGTGTAAGCGACGTGCGCCAGCCAACCGGCCGCGGCCAGCAGAATCAATGCCATCGACGCACGCAACAGCACGATCCGCCAAATCTCACCGCGCAGATTGAACACGCGAATCGCCCGAGTCTACTAAGCCCGCCCCCGAACCACCCCCAAATTTCGATATGATTTTTACGGCGCAGCATGTACCGCACTTTGCTCCTCGTGATTAGCGCTGCGGCCTTCGCCCAGCTCCCCAAAGACCACCCCAAGGTCGGCGCCGAAGACCGCCGTCAAAAACTCTCGTCGCTCACCGACGCCGTGCGCGGCGGCGCCACCACCGCACAGCCAGTCGCCCGCAAGAACTTCATCGACGACCACCTCTTCGCCAAGATGGCCGCCGACAAAGTCCCCCACGCCCCGCTGTCATCCGACGAAGAGTTCTTCCGCCGAGTCCATCTCGATCTCACCGGCCGCATCGGCGACTCCGCCGAACTCGAAAAATTCCTCGCCGACAAAGACCCCGCCAAGCGCGACAAACTGATCGACGCGCTCACCGTATCGCAAGCATTCAAAGCTCGCTGGACCTACTGGTTCGGCGACCTTTCCAAATCCGCGGCCAACCGCGTCGGCAACGAAGGCAAGAACCTTTTCTATAAGTGGACCTACGACAACATTCACCTTAATCGTCCCTACAACGAAATGGTGAAGGACATGCTCACGGCGAACGCCGCCAGCAACTGGTACGTCGGGCCCGCCAGCTACGTCGCCCGCTGGGTTGTCATCGGACTCAAGTGCGACGACACCGTGCATGAGGATACTTCCGACGAACTCGCTATCAACTCCGTCAAGCACTTTCTCGGCCTCGATTTGAGTTGCGTTTCTTGCCACGATGGCGCCAACCACCTCGAAAAAATCAATCTCTACCTCACCACGCGCAAGCGCGAGGAGCTCTGGAAAACCGCGGCTTTTTTCGGCGGTACCCGCGTGCTTCGGCGCGTTGAAATCGCTACGAGCCGCGATGAATATTCGATCGACGACGAAGGCGAAGGCTACGACGCATCCGCGCGCACCGTCGTTCGCATCCCGCGCAACGGTAAGGGCAAGCTCGATCCCGCCTTCATTTTGAACGGCGCCACACCCGTGCAGAATAAGCCCCTGCGCGGCGAGTACGCTCGTATCCTCACCACGCATCCGCAGTTCGCCCGCTCGGCCGTCAACATGTTCTGGGCCGAAATGTTCGGTGCGGGTATTGTCGATCCCCCGCATGAATTTGACCTGCTTCGCCAGGATCCGAAAAACCCGCCGCCCGCGCCGTGGACGCTGCAGCCAAGCCACCCCGAACTGCTCGACGCCCTCGCTGATGACTTCCGAAAGCACAATCACGATCTCCGCCATCTCTTCCGCACCATCGCCAAATCGAGCGCCTATCAACTGAGTTCCAAATTCCCTGGCGAATGGAAAGGCAGCTATGCGAAGTACTTTGCGCGGAAGTTCGTTCGCCGCCTCACCGCCGAACAAGTTCATGATTCCCTCGTCTTTGCCACCGGCAATTACAATCAGATCCCGATTCGCGACACCAACATCCGAGTCCGCTTCGCCACCGAACTGCGCTCGCCCGAAGATCTCCGCCAAAACTTCCCCGGCGCCAAGGACCTCCATTTCTTCCTCGACTCCTTCGGCCAAACCAATCGCGAATACTCCGAGCGCACCAACGATGGTGACGTTACCCAGGCCGTACTATTGCTGAATAGCCCCTTCGTCAAGAGCCAGGTCAAAGCCCAGCCCGGCAGCTTCCTCAAAACGCTGCAGGATCAAAACGCGACCCAAGAACAAATCGTCGACAAATTGTTCTGGCGCTTTTTGCAGCGCGCCCCGCAGCCCGATGAAAAGCGCATGGCCATGCAGATCTCCAATCACGAAGATTTGCAATGGCTCCTGGTCAACAAAGTCGAATTCCTCTTCAACTACTAATGAGCCGCCTACTCGACAACTACATCACTCGACGCCAGGCCTTCCGCGCCGGCGCCACGTCTGTAGCCGCTTACAGCTTCGCGCCGCTGCTCGAAGCGCAAGCCGCCAAATCCGCGCAGTCCGCCAAGCCACGCAACAGCGCAAAGTTCGTCATCTGGGTCATGCTCGACGGCGGCCAATCACACCTTGACACCTGGGACTTGAAAGAGGACAAGTGGACCCCGCCGGACTTCAATGTCAAGGAGCTTCAGCCGGGCGTCAAGTGGCCCATGGCGCTTTACCCGAAGCTCGCCAAACAACTCGATAAGGTTGCGCTTGTCCGTTCGCTCGAAGCCTGGGATTCGGTCCACGGCCGCGCACAATACTACGTGCAGTCGGCGCATTCGTTGAACCCGTCGCTGCACAAAGAAATTCCCGCCGTCGGCTCCGTCGTCGCGATGGAATGCCAGAACCGCCGCAAGCCCTCCGACTGCCTGCCGAGCTACGTTGCACTCAACGTCGTGCAGAATCAAGCCGGCCTGCTGAAAAGCGGCTTCCTCCCCGCGCTCTACTCCCCCTTCCACATCCAAACGCAGACCGACCTCAGCGCGTACGCCGTCGATAGCGACGAAGAGAAGAAGGAGTTCCAGCGCCGCTGGGCGATGCTAAAGGACTTCGACAGCCGTCTTCGCAACGACAGCTCTCTGCAAGCCAAGGCCTTCCGCGATTACAACGATCACTACGAATCCGCCGTCCGCCTGCTCTCCGATCCCCGCACCGCGCCGCTCTTCCAAATGAGCAAGGAAGACAAAGCTCGCTACGGTGGCACCGATGTCGGCGACGCCTGCATCATCGCCCGCAACCTTATCGAAGCCGACGCCGGCACGAAGTTCATCTTCCTTCTCCACCGCGACTGGGACCACCACTCGAACATCTACACGCGCAACAACATCTATAAGCGCTCCGAAGAACTCGACCCCGCTCTGTCGAATCTCCTCGCTGATCTCGCCTCGCGTAAACGCGCCAATGGCACAACGCTTCTTGACGAGACTCTTGTCATCGCCGTCGGCGAATTTGGCCGCACGCCGGGGAATATCACCGACGGACTCAAGGGTCGCGATCACTATCAATACGCATTCACCGGCCTCTTCGCGGGCGGTGGCGTCAAGGGCGGCCAAGTCATTGGTAAGACCAACCCCGACGGGTCGAAAATCGTCGATGCCGGCTGGGGCGTCAAACGCTCGATCTATACCGAGGACATCGCGACAACCATCTACTCGGCCATGGGCATCGACTGGCGCAAGACCATCAAGGGTACGCCCTCTGGCCGTGACTTCTACTACATCGAGCCGTTCGCCTCGCAGAAGATGATCGTAAGCCGCGAGATCGAACCGCTGTTCGGTTAAAGGATCGCGCGGATTTCCTGACCGGCGGTGATCCCGCTCGTTACCGAAACATGAGTGTCGTTGCGCAGGCCCGTCTTCACTTCCTTGAGTTCGAAGCCATTCTGGGTTTTCACGTGCACGAAGCTCTTGCCGTCTTTTTCCTCCAGCGCGCCCAGCGGAACGAGAACCGCGTTTGGCTCGGAGGCTTCGAGAAGAATATCGGCTGAGCCGGAAAGATCGGGGATCAGCTTGGGATCGACGGTGTCGAAGGCGACGCGCAGCGGCACGTTGCGAATGTAATAGTTCTGGAATCGTCCGCCCGTGGCGATCGCGCCAATGCTGAAAATATGGCCCTTCAGCGTCATGCCAGGGAACGCGTCGATGCGCATCACCGCGGCCTGATTCAACTGGAATCTCTCGCTTTCGGCCTGATTGATACGAGCGTCAAGCATCATGCTCGTCGGGTTTACGACTTTCATGAACGGCTGGCCGGGCGTAACCTGATCGCCAACTTCGATCTGTCGCAGGGAGCTCCCGCCCCAGATTGACTGATAGACCACTAGTCCGTCGATGGCGGCGCGGATCTCGAACCGCTTCATATCGCCGGCATGCCGGTCAAGGTGCCGCCGATGGCGCTCCAGAGTGTACTTCAAAATCTTGATGTCCGATTCGTTGCGCTTCTTCGTGTTTTCGATATCGGCCTGCAACTGCTTGTAGCGCGCCAACGCCTCTTCCTCGGTAAGTTGAAGCAGCAGGCGCTCGACCTCGGTCCGGACCTCCGACGCCCTGGCGTCCAAACGAGCCTTGTCGTAATCGGCCTTGGCAATGGCCAAGGTCTGTTGCATGTTCTTCCAATCGATTTCCAACTCGGCTTCGCGTTTGCGAACGTCGGCTTCGGCTGTTTCGACAGTATCCTTCACGTCATCGATATGGTCTTGCACCGACTGTCCGTCAATCTGGGCGACCAACTCGCCCTTCTTGATCATCGAACCCGAAGGTGCGAGCTTCAACAGCACCATCGGCCGATTGCCTTCGGGGCCGCGAATCATCGGCGCGGTGACGTTGACGTACTCGCGAGCCGCCGTGCCGCCAGCCACGCGAGTCCGGACTTCGAGCGAACCGGTTGCCACTTTGATCGTTGGAATCGCGGCGACCACTGCCTGCGCTTGTTGATTGGCGACCGAACGCTTATAACCAAATTCGTATGCGGCCCAGCCACCACCGGCAATCAATGCAGCGATGACAAATCCCTTCCAAGACCCGCCTTTCTTTTCCGGTGGCGTTGGAAGCGCGACAGGAGCCAGCTTGTTTGGCTGGTCGACCGGGGATGGTGCGGGATTGGAGTATGCGGACATGTGTGGCCTCGCGGAGAAAACTTCGCCTTATTTCGGAAGGCGCGATACGGGCGGGGAAGGTTACGTCCCTATTATACGGCTATCTTCGGCTGCTCGGAGGTTAAGGTTTAGATGGCCGTAAAGGTTTGGCGGCATTCGCCCGATGAATTAAGTGGCGCCGTGTCGGACTGCACGAAGCGGACGAACGGCCCAGGGCGAACACATGCACTGGAAACTGATGGCTAAACCTCCGCGAGGGATCGCGGTACTCATCCTAACGGCGTCTATGGCGCTTTCCGGCCAGATTGCGGCCAGAATCTCGGCTCCGGCGCTAGGCTGGCTGCTGTCGCCGGACGGCTCGGAAGTGATTGGAATAACGGGAGTTGTCGACAGCCCGCGAGACGGCCACGCCTTTAAGTTGCCGGAGGTGGCATCGAGAATTTGGGTTTCGCCGGACGCCTCGGCGCTTGTCGCGCTCACGGCGAAGGAACTATGGTTGATCGTACCCGGCTCGTCGGCCAGGCAGCTCAGCGCCGCCGAATCTTCCGTTTCTGTCGCGTGGGATCGCTCGGGGAATGGCTTCTTGGTGTGCCAATCGGACCACTGCGCGGAACACTCGGCTTCCGGGGCGGTTCGGGGCGGCTTTGATACCTCCGGGGCCGCCAGTGTACTTGCCTACTCCGAGTCGGCCGGGGCCTTGTATGTTAGGGACGGCGTCGCCACTTGGCATCGAGCCTCGGGTGACGTAGCTGTCGGTGAGGCCGCAGCTGCGGCGTTCCGGCCGGGTGCACAGGAACTTTGGGTTCTTTCTCCGAATGGAAGGCTCTCGGGCTTCGACGCCAACGGATCATCGGCCGGATCGGCCGACCTGATTGCGGATGCGATCGGTTTGGCCGTGTCCGCGGACGGAAACACGCTTGTTGCCGTAAATGCTTCAAGCGGCTCGGTTTTCGATCTTCGGACAGCCGAAGTGAACCGGCTGGCCTTTGCGGAAGGCGTAGATGGACTGTGGCTCGCGCCGGGCAACTTCGCCGTGCGCCTGCACGAATCGTCCAAGCGGCCCGTTGCCTTTTGGAACGGTGAGACGGGTGCGCTCGGTTGGATGCCGGCCGCTGCCACCGTCGGGGAGCAGAATCAATGAAACGCTTATTGTGGCTAATCACCGCGGCAACGCTTGCCGCGGAAGCGCAGTCGATTCGCAAGCTCAGCGGATTCGA
>Ga0169931_10011062_pt1 | contig 12788 bp, 12 predicted proteins | sample Kivu_15m_20L_FD_129675 | JGI IMG/M metagenome (GOLD analysis project Ga0169931, IMG submission 129675) | Freshwater microbial communities from Lake Kivu, Western Province, Rwanda to study Microbial Dark Matter (Phase II) - Kivu_15m_20L... | ecosystem: Environmental > Aquatic > Freshwater > Lake...
AATCATCTTGTGGCCATCAATCATTACCACTGCATTTCGGTCTCTAAATGTGAAGTCAAGAAAAGCCATACTGGAGTCCACATCATCACTCAATAGAATGCTGAATCCAAGCTCAGACGCCACTTTGTACTCGCAATATTGGCCAAAATAAGAGTGGTCGCTATCATGTAAAAAAATGGTTGGGCTCTTGTCATTGGATCCAAATATGGCCTTCAATTTCAATAATAGCTGTCGTGGTGATCCGTTAGTGCGTATAAGTGAGACAAAACTCAGATTCTCAGTCTTCACAAGTTGAACTGGACTTGTGACTATGTCAAAGGACGTGAGAAGTCCTTTGCCATTCAATCTCAGTGCCGTCGCCCAAGCATCTGCCGAAGCACCATTAGCGGTTCCTGTCTCCACCACGATCTCTGGCTTGAGAAGTCGCGTTAGTGAAAAGACAATAAGCCTCAAATTTCGTCCGGAATTCCAGTTTTCTGGGAAGGCGAGACTGGTATTGGATGAAATCTTGGACAGCAATGACTCGCCTTCAGATAGCGCTGCCCTTATCTGCTCTGAGCCCACAGAAGGAAGCAAAGTCTCAATAAAAGATTGAGCGTCAGCCGTAATCGTCACTGGAGCGTGTCGAAAATCTAAGAGTGAACTGGGTCGCATGAATCGTGGGGTTCCGATCAAACGAGTTATCAGATGCCTAAAGGTAGTTACAGGACCGAACTCAGTAACAAGCAAATTCAGTCTTTCGCTGAGCCCACTTAGTCTTCTTGTCCAGTTCATGACTTGAACTTTGCCCGCAGGTGGCGAAAAATCCAGATGAATGAAATGAAGACTCGCGCTCGAAAACGCGCTAACGGCATTGTATTTTGCCTTTGCTCTTTGGTTCCAAATTGAAACTCCATCATATACCGAAACTGCTCGAGAGAGTTTTTGACCCTAATCACATGCTGACTATACTTATGAACCATTGCCATTGAGATTTGCGCATCCAAATTTGACCTAATAACTCGTTTTGCTTGTAAGTAGTCTTCAACAACAAGATCATCCGCAAACTCCTCAAGTGCCATCGTCGCAATGCCTACGTCCGTGGTCAACGGAACAGTTCTCAATGCCATTGCTTCAAGCAGAGGCAATCCTGTTCCTTCTGACTTTGAGAACTGCACCAAGAAGCGACTTCTCGCAATCAATCGTAGGACTTCCTTTTGCGGGAGAAGTGACTTTGATCGATCTACGATCATAACTTTCATGGAAGGCTCTTCCTCACCAAGAATCTTCACGAGGGGAAGCACGTGCGATTGGTAACCTTTGTGATCAGACATCCCTTGTCGTTTACCCCAATGACTGTTTCCAATCCAGATTACATCTATATCTTTAGTGATTCTCTCGTCGCTGACCTCAGCGATGGAAGAGTCGCTTGGCATGTCAAGAAGCATCAAAATTGGAGTTCTCGGAAACCGAGCCGTATAGAGACTCTCAAGCATCGGAGACGTAACCGTAACGAAGTCGACACTTGTCATGGCTAATGCCTCGATTTCTGCCACTTCGGTGTTGCTCAAACCTAGATGATCAGGAATAGAAAGACCAACCACTGCCTGCTCCAGAAAGTTCGCAAATTGCTGTGAGTTACCACAGAGCCGTGCAAGGTCAAAGAGTGCCTCGCGCCAGCTAAAGAGGACCCATGAAGCATTTGCGTTACTGATGGCGTCCAATAGTCTCCTTGGAGAAGGAAAGTCTGAAGCAAACAGTGTGCTTGCATCAAGATTGTTTGCCCATCCGTAGCTAGAAGATGCAATCGCTGATGTTCGGCTATCGGCGACTATCAATCCTCGTGTCATCAGATGCCGAATCTTGCAGTAAGCAAAGACTTTACGCGAGGAAGCCAAACATTCGAGAAGAAGTCCTTGAAGCCGCCGTAATCATGACGTCTTACAAGATATTCAACTCCTAGATATCTGGAGAGTTTGAACGCCACCGTTTCACTTGCCCTGAATTTCCCGTGCATCGGGGAGATCAGGCTTTGATTAGAGAACTCTCCGTGATACACCAAGGGTTTACTCAACCTCAGCCACTTCACACGTGCCGCCGGCCAATCAGCGAGGTACTGAACGGGGGTGTTCGCATGAAGCAGTTTCCGACTTGAGTGCGGCGTAACAAAATACGCCAACGCCAATGGACTGGCTCCCATAGATGTCGTTATCCGCGACTCACCCGCATCGCGCTCAAGGGTCAAGGACCAGAGCAGGTCTATTCCCAGATTTACCACCACGTTAGATGTTAAGTGATACATATCCGCAAAAGTTGAAATCAGGTCTCGTAACTTTTGTGGATGAGGAATTACTGCATCGTCTTCCAGTATGAGTGAAAAATCCCTCACTTCACTGGCTCTCCTTCTAGCCTCATTGTGAGCTAAAGCGCAACCAATCTCAGGAGTTGAAATCTCTCTACCAAGCAACAGCTTAGCTCTAGAGAAATCCACCAGGTTCTTCTCTGTTGGTCTAATGTCATCAATAAACACACCAGGAACAAAGTTGATGGACGATATCTCGCACCTTGCCAAAGCATCTAGTAGCTTTCCAATATCGCGGCGTCCCGAACGGATTATGAAAGCATGCATTAGGAATTCACGTTCCGACGAATCTTACGATCATGATCCAGCCTCTTAAGGGCGGCACGAAAACGGTTTCTTGGAGAGCGGGAAACCAAGAGATATCTCATCAGGGTTGGGATAAGGGCGAGTCGATTTCCACCAAAATACGCTTTCCTAACCCTAAGCCAGGCTGAAATCTCACGATATTCGGAAGGATTCAGAAAGGCCTGATAACGATCAAGTAAACTTGCTTGCGCAAGAGCTTCTATCTCACGAGACTTGTAGCTTGCGCTCGTTGCTGTGCGTCTAACAAGAACTTGTCCATCAAAGTCAAACTTGAAATCACTCCTTGCGGCTCTAAGCGCAAAGTCAACATCTTCCAATCGGACAAGTGAGGAGTCAAAGCCTCCAATTTCGAGGAATTTCCTTTTTCGGACTCCTAAGGTGCAGGATGGCACAAAGATACTGGAGTCAGATTCCTCACCAAGCAAGAACTTTTTGAGTGCCCGATCAAACGACAGTGAGCCCGCGTACTCGGAATTGATGTGAGTGGTCTTATAGTGATTTGGGTAAACCTTTATTGATGACACATAGGAAACATCACTCTCTTGCAGCGCCTCCATCTGCTGTGCAACTCGATCCTGATACATGAGATCATCAGAATCACAGAAAATCACATAGTCTCCTGAGCAAGCCTGAACACCGACATTTCGTGAAGCAGCAGCCCCAAGATTGATCTGGTTGCGAATCAACCTTATTGAAGTCCCTGAGGACTTCTTGCTCCATCGCGAAGCCAACTCAAAAGTCTCATCAGAGGAGCAATCATCAACAATGACAATCTCATCCGGTATTCGTGTCTGAGAAACCATCGAATCTAGCGCCGCAACTACCGTAGCACTTGCATTGTAGGCGACCAGTACAACAGAAGTTCGATTACTTTCCTCTAACATAATCGCTTCCAATAATGAACTCACTACGGATTTCTTTTAGTCTCGATTTGTGATTTCAGGAGGTCATAATCCATCTCTTTGCGTCTATGTTCGAATATGGCCTTACTCAGAGGACTATCTAAGAAGCTCAAATCTGGAGAGAATCCTCTTGAAACAGCAATCTCACGAAAGAGTCCGTAATGTCGAGTCTTATAACTATTCCATTCAGAAATGTCATCAAAGTAGTCTGATGCGTCAAAACTTTCGAATCTTGTGGCACTCACGCGAGAGTAGGGGTAGACAACGAGTCTTACCAGCCTGATCCTCCAGGATAATGACCCCTTGAGCGCGAAAGCATCCTGAAAGAAACTCCATGCACGACTTCCGTTCCTTACCTCATCGCGTACCCCCCACACCACTCTCTTCATCGCCTTACTAAGATTCCTCGATGTAGGTAAAGGGAGTCGTCGGAAGAAGGCAATGTGATCTATCGGGATGTACTCATTGCGTTTCGCGAGGCGCATCCAGAGATCCCTATCTTCTCCATGTTCAACGGTGCGATAGGGACCTACGGAATTGAGATAATCTCTCCTAGCCATATTGATTTGATGACCAGCCAATAAGAAGTTTGGGCCAATACCTCTTTCAATTGCCAAGAACACTTCGACAAAGTCCTTTATATGCGGGCCCCACTCATCATCACAGTCAATGTGCATAATGCAGTATTCCCCGTCAGCATTTTGAACACTTATATTGCGAGCAAAACCGATGCCTCTTCGATCCTTGGGATCAAGAAAGATTAGTTTGACCTGAGAAGGGTAAGCTTTCTGAAATTCCTGAAGAATCATCTCAGAGCCGTCAGAAGATTCATCTACAACGACAAGTTGAAACCCTTCAGTAATCTGTTTCAAGACCGTACTAAGTGCGGCTCGAATGGTGTCTACCGAATTCTTATTTATGATGCAGATGGAATACTTTATCTTCAACGATGTTCCCTTACTATCTCAAGTGCTTGGGCAAGAGATCTTGCAAGAAAGTCGGCCGAAACACTTGTTTCTTCATCTTCGGATACGAGAATAGATCGAATCCCAACGGCCTTAGCTAGCTGGACATCGCGCCAAGTGTCCCCAATCATCCAGGAGTGCCTCATATCTATGGGGTAGATCATTTGTGCTCTCTCAATGAGGCCTACCTCCGGTTTTCGGCATTTGCAGGCAACTTTGAGTGCGGATACTTCACCTTCAAAGCCTGCTTCAGGGTGGTGTGGGCAATAGAAAAAGTCATCAACTATCGTGCCCAGTGCCAACAAGTCTCGCTCCAGTTTTCCATGTATCTCATCTAGACCAGTAACTGACACCTCACCCCGAGCGATCACCGGCTGATTCGTAATCACAATGACCCAATAACCAAGATTTTTAAACTCTTTGACAACTGCGCCTGCATCTTTGACCAATTCGATTTCGTCCGGGTGCGTGATGAACCCCCGCAGTTCATTGATTGTTCCGTCTCGATCTAGGAAGATGGCTGGGCGAGTAACAAACTTGGCAGTTAGGAAATCCCTGTTTGTGTCAACCTGATGGAACCTCTCAGGAGTGCCAACATCCTTCACAAACCCAACGTTTCGAACAGCCGCGATTCGAGCACCATCTTCTAGCAAGTGCGGAATCAGCTCACGGTCCAGATCCATCTTCTGATTATGAACATTCCATTTGCTAACAAAGTCAACCAGTACGTTCTTGGTAAACACATACAAACCAGCGTTGCCGAGACTTCGCCCTGCGAAGTTCTCATGGGGCTTTGTAACAATTGAAGAGACAGTATCATGGTTTTCAATCACAAGCAGATCACTATCGAGAGGGTGATTGGTTGGATGGTAAAGAAGAGCCATATCCCATGTCCGTGAACAAACTGCTTCCTCTAGCCTACTTAGTTCAGTATTCAGTATTAGATCGCCATGAGTCAGATAGAAGGAATCATGCATTCTCGGGATAGCGTGGAGAAGTGCTCCACCAGTTCCCAGCGGGACATCCTCAACAATCGAGTCGATTTGGACCCCGTAATTGCTCGCTAAGTTACTGGCAGCTCGTTTCACTTCCTCAGCAGAGTGACCAAGAAGTAGCATTATCGAAGTTACATTTTGTTTGGCAAAAAATTCAATTTGCCACTCCAGGATGCTCTTCCCATGCAATTTCAATAGACATTTAGCTCTAGGCGAGATTCCTAACATTCGCGTACCACTTCCGCCTGCCAGAATCATTGCTTGTCTTATCATAGGAATTGCTGCAGAGTATATCAATTGAAAGCCTACTCAAACTCCATCGTTGCTCTAAAGTACTACTGAGAATGATGGTGGACTTGGGACGAGTTTTCAGCGAATTGAGGCCATTGATGAATCTTAGGAAAGCACGAAGTGTTTTGTCTTTTCTCTCCTTTGCTCAGCTTAGGCACCGCTCAAACACTCTAGCTTGGTTTTTTGGCGTGTTTGTTCTAGTAACACCCCGAATCATTTTGCGGCTTTTCCTCCCTCAATTGTTGCGGCCACTCGCCGCTAATACGCTTCTCTTCCTGAAAATGAACAACAAGTCGGCTTATGTCTGCAAGACCGTTAGACCAGCAAATCCCGGATTCAGATACGCAACTTCTGTTCTACTCGACTCACTACTTGCAGAAGATAGAATTTTCCAAATTCGTGACGAGCTACAGGAGTCACTGTCGGCCGATGGAATAGAGTCAGGGAAGTTAGATGCATGCCTATCATGGGCATTCTGGAACTTAGATCACAATTCTTTTGGTAAATATTTGAACGGTATACGTACTTTTCTTGAAACCTTGAGTCAAGACAGCCCCGAATCACAGCGATACATGCCCGACTATTCAGCGAACCTAGGGCATCTCAGTTGTTTATATATGTACATTCTCTATTATGGTCTTCATGCAAAAGATACGAACCGTCAAATTATCCTTATTGATGCTAAGAGCGCTAATTCATTTTATCTAGATTTGATCACGAGATGGTCACCACTCGAGGTAAAGCTAGTTGACTCCAGTGAAATCCCTAAGAAATCATTAGATACATATCGAAATTTTGATCATCTTCTGTATAGCTTTGAGAGCTCAGGTCGCGTAAGAATTGAATCTGATGCCTCGCCCTCCTATGTGCAGGACTATCCAGAATGGTCACTTGGGAAGAGGAACCAGCTGAGACTTTCCGAGCAAGAACAACTGCTTGGGTACGAATCTCTTGAATCAATTCTCAAGGGCAGGTGGTTTATTGCTCTACACATTCGGCAGGCTCTAAGTCCAAGCAGTGATCAAGCACGAAACGCCAATATTGAGGACTACCGACTCTTGTGCGAGTTTGTGAAGGACTTGGGAGGTCTAGTTATTCGGATGGGCGACCCCAGATTCCCAGTTCTTTCTTCAAGTTTTCCGGCTTTTGATTATGCTCACTCGCCACTCAGGAGTGAATCCTTGGATTGTTGGCTTTGGGCAAACATGAATTGTTGGGTTGGAAACGTCAGTGGCGCGATGTTGACCGCCTTCACGTTCGGTAAGACACGCCTCATAACTAATCAGTGGTATTGGAATCTTTTAGGAAATGAGGAAGACATGGTCATCCCGAAACTAATTCGGGACAAGAGAGGGATTTTGAGTATTGAAGAAACCATGGAGACTGGTCTAAGTAGACAAATGAATCCAAATATTTTCCGTCAAAGAGGTTTTTCGATCTTGGATAACTCGCCTACACTCATTCTGGATTCATTTAGGTACTTCATGAACCACACGGGTCCAGCTGCTTCTCTAGGCAGCTCTGAACGAGTATTTCGGTCTGCCCTTGGACTAGAAGACTCAACGAACTCCACTATGAGACTCTCGCCTGCATTTATGAAGGCCTATGAAAATCGGGACTTGGATGCGTCAAGTTTTCAAGAACATCACTAAACTGCTTGTGAAAATCAAGCAATAAGTCCTGCAGAAACCCATCAACGCATAATGAATCATGTCTTGGTCGGCTCAATATAACTTGCGTTGGTGGCTTGACTTCTATGGCAAACCTCTCTTCGAAATAGCTTGCAAACCTAGAGTGCAATTCCAAGTATGAGAACTCCTCCATTCTTGACATCTGGTAAAGACCAGACGGTAAATCAAGTATCTTTGTAAGTGCTCCAGTCGTTTCGGTCAAGAACACTGGGGCAATGAATTGATTTCTATGCACGCGCGAGCAAGTCTCGCTAAAGGCATCCCTTGCCCAGTCTTGCAGAAATTTTTCAGCTGGCTGCAGCACCTTAGTCATTCTTAGGATTGAACCATTTGCGTTGAGGACCAAGTCTTCCATCTTGGATTTCATTTGCCCATAAACGGTATCTGCACTCTTCTCTTGTGTTTTTTGCGCAAATGAAGTTTTGCCATCAAAAACCCTTGTAGAGGAAATAGCCAAAAAAGAAGACCCTGCATCTCTAGCTATCTTCGCAATTTCACCTGGAAGTGTAGCGTTGATATATTCACTTTCCTCTGGATTTGACTCCAGAACAACAGGATCAGTAACGGAACAAAAATAGACGACTTTGCTCTGTGAACTCTGTGAAATCAAACCGAAGATTTGCTCGGTATCAATTGATCCCTGATTTCTGCTAAAGCCCTTATAGGAAACCTGCATTTCCTCAAGTTTCTCTGCAAAAGATCGTGCAATTTGGCTTCTAGAGCCAATCACGAAATACTCAAACACCTGCACGCTTTCCTACGCCTAGCGCAAACAGGTAGTGTGCCATACTACTGAAACCCGTATGGACGACTTCATCGTTCATGGAAAACAAGAAAACATTCTTGAAGTACTTGCTCATGTCTCGCTTTAACTGGACTCCGCTCTTGCAATTGACATGGCCTTCTTTGGAAGCTCTAGAGGCAAACACTTGTGACTCAAGACTAGGCATTCCAATAATCATCACCCCGTCGGAATCCAGAGATTGAAGACAGTTTCGTAAGAATAAGTCCTCTTCCTCAGGCTGAATGTGCTCCAAGACATCTAGGGCAAAGGCGGCTTGGAACACTTCTTCGAAGGGTCCTTGGATAAAGTCATGCTCAGCTGTCTTGAGATTCCAAGCTTCAGAGTTCCTTGACTCAACATCCGCAATAAACACAGGATCAAAATCAGTAACTGTGAGACTCTTGACCTCTTGCAAGACAATACGACTGCCAAATGCATCAGCGCAACCTATTTCCAATACTTTTTCAAATCCAGAGAACATTTTGGCGACAAACTTATATCGTGAAAGAGTAAATACGAGCCTCTTTGGATCTTCATTCCATGATTGATTTACCATGATACCCAACTGAGAACGTCCATACTTCTTCTCAACGTCAAAAAGCAATCCATACTGAGGTTCCTTCGTAGCTGACATGGCTCATACCGCTTTCTCAAGCCCAAGTAGGGACTTCTCGCTAAAACGCAAATTCTAGCGTAGTCGTAAGACCCAAACTTTCTGACGGGCGTGAAGACACACACTGAATGACAAACTGTCGTTAGACAGTAATTTTCCGATTGCCGTATAAAATGCCAAAATGAGGATTTGTATCACGGGTGGTGCTGGCTTTATCGGTGCCAATCTGGTTGAGAGGCTCTTGTGTGATGGTCATGATCTCGTTCTCATTGACAATCTATCAACAGGAAGTATGCGCTTCTTGAAAGACATTGACTTGCGACGCATGGTCTTTCTAGAGGCCGACTTAAGTCAATCGGATGCTCAAGAACTCTCCAACATGCTAAAGGGCGTAGATCTTGTCTTCCACCTCGCTGCAAATGCTGACGTTCGAGGAGGGTGGGCATCAACCGCTATCGACATCCGAAATAATGTCGTTGCAACACACAATCTGGCGCTAGCATCCAGGATCGCAGGTGTGAAAGATTTTGTTTTTGCATCTACGGGGTGCGTGTATGGTGACTCCACCGTAATTCCGACTCCCGAAGATGAACCGTTCCCCATACAAACAAGTTTCTATGGTGCCTCAAAGGTTGCAGCAGAAGGCATCCTCTCTACTTATGCAGCTCATGGCGCCTTCAATGTATCGATTTTCAGATTTGTATCTGTTCTGGGGAAGTACTACCACCATGGGCATGTTGTCGATTTTGTTCGTCAGTTGAAACAAGATCCAAAAAAGCTCAAAGTATTGGGAGATGGAACTCAGAAGAAATCCTACGTTCATGTTGATGATTGTGTTGAAGCTTTGGTTACTTTGCGCGGTAAAAACAACCTAGAAGTGTTCAACATTGGTCAGAGTTATTATTGGGATATTGGAAAATCGGTTGATGTTATCTGTGCTTCTTTGGGCGTATCTCCGATAGTCACGTACGGCAATTCGGACCGAGGTTGGGTAGGAGACAATCCTTTCACTTTTCTTGATACCACGAAGGCCTTGTCTCATGGTTGGCTCCCACAGGTTTCGATTGAAGCCAGCGTTTCACAGTGTGTTGAGTGGGTGAAGGAAAACTTGTGGGTCCTTGAATTGGATAAGACCAGACCTTCTTCTACTCAGATTCAGTCTCTGAACTAACTCGCGTAAACAATCGTCGAGCCCACTGCGCTTACACCAAAGTGTAGCTCACGCAATAAAGTAAACTTTTGCCGAAAGGACTCACGGTTATCAGGGTCCACCGCTAAGAGAATGAACCCACCTCCACCTGCACCCACAACCTTCCCAGCGAGTGCACCACAACTCTTAGCAAACTCAATAATCTCGTCAATCTCCAAGGTGCTTATTCCGTGTGCAATGCCAGTCTTCTGTCGCCATGACTCATCTAGCAATTGGGCCATCTTTTTGTAGTCAAGTTCAAGTATTGCTCGCACCATTGGATTTACCAATTTTTGTATCTCTGAGACTCGTTGGAAAGAATCTGATTGATCCATTGCCTTACCTTGTTGAAGCAAGATATCACTGGCGCGTCTACCAAAACCCAAATCAAACAACATGAGAGTTGACTCAAGGAACTTTGCAACTTTGCTGGAGTACAGACGTTGCACACCCACGCTTCCGTCTCCATGAAAGTCAAAGACATTTATTCCCCCGAATGCGGCCGCAAATTGATCTTGCTTTCCGATGGGTTCCTTGCACCTTATTATCTCCACCTCACAGGCGAGCTCAGCTAGCTCAAGGGGTGAGAGACGTCGCCCCATATGGTGGCCGAGGGCGTTGATGAATCCCACGGTAAAAGAACTGGAGGAACCTAAGCCAGTCCCCAAAGCTGGAACATCGGCAAACGAACCGACCTCCAAGTCTCCCTGGAAACCAAGCTGAAGCAAGCTCTCTCTGATCAGAGGGTGGTCGATCTCTGAAACATTCGCCACATGCTCCGTACGTGAATAGTTGAGACGAATTCCGCGACTGTACAACTCGTGACATGCAATATAGACGCACTTATCAATGGTAAAACTTACAACCGAACCCTCAGCTCTTTGGTAAAACTGTGCAAGATCGGATCCGCCTCCAGCTAGACTTACGCGAAGTGGAGTCTTGGAGACAATCACATCCAAATGTTACCGCACGTTCTTGGTCAGTCCCAACTTCTGACGTCATTCCAACCCATATGTCGCGTATTGCGATTGACCGATGCACTTGAATAGCACAAGTCTCAAAGTGAGGCACTAGCGGTTCTGGTGATACAAGTGTGCTAAGTATCTCCAAAGTGTTGGAAAACGGAGTTTGAGGAACTCCATAAGCGAAAATGGAAATTTCAAGAGACTGTGAATTCTGAAGTCATCTTGTTCGGCACTACTTCGCTTATGCTCATTATCTATTGATGAGGCTATCCACTTTTCAACTCCGATCCAACCAGTACTTTCAAAATCATGAGCGTTCACAAAACGAGCCGAAGCGTCAATCAGTAGAGAAGAACTTTTTTCGATTGAATCTTTGAGACTCGGTATCTTTCGCGCATCCCAATCAATCCAGATGTGGTCAAACTTGTTGAGTATAGAGTGATCATATAGATCTTGAATGATTGCAATTTCACCTCCTTCGCAATTTATTTTCAGCCATACTTCGTTCTCATCTCGTAGATAGTCAGCCAATTCTTTATGGGCAGTTCGGATTTCTATCTTCTCCATCAAGTCCGGCCTTACGAGGCCTTTCTTGTCAGAATACAGAGACGCTCCCAAGTGGCCAGCTCCAAAGAGGGTCTTTTGTTCTGATTTGCCTCCAAGACCAAATGGTCGAATCAAGAGCCTTGAGTCCTTGATTCTTCTCAAACGCTTTTGAGAAACTGAGGATGGCTCATAAGCTACAACAAGATCGAATCGAAATCTGGGGTTGAGGGCTCTCAATGCACACTCACCAAAGTGGGCTCCCACATCGAGAAAAATCTTCATCTGTGAACTTCCCCTTTACCTACCCAACCCTAGATGTAGTGTAAGTAGGCCCTGTCGGGATCGAACCGACGACCCACGGATTAAAAGTCCGTTGCTCTACCGACTGAGCTAAAGGCCCCGCCCTAATCTACCGCGTCTTTGGAATCCAAAGTGATGCGGCTGCCCTATCAATAACTATTGCTCGTCCTTTAGCGCGATACTTGTGATTTCGGTTCGAACATTCCACAACTCGGGAAAGAATGTGAAGTTATTCAATCGGGCCAAAACTTCTACCGGAGTCCCTTGGGTACCTTGAACATCTTGGCCAATGCTCCGTGCCACAACCTTGAAATGTCGGCTTCGCCATAGAGCTATTCGCTCATCTAGTTCCAGCAACCATTCTGCCAACTGAAAGAGGTCTTCAAACTTCCGGTCATTGAGAAAGAGCGTGACTAAATCAATCTTGTTCTCCTTCAATAGTCGCTGGAATTCTGTTCCAAGTCCAGGCATCAATTTCCTGAGTTGGTTGAACCCTGGAGAATCGAATCCAGATCCATGTCCCAACGCTCGACGTACTTGTTGATAGTCCCAAGGTGACATCTTCTCTAACATGTCGAGCGCGTTATGGGTTTGATGAATACAGAGAACTGCTCGACTCAAGAGACGCTGTGGTTCTCGCAGATTATTCTGTCGCAGGTTCTCAATCGCTTCAGAGATTTCTGAGCTGGCCAATTTCAACCAAAGCTCAGAGGCTTGATGCACGATAGTAAAGAGGAGTTCATCTCGATGCTCCCATTGATCTGAGTTCTTCTGCAGACTCAATAACTCATCCGTACGCAAATAGTTCTCGTAGTCACTTCTGCCAGATCCAGTCAAGATGGGCGGCTTGGCATAGCTCATAGACAAAGACTAACTGACGCTAGAAGAGACGAGTAGACC
>Ga0169931_10011064_pt1 | contig 12787 bp, 6 predicted proteins | sample Kivu_15m_20L_FD_129675 | JGI IMG/M metagenome (GOLD analysis project Ga0169931, IMG submission 129675) | Freshwater microbial communities from Lake Kivu, Western Province, Rwanda to study Microbial Dark Matter (Phase II) - Kivu_15m_20L... | ecosystem: Environmental > Aquatic > Freshwater > Lake ...
TAATCAATAGTAATGTCAAATTCTTCAAGATGCTGAATGAACTGCTTGATTTGTATTTTCAATTCTTCCCCCTTAGACTTTAACAATGCAGATTGCCGAGAATCTGCATGGAAGGCATTTTCAAAAAATCTCAACTCATCTTCCAAATCGTTTGAAATTTGCTCTGCAGACAAAAATTGGAGGATTTCAGAAACCAGTTGCTCGTTTTTTCTTTGCTGTTCCTGTAAACTGATTTCAATCTCCCTGAGATTCTCATTATAGTTCTTCAGCTCAATTTCAAGTTGTTCCAAAAGATTTAATTCTCTCATAATCGGGCTGAGTTGCTCGTGTTTGTTTATGAGATTTTCTAAAGCTAGAATCCTATCTTTTTCGAGTAAATGAGCATTACTTGTTTCAATTTTTTTATCCAGGTCGGATTTGTCAGACTCCAATTGCTTATAGCTTTGAATGAGTTGTCTGCATCTTTGAATTTCATGATCAAGTCGCTGGCATTCCATTTCAAATTGCTGAAATTCCTTTTCTTTTTCTTCCAGTTCAGAAGGACTTAAGGGACTAATACCTTGAGAATGAATTTGAATTTCAACTATCTTTTTTTCCCATTCTTTATTCATCTCATAGGCTTTTCTTCCTATGGTTCGATAGATTTGTGTACCAGTGATAATTTCAAGGAGCCTGGCCCGATCGTGTTTGTTTGATTGAATGAACTTGGCAAATTGACCTTGTGCCAGAATCATAGATTGTACAAACTGATTGTAATTCAATCCAATAATACTTTCTATAAGGGCATACACTTCACTTTTTTTATGGGCAAGTATCGTACCACTTTCTAATTCAGACAATTCAGGTTTAATTTTATTCAGGTTCCCATTTTTGTTTTTAGCTATCGACCAATAAGCTCTGTATTTTTGATTCGAACTGCTGAAATGAATTTCGACAAAGGCATCTTTTGAATTGCTATGTAATACAAGTCCGGTTTGAGCAATATTGTTTTCAGAAAGAGCTTCGGAGAATCTGGGAATTCTATTATACAATGCGATGGAAATGGCGTCTAAAAGCGTTGATTTTCCTGAACCCGTGGGTCCGATGATGCCGAATAATCCAGCATCAGCGAGTGGACCATTTTCGAAATCAATTTCATGTATGCCTTCCAGGGCATTGATATTTTTAATTTTCAGAAATAGTATTTTCATTTGGGCTATGATTTTCTTCTATGATTTGCATCAGCTCTTGAAATGTAAAGATGATTTCTTCCGTGTCAAAATTTCTCTCTTTTGAGGCAATGATTTTTTTAAACATTTGGATTGGCTCATAATTATGCAGATCATCTCCAGGTTCTAGGACGGATGAGCTGCCAGCCAGGTTTTCAATAAATTGTACCTTTGTTTTGGCAATACATATGTTGTTTTTAGGAATTGATAACCAGTCCTGAAATTGAGATAAAAGGTTAGGATTGTAACTCTCCTCAATAATAAGAACTTCAGCCAGATCCGTCAATACTGAATCTGAGGTATAGGAATCAATTTTGCTTTTCACCTCTTCAAAGTTGCCCTGAAATAATCTGAGCGAGCGAAACTGGGGTATTTTTATACTTTGAATCTTAGATATATGGGTTTCGAAATCAATTTGTATTACTTGTTTTTCATCATTTTTTTCGTCAAAACCCAAGGCAAAGGGAGAACCAGAGTAACGAATATGTTTTTTATCAACTACCTGAGGCTTATGTATATGGCCCAAGGCCACATAAGATGCGTTTGCACCAAAAATATTTGTCGAAACACTCGCCTGATTACCTACCTGAATATCACGAACACTTTCTGAGAGGGTTGCCCCAGCCACATACAAGTGTCCGCACAGAATAAAAGGAAGGCCAGCGTACTCTGCTTCATAATATTGATTCACATTTTTATAAAATTGTTCAATTCCTGCTCTTGTCAGGCTAATCTTATCATCATAACTTTCGCCGCTAACAGCCACGCGAATATCTCTCTCCCTCAAATAGGGAACTGCAGCGATTACAATTTTTACATCTCCCTTCTCAAGAGTAAAGAATAGATCCTTGTAATTTCCTTTAAATGCGCCAAAAATTTGAATGTTTAGTTGATTCAACAATAATTTGGGGGCATCCAGCACAGAGGGGCTGTCATGGTTGCCTCCTGTTACAATAATCATGATTCCGGGTTTTTCATTGCGCAATTCTATCAGGAAATCATAATATAATTGCATGGCTTGCTGACTTGGATTAGAGCTATCAAAAATATCACCTGACACGATGAGTAAATCAATCTCTCTGTTTTTAATTTCATTGATAATCCAGGCAGAAAAAAGTTTAAAATCTTCTGATAAGTCAATTTTTTTCAACTGTTTTCCTAAATGCCAGTCTGAACTGTGTAATACTTTTATCATAAATTGCAGAATAAAACTAAAAAAATGTTTTAAATTAGGATGAAAAGCTCAATTATTTGGCTAAAATAAAACAAAATTTTACAATATTGTGTAATTAAACAAAATGATAGTATATTTAAAAAATATTTTTTTTCATGTCAAGTCACCCCAGCATTCCGGAACTTTTTGGATCATTTTTTGCCAAAGAATCACTTATTGTTTCAAAAATTTTATTTCAATATTTGGAACAGGGCCATATTTGTGTTCCGCTAGATCCAGCTTTGTTACCATCTGAGTTGTCAAATATTCCAATTGAATCTATTGCAGAGCTAGAAGATGTTCGGGATTTATCTTCATACAATCCCAAACCATTTATCCGGTTTAACAATCATCTGTATTTACACCGTTTTTTTCAATATGAAAATACAATGGTGTCAAAGATCAATCAATGGCTGGAAGATTCAAGGTCAACTATGGAAACTAGGCTTGAGCAGTTAAAAAAACATCTTCCCCTGTTAAAGGAATTATTTGGATTTCACTTTTCTGGGCCCGATTTACAAATGTGGGCAGCTGTGAAAGCATACCTTTACAATTTTTGCATCATCACAGGGGGACCAGGTACCGGAAAAACAACAACGGTTGCGCATCTTTTAGCCTTGTTGCTTTCAGATAATCCAGAACTTAGGGTTTGGATTGCAGCACCTACGGGTAAGGCTGCAGCACGAATTAATGAGTCTTTTCTACAATTCAATCATCCTTTCTTAGATGAACACCTGATTGTAAAAATCAAGCAAATTAAAGCCCAAACCATACATCGTCTTTTAGGTGGTTTTGAAAAATTCAAATATGATGCAGATAATCCGCTGCCTGTAGACCTGCTTATTGTGGACGAAAGTTCTATGATTGATGCTTCTCTTATGGCTAAGCTTTTTCAAGCAATAGAGAGGGGTACAAGATTAATTATGCTTGGTGATAAAAATCAGTTGAGTTCAGTAGAGGCAGGGTCTGTCTTTGCCGATCTTTGCCAGGCGGGCTTGAAAGAAAAAAATGCCATGTTTGGTCCGGCTAAATTGTTTTTAGAGCATGCTTTTGCCTGTCAATTGACCGATTTTGTCTCTTATGAAAATGAGTTGCCTCATATCAAAGAATGTATTGTGGAATTAACCAAAAGTCGAAGATTTAGAGACGATATGGGTATTGGGAAATTTAGTCAGTTGGTAATTCAGGGTAAGGAACAGAATTGGAAAGATTGGTCTGAAAGACAGTCTGAACAATATGTAATTGTGAAACAACCAGAAGCAAAATTTTACGAAAATGATCCTGATTTTCAAGAATTAATGCTTTCTATAAAGGATTATATAGAGGAAGAGGATTTGCAGATTTCCATGGAGAAACTGAATCGTTTTAAATTGCTTTGTGTTACCAGAGAAGGTTTTTGGGGGATGAATAATATAAATCAGATTATAGAAACGCAATTGCAGGTAAACCAGAGAAAGGAAGAGTTTTATCATAAACAACCGATTATGATTACCGAAAATAATCTGAGTCTGGGTATTTTTAATGGTGATATCGGATTTATAACAGCAAAATTAAATGAGCATAGTGAACTGATTTTTGAAAGTCATTTTTGGATTGAAAATCAAATTAAAACTTTTCCTACTCTTCATTTGCAATCTTATGAAACTGCATTTGCCATGACAATACACAAAAGTCAGGGATCTGAATACGAGAAGGTTTTCATTTTTTTACCCCAAAAAGAAAATCATCCTTTGTTATGCAGAGAGCTTCTTTACACTGCTGTAACCAGATCAAAAAAGCATTGCTTTGTGTATGGCGAACAATCTACCTTAGATTTTGCCGTGTCTCGCAAGATTCAAAGAATGTCTGGTATTTTGAGTAGATGGTAAAATAAATGAAAATCAGATGGCTTTACGAATATCAATTTCTTCAGATTACGCATTACTTAGAAAACAATGTATTCAGGATTTGAACGCATTGTCCTGTTCAGTTTTTGAACCTATTCCCATAGTGTATCAAAATCGTCTGGCCATAAAAAGATTTCCGCTGGATTTAGCTCTGGAACAGGGATTTTCAGGTGGATTTCAATATATCGACTTATCTCAATTGGAATCACAGCTGATTGACTGGCTGGGTGTAAGTACAATACCTGAATATAGGCACAACAGGTTTATATGGCTGATTTTTCAGGTATTGGAGGATGTTGAAATGCAGAAGAGCGCGCCACAAGTTTATGATTTTTATCAATCGGATTCAATTAAAAGGTTCCAGCTGGCAGTAAAATTATTTGAAATATTTTCAGATTATATCTCGAATCGGTTTGAAATGGTTCAAAATTGGTCTGAAGAAAAAGAGATCCAACAGGATGATCCAATTGCCCAATGGCAGTCAAATTTGTGGAAACTTTTGTTGAAACGAGATGAAAAATTACGTATTTACATAGGATCAAAATCAAGATTGATACAAGCTTTGCAAGACGAACAAATCCTTGATCAACTGCATGCTAAGTGCAGAACTATGTTTTTTTACGGAATACATTTTTTAACTCCTAAAGAATTACAAAGGGTTGAAGTTTTATCCCATAAAATCGATATTCAATTGTATTTGTTTTCAACCGTATTCCCTGAAAACAGAAATATTTCACTCATCAGATATTTAGCCAAGGTAGGGATTGAGTTCTACGATCAAATTTTTGAACAATTCAATAAGGATCAGATTCGTTTATTGGATAATAAGATGGAAAGAGATACTGATCTGTCAAAAATTCAATCTTATTTATTGGGTAAATCGAGATTAGAGCCACAAAACATTAGTTCAGATGGTAGTTTTTCAGTTCATTCCTGTTATACTGAGATTCGTGAATTGGAAGCGCTTTATCATCATCTTTTGTCTGTATTTGAGAAGAACCAGGAAATCAGACCCAAAGATGTTTTGGTATTGATTCCCACCCTGCAAGATTATGCACCCTTTATTTCTTCGGTGTTTAAAATTGGTGATCCCCAATATCATATTCCATTTTCCATAGAAATTAGACAGTATGAAGATGGGGAAGATCCATCCTTTTTATTACTAGAATTCATCAACCTGGAAGAACATGAGCTCAGTGCTGAAAAGCTTGTTCAATGGTTGGAATCATCCAGATTAGCCAAAAATTTTGACATTCATGATTTACAAAGGCTTCGCTACATCATAGAAAAAATAAATCTCAGGCGTGATTTTTATGGAGAAAAAAATGACGATACATATATTTCAAGCTTTTCCTATGGTTTACAGCGCTTTATCTATGGATTTGCCCTGAATGATTCCAGCTATTCCAATCATCCTGAATACCCTGGGGATGATATTTTTCCTGTTACAGATTTTGAAAATTTGAAAGATATTCAACTTGTATTGCGGTTTTGGAATTTTGTGCAATGTGTAGAAAAAATTATGCTTGAAAGAAAAAAAGTTCAATCTGTTCAGGATTGGTTGACTTTCATTCAAAAACATATGATTGACTCCATACTGTTTAGAAAATGGAATCAGGGAGAAACAACCTATGATTATAATGAGCGTGAAGAGGAAAATTATTTTAATTTAATTCATTTGATTGAGTCTGGTATTGATCAAGTAGTGGAACTTGATGATCTGATTGGATTCGATATCTGTAAGTTGATTTGTCAGGATTTATTTAGTAGTGTACAAAGAAAAACGAATTTGAATCCCACTGCAGTACATTTTGCTCGTTATCAATCGGCCATCGGCTTGGATTACAAATATATAGCTGTTTTGGGGATGGATTATGATAAACTGCCTGCTCAGGAATGGAGACCTGCCTTTGATTTGATGAATCAATATCAATTGGGTGACCTGTCGAGAAAGGATCTGGATAAATTGGTTTTTCTTTCTACGATTTTATCTGCAGGTGAAATTTTGTATCTGAGTTATATTGGTAAAAATGTAAAAGACAATAGCGATAGACCGCCCAGTATTCTTTTACATCAGCTTTTACCTATTATTGACAGAAGTTTAGAGAAGCCCAGTGCTGAGAATAAATTGTGGGTACAACAACCGCTTCACTCTTTCAGTGAAAAGTATAATCAAAAAGAATATCCTCAATTGTTGCGATATCAGGTAAAAAAGAAAGAATTGACTCCCATAGGATTGAGTATTCAGAACAGGATTGCTCACTCTGAACCTTTATCGGGAATAATAGAATTGAAAGAAATTATAAGTTTTTATAAAAATCCATTTCGCTATTATTTTACCAGGCATTTTGGATTGTATTTAGAAGATGAGTATCAGATTTTGGCAGAATACGAACCATTTGTTATAGAAAATAAATTATTTGAAAATCAAATTAAATCAGAAATACTTGAAAATTATGAACGTTTTTCCACGGATGAGGATTTTTTACATCAATGGGTAAACGATCAAAAGCACAAAGGAAACCTACCTTATCTGAATGAGGCCTATGGTTTTTTGTCAGATGTATTGACTGAGTTGGAACCATTTCATCTCCGGTATCAAAAAGAGAAAGGTCTTGCGGAGAGAAAAGAAATCATGTGTACGGTTGATCTCGATGGATATGGTTCTGTAAAGGCTTTGTTACAGGTATATGAGGATAAATTGATATTTTATTCATTTACCAAGCGGGCAATTAGCAAAGCCAATACGATGGCTGTTGCCTGGATTCATTATATATTTTCCAGGGCGGCAGGTTTATCTTGTGATGTTTGCATTCTGTTTCAAAACTTTGAATTGAAATGGGAGAGTTCACTACTGTCTGAGTCTGAGGCAAAATCGCGCTTAGGATTTTTCTTAGAGCTTATATCCAGATACAAGGGAAGATTGTTTTCTTATTCCAGTTATTTTGAATTGACGAAAGATTTTAAAAAAACCAGCGAGGATTCATACAATAATTATGCAACGAAAGCCTTTGATTTGGAAATAAGTAATGAGCGGGAAATGTTGCGTAATTTGGAAGAGAGTCAGGGACTTGGTTTGGATAAAATCGCCTTTCTTTTACCCGAAAAATGGATGAAATGAAAAAATTTGAAGTTTTAAAAATTCCACTGGAAGGAAAAAATTTAATTGAAGCCAGTGCCGGCACTGGGAAAACCTATTCCGTGACAATGATGGCACTTCGGTTAATCATAGAAAAAGAAATTCCTGTCAATCAGATATTGATGGTAACCTTTACGGAAGCTGCTGCTGCAGAAATGGCAGAAAGATTGGTAAGCCTCATAGATAAAGCAAGATCTAAGCCTGATAAGGATTTGCAAATTTTACTTTCCCGAAATCCAAACAGTGCTGTTTTACTTGAAAATGCAGCTCTGGCCTGTGATCAGTTGAGCATCTACACGATTCATGGATTTTGTAACAAAACACTGACTGAATTTGCTTTCGAATCGAATAATTCCTTTGGGTTTCAGATTGTCAGCTCCGATAAGGAAATTTGGCCTACTTTATTTCAACAATTGTGGCGGAAGGAATTTATTTTGATGAATCGTTACTCGGTTTATTTTAAAGATATTTTTGATCATCTTTTGAAACTACTGTCGGATAAACCAGAGGATGTAGAAAACTGCATTCAAAAGATCATTGAAAAAAGTAATGCAAAAGAGGAAAGTGAAATTGGGGAGCTGAAAAATAATTTAGAGTTGATGAGGTCTCAAACCATTTTGGCAACAGAGGCCTTTAAAAAAAGAAATGCCTTGCTAACTTATGATGATTTGATACATAAAGTTTTCGAAGTAAGTCAGGACGAGAAAAGAAGAATCAATTTAAGTAATGCCCTGGAGAAAAAATACAAAGCCTTATTTATTGACGAATTTCAGGATACGGATCAATTTCAATATCATATTTTCTCTCAATTATTCCCTCAAACGATTCAATTTTTTGTTGGGGATCCGAAACAATCCATATACAAGTTTAGGGGGGCAGATTTAAACAGTTATTTAAAGGTAAAGCTCAGGCCTGAAATCAATTCTTACAGTATGAATAAGAATTACCGTTCTTCTTCACTGATGATAGATGCCTTGAATGATTTTTATATGTTACAAACAAATCCCTTTCATAATGAACAAATACAATATGTTAAGGTAGAGCCCCAAAAACCAGCTTCTTTTATTAAAGATGCCCAAACCAATCAAAGTTTCCAGCCCCTGTCCATATTTTTTTCTGATTGGCTGAAGGATGGATTGATTCAATCTGTTGTTCAAAGAATCTTATATTATTTACAATTTGGAAGATTGGTTGATGATAATAAGGAAAGAGCTGTACAACCCAATGATATTGTCGTATTAAACCGTTCCAAAAATAACTCTGAATTGATTCGAAACGAGTTAGTCAAACTGGGTGTGCCTGCTATTACCATTGATGGTACCAATGTCCTTTCTACTTCAGAAGCAGAATTGGTTTCAATTGCGCTTCAATTATTGATAGAACCCAATCAAAATTATCTGGTTCAGTTGCTTTTGCACCCCTTTATGGGATATGCAGTTGCAGAGATAGAAACTTATGATTTCTCTCAGGAAATCACAAAGATTAAAACAATGAAATCGATCTTTTTTAAAGAGGGTATTTACAATGCATTAATCTCCATCATTCACAATTATCACAGAGAACAAAGGCTACAGGAAAAATATGGTTTGGTTTACAATCGAATGAAATCTAACGTTTTACAAATATTAGATATTCTGCACAACAAGGTTGAGGTTGATAAATTGGAATTGGAAGCCCTGCCGCAATGGCTAAATCGTGAAAAAAATGTTGTTTCAGAAGGAGGTTTTTACGAGCAAAAATTAGAGTCAGATGAACAGGCAGTACGATTGATGACCATACATAAAAGCAAAGGATTAGAATTTGGGATTACAATTTTACCCTTTTTTAGCTCAAGCTTTGAAGATGATGAAGAATATCGTGTTTTGTATGTCGCTATGACCCGGGCGAAGTTTAAACTTGATGTCATTTGTTCAAAAAGTAAAAGAAGTAGTTACAAACTTTATGTAGATATGTTAAGCCAACTACAAGGCAGATGTTCTTTTTTTGAAGAGCTGCGGGCCGATATTCCCTACCGCTCCTTCGCACTAAATCAAAGCCAGCAAAAAAGTTTGAATGATCCCTTTCCCAGGGAAGTCGATCGAAGCTGGAAACTGACATCTTATTCCGCCTTAGCCCTACATTCTCATTATGAACCTTATCTGAAGGAACTTTCAGCTGATTCTTATGATGTTTTTGTTTTTGAGCAATTGCCTAAAGGACCTCAATGGGGAACTTTGTTGCATAGTATTTTAGAGCAAATTGATTTTCAGGGACTTGATTTTAGTGCAGAATTGAAATCAATGGCCAGTTCTTTTATAGCAGAGGCAGATTATGGTAAGTACAATCAATTTTTACAACAGATCATACAAGCGGATCTGGGAGGATTTTCCTTGTCAAAACTGGCCCCCAATAAGAGATGGAATGAATTTGAATATCACCTTCAATTGAAGGATGAAATTCAAATAGAAGAATTAAATGGTTTTTTACAACCTTATACCTCCTTGCAAAAAACATATATAAAAGGAGTCCTCAAAGGCTTTATTGATATGATTTTTGAGTATCAGGGAAAGTATTATATTTTGGATTGGAAATCTAATTATTTAGGAAACCATTTGGAAGCATACCAGGGTGAACATATCATAAGTGCAATACAATCCAATAGCTACAATTTGCAGTATTTAATCTACTCGGTCGCTGTGGATGCTTTTCTGCGGCAAAGAATACCTGCCTATGATTATGAAAAAAATTTTGGAGGCGGATTTTGGATATTTTTAAGAGGAGCCCGAAAGAATTCTCAATCAGGAGTTCATCATTTTACACCAGATTTGAATGAGTTGGAAAAATTTAAAAAATTATTTTTTGCCTGATTTGTTACCAATTTGAAAAAGCTTTGTTGAAAACGTCTTCAATGATTTGTGCATAAATCTCTTTAGCCAATTGATCTTCAACGCTCGTTAAATCTACATCTGCTGAAAAATCTGCAAATCGACTGAAAAATGGGTTCCAGTTTTTAATTTCTTGTTTGGAGCTAACACATTGGATTTCCATACCTATACTCAATCTTTGCAGAGCAACAGTTTGATTTCCCTGTGGCGCAATGGGAGTAATTTGATAACTAGTGATCGCTCCTGAAAATTGCAAATCTCCATTTTCATTACGGTATTGTAATCTGGTGTCATTTAAAACCCTTTGCTTTAATTGTTCGGAAAAAAGCTGACCTAATGTAGGTGGGGCATTACCGGCAGATGTTCTAAACTGATCGATGGAAAAAGTCTTTGTTTCAGTGCTGATATCATAGGCATTGAATCGGAAACTACATGCACTCGACAGAAGTAGAATGAATATCGATGCCCAGATTGAAGCAAATTTTATTACAGCTGGCTGTTCCATTCTCTGATCCATTTATCTCTTTCCTCAGTTGAGAATGCCCAGGGAGCACCATTGTTTTCAATTGTATTGAACATAGCATTCCAGGAATCAGGGGATACAGATTGCTCTAAAATTAAGTTCCTTCTCATCCCTTCAATAATATCCAAAGGATTGATTAAAACAGGACAGGCCTCTACGCAGGCATTACAATTGGTGCAGGCATGCAATTCTTCCGTGCTGATATAATCGAATAAAGATTTTCCATCTTGATAATTGTCAGCCTTCAATTGGCTTATCTTATCTTTTTGTTCGGGACTGATAAATTCAGTTTTGTTTGAGGCAATGTTTTTCCCAATCTCTTCAGCTCTATCGCGAACATCCATTATTATTTTTCTGGGAGAAAGAAGTTTTCCTGTAAGATTAGCCGGACAAGCAGCTGTACACCTACCACATTCAGTGCAGGTGTAGGCAGCAAGTATTTGACTTCTTTCCAAATCAAAGACATCGCTCACGCCGAATCTGGGTAATTCATTAGCTGTTTCAGTTGCAATACTGGGATCAAACATAGAAGCCACCTCTTTTTGAATTTCAGGCATGTTTGAAAGCTCTCCCTTTGGATTTATTCTTGCAAAATAGGTGTTGGGAAAAGCCAATAAAATATGTAAATGTTTGGAATGAGGTAAATAAGCAAGAAATCCAAAAACAACAAGGATATGTCCCCACCAACCAATACGCTCTAACAAATGTAATTGTGCTTCACTTGTATTTTCCCATATTCCTGACAGCATTCCACTTATCAAAAAGCCGTAGTCATTGCGATGCAAAGCCATGTCGGTACTGTTCATCAAAAATATGAAACTTACCAGCACGATCTCTATCAACAGAATCAAATTGGCATCCATACTGGGCCAACCCTTTAGTTCAGGTTTTTTGAACCTGGGAATCTGTAAAGCATTCCTTCTGGCAAGAAAAGCAAAGGTAGCAATCAGGGCCAAAACGGAGAGTACTTCAATAAAACTGATGATAAATGTATAGAGCGAACTTAAAAAGGAATTGTTTTGCCAAAGGTTCCAAAAAATTCTATGTTGACCGAAAATACCATCCAGGATAATTTCGATCAATTCAATCTGCGTTATTACAAAAGCTACATAAATGAAAAGGTGTAACAGCGCCGCTATAGGTTTTTTAAACATTTTTTGCTGACCCAAAGCTATCAGTACAACATTTTTTATTCGGGCAGATGTATTTTCAAAAGACTGATTGGCCTTTCCCAGCATTATGTTTTTGTAAATCTGATTGAATTTTGTAAATCCGACATAGGATATCAGAGCCAAGAACAGAACAAAAACGATTTGAGCCACCATATCTTATTTATTTAGGAGTCTATTTGATTTTCAAATAGCAAAATTAGATTTTTTTTACTAATATTGATAGCTTATAGACTCTTTTTTGGACCTATGAAACATCTACTTTTTACTTGTTTTTTTATCCTTATGTCAGTTTTTGGCTTGCCTGTATTTTCTCAAAATGCAGAGATAAGTCTGGATTTATGGAGAGCCTACCTGAAAGATTCTACTCTGTCAGAAAATTGGATTCCGGTCATTATCGATTCTCCCAATAAATTATTGAGTTTTCAAAAGGATTATTATCCCGGATTAAGACTGAAGTACAGATATGGTTCCTTGTATGCAGCAGAGCTTGATTTGTCAAAATTGTCTATGCTGAGGGAAACTATTCAAGCCAGAAGAATTGAGTATAAAAGATTAAAAGCTGATTTGTTATTTGTTGAGGATAGTATAACGGAAATAAATAACAGATATGAAATTGTACATGCCGGGTTGAATTTACCTTTGGCTATGCAGGGTGAGCAGGTTTTAGTTGGTATAATTGATGATGGGTTTGATTGGAAACATCCTGATTTTATCGATAGCTCCACGGGAACACGTTTTTTATCTTTATGGGATCAATCTGTAACCGACCCACCTTATTTTCA
>Ga0169931_10011066_pt1 | contig 12786 bp, 12 predicted proteins | sample Kivu_15m_20L_FD_129675 | JGI IMG/M metagenome (GOLD analysis project Ga0169931, IMG submission 129675) | Freshwater microbial communities from Lake Kivu, Western Province, Rwanda to study Microbial Dark Matter (Phase II) - Kivu_15m_20L... | ecosystem: Environmental > Aquatic > Freshwater > Lake...
AAAGCCTGGCAACGACCTACTCTTCCGTGCCTTAAGACAAAGTACCATTGGCGCTAAAGGGCTTAACTGCCGAGTTCGGAATGGGATCGGGTGTTACTCCTTTGCAATAATCACCAGGCAACTCTATCTACTACTTTGGATAATGATTGTAAATTAAAAATATCTATATTTTAATAAAACATAAATAGCTTTTAAACCATCATAAAATCTAATTTTTTTTCCAGAATCATAACTTCGCCCTTTGTAATCTATTGGAACTTCATAAATTTTAAAATTATTTAAAGAAATCTTAGTAGTAATCTCAGCACAAAAACTAAAATCATCCTCTTGTAATCTAATTTTTTCTAAAACACTTTTATGAAAAATTTTATAACAAGTATGAGCATCTGTTAATTTTTGTTTATTTATTAAATTTGAAAAAGCAGTTAAAATTTGATTAAAAAAAACTCTATGCCAAGATATAAAATTTGCTTGTAAATACCTATTTTTATTCAAAACTCTTGAGCCATATACTACCAAAGTTTTTTTTTCTAAAATTGGTTTAATCAGCTTATGATAATCTTTAGGATTATATTCTAAATCGGCATCTTGAATTAATATAATATTTCCTTTAACTTTTTTTAAACCAGACTTAATAGCTGCTCCTTTTCCTCTATTTTTATTATGATGAATAACAACATCTACTTTTTTTTTAATATTTTTTTCAATCAAAAACTCAGTTCCATCAAAAGAGCCATCATTAATTAGTATAATTTCTTTAATAATTTTTTTCTGAATTAAAATTTTATCTATAATTTTTTCCAATGTTGATACCTCATTAAAACAGGGTATTATTACTGATAGAAACATTATTTTTAATTAATGATAAATATATTTTTAAGCTGCGCTATAGTTTCTTTTACACTTATTGTGTACGGTAAATTATTTTTAAGTTTATTTAAAGAAATAAAATCAGATCTAGATAACAATTTTTCTGAATATGGACTTTTTGGAATTATATTTATTAGTTTTATAAGTTTATTTGCAAATTTTTTTTTTCCTATAAATATTTTATTTAATAATATAATTTTGATAGTTGGATTTATATATAGTTATTTTTATATAAATTTTAATAAAAAATTTTTTTATATAATAATTTTAAGTGCACTTTTCTCAACTTTATTAATCACACTAAATAACATCAATAGACCTGACGCAGGTTTATACCACCTTCCATACGTTAGTATTCTAAATAACGAAAAAATAATTATTGGATTAACTAATTTGCATTCACGTTTTGGACATATATCAATAATGCAATACGCGGCCTCTATTTTTAATAATTCATTATTAAATGATAATGGAATTGTGATTCCCTTGGCTCTTTGTTCAGTATTTTTTCTTATATACCTAACGGATAAATTGCTATCTACTCTTAATAAAAAATCTAATTTAATTATAATTTTTTTTTTATTCTTCCTATTAATTTTTAGCTTTTATAGTTTTAGTAATTATTCAGAGTATGGAAATGATGTACCTGCATTCATCTATTTTTTTTTAACATTGATATTATATTTAAACACGAAAAATCTTAAAACCAAACTTGTATATAATGATAAAAAAATAATAATTGTATCAATATTTGCAATTTTTAATAAAGTATTTTTTATACTTATAGCATTAATTCCTATATTAATAATTTTTCAAAATTACAAAAATTTAACAAAAAATAAAAAATTTTTTTTTTTTATCATTACAATCATAGGAATGTGGTTCTTAAAAAATATTCTAGTTAGCAGCTGTATTTTATATCCTGTAAAAATTACATGTGTAAAAAACATATCTTGGTATAATGAAAGAGAAATTATTAATTCACATGCGTCTAGTGAGGCTTGGGCTAAAGCATGGATTGATCAGAATGAGCCCCGAATTAATTTCGAAGAATATAATAAAGATTTTAACTGGTTTAAAACTTGGTCAAAAAAACATCTTAAAAAAATTAACGAAAAATTTACACCCTTTATAATATTTAATATTATATTTATCTTGATACTATTTTTAAAACAAACAAAAACAACACATTTCTACAAATACAAACAAGCACTTAATAAAATAAAAAAAATATTAATATTAAATATTGCTGGAGTGCTATTTTGGTTTATAAAATTCCCAATATATCGTTATGGGGCAGCATATCTAGCTTGTTTTATTTCAAGCATCTCAACATTAATTATATACTTTTTAAATGCAAAAATTAATCTAAATAAAAACTTAATTAAAATTTTTGTTTTTATTTCTATTTTTTTATTTGTTTCTGTAAATATAAAAAGGATTATTAAAAATTTTGATTATATTTATAATCAATATCCCTGGCCAAAAATTTACTCATTTTCTCTTAAAAATACACCTGAATTAAAATTTCCTATAAAAAATAATAACAAGATTATTTACTATAAATCTACAACTGAATGCATGTATACTATTTATTCTCCATGTACTCATGAAGATAAGAAAGTTAATTACAAAGAACTTTTTGGATATAAAACATTTTATTGATTATTAGTTATTTAAAAATAAGTTTCTTATAAGAATTGTATTTTAACATTTTAAGAATATAAAAGATTTAAATTAATATAATGAAAAGAGTAGCTTTAATAACAGGTATTTCTGGCCAGGACGGTTCTTATCTAGCAAAATTACTTATTGAAAAAAATTACACTGTAATTGGAACTGACAGAAGATCATCTAGAAAAAATGATTGGCGTACAAAAAAATTAAATATTCATGATAAAATAATATTTGAAGAAATGGAGCTGTCAGAAATAAATCAAATTAATAGAATTTTTAATAAATATAAAATTAATGAAGTTTATAATTTTGCGGCCCAATCTTTTGTTGCCAGTTCATTTGAAAACCCTATATATACTTGTGATATAAATTCTCTTGGTGTTCTAAGAATATTAGAGGTTATTAGAAATCTAAAATTTAAACCAAAATTTTACCAAGCATCAACTTCGGAAATGTTTGGAAATAGCCACTTAAGTAATTACAAACAATTTAATCCGGTAAGTCCGTACGGAACTTCAAAGCTTTTTGCTCATAATATCGTAAGCAACTATAGAGATGCTTACAAATTATATGCTGTATCGGGTTTATTATTTAATCATGAATCTCCACTAAGGGGCGAAGAATTTATAACAAGAAAAATAACATTAGGTTTAGCACAAATAAATTCAGGTGAAAAAGATGTAATTGAAGTCGGAAATATTCAAGCAAAAAGAGACTGGGGTTATGCTGAAGATTATGTGGAGGCCATATGGAAAATGCTTCAACAAAAAAAACCTCAAGATTACATCATTGGTAGTGGTAAAAGCTATAGTATCAAAAATTTTATTGATGAAGCAGTTAAATATTGTGATTTTGAAACTTTATGGGTTGGAAAGGGATTAAATAAAAGATTAATAAAAAAAAAAACAAAAGAAGTAGTAATAAAAATTAATCCAAAATTTTACAGGCCTACAGAAATTCATTTTTTAAAATGTAATTTTAATAATTCTAGAAAGATTCTTAAATGGAAACCTAAAACAGATTTTAAAAACTTAGTAAAAATAATGATGCTAAGTGATCTTAAAAAAGAAAAAGTTTTTTTTTACAATTAATTATTAATGAAAATAAGCATAATAACATTAACTTATAATTCAATGAACACAATTGAAAAAACTATTAAATCAATAAGATCTCAAACATATAAAAACATAGAAAAAATATGGATAGATAATAAATCTACTGATGGAACACTAGAATTTTTAAGGAAACATCATGACAACAAAACAATTCTGATAAGTGAAAAAGATAAAGGAATAGTCGATGCTTTTAATAAAGGTTCAAAAATTGCAACAGGTGAAGTTATTGGCTTTTTACATTCTGATGATGAATTTTATAATAAGAATACTATCAAAAATATAGCTCAGAAGTTTAAAAATTCAAAAATTAATCTAGTCTATGGAAATTTAAACTATATCACAAAAAATAATAAAATTATTAGAAAATGGCATGCTGACAATACTACAAATGAAAAAATTATAAATAATCAAAATATAATCTTAACAAAACTTAAATTCGGATGGATGCCACCTCATCCAACGGTTTATATAAAAAAAAGATTTTTTAAAAAAGTAGGTTATTATAATAAAAAATATAGCATTTCTTTTGATTATGACCATTTAATTAGAATTTTTTTAAATAACGAATTAAAATGCTGCTATATACCAAAAGTACTTATAAATATGTCGACTGGAGGAAATAGTAATAAATTGAAAAATATTATAAATAAAATGGTTGAAGATTACAAAATAATAAAAAAAAATAAGATAGGAAATTTATTAACTTTGATTATGAAAAATGTTAGAAAATTACCACAAATAAATTTTCATTATTATAAATAATTTATGAACATATTGATTGCAGGAGCTGGTGGTTTTATTGGTGGACATTTTTCAAAATTTTTTTCTTCAATAAAAAAAAATAATGTAGTATGTGTTGACATTAAGCCAAAAAAATATTGGTATCAGAAATCTGAAAATTCAAAAATTGTAGTCTCTGATCTCTCAATATATCAGAATTGTACTAATGTTTTAAAAAATATTGACTATGTATTTAATCTTGCATGCAATATGGGTGGTATGGGATTTATTGAAAATAATAAGGCAGAATGCATGCTCTCAGTTTTAATAAATACAAATTTATTAAAAGCATCAAAAGAACTTGGTGTTAAAAAATTCTTTTTTTCTTCATCGGCCTGCGTTTATGCTGCTAATAAACAAAAAAATTTAAAAAATCCATTTCTTAAAGAAGAAGATGCTTATCCAGCTGATCCAGAAAACGGATATGGTTGGGAAAAGCTTTTTAGTGAAAGACTATGCAACCATTTTTATGAGGATTTTGGTATGGAAGTGAGAGTCGCAAGATTTCATAATGTATATGGACCTTTTGGCACGTGGGAGGGTGGCAGAGAAAAAGCTCCAGCGGCCTTTGCAAGAAAATTTATAGAAGCTCAATTCCTAAATAAAAATAATGAAATTGAAGTTTGGGGAGATGGTACTCAGCTAAGAAGTTTTACTTATATAGATGATTGTCTTGACGGTTCTTTAAAACTTTTTAACAGCAAATATTTCAAACCTATAAATATTGGCTCATCAAATTTTGTATCTATAAATCAACTTGTTAAAATATTTGAAGAAATAACCTCTTTTAAAGTTAAAAAAAAATATATAAAAAACGCCCCATTGGGAGTAATGTCTAGATCTAGTGATAATACTCTAGTTAAAAAAGTATTAAAATGGGAGCCATCAATAAATCTTAAAACTGGATTAGAAAAAACCTATAAATGGGTTCTCAATGAATTTAAAAAAAAATATAATATTTACTAGTTTTTTAAACTAATTAGAAATACAACTAAACTATAAATCGCGGGGTGGAGCAGTCTGGTAGCTCGTCAGGCTCATAACCTGAAGGTCCTTGGTTCAAATCCAAGCCCCGCAACCAATTGCAAAATTATGTTATGATTAAATGTTAAAAAAATTAGTTAAATCATTATTAAGAATTTTTAATATATCTATTAATTTTGAATTAAAATTTCATGGAAAGCATTCTGAAACTTTAAAAAAATACAATACTTTAACTGGTGTTTATTTTTTACCTAAATTTGCTTTTTCAGACATAATTGCAAAACAAATAAAAAAAAATAAAATTTACGACAAAGAAATATATTTAGAAGCTAAAAAATTTATAAAAACAGGATCAGTTGTTATAGATATTGGATCAAACTTTGGTCAGTTGAGTATTTTATTCTCAAAATTATATAAAAATGTAGAAGTACATTCTTTTGAAGCTAGTAAATTTATTTACAATATTTTAAAAAAAAACATTGAGGTTAATGATGCAAACGTTATTGCTTACAACTTAGCTTTAACAGATAATGTAAATGAAAAAATCTACGAACCAATAATAAACTTTAAAGACTGTTCAACCTATGGGGCCTATCCATTAATAAATAGTAAAAATAACTTAAATAAAAAAAATATAATTATTTCAAATAAATTAGATAATATAAATTTTAAAAAAAAAATTTCATTTATTAAAATTGATACTCAAGGAATGGATCTTAAAGTAATGAAAGGAGCAAAAAAAATCATTACTCAAAATCAATGCCCTGTTATTTTTGAATATGAAGAAGATCTAGAAAAAAAACATGGTCATACATTTCAAGATGTTGTTAATTTTGTAAAAGGAATTAATTATAATTTTTATAAGATTATTTATAATATAAATTATCTAATAGTTCCTAATAATTACAAATTTTAAAAATAATAAATATCCGTGCGATCTCTTAAAAGAATAAATAATTTAAAGAATTTCAATTTTTGGCAATGGAAATATAAATTTTGTCCCTTTTTTTCTTACTAAAAATTCTCTTTTCAAAATTTCTTCTCTAAAATGCCAAGGCAGAACTAAATAATAATCTGGCTTCAAAGATCTAGATTCTTTTTCAGAAATTATTTTTAGATTTGATCCCGGTGTGTATAAATTATATTTATTTGGATTTCTATCGGAAACATACTTTAATATAGTATTATCAATTTTAAAATATTGTAAAAGAACATTTCCCTTTGTTGACGCTCCATACGCATGAATTGTTTTATTATTTTTATTGAGTAATTGTTTCAGAATTAAATTTAATTTAATTTTAATTATATCAATATTTTTCTTGAAATTAATAAACGTCCTTAAATTATTCAGTCCTAATTTTTTTTCCTCTTTAAAAATCTTGATTATTTTTTTTTGATTAGAAATATATTTAGCCTGATCATGACAAATATAGTAAGCACTACTACCTCCGTTAATAGTATTATATTCTTGATCAAATAATCTTAAATTATGTTTTTTCAACATATTAATTAAAACGGTTGAGGAGTAATATTCAAGATGTTCATGGCAGATGGTATCAAACATATTCTGTTCTATTATTGATTTGAGATCTGCAAATTCTAGATAAAGCAAACCTTCGCGGTGGAGTAGTTTTTTTATATCTTCTAAAAATAAATTAGGTTCTTTCAAATCATAAAAAACGGAAAGAGCTGTTATAATTTTAAATTTAATATTAGGGCAAGCATTATTTACTGATTTAAAATTAAAAAAATCTGAAATTTTATAAGTTATTTTACCATATTTTTTTATAAATTTATTAACTAATGGATCAATGCCAAAAGTTGTAATAGATCCATTTTTATAAAAATTTAATAAAGTTGCATCATTACTTGCGATATCTAGTACTGCATCATTTTTTTTAAGAAATACAATTTTCGATAGTTTTTTGACAACTTTTTTGACATGATTAGTCATTGTTAAATTAATTCCCGTTCTATAACCATAATCATTATTATACATGTAACTTGGGTTAAAATTGTCGCCCAACTGAACAAGTTTGCAATTCTTGCAAATAATTAATTCTAATAAGCCTGACGGAATAAATTTATTTTTAGGTAAAAATTTTCCTGTAAATTTTAATCTACCTAAAGAAAAAAGCTTACATAAATTTCCACTTTTGCAATTTCTACAAAATTTAATTTTCATAAGGTAAATACTTACTTATTTTTTAAATATGAATTTAAAAATTTTTTGTAAGTATATTTAAACTTAAAACCCGTTTTTAATAATTTCTTTACGGACAAGGTATATCCTTTGTTGGGTGTTGAATTTTTAGAGTAAATTAATTTAATTTTTGGTCGGTATTTTTTACACATTAAAGCAATTTCACTAACAAAATAATTTTCTGAAGCAAAGTGGTAAATTTGATTACTGTAATTATTTTCTTGAAAGAATTTTATACCTCTTGCTATATCGTGAACTGCTACTATGCATTTTAATTGTCTCCCTTTATTAAATAATTTTATTGGACTACCTCTTTTGGCATTTATTGCAAAAAGATTTGGCATATTAAACATTCTTTTATTATCACCAGTATAACCATAAGCAGTTCCTGGACGTAAAATAATATATTTTAAATCACTTTTAATAATATCTTTTTCATTTATAACTTTGCATTTTGCATAGTCTAAGCTTGGAGATAACTTATCCGACTCTAGTAAATTTTTTTTAATGTTATTTAAGCCTTCGAAAACTATGTGACTTGATATAAAAATAATCTTAGATTCTTTTTTAGCATTTTTAATAATATTTCTTGTGCCAATGATAGATGTTGTTTTAATATCATCTATAATTTTTATATTATTTTCTTTATTAATAATAGGCACTTTTGTAATTGCAGCTAAATGGATTATAACATCCCCTTCTGGTATATTTTTTTTCATTGCTTTATTATCTCTTATGTCAGCTTTAATAAATTGAACATTTTTTTTTTTTAAAAAAAAAATTTTTTTTTTATTTTCAATTTTATCTATAACTATTATTTTGTATTTATTTATTGGATAAATTTTAATCAATTCCGTTCCTATATAACCTAGGCCACCAGTAATAATTATAGTTTTCATTTATTTAATTTTTTTCCAAGTTAAAAAATAAATAGTTGAAGAATAAATAACAATTGAAGTAATAATAAAAAAAAGCGTAAATTCATTTTTAAAAAAATCATCCATAACCACTGGCAATATAATTAATGACTGAATAATTATAAACGTTTGATAAAATTTAAATTTAGACAACATTAGATAATGAATATGATTTTTATCAGGGGAAAAAGGATGTTTTTTATTGATAATCCTAAAAACTGCCACTCGCAACATATCAAGCCCAGGGATTAACATAACTAAAAAAATCTGTTCTGCAGAGAACATATTACTACTAATAGAAAAAAAATATGAAATTACAAAACCTAATAAATAAGATCCACTATTACCTAAAAAAGAATTATTATTAAAATTTAGAATTAAAAAAATTATCAAAGCTACAATAATTGGCATTATAAATTGGTCATCAATCTTAAAAAATAACAATACAAAAACAAATAAAGAATAAAACCCTACTTGAAGATTTATTCCATCAAACATGTTGATTGAATTAATAAATAATAAGAAACAAAAAATAGAGAAAATAATAGAAAAACTATTCAAGTAAAAGTCTTTTTTTAAAGAAGAAATGTAAAAATTACTTATAATTAAATCTTGATTATAATAAAAATAAAATAATAAAAATAACGATTGTAATAATAATTTTACATTTGCATTTAAATTTTTTTTATCATCAATAAGCCCAAGTATAAAAAAAAAGAAACAACCGAGAACAAAAATTATAAAATAACTCTCTTTAAAATTCTCATTTAAATAAAAAAGAATTATATTTAAGAATATAATTAGGCCTCCCAATAGAGGTATTTTTTTTTTATGATTTTTTCTTTTTCTGTCAGGAATGTCGAACACGTTATAGATATTACTAATTTTTTTATAAAAAAATATAAATAAAAAATTAAAAATAAATAAAAAAATAAAAGATAAATGTAGATTCATTTTGATTTAAAATACTCATTTAAAAAAAATCCAATCGGAATATAAAAAATTATAGACATCCAATTATTAAATAAATTTCCGGTTGGAATTAGAGGAAATAAAGACAATGAAATAGTTACTAATAAAATATGAATATGAAAATTATTATTTGATAATTTTTGATTATGGTTTATTAAAATATTTTTAATAATTTTAAAGTAAACAAAAATGAAACAAAAAAATAAAAAAGAAAATCCAACTAGACCAATTTCTGCTAATGATTGAATATATATATTATGTGGATGCGTAGTACATCCTAGATTATTTTCTAATTTAAATTTATCTTTAGAACACATATGCCTAAAAGAATTTGGTCCCTGCCCAAACAAAATGTTATTTTGAAACATTTTATAAGCTATTAAATAATGGTTTTGATGATCATTTGAAAAAATTTTTATTTTTTCACCTGATATATTCAACTGTGATTTAGTATGAATAACCATTCTTCGATTTAAATCAGAATCAAACTTTGTAAATATAAAAAAAATTAGAACAAAGGTTGCAAAATATAATAATATATTTTTTAAAAATTTTTTATTTATAATAAAAATTAATAAAACAGATAACAAAAATAAAAATAAGGCTGTACGTTCACCTGTAATAAGTATTCCCAAGAAAACAAGAATTAAAAATAAGAAATGTTTAACATCAAATATGTTATTTTTTTTATTGTTAAAAAAGAAATAAATCAATGACAAAGGAAAAAGTCGAGCAATATAACTTCCCAGTTTAGCATCCTTACCAAAGACCCCGCTAATTCTATCAACTGAATATTTTTTAATTCCTAATATATCGTAACCAAAATGATATTGAATAAATGCATCAAATATTAAAAATATAATTAGAAAAAATATTACCCTTGTAAAATGTTTAGTAAATTCTTTATTAAGATTACAAAGAAAATAAATAAAAATAGAAAAAACTCCGAATCGAATATAAAATATAATTGATTTGATTTCAGAAAAATTAAAACTGTAAAATAAAGATCTTACAACAATATAACAATAAAAAATTATAAATACTTTAAAAAAAATATTATTGAAATATCTCCAATCATTTCGAACAAAACAAATTATTAAAAAAATAACAGAACAAATTGATATTAAAAGATCAGGAAGAAATGGTCCTGTAACAAGTAAAATTGGTAATAAATAGGTACAATACGATAAAAAATTTATAAATAAAAGAAATAACCTATTACTCATATTTTTAATCCAGAAAGTTTATAATAAAGAGACATATATTTTTTAGCTATTAATTTAGGAGAGTATTTTTTTGAATTCTTGAAACCATTGCTAATTAACTTCTCTCTATATTTTTTATTTTTTATTATATTTAAGATTCCTTTAGAGATTTCCTTAACTTTATAAGGGTTTACTAAACAGGCTCCATTCACACCAGCTATGTCCTTCATGGGAGAAATATTACTTGTAATAACTGCCTTGCCACATGCCTGCCCTTCAATTATAGGAAGTCCAAATCCTTCATAGGTTGAGGGAAATAAAATTATATCAGATTTTTTATATTGAATATTTATCTCTTTATTAGATAAATTTATATAATTTAGATAATCCAAATCTATTTTTTCTAATAATTTTTTTATACACTCACTAAGTTCACCTATTATAGTAACCTTGCACGAAATATTTTTTAAAGATTTTAAACTATTAATTATATTTTTATTTTTTGCTGTTCCTATAATCAAAATATTAGGTTTTTTATAATTAAAACTATAATTACTCTTCTTTAAAAATCGATGATAGCACACAGGTATAGTGAGAATACTATTTTCGGAAGATTTACAGAAATTTATTAGTTCTTTTTTAGTATTATTAGATATAGCTACAGAATAGTCTGATTTTTTTAGCGGTAAAATTATCCAAAATTTTTTAAAAAAAAATAATTTTACAAACTTTAATTTTCTTAATAAAAAACAATCAAGAAATGTTGAGATGGTTTTTTTTGTAAAAAAAAAACTTACAAAATTAATATCTCCAGTAACGTGATTGATATCGCCCTGTTTAAAAAATGCCCAAAAAATTATAAATATTCTATTTATGATTCCTTTGCTTACCACTGGGCAGACAATTTTATTAATATTAAAATGTTTTTTATTAATAAATGGAATAAAACTCTCAAATGTTCTTTCTATACTAAAATTTCCTGAAGATCTTGGTTTTCTAAAAAAAAAATGAATATTAATTTTCTTATTTATTCTCATAAATATTATTTAAATATCTTAAGATAAATAAAAAATACGATCATTAAAAAAATATATTGAGGAATAATTCCGCCTACCATTAATGCGAAATTTGACTCTGGTAAAATTAACGGGGTAACTACTACTAATCCAGAAATATACTGAACATAATTATTCTTAGGAACAGAAACTAATTTACTTAAAAGAGTAATAAATGCACCTATTAGGAACATCCCAAAAAATAAGCCAAAAAAAGAAAAATTAAGATATAGTTCAGCTACCCAAGGCAGATTAATACTTGTCAAGTTACCTTCCGGATTAAATCCGTATTTTACATTAAATTCTCTACCTACCTCGCTTTTTGGTTTATTCTTCCATAGCGCTCTAGGAATAAAACTAGTAATTAAATTAGAATATGTTGATTGTTCAAAGTATGGATATTCCTCTGGAACTTTTAACAAGACAAAATGATAAATAAAATAACTATTAAGAACTCTTGCTGTGCCTAAGCCGTAGTTAGAGTTGGGATTTTTTTTTACTACTTCAACTATAATATTAATTTTATTATGATCTAAATCTTTGTATCTAAGGATATTTTTTAATGGACTAAAATAAATTATAACTAAGAAAAAAATTAAAAATAGCCAAGGTATCTTTTTCTTAAACATGTAATAAATAATCATAATAATAATCAAACAATTTAATGAATACATTAGTGAATTCGAAGAAATCATTGAACCAAAAAAAATTATAAACATACAAAAAATAATTAATAATTTTATTGTTAATTTCGGCTTTTCTTCAATTAAATAATAGTAGAAAGAAGCAAATGAGAAGTATCCCATTGGAATAAATAATTGATTAATTGAAGAAAAACTATTTAAAATTGGGAAAAGAAAAGAACAAAATTTTATTAAAAAAAATACAAATGATAAAAATAATAGATCTTTTAATTTAAACTTTCTTAAGAAAGTAATTCAAATAAAAATTTTCTTAATTGAAAAAGATTCAAAAAAAAAAAACAAAAAAAAAAAAAAAGTAAAAAAA
>Ga0169931_10011069_pt1 | contig 12785 bp, 12 predicted proteins | sample Kivu_15m_20L_FD_129675 | JGI IMG/M metagenome (GOLD analysis project Ga0169931, IMG submission 129675) | Freshwater microbial communities from Lake Kivu, Western Province, Rwanda to study Microbial Dark Matter (Phase II) - Kivu_15m_20L... | ecosystem: Environmental > Aquatic > Freshwater > Lake...
CCTTGAATTTGCCCAGATTCTTCAACAAAAAAAGCTGCTCCTGGCACAAGGCTTTTAAGTCGCTCAATTAAAAATCGCTCGACCTGCTTATCAGCTTGTGTTGCAAAGCTGCCATCTTGCTTGTACTCTCTAACCAAGCTAGCCTGATAATAAGAAAGCAAAACATCTCCAGCTTGCTTTACAATAGGTTCAACCTGTTGCGCGACTCGTTCAAAATTCATAAACTTTTATTCTTGCGTAAATTTATGATCTTCACGAGGCTCAATCCCCAATAATTCATAGATCTCACGAGCATACATAGTTTCTTTTTCAAGCAACGCTTGAGAAAGCTGTGTTAACTTATCTCTATTTTGATTGAGCATTTCTTTAGCTTGTGCATAGCAATTTTCAATAATCGCTTTGACTTCATTATCGATTTTTTCAGCAGTTTTTTGAGAATAAACAAAATCACCTTGACGTTGGGAATAGACAACTGGTCCAAGTGCATCGGTCATTCCATAACGGCATACCATATCCCGAGCAATATCAGTTGCTGCTAAAAAGTCAGAGTAAGCACCCGTTGAAAGTTCTTCAAATTCTATTTCTTCTGCGATACGACCACCCAAAGCTGCTTTAATAGATGCAAGCATTTCTTCTTTATTAGAATTATACTTTTCTCGTTCTGGAATAGAATGAGTTACCCCTAACGCTCTTCCACGTGGAACAATTGTTACTTTATGTAATGGATCCATAACTTTTGGTAATAACAAGCGAATTAAAGCATGACCTGCTTCGTGAAATGCTGTTAATTTTCTATCTTCTGCAGTTAAAGCAATTGTTTTAATTTCTTTACCCAATAAAATCTTATCTCGTGCTTGTTCAAAGTCTTCAAGTACCACTTGATCTTGATTATTTTTTGAAGCAATAATTGCCGCTTCATTAATCAAATTTGCAAGATCTGCACCAGAAAAACCTGGAGTTCCTCGGGCAATTTTTTTCATATCAACTTTAACGTCAATATGAACACTTTTTGCATGTAAACTTAAAATCTGTTCACGGCTTGCAAGATCAGGGTATGGAACTTCAACTCGACGATCAAATCTTCCTGGACGCAATAAAGCTTTATCCAAAACATCAGGACGGTTAGTTGCAGCTAACACAATCACCGGATCTTTTGCAGTTTCAAAACCATCCATTTCTGTTAATAATTGGTTAAGTGTCTGTTCCCGTTCATCGTGACCACCACCAAAACCACCTGCACTTCTTTGTCTGCCAACCGCGTCAATTTCATCAATAAAAATAATGCTCGGAGCATGTTTACGTGCTTGAGCGAATAAATCTCTCACGCGAGACGCACCAACACCCACAAACACTTCGATAAAATCTGAACCGCTGATGCTAAAAAATGGACAGTTTGCTTCACCCGCAACTGCACGTGCAAGTAAGGTTTTACCATTTCCTGGCTCTCCAACCAATAAAGCACCACGAGTAATTTTTGCACCAAGCCTTTTGTATTTTTCAGGATTTTTCAAAAAATCAACCACATCCTTTAATTCTTCTTTTGCTTCATGCGCGCCAGCAACAGAGGTAAATTTGTCTTTAATGGTTGAAGGTAAAAACATTTTTGCTTTACTTTTACCCATAGAAAAAATATTACCGCCACCACCTGCATTACGAGAAGGACGTAAAAAATACCATGCTATCAATAAAGCTGCTAATAAAAGCCCAATGAAAAATAATGGCCAAAAGCCAAGATTTGATCCAGTAATAATTTGAACTTCTACATTATGTTTTCTTAAAATTTCCCATTGTTCTGGATTATTTTCAGGAACAACTGTTTCAAATCGTTTTTGGTCTTGTAATTGCCCAACGACTGAAACACCTGCTATTTCTACTTTTTTAACTTTATTTTGAGTGACTAAATTCAAATACTCTGAATAAGGAATTTCAATTTTTTCACGAGCGGTATCAGTTATACGTGTCAACATCATAATTGCACCACAGAGTACAACCACAAAAATGAATAAATTAAACGGACCTCCCAGTCCTCCATCAAATCCGCCTTTGTTTTTTTTCATAATGCTTTGTCCTTTTTGAAATTACTTTTTTTTCAAAACCTCGATTATTATGCATTATAATATAACTACAAATTACTGTCGACTTCTTAGGATTGCTTTCTTAATAAAAAAGAGTCTAATTGCTTATTAAAAGCAAAAGCATCTCTCATTATTCTTAATTAGTCACACCAACTGGTAGACCAAACCATTCTGGCCGTTCAGCTTTAAGAGCTTCTAAATTGTTCGGATTATTCAATTGTAATCCAGCATTACCACTCAGCAAAAGTTGAGTTAAACGAGGCAATCCTGCAAAAGTATTTGGTTCAACATCTGTAATCTTGTTTTCATCAAGCCAAAGTCGAGTTAAACGAGGCAATCCTGCAAAAGTATTTGGTTTAACATCTGTAATATCGTTTCCATGAAGCCAAAGTTGAATTAAACTACTCAATCCTACAAAAGCATCGTTTCCAATAGTTTTAACTCGATTATAATCAAGGAACAGAGATTCTAAAGTAGGCAGTCCAGCAAAAGCACCTGCCGCAACATTTGTAATCTGATTTGAAGAAAAGGCAAGAAAAGTTAAAGAATTAAATCCTGCAAATGCATTTGGCTGAACAACTGTAATTTGGTTATCTTGAAGCCAAAGCTGTGTACTCTGCTGCCTTTGTGTAAGAGGTATATTCCACAGATCACAAGCAGTAAGCGCTTTATTTGAGAGATCTAATATACCATAAGCAATCGCTGGCATTTTATTAGTATCGATTAAATAAGCAATAGTACCTGGTCTTAAATGCAAATTATCAATAGGGCAATCTGGTCCAAAATAATCAGAAATGTCGACAGCAAGCTGTTTCAACCTTTTACCCTTTTGACCTGTCTTAATGTTCATTTTTTCGCAAGCTTGAAGTCCATTTTGGACTAAGATAATTGATTCTTTAGCATGTGCATTAAGCCAAGAAATAAACAAAGCTTTTATAAAATGTTCAAGTCCAACTGTGATATCTAATACATAGGCTGCTTCAATCAAATGATCTAGCTTATTTTGATTATTATTTATTACCTCTACTGGCACATTATCAAATAGTCCGTTATTACGTTTCATCTGCAAGCATAAATCGAGTACTAATCTAAAAGCGGCACCAGTTAAACCTGGTAGATCAACTATTTCATTTGGGCCTGATGCAGGGCAAACTTCTACCATCGTATTAATCATTTCTGAAAATCCAGGAGCTTGATAAGTAACTATTTCTTTATCAGCTGTCTCGAATATTACTACCTGCTGCGCAACTCGATCTGCCGCCGCAGCTACCCATAAACCTTGAACTAATAATAGACTTACAATTAATATTTTTTTCATGACCAAACTTTTTTAAAAATTAAATTTACATCTATTTGTAAATTTACTAAAAGATTTAAATAAAACCAATAGCCAAAATTATAAAAAGCTTATGTTAGATGATTTGAGCTAAAAGTAGGCTCAATCAAGACCAACAGGGATAACTATAGCGATAATCTGATCCTGTAATAAATGTTCGTTGATTGGTTAACAAACTTTCAATAGCTAACCGCTTTGTCTTTTTATCACTGACAGAAAATACTAAATAATTACCGCAAGGAGACCACGAAGCTTCTTCTTTATGTGCTTGATCATGTGTTATCTGTTTTGTTGAACCTGATTTTAAATCATGCACCATAATTTGAGAGACGCCGTTAACCAGCTTTGCGTACGCTATTTTATGTTGGGAGTAACTATAGGAAGGACAAGTACAAGAGCCACCTTGAGAAAGACAGGTAATATTTTTGCCCTGCTTATCCATTCTATAAATTTGTGGTCGATTCGTTTCAAAATCGGAACAAAACACAATATCCCCACCTTTAATAATACACGGCGAAAGATTATTCCCTTCATTAAAAGTAAGCCGAACATATTCTGGGCGCTTTTTCCTGGTGTTATAACGATAACGATAAATTTGGCTGCTCCCTTCAACTGACAGGCAAACCATAACATCATCTGTCTCTTGAGAAAAAGCAGGAAGCATATTCAGTCCATTAAAATCAGTTGCTATTTCTTTTTCGCCTTTACAATTAGTAACCATTAACCGCATATTAACGGGAGTATATTCAGAATACAAAATGACATCATCGCCATTCCATCGAGGCGCAATTAAAAAAGAGTTACTGGTTTGGACAACTTTTTCATGTTGCCCGTTAAAATCTGCTATGCACAAATGAGTTTTAGACTTTTTCTGTTGTATATCTTCTTTACAATAAACAAGCTTTGCACAAAATGGTCCTTTTTGACCTGTTAAAACTTCTAGTGCCGCATCGGCAAGCAAATTTCCAAGCTGATGTATAGATAGATCTTTTTGCATAACACGTTTACTTTCTAACCGTCCTCCTGTTTTGCAATTAAAAATTCCCCATTCAACATAATGATCATGCGCATTATAAAGAACAGTTAATAAAAGAGCCGCTTTTGACTGATAACTCAGAACTTGTTTTTTTTCAGTTAACTGATCGATGTAATCAATGGCAACTTCAAATTGTCCAGTAAATTGCAAATTGTTTTTTATGCCTTGACATAATTCTTTTAAAGCATGAGTATGATGTCCTACCCCAACAATCATTATTCTTACTGCTGCTGTTTTATCAGCATTAATAATTAATGGATGCGCTTTAAAAACCACTAATAAAAATACTAATTTTATAAATCTCTTCACACTTACCCTTACGGTTTAAAAGCAATTTTTACTTTTTTCCCCCACAATTGGCGTGGCATTACTACTTGTGTAAGTGCTTGCTCAACTGCGATATCATAAATTAAAACACCCGATTTTTCTTCAATTTTAGCCTCTAACATGTTTCCATCAAACCCCACTGTTAAAAGCACTTGACAAACAAGCGTATCACTCATTCCAGCAGGAGGTGCCCATACAGACACAATCGCTTCTTTTAAAGCGTCTTGAATCAATGCTTGCTCATATTCTTTTGGTGTTAAATATTCTATAAGTTGCTCATCGATTGTTGTATTCTCTTGTGTAGCTGGAGTTACAGTTTGGGGCACTACTACTGCTTGCTCAATAACTTTTTCTGGCACCACTACTTTTTTTTCAATAACTTTTGGTTTTTGTTTTGTTTGAGCAGGTGATTGCAGAATAGGCTTAGTAACTTTTTTTTCTATTTTTCTTGGAGTATTTTTTTTTGTTTTTTTATGCGCTGCTGATTTACCTAAAGCTGTCTTTTGCCTTTGTTGCTCGCCTTTTAAAGTATTCTTTTTTGAGCTTTGCCCAGATAGACCTTTTTTAATCGCTAAACCAGATTTACCCGATTGCTTTGGCTTGTTAAAGCTGATCATACGAACAACTGCTTGAGAACTACTTGCATGAACTTCTACAAGAGTACTGGTACTTATGTTGTTATACAAAAAAAACAACATGCAACAGATAACCGTATGCAGCACTGTAGAAAAGGTAAAAAGTTTTATTAACAATAAATACTTTTCAGGCAGCTTCGGTTGTAGCCAACGCAACATAGGAAACGCCTCCAACATACTTAATCTTGTCAATCAGCTCAATTACTTTCCCATAAGGAGCCTCTGTATCTGCCTCTATAAAGACTGTTTTTTGTCCTTTAGTTGAAGCCGATTTTTTAAGTTGTTCAATTAATTCTTTTTCTTGAACTATTTTACCATTGAATCCAATTTTTATAGCTTTTCCATCTTTACTTACTGTTACAACCAACTCTTGATTTCTTGTATCAGTAACTTCTTTAACATTACCTTTTGGAAGTTCTATCTGCAAAGCATTGTGCTCTTTTTTAAGCATCGGCGTTGCAACCATAAAAATAATCAAAAGTGTCAAGGCTGTATCGATTAAAGGTGTAATATTTAATTCAGGAAGCGACTGTTGTTTGCGTTTGTTGCGCTGTGATCGGTATCTCATAGCCACTCTTTCCTTCTAATAAAGTAATACGCACACTATTATGAACACTATCTGATAACTTTTGAAGGTCAAATTCAACCTTATTAATTTCACCTTTGATATAGTAATAACTTACACTTGCTGGTATAGCAACCATTAGTCCTGCAACAGTAGTAAGTAATGCTTCGGCGATACCAGGAGCTATGGTAACAATATCTGCAACTTGTTTTTCACTAATACTAATAAATGAATGAGTTAAACCCCAGACTGTTCCAAAAAGACCAATTAATGGAGCAACTGCTGCAGTTACAGAAAGCAACGATATATAACTTTCTTCAATCTGCATCATATCATCAAGTACAATAAAACGTTGTTGATCAAGTGATTGTAATTCATAATCAAAAAATTCTTTTTTAATAACGCGTTGCAATACTTTCTGTGCTTGATTGCATTGTGCATTGAGTAAATGACCTGGATACGTTTTATAAAGAGTATGAGCAGCAACTATTACTTGATCATAACTTTCTAATTTTTCTAATTTTATAAGAGCATCTTGCAATTGTTGTTTTTTAACTTTTAATAGAATGATTTTGTAAAAAACAATTGTCCAACAGGCAATAGATAAAAAGAGTAATCCCAATAAAATAACTTTGGTCATCATATCGGATTGAGCAACCAGATTCCATAAAACATTTCCTAATAATACGCGCATACTTTTTCCTTTTTGAGCAAATTATAAACAGTTGTAGTATACTCCAGTTACTCAAAAAAGCTCAAGCTCATATTATTTTTTGGAAACTATCAAAGGAGGCGCAACTTTTTTACCATCTTTGTCTACACATGGTAACTCTATTGTATTATTTTTTTCTAGCTGTTGGGCTAAATCAGAAAAACTATTTGTAGCAAAATCAACAATTATAGAATCTTTAGGATCAATTCCATGTGCAATTATTTTTTCTAACGTAAAATTATCATGTATATCAGGGTTTTCCCCATAAATACATCTAACGCATATGAGTTCATTTGATTTTTCAATTATCATTTTGCTACAAGATGGGACAATCAAAGTTCCATTATGATCGATTGGTCTGTTTTGTTCATCAACTGCAAATCCACGATTTAATTTTGAAACTTTTCCTGGATGTGTTATTTGGTCGCCATTATTTGAAATTAAATGACGATCTTGCAACAATGAATTAATATGCAACGACCCAAAAAAACTTTCTAAATCATAGGTATAAGTTTTATCACTTCCTTTATAAGTGATTATTTTAAAGTGCATTGGCCCTTTATGCTGATCTGTTTCGTCGTTATGAACTTTATCATACGTTGATTCTTGATAATAAAGACCTTTATGTTCAGATTTTTTCAAACTACTTCGAGGGCAATAATAACGTGTTACATAATGAGCGCAATCAGCTTTTTTCATATCTAAAGCAGTACATGCAGGTACTGATTCAATTAATACCAGTCCAGTTTCTTGTTGATTTTGTACTGTAATCAATTCTGGCATAGGACATTGGTAGATTTTTACATAAGGCTCAGTTGAAAAGATTACTTTAATCGATTCCTTATGAAAAAGAGGATCAAGTTCATATTGACCTACAAGAATTCCATCTTCAAAGCTGTAACCCATAAACTTTAAATCGAATAAAATATCTGATAGCTCTTGTAATGTAGAAGGAGGGATATAAAGATTGCCTTTTGCAGGAATCTTAAAGCCATTAAAATTAACCTGCTGCTCAAGAGTTGCGTGTATAATGCGTTCTTTAGACATATTTTTAGGTAATAATATTTCTAAGAGATTTTGATTGTTTGGAACTCTCAGATTTGGTAAAAATTTAATATTATTATTTACCGAATTAAGCGTTTCAGCTTGCAATGATATGTGGAAAAAAAATACTAATAAAAAAACATTTTTCATACTGCCCCCTTTACACTCCCCTATTATCCCTTATTTTCAAGATAGCAAAGGAGACATAAAAGTTGCAATAGCAGCATTAAAAGAGTCTTGATCTTTGCTTTTAATAGCTCTATTATTAAAAAACTTTACTAAAAACATGAAAGAAAATTATGCTATCACTTTTACTCTTAACGCTGCTGATTGTAGACACAACTAAAAGTAGTGAACTTAAACCCCATATGCCTGAGCCTACTGCCAAAGCTCCTAAAAGCCCTCAAAAAGTTACGCCGGCAGAAACCCATTTTGGATCTGCTGTAACCACCCCTACCATAACAGGGGCACTGAGTGCATTAGAACAATATTTTGAAACAAAGCGAGAAAATCGAGTTTTAACTTTAGCTTATAAGATTGAGCCTGGGCAAAATACATTTAAACCTCAAATTTCTAGTATTAATCAAAAGTATTTATACGGCGTTACTACAGTAATTATTAGGCTGGGCATTTTGTCACCCCATCATCAAAAAGACATTTTTGATCAATTGCAGCAACAAAAAATTAAAATAATCACTCGATGCTAAAGAATTCTTTTTTTCAAAGTTTCTTTATCAGTAATACCTTCGTCAATCTGGATTTGATAAGCTTTTTCAAGCAGTTTGCCCATTTGGGGCCCTGGTTTTACAAATTCTAAAAGGTCTGCTCCCATCAAAACTGGTGCTTCTGGAGCAAATAAAACTCCTATTTTTTCAGCTGCATCAACAAATGCTTCTATATCCGGCAAAAAACAGTTACGCAATGGCCCATTCTTTTCTGGATTTCTGCCACATTTGTCTGCAAATGCTACTTTTGCAAGCATTGCACAATGTGTTTGTGGTGCAAGTTTTTTTGCAAGACGTTTATAAGCAGCCCGTTTTGCGCCACTTTTAATAAAAGCTCCAGGCATCATATGAAACTGAACTAATTTTGGAACTGTTTCTTTAATCACTGTTTTATGGGTTAATCTATCAAGTAATACTTGAGCTAATGGAACACCAGCCGTGTCATGACCTAAAGCGCGTATCCTTCCATCGATAATTTGCGTGTGAGTAACTTTTCCAAGATCATGACATAAAGCTGCAAACATTAAAATTAATCGGTCTTGATCATTATCGCAGGCAATAGTTGCTGCTTTATCAAGTGCCTGCATTGAATGCTCAAAAACATCCCCTTCAGGATGCCATTCAAATTCTTGCTGGATCCCAATCGTGTTATACAACTGGGGCAAAAGCTCCTTTAATCTTCCAATACTTTGTAACCAAAAAAACCCTAAAGATGGACGTTCTGATTTTAGTAATAATTTTTCGTACTCTTCATAAATTCGCTCTGCTGAAATTTTAGAAAGATCCATAGATTTGCACAAAGTGTTCAATTGCGTATCAGGATGCATATTAAAGCGACCTATAAATTGCATGACTCTAAAAAAACGTAACGGATCTTTAACAAACAGCTCTGGATCTGGTGCCTTTAAAACTTTTTCTTCTAAATCTTTTTGCCCATTAAAAGGATCTTGTAGTTGATAGGTGATTAAATCAATACCCATAGCATTAATGGTTAAATCTCTACGTAAAAAAGCATCATGCAATGACAAATACGGATTGAGCTGAACGGTTGGCTTTCTTCCTGCGCCATCAATTCTTGGGATTGACCAATCAACATCAATACCATCAATACGCAATACACCAAACTGTTTTCCTACAATTCTAACATTACCAAACCGTTTTAAAATGACTTCTAATTGGTCAAGGGCAACACCATGGACTTCAATATCAAGATCTTTAACAGGCATCCCTAGCAAAAGATCTCGAACAGCCCCTCCAACCAAAAGCGCTCGAGCTCCAGAACGATCTAATGCGTCAACCACTGTTAATACATTACCAAAACAAGGCAATATCTCTTTTTTTAATCTTTGAATGTTTTGAATAACTATTGTAGACTCCATAAAAATGGCACCTTTTTATTGTAATAAAGGAATCACGTGAAGCATAATCAATCTCTCTTTTACCTTTTTTTTACACTCAATTGCTTATTGTATAGTAACCAAACAGTTACTTTTTGGAAAGAGTTAAAATTTTGGAATACTGATAAGCAGGAAGTTATTTCTTTAACTAAAAAAGTCCCTCATGATTGCAAAATAGACATTCACAATGTTAAAGGAAACATCTGTATAAAACCTTGGAAGCAAGCAAAAATAATGATTGAAGCTCGCAAAAAAGGAACCGAAAAAGCTCTTGAGGCAACGGTTATTAAAGCTGACTTTTGCCCAACAACAAAAATTTTTACTATTGAAACAAGCTGCAAAAATGCTGAACCATGCACAGTAGATTATGACATTCTGGTTCCTGAATCAGCTTGTGTTGAATCGGTCAATACGCAAGAAGGCACGATCAGTTTTTCCAACAGCTCAAAAGGTATTATGGCCAGAACCGAAAAAGGTGATATTAGACTTGATCGAGTAACAGGTGAAATTAAAACAAGCACTACTAAAGGATCAATTGAAATTTACACCAATGAACCTTTAAAAAATCACAAAATTTTAGCAATTGCAGAAAAAGGTAATATTAAACTCTGTATCCCTAAAGAAACTAATGCCCAAGTCTATTTAAAAACAACTCACGGATCGGTTAAATCTGATATTCCTATTACGTTACAACCGATGACTATAAAATATAATTCAAACACATTAGCACAACTTAAAAAAGAAGCGTGTGGAACTATTGGAGAAGGTGGCAGTGCTATTTTGAAACTTCACACCAGCAACGGAAATATTAAAGTAGTAAGCGTATAATATAATTATTAAAAAGAGTATAACATGATTATTAAAAAAATAGTTCTTTTCCCTTCAGTAATTATTTCACTTTCTTTTCTTACTGGATGTACCTTCCAATCTAAAAAATCAGAAGATTCTGCATCTTTTTATTGTGACTGGATTAATCAAGAAAAGATTATTGAGTCTGTCCAAAATTATGTTGTTAAAAAAGATGTTAAAATTTCGATTGCTAATGTTAATGGTTCAATTACTCTTAAAGGTCATCCGCATAATAATGTAACTGTTACCGTTACTAAACAAGGCGATAAAGATGAATTTTCAAAAATATGGTCTCATATAAATGCTTTGCAAGAAGCTATAGTTATTGAAACAGAATCTGAACCACACAAAAATCTAGCTTTACATTATGAATTACTTGTCCCAGAAACTGCCCAGCTTGAACTAATTAAAACTGTTAATGGATCTATTACTATTAAAGATTTTTCTGGACCTCTTACTGTAAAAACTGTTAATGGTCATATTAGTATTGATAAAGTTACTCAAAATGCAACGATTAGCTCTATTAATGGCTCTATTGAATGCTTAATAGAAAGAAACATTAATGCATTATTAAAAGCAAAAGCTACTTTGGGAGTTATAGACAGTGACTTTGAGCTACCAAAAACTACAACTGTGACAGGCCAAAGTATCAAAGGAATAATTGGAAATTCTGAGCAAGCCGTCATTAAGCTCAAAACTTCTACCGGATCAATACGTATTAAAAAAGTATAAAAAGGACTTTTATAAAATTTTCTATTCTTATAGTAACAACTATTTCTTTTGTAACATGCTCTGCAAATTTCAAACTTGGTATTGAAGCTATCCCTGAATATTATCTACAACAATTAAAACAATCTCATGTAGGTCTTGTGACTAATCAAACAGGTATAACCCAAACAGGTAAACGCTCTGTTGATTATTTACATGAGCTTGGTGTTCAAGTAGTCATACTCTATGCCCCAGAACATGGCATTACAGGCAAAGTTGATGCAGGAATTGGTATTACTGATGCTGTTGATCAATCTACAGGAATCCCTGTGGTAAGTTTATATGAAGGTGATGCAGGACTCTGCTTTAAGAAAGACTTAGATTTAACTAATCTTGATTATCTTTTATTTGACATGCAAGATAGCGGCATGCGCCATTATACGTATATTGCAATACTCTATTATTCCATGCAAGCGGCTGGAGAACAAAATATTCCATTTATTGTTTTAGATAGACCAAACCCACTGGGAATTATCATGGAAGGTCCTTTAGTTGAACCTGATTTATTGCATTTTGTTGCAATTGCGCCACTGCCCATTCGGCATGCGCTTACTATTGGTGAAATTGCTTTATACTTTAATAATGAGCGTTTAACTGAAAAAGCAGATTTAACAGTCATCACTATGAACAATTATCAAAGAACAACCGGTTTTGATAACGGTTTTTTAATTGGTCTTTCTCCAAATTTACAATCGACACAAGCATGTTTTGGTTATTCATTTGGCTGCGTTCTTGATAACATGCGCCCTTTTGATGTTGCGCTTGATACAAAAAATGCTTTTAGATGGATTGGCCTACCAGAGCAATTGTGTATTGAAAAAAATATAGATTGGCAGCAATTAATAGATATTTGCAAAAAGCATGGCATGCAAATTTACGGACCAACCGTAGCAACTGATCATCCTCACTTTAAAGAGCCAGTCAAAGGAATAAACTTTACTATTACTGATATTAACTCATTTTCTGCGATGAACTTTTTATGCCAACTGATTAATTGGATTCAACAGTACGATATAACTTTTAAGTATCGCCCTTTAATGAATAACATTATTGGAACCAAATATTATACGCAAGTATTAGAAGGCAAATTATCAATAAAAGGTTTTAAAGATAAAGTTAATAAAGAATTACAAGAATTTAATGAAAAAATTCAACCTTGTTTATTATATAAACCAAAACCTCACATAGCTTTATTAGTATAAAAATAATTTGATAAAATCTTTTTTTTAAATGTAAAACTCCTTATGGTAATAACATACAAAGGAGTTTTACATGTTATTATTGCTGTTATTGTTTTCTTATACCTTGTTTGCTCA
>Ga0169931_10011070_pt1 | contig 12784 bp, 8 predicted proteins | sample Kivu_15m_20L_FD_129675 | JGI IMG/M metagenome (GOLD analysis project Ga0169931, IMG submission 129675) | Freshwater microbial communities from Lake Kivu, Western Province, Rwanda to study Microbial Dark Matter (Phase II) - Kivu_15m_20L... | ecosystem: Environmental > Aquatic > Freshwater > Lake ...
TACTTTTATATTTGAAATATTTGTCAATACTAAATAATAAAATTTCTTAGGTATTTACTATTATACTATAAATTTAAGCTTTAATATTTCTAAGTTAAGTATTCATAAGACTTCCACTTCGATATCTCTGGTTTTAGGGATACTATCTGTGAGAGGGCCAAGGTGTTCCATAACCTCTCTATCTTTTAAATTAATAATAAAATACCATATTGTGACATATAGAAAAGGGAGAACACTTTATCCAAAGAACATCCAAAGATTTTGTTCATAATTTCCTTATTTAAATTTAGGCTGACTGTGCTTACTCTGGATTCTCCAGTCAATACTCCTTCACCAGACGAAGCTTTAATTATATTAGAGGTTCCACATTGAAAATTAGCAAGAAAATTTGCTCTTTCAATGAACATCCTATTTGAAAAATTTACAAAAAATGATTGGCATTTATTAGCAGAACTGTTGAATGCATTAAATACTGATTTATTCTTAAAAGAATTTTTGTAAAATTTCGAAGAAAAATTGAATTTACCTCCGAAATTTTTGTTGAACGTTCTGTTGAACGTATGATTCATATTGGATGATTAATATTGATATTTAATATTTGGATTAATATAATAAAATTTAATTAAAAAGTTAATGCTAAAGAGGTATTGAAAAAAGAACCTATCACTATATATAGGGCATTATCATCTTATCTTATATAAAAAAGATTAAGCAAATTTTGTTTTCATGTATGTAAAATTAAAAAAATAAATTATAATCGTAGTAATTTTATCAAAATAGATGTTGTATCAGTATCATTACTGCTTGTCATGGTTTGAAGCGCGTTTATGCTTCCTCCCTAATATGATCCTCATCTTCAGCAAATTTCTCTCTGGACGAATATAAATCGATACTCGATCCGTTCTTATTTTCCAAATTATCATTAGAATCTGGCGTTTCGTTTTTAATTTCAAGACTTTTTTTCTCACTTTCATTTTTTATCGCATCGCGATTTTTATTTTTAATTTTAAGTTTTTTAATCGGCTTGAGTTTCAATTTCCCTTTTGCAGTATGAGAATCCTTAGAACGCCCTTTGAAATACTCAAACTTTAGCAGTGGTAATTTTCTATTAATAGGGGAATTAGAACCTTTTAACTCAGATTTAGACTCCTCCTTCGAATCTTTCTCTGCATTATTTACGATGCTCTTCTTAGGAGAAGGACCCATTACATCTCTATAAATACCATCATACATGATAAACCCATTTGTATTAATGAATCCTTTATCTTTTAAATATTGTCTATTTATTTCAGAAGAAAAGAACATATTCAAATGTCCATCAAATAAAGGATGATAATATTTCATTCTCGAGGAGCGTTGATTGTTACAATCTAAAACAAATCTGTCTTCTTTGGTTTTCAAGCCTTCCTTTTGGATTTCTCCATCTATTTTGAATGGACTAATTTTAACCAAATAGAAATCTTTTTCAGAAGGCAGATCAATTTTGTTTTTGGTGCATTCTAAAATCTTTTTAGTAATTTCCATAGCTGCCAGATGAGAAGAATAAAACACTTTTAAACTGTCTTTTGAATCAACATGTGAGCTTAAATACTTTGAAAGGAAACCACCAAAGAAAATCGACCTAAACACTTTGTAATTTTTCTGGATTATCTGTTTGTATTCCTCCACAACTTTTTGATTTGTGTGGTTGATCTTAGGATAGAGGTGTAATTCTTTAGTTTTGTCAACGATAATTTTTCTATTCTGAGGAGAAATTTCTAGGATGTTAATTTTCTGAAAATTGTCAAAAAACAGCCAAACTTTGTTGTTCTTTCTTTCGAAGTTAATTGTTTGATAAATATAATTTGTCAATTCCTTTTCTGGCAGTTGTTTTAGATTTTCTCCATCATGCGATTCCTTCACTTGATAGATCAAATTAAAAAGTGAATGAACGTCTTCTTTATCGAGCATCAAAATGTCTGAAATAGAGAGAATTTGGATGATTGATTCAACAGTCTTTAAATTTAACGATTTCAATTGATTTATAACATTCGAATAATTTAGAATTATTTTTATTCTTTCGTTACTGGAGATGGTCGATTGCAAAAATTTAACCATGAGGTTAAGAATGTTATGAGTGTTATCTGGATCTAGCTCTAAGAAATCTTCTAGATTTAGAAACACATAATCACTTGTATTGTTATTAATATTAATTTTTTGAAACAGGTCATCACTAATTTTAAGCTTTTCATTAATATTATTTTGACCTTCCTGATCTATTCTCAATTGAAAACTTTTCACTTGTTTGTTATTTTTGATGGTTATTATCAAATTTGTTTTGGATTCATGCAGTACCTCATTTTCGTGAATAATTAAATTATTAAGCTCAGTTACGTTTTTGAAAATGTTTTTAAGAAATTTCTCTTCGTCTTTTTGCAGAATTTTAAGAAATTCGTTGAAAGAGGAAAATTCGAGATTGAATTTCTCTTGTGCCTGTGAAGTCTTATTTAAATACAAGAAGCAGTTTAGCAGGCTATTTTGGGATTGAATTATGGAATTATTCAGGAAATCCCTATCCTTGTCAAGAAATTCCAGATCTGCAGCTGAGTTGAGTTTTTCCCATTCGATTTTATGTCTTGCCATCAGTTCGTCGGATATATTAAATATTAATTCCATATCTACGTGCCCTATAGCAGTTATTGTGATATGCTTCTTCCCTAATTTTATGTTCGACTGTCTTTTGTTTTTTATTTTCATTGTAGTTTTGAATTAATTAAATAATTTTTAACAAATTAAATTATGAAAAATATTCATATTATAAAATCTTAGTTATAATGAAAATATTTAAATTGTATTGAATTGAAATTTCCTATTTATAATTTTAATTCTTAGATCGGGATATCCTTATCTTATCATTCTGTTGTTAATCCTCTGTTAGAATATTTATCCCTGAAAATCTTTTTTGATATAACTAATCTATTTTTATTTGCTTCCCTCAGCATGCCACTTTCCACGCAATTTTCTCTGTTTCTATTATAAATTCTATCTAAACATAAAGATTAAAATTATAAATACGGCTAACGATTTTTTTATCGAAATATTCGCTGTCATTTCTTAAAATTCCATATCTGTTCACCATATTTAATAAATTTTTGGAGGCCTCGGAGGTGCCGTTTTCATTTGATAAAATTAATTTTTTGATTTTTTCTTTTTTCTGCGATGCGAAATCTGAGAGAGTTTGGATTCTAAATAGAAGACTATCTTCTTCTTTTTGAAAATATCTTTCCCTAAGGATTTTAAAAGATTCTATGTTTGAGTAATGTTGTTTGGTAAGAGGATCATAGTATTTTGCAGGAAGTCCGGTAATCACACAAGTTTTCTTTTCTTTGGGTTCTGACGTCTTGTTGAAATTTTCGAAGATCTTTTCGTAAACTAAAGGATTTGAAAATGTGACATAATTATCATGGGATTCTGCTAGTGGAGCCTTTTTATCAGGGGTTTGTGTGATAGAGGGAGGATTTCTAACGATTTGAATATTCTCGATTGATGATGAAATTGGCATTTCTTGCTCATCTTTCATTTCAGATGATTTCACAGTTTTTGTTTTGAATTCAACTTCGGGGGCATTTCTATCGACTTTTTCGTCAACTTCATTTTCTTGATTGACCCCTGGTAAGTTTGTCGAATTTATTATGACTTCCTCTCTCAGTTTTTCTTCTTTTGAGTTTGTTACTACTCTTTTTACAAATCTTACATATTCCGTAAACTCTCTTCGTCCTTGTGTGGGAATTTCCTTTTTATTTAGATCTTCCAATCTTTGCATTTCTTGGAGAGATTGTATATTGTAATATTCTGTGAAAATCGCTTCGATAAGCAAATCTTTTTGTGATAGCTTTTCTTGCATGAAATTGTATTTCACAGCTACAGTTCCTTCTTGTTTTTCTGGTTTTTTAAATTTTTTTATGATCTTTTTATTCTCTTCTTCGTTTTGGATGTTTATGTTCTCTTGATCTCTATAAAACTCATCATTGTATTCCATTCCATCCTCATCTTTTTCTTCTTGTGAAATGTAGCTTTCCTCATCTTCAAAAATTACTTTCTTGATGATAATTGTATCAGGGTCGCTTTTATCAAAGACAACATTAGGGTTCGAAAAGAGTTTAGCCTTTTTTAAGCTTTTCTTTTTAAATTTCTGTGTGATCGGTCGTTGTCTTTTTTTAGTGAGAATGTCTTCCTCTTCGTCATCGATGAAAGTCTTTCTATATGTCTTTTTAGCTGTCTGCTCTTTAAGGATAGGTACATTATATTCAAAATCATTCCTATTTTTATTCTTATTGTTATTCTTTATAATTTTCTTTTTCATTTTCTTTTTCCTGGAGGCTTTTTCATCTCCAGACTCACTTACTATCTCTTCAGAATCAGATATCCTCATATCTTCCTCATATATTCCTTTGTCTCTCATATCTTCTATTTCGTCTATTTTATCGATATCTAGTAAATCTATATCTATTATGTTATCTAAATCATCGACATCTTTTTTCCTTTTCGATCTTTTAGATTGTGGCGCTCGATTTTCCTTCAGATGCGGTTTGGATTTCTTTACTACGGGAGAACTTTCTTTATCTTCTTCTGATTCTGTTTCATGAGGCACTTCTTCCTCTTCATCTTCTGATTTTTCTTCCCCATCAGAATTTTTTTGTGAAATTATTTCGGAATCTTCTGACATTTCTGTCTGCGAAGGATTGAATTCTTCATCCGAACTTTTTTCTGCGAATATAAGATTATAAATTTCGTCTTCCTCATCTGGTTCCTTTTCTTGAAGAAATTTCATCATTTGTCCTCTTCCTGGTCTGCTTGGTAAAATTCTCTTTTTCGTATTCTCTGTTGAATTTTCTAAACTGTCTATGACATTTTCACTGAATTCGTCATTGTCCTTAGTTCTGCTGAGTTTTGCTTTTATACGAACTAATTTTTAATAGGACAGTCTTACTTCGATTTTTTACGGGTATCTCTTTCTTTAGTAAATTTTCCATCTTATTTAAATTTTTTATTATTCATCTTTGATTTATGCCCTTTTAAAGGATACATTTGAGTTAATTTTTTTAATAATTATTTAATAATAAATTTGAAATTTAAAAGAGAAAGTATGAAAGAAAAGGAATTTTTTATAGAAATTAAAAATTAAGTGAAAGTAATTTTATTGGGTTTATTTTTTAGAAAAATTGAATTTTGTTGATAATTTTAAAAAATATCCAGATTTATTGGGCCGTCTTGAAATATAAATTGAGATGATGCTTGTTCTTTAGTCTGACTGAGATTTGCTCCTTTTTCTAATTGAAGTTTGCTGTTTGACTCTGTAGATTTTGAATTTTTATTGGGATCATTGGGATCATTGGTATCAAGGGATTCGTTATTATTAGTGACTGGAGTTTTTATTTCTGTATTGGTTGATAAAAATCTGGCTTGTGTTTTGTATTTTATTCCAGTTTCATCTTTTTCTATTTTTTCTGTTTTTTCTGTGCTCTCACTATCGAACGGAGAAACTGATTTGAAGAATTTCTTATCGTTTGAATATTCTTTCTTATTTTCTCCTAGTTTTATTGGTTCATTTTTCTTATTCGAAGATTCCTCAATTTGTTTCGGATTTTCATTTTTAGCAATAGGTAGCATCACTGAGTCTGGATGTTCTTTTATAAATGAGACTAGTTGCATTATCTGATCTTTGTCTTTTCCATGAATCATCTAATTCATAAATTATGAAAATTTTCTTACTTCGAAAATTTTTGATTTGTTAATTTTCTTATTCAACTTTTCAAACATTTTACTCAAGACATCAGCAATCGAATTATAATCCAACCCAAGTGGCACATTTTGTTCATCTTTTTGAGTTTGTGTTTGCTTTTCATTATTAGAATCATGTGCATAATTTTTATTCTTCAGTTTTTGTTTTTCATCTAATTTGTTGTCAGTTTTGTCAAATTTTCTGGTATTACTATCACTGCCAATGATATCGCTTTTACTACTCGAGCTCGATATCGAGATCGAGGTAGAATTTTTATTATTCTTCATATCTTCTCCGATTATCTTAGCAGGGGGGGCGATTTTTTCTTTTTCTTTATTTATCATATCAAATTTTTTATCTATCTCGTCCATCAATTTTTTCTTCTGTTGCTCCTCCTTTTCATCTTGTTGCTTTAAAATTTCCACGGGATCGAGTTCCGAGTCCTTTTTCTTCTTTAATTTTTGAGAGAAGGAATATCCAGTAAATCCCGGGTTGTTTAGAGTTTTCATTTCTCTGGTACCGTCATGAGAAGGTTTTGCAAATAGAGAAAAGAGGTTAGGATTGTAAACTGGAGATTTATAAGGCAGAGAAGGTTGCATAGGTGGTCTTAGTGCAAAATGTCTGAGTTTTCTTCTTTGGTCCCAGCTGGATTGTATCTCGTAAACTCTTTGCATCATCTATCTCATTTATGTAATAATGTAAGGATATTTATCTTACTTGTCTTTCCAAATCTGATTTTAGGTTAAGAAGATCTCTTTTGCTGAGCCTGTATTTGTCTGAAGGTAAAATGTTAATTTCGAGGTCCTCGGATGTTTCCTGTGGTCTTATATAGGTGAAAACATTAACAATAATAAAAAATAAAATTATCTTCATTATTTTAATTTAGTAATTAAATTTTTGATTTTGATAGTTGTGTAAAATAGCAATATGATCATATAAACATATATGTATGAAAATTCGAATAGAGAATATAAATACTATATACAAAAAGATATATAAATATATATGCATGTATATGTCTATAACATGAACATGAATATGTAAACCCTAAATAATAAAATACCTTTTTCAATTTCTAGTTTTAAAATTAATTTATTTTATTGAATGTTTTATTAAATTATTTTATCCTTTATTTATTTCTTTGGAGCAGCAGTGGCTTGGGCAGCATCCGCTTTTTTCTTTTGTTTAGCTTCTATTCTTCTAGATTCTTTCAAAGCCTTCATTCTTCTTTCTTTTTTTAATTGGTTCTTTCTCCTATCAATCCATGAGTCGTCGGTGTAAAGTTCGTCAGTGATCATCTTCCTCTTCTCTTCTTTTAATTTGATTTTTTCTTGCTCTACTTTTAATCTTTTATCTTTTATAGAAGCAACCAAATTTTCCATTTCCATGTAATTTTTCTTTATTGTTTCATAAGATCCTTTAAGAACAGGAGTGTGGAGTTCAAGTTCTTTGTTTGGATCAAAATCAAATTTGAACTTGTCAATAGGTAATTCTTTTCTTGCACTAGCAGGGTCAAGTGGGATCTTTTTATTTCTGTAATAATTTTTTTCTCTCCCTTTTAGAACATCTGCAAGTTCAGATAATCCATCAACTGTGAAAATCAAGTACTTACTACTAATCAATTGTTCAACATTTAATTTTTCAGGGGTCAAGTGATCAATGTATTTAAGCTGTTTGCAAGTGACTGAAAAATTTTCACATGGTTTGGAAGAAGTCACAAAAATAGTAGGACAACTCTTAAGAAATTTCAGAGATTGATCTAATTCCCTAGGATTTTTGTTATCAATTTTCTCTGAATTGAATACTAGTATAGTATTTTCTAAGAATTTGGAGGTAAGGATTGATTTCAATCCCATTAGGCGTATTTTCTTATTTAGTGGGAAGTAGTAAACTCTGGGTCTGGCTCCATGAGCACGACCTCCGTGGTAGAGATTGGGAGCTCTTTTGTCTCCTTGGGGGGCCCTACCTGTTTTTTTTTGTTGGAATGGCTTCTTATTTGATCCGCTTACGTCTCCTTTAGATTTGACCCATTTGAATGTTCGGCGGTTGAATTCTCTGTTGTATGTGTAAACACGATGGATGATATCTCCTCTGATATAATTGTTGAAAATATCTTGGTCCAATACTACGTTCTCCCCTGAATAAGTATTACTTGAGAATTGGAATACAGGTACTGTCATTTTTTCGGTTGATGGAAAATCTAAATTTAATTTTGAAATTGTTTATTTTAAGTATAGTTTTATTACATTTATGTGCCCATGTATAATTTTCGTTTTCTGGTAATTTTATTAAACTTGTTGATGTAAGTGGTGTCTAAAAATTTCAATTGCATAATTATTATTAATTTACTTCTGATTTGATGAGTTCAATCAAATGACTACTTTTGTATTTTATGAAATTAGATCTGTAATTGTTTTTTAATTGCGATTTAAGAAAAAAAGAATTAAATGTTTTCATTTTCTTTATATAAATTAATTCTTTATTTAAAATTTAATTTAAAAAATTCATGGATTAAAATTATTTAATTTAAAATTTGTTACAAATTCAAATTCTAATTGATCAAAATTTTACAATTTTTAGGATTACAATACTTAATAAATAATATTAGATACTATCTTTTAATTTAATTACCTACTTAAATAGAATTTAATCATAGAGTTTTGTGAATTTATGTGAAATTAATAAAATATATAAATCAAGTTAATTTATTCTAGGCTTTACCGCTACGATTTGGTGACAACTTGACCATAATCCAAGCTTGTCTCCATTAATAAAACTATCAGCATCCTTTGTGAATCTGTTGAATAGAATTTCAAAAGTTTGAGGAAGGATATTAAATTTTACGAAAAGGTTTACCATTTTTTGAAGGACTGTAAAGTAAATATCAGCTTTTTCAATTAAAGTGTGTTGCTTTCCATCGATGCTGGCGTTTTTATTTACTTCAACGACGAATCCAGCTCTTGAGAGAGCATCAGCCATAATTTTCGGGGTAGGATTGAATACAGCTCCAATCATTGGTTTACATCTGTCCATCATATCCTTATGTACAGGGTTAGTTTCATCGTATGCGTCATAGATAAACCAATCAAGAAATGAGAGTCTGGCTCCGGGTTTCATGACTCTATACATTTCACTAAATAGTTTGTCGTAGTCTATCGCATAAGTCAAGGCTTGAATGTTATAAAGTCCGTCGAAGGTGTTATCTTCAAAAGGGAAAGGGGAATTCATACTGCTTTTTATGAAATTCAATTTGTGTGATAATCCAAGCTTTCCTGCTTTTTCTTTCCCTGTCTGGATTTGAGCAGGGTCTATGTTAATTCCTGTTACTTTGGCTCCGGAGTGTAATGCGACATGAGAAGCTACTCCTCCCCTACCGCAACCGACGTCTAAAATGTGCATCCCTTCTTTAGCCCCGATGTGACTCATCATTTTCTTTTCGTATTCAATCTGATTGCCAAAAACGCCCAGATCAGGATCCATCACTGGGGGGATATACATCTTCTCTACTTCTCCTAAGGCACATAGATAGTTCAACACGTTGTAATAATCGATTATCAGTTTCTCTGTGTTGTTGCTGACCTTTTCGTTACCGAAAAGTTCATAGGACTTAAGGAAGCGATCTACGTCTTCTTGTCTGATGTAGTACAGAGCTTTAAATGCTTGGACAATAGAAAAGATCTTCGATTTTGGGTTCTGTGATTGGTAAGCAAACCAGGCAACGAATACTAACAGTAAGCCGAAAGGAATTAACAAAAATTTAAGGACTTTCATTTTGATAATGTAAATTATTTTTATATTTGTTTATGATACTGTCAAAATAACTTAAATAAATAATTTCTTTAAGTTATTTAAAATGATAATAAAATAATTAAATAAGTTATATACTAGTATATATAATTTAAATTTTCAAAAGAAAGAATTATTAATTGGAGAATATAGACTTCATTATAAAGATCTTAATTGATAATGTGGAGAATTTTTAAAATTTTTCCTAAATTTAATAATTTTTATTGAAAGATATTTTAAGAATCCTAAAGATATAGATGAACGATATTTATTTATAGATTAAACATTCGATTATTTACAAATTAGTTTATTAATTTAAACCGAAATTAAAATAAAATGATAGAATCAAAAATTTTAAATTTTATAAATCTAAAAGAAAACAATACCTATTTAGAAATATACACATCAAGAACACAATTAATCATATTCAGATTTTTAAGAGAACTGGCTAACAATAAATCAGATGTTAATTTTTATTTTTGCATTTTTAAAATTTTGTTTGCAATTCAAATGCATATAAATTTATTCTCCGTCTCAAATTTAATGAAAGAGAGCGAAGATGAGTTGATGATAAAAATTTGCGAATATTTGAATTACATTCACTGGACTATTTCTCAAAAGGGCAATTTTAAGATTTATACAACGCTTTTAATATTCCTAGGAGTATTCACAGTTATTCATATCTCGATGATTTTATTTTTAATATTCTTATCTATAAACAAAAAAAACCGAAGTGCAATTTCAGATTTCGTGATAAAAATTTTAAATTTCTTTAACACGGGAGTAATTGATTACTTATTTTATCCGATATTTTATATTTGTCTGAATGCTTTTAATTGCGATGAGTCAGGAAAGCATTTCAACCTTGGTTCAACCTGTTATTCAGGCGATCATTTGATTGCTTTTGTATTTTCTTTGTTTATACTAATTTTCTATACTCTCTTGACAAATTTTCTAACTTACTTTGATGTTTTTATAGGCAGTATCGGTGAGATAAAAACCCACAGTAAAATTAACTCCCTTTATGAATTTATTTCGATGAATTTCAAAATTTTATTTGTGGTTTGTTCATTTTTTTTGTTAGAACTTAAGTCGAGTGTAGAAATTTACGGTGTGTGTTATTTCCTTTTAGTTGCGATATTAGCTTGTTTTTTGTTATTTTACATTTGGAAATATGTACTTTATTATGACTCACCTATTCAGACGTTTATAACTTGTGTCTGGTTATTCACATTATCGTCAACTGTGATATATTTCGCTGCAATATTTTTAAATTTGAATTACGTCATCCTTTTAAATTTGATTGTGTGGGGTCTCAGTTTATTTACTTATATCATATTTAGAAATTATACACACTCTAAGCTACTTAATAATTTTGAGATTTTCATTAATTCAACCACAAAGGAGATTGTAATCATAAAAAATATCCTTGTCTCTTTTATAGAAAATCCTAACACTAAAATCTGCTTTACACAAGTTGCATCTGTATTTAACAGTTTCAGAACTGTGTTTGATGATGATGAAGAGTTGAAAAATGTCTACCTGAAGTTTTCCTCTGACAGCCATTTGAAAAAGGTCTTAAGAAATAAAAAAGATTACCAAGTTATTTGTCTGATTTATATTTTGCTGAATCATTTTATGAAAAGCGAAAACGATTCAAACAAAGAATTCGCTAATAATATGAATATGTTCTCTTCATTGAATTCTCAATCTTTCAGAAGGCCCATTCATCGTTTAATTTCAAAAATCGACCAAGAGGAAATCACTCTTCATATGTGTATATTCCTTATAAATTATTTAGAGAATCACGTCTTTGCAACTTATTTGCTTTCTAAACTAAAATTTGTCAACATTCGCAATAAATTCCTGAAATTTCTTCTATTAGAAAACATCAAGGATCTTTCTATTCAAAATGCTCGCAAGATCTACAATTATGAGACAATTAAATCAATCGAAATAGGTTCGACTATTTTACATAATCTCTTTTCGAATAAATTGTTCCAAAAGATAATTGAATTATTGGAATTAAAGATAAATTATTTCTCATTTCTCAAAAAGCAGAAAAATAGTTTTGATACTAATAGTCACATTACAAATTTCGAAGAATTTCTACTAGCCGGATCTAAAATAGTGGAGTTGAATAAGGACATACAAGAACTTTATTCTAAATTATTAGAAATTTATCCAGCGAGTGAGGATTCTTACTTTCCTTTTTCAAGGTATGAACTCTATTACAAATTATATCTGGAAGAAATAGAACAAGATCCGAATTTAATATCGAAAGAGCATAAAAAGTACTCACTTTATCTAGAGAATTTGATAAACCAAAAAGGAAATTTATATAAATCTCTATTCGATGAAAATTCCTGCTTGGTTATAGTCGATGGCTACTTTGATGTTGGAACAATCATATATTATAGTGACAATTTTTTGGAAGTTTTCCCTACTGACTTAAGCAAACTTTCAGCGAAGATAAGCATAAACGATTTCGTACCAAAGTGCATTGAAAGTTTCCATATTGAAGTTGTGATGAATGGGATTCGCTTTTCAAACTTGTCGAATGTTTTCGGACAACACAGACAGATTTTCCTTAGGGGAAAGAAGTTCCTAACACACAAGGCTATGGTTTATATCAGACCTATTCCAAATTTCGAGCACGGATTGATTTATATAATCTCACTGTATAAGGTTAATGATAACAATTGCACCAGCACCGTGTTGCTGGATAAAAATTTCAAAATAGACTGTATGACAAATCCTAGTGTGTTGATAAATGACAAAATAGATAAGAAAAATCTAAAAAATTTAGAGTTCTCTGAGGAAATAGAGGAGGATAATTTTAAAGCGCAATATGACAGACAAACAGAAAACATGTCAATCAGTAATTCACTAAATTTAAACATAGTAAATGATGATAAAAACTCCTTAAATATTTTGATGATCATACCGCATATCTTATTGCATACAAAATATTCCTCCAGCAAGGGTTTTTTCTTCGATGAAACTTCTTCCGAGCATTTAGGGGTAATCTACCGATTAAAAACAGACTGTTTATCTTACTCTAATCAGCCATCGAAATTTCTTTTAATTCAAAAGAAGTCACACATAAACAAACTAATTGAAATGATTTTAGAAATTATAAAAGAAAATGGATATTATGTGAATTCTTCTGAAATAGAAAATTTAGAACAAAAGAACCTTTTCGGAAATTTGATCGATTTACTTGAAGAATTTTCA
>Ga0169931_10011071_pt1 | contig 12783 bp, 25 predicted proteins | sample Kivu_15m_20L_FD_129675 | JGI IMG/M metagenome (GOLD analysis project Ga0169931, IMG submission 129675) | Freshwater microbial communities from Lake Kivu, Western Province, Rwanda to study Microbial Dark Matter (Phase II) - Kivu_15m_20L... | ecosystem: Environmental > Aquatic > Freshwater > Lake...
GCGGATATTGCATAGTGGTAGTGCGTAACCTTGCCAAGGTTAATGTGCGAGTTCAATTCTCGCTATCCGCTCAATGAAAATATGTAGCAAATGTAAAATAGAATTATCTGATTCAGACTTTTCTCCATCAAGTGGTGGTAAATATCTCAGGCCTGAATGTAAAAGTTGTGCCAAAAAGTTAGCAAAAAAAAGGGAAGAATTAAAAGAAGAGTATGGTTATCCACCATTAGGATATAACTGTCCTATTTGTTTAAAAAATGAAGAGGAACTAAGGGGCACTGGTGGAAATGCTAGCGTTTGGGTAGTAGATCATAATCATACTACAGATAGTTTTAGAGGACATCTATGCCATAATTGTAATAGAGGTCTTGGGGTATTTCAAGATAGCATAGATAGACTTAATAGGGCTATTGCGTATTTAGCGAAGGATATGGTATAATTTTTATGTACCCGCCGAATGGGGGTACTAAACTAACTCGCTGAAAAGGAGAATAAAATGGTAAGTTCGTATACCCTGGATCTTTTTAAGGATCCTTTTTTTATTGGTTTCAATCGTGAATTGAACCGTTTTAATCATGTACACAATACTGCAACACGTCAATCTTATCCACCTTACGATTTAATTAAGGTAGATGAAGATACCTATAAGTTGTCTGTAGCAGTTGCTGGCTTCACAAAAGAAGATGTAAAAGTAACTGTTGAAGATGGAACTCTTGTAGTTAAAGGAGAAATTACTACAGAAACTGAAGGAGAAGCAATTCATAAGGGTATTGCAACACGCAAGTTTACCCGCACATTTGCTCTTGGTGAATATATGGAAGTAACTGGAGCAGAGATGAAAGACGGTATGCTTCATATTGACATTGATCGCATTGTTCCAGAGGAAAAGAAGCCAAAGGAAATTGCTATTAAAGTTGCTAAAAAGTAAAAGAGTATAATAGAAGTCCCCGCATAGGCCTTGGGATGGATTAGTTACCTTTTCCTTAAATTCGGCCTTCGTGCTTGAATTCCTATGCGGGGCTTAAACAATCTTTGCTATAATGTAAGTGCTATGACTGAAAAAGAACTAGCACACTATAATAAGCAGCAATATAAAAAGAAACTTGCTGAAATAAAGATAGCAAGTGGATGTGTAGACTGCGGAGAAAAAAATCAGATAGTCTTAGATTTTGACCATTTAAGAGATAAAAAATATAATGTCTCTAGAATGATTCATGATGGATTTTCTTGGAAGGCAATTATGAAAGAAATTAAAAAGTGTGAAGTGGTATGTGCAAACTGTCATAGAGTTCGTACACATACTAGATTGACAAATAGAATTGCTTAGGGTATACTTAATTCATGCCTAAATACGATTACAGGTGTAGCAAATGCTTTTCTCAAATTGAGTTTGAGAGAGGGTTTGGAGAAGATAGAGAACCAGTTTGTTGTGGAGAGTCCATGACAAGAGTCTGGAATTTAGTGGGCGTAGTGTTCAATGGTTCTGGATTTTATTCAACGGATAACAAAAAGTGATTATTAATTTTGTTCCTGGAAGCAAGGATATAGAAGAATTCGTTCCATGTCCAGAATTAGGAAAAAATTTTATTCCACAGTGGTACAAGAACATTCCTGGCGGTAGAGAAATTGTTAATGTAAAAAAATGTATTCCATTTTTAGATTCATTATCTATTGGATATATTCAAAAAACATGGACAGATATTTATGTAGAAAATAATAATGGAAAAATTTCGTTTTTTCATAATCATAAAGTGATGATGTTTGGTCAAAGACAGAATACTGATATTCCAGTATCGGAGTATTATTATAAAACAGAGTTGGTTTGGCAAAGACCGTGGTCTGTTATACTGCCAGAGGGTATGTCTGCATTAGTTACCCACCCTATAAACAGAGTAGATCTTCCATTTACTACAATGTCTGGTATAGTAGATTTTGATAAATCAATACACGCTCCTATTGGAAATATTCCATTTTTTATTAAAAATGGCTTTATTGGTGTCATACCAAAAGGTACGCCAATGTTCCAAATACTTCCATTTAAAAGAAATGAATGGCAGTCAGAAAAACAAAAATTTGATGAAAAATTTTGGCAAACAAAACTAAACGAAAGACGTAATGTTTCAGACTTTTATAAGAAAAAAATTTGGCAGAGAAAGAAATTTGATTAGTTTTATGAAATGGGGTATACTTATAACATGAATTCAATTGCTCAGGAACTCTCAACATCAAAAGAAAAAGAATATACTTTAAATGCCTTAGATAGGTGTGACAGTTGCAGCGCTCAGGCCTATGTTCAGATCAAGGGTTCTACTGGCGACCTGATGTTCTGTGGGCATCACTATGAAAAGATTATGAATAATCCAGATGCATATACCAAGATGATGGCTTTTATGTTAGAGGTTGTAGATGAACGTGATCGTTTAATAGAAAACAAATTAATAGGGAGTCATAATTAATGTATCAATACTATGTAAGAGATGTTAAAAATGTTGTTGATGGTGACACTATTGACGTTGTAATTGATCTTGGTTTTAATATTCTTTTTGAGCAGCGTGTTCGTATGGCTGGAATAGATACTCCAGAGTCTCGTACCAAAGATAGGTTTGAAAAAAGTTTGGGTATTGAGTCAAAGGAATATTTAAAGAAACACCTTAAAGATGCCAAGTCTGTTGTTATTAAGACTGAAAAGATGAACTCATCTGAGAAGTATGGTCGTATTTTAGGCTGGGTGTATATAAATGGAGACACGGTATCTCTTAATGACATGATGATTAATGATGGATATGCTTGGGGATATATGGGGGAAACCAAGGTTAAAGACTTTGCTGCCCTAGCAGCACAGAGGAAAAAGTCTGGAAAATGAAAACAGTTTATTATTTTACTGCTGACTGGTGTCAGCCTTGTAGAAAGACACGCCCAGTTGTTGAAGAGTTAAATACCGAACAAACAACTGCTCGCTTTCAAATTATAGATGTAGATGACAATCCTGATTTAGTTAAAACATTTACAGTCCAATCTGTTCCTACCTTTGTTTTATTTAAAAACGGTATAGAGGTAAAAAGAATAATTGGTTCACAAACAAGAGAGCAATTAGAGGAGTTTATTCGTTATGAGGAAAATATTTAAAATGATGTTTGATCCAGAAAATAAAGACAGAATTCCTGATGAGCAAACAGCAATTGACTATTTACTTTTAAATGGTGGTCTACAGGTGGCTGGTATAGATAAAAATACTGGAGAATTTTTATATTCATTTACCCCCAAAATACAAGAAATAATGCCAGAACTATATCATGAACATCTTAATGATGTTAATAATAAACTTATGGGGCTATGGGAAAAAGGATTTCTTGACATAGATCTTATGTCTGATACCCCCATCGTTAGACTTGCATCAAAAGCATTTGATTCAGAGCAGGTATCTACACTATCTAAAGAAGATCAATGGTCTATAGAGGAAATAAAGAGGCTGCTCAAAAGCCAAGAACTCTGATATAATCAGAGTATGCCATATCGTGTAGGTGCTAAAGGTTCATACGGTTGTTCTGGCTACCCTGCTTTAAAGGTGGGGACCAATGAGGTAATGGGCTGTCATGATACTCGTAGACAGGCAGCAGCACAGATCTACGCCATAAACCAATCTGAGGGCAATATAGGCAAGAATATGCACACCCTTAAAGAGGGTGACTTTGTTATGGGTGCTACAAAAGAAGGTCTTGTTCATGGAATGATTGAACATATAATGACTGAAGGTGGAACTCTTGGAACTCCTGGATCTGAATATGCTCTTGTTTCTATGCCGCCAGAAAATCCTGCTATGTCTGTAAGAATTTATGAAGAAGAAGATGGCGAATGGGAACCAACTGCATATAGTATTGGCATGATGTATGCAGATGCACAAAAAATAGATATTAAGGAGCACGAAATGGACGCAGAGGAAACAATGAAATCTTATCATTCAGAAAATGAAGATGAAGATAAATGGGATAACATGACTAAGGCTTGTTGGGTTGGTTATGAACAGAGAGGAATGAAGGAAAAAGATGGAAGAATGGTTCCTAATTGTGTTCCAGTATCAAAAGGCACTCTTGCAAATGCACCATATCAAGATGCAAACTCAGAAAGAGAAATGACGGAAGAAGATAAAGAAATTGAAGAAGCACGTAGAAGAATGATTAATCAAGAATTGGGTAAGGCAGAGAGTGTTTCTGTTGGGGACCATGTGACATTTGCAGTTCCAAAACCACCAGACAAAACAGAGTCAGCCCATGGTGTTGTAGAAAGAATAGAAAGATCTGGCAAAATAAAACTTCCTGGAACAAATGAAAGTGTTGAGGCTTCATCTGATAACCCAGTAGCAGTTGTAAGGGTATATGCTACTAATGAAAAAGGTAAAAGAACAAAAACTGATAGAAGAGTTGTTAAACCATTTAGTTCTTTAAGAGTTTCTTCAGAGCCAATAGATAATGAAAAAATGTATGACATGGACGAGGAAATGGAAAAGGTTTCGTCAGCAAGATTGCAAGAGTTGGCAGATGCTTATAATAAAAATAAAGAAGGCGACAAAAGAATTACAGTTGGAGCCCTAAGACAGGTTTATAATCGTGGAATTGGTGCATATAGAACTAACCCATCTTCTGTTCGTGGAAGTGTTGCAAGTGCAGAACAATGGGCTATGGGAAGAGTTAATGCCTTTATGGCTGGTCTGCGTGGAAAGTTCCCAAGAAAACCATTTGACTTAGATCTGTTTCCAAAAGGACACCCAAGATCAACAAAGAAATCTATGTTTGAAGAATTTGCTAAAGAGGTTGATAAGCCTACCAGAGTTACAAATTTATTTTCTGATTCACAAAATATACAAAAAAACAATAATGGATGGGGCGGATCTGCTTTTGATTTGAATCCGTTTAAAAAATAATGTCATCTGGAAAATTTAAAAGACATGATGGTTTTAATACCGTGCAAATTAAAGACGGTATGATAGTCAGACTTCGTAAAGATGGAACCTTAAAAGCGGTTCTTGGAAAATATGGGGAGAAAAAAAATGGAAAGTAGAACAAAAGTAGTACAACCATCAGATGTTCATAAGGCAGAGACATACACTCCTACATCTGGTATGAAATCAGCAGCACGTCGTGCTCTTCGCTGGAAAGAAGAGGGCAAGGCAAAAGGTGCGGGAACCCCAGTTGGTTGGGGTCGTGCCACAGATATTGTTGCTGGTAGATCAATGTCATTATCTACTGTAAAAAGAATGTTTTCTTTCTTTTCTCGTCATGAAGTTGACAAAAAGGGAAAAGACTTCTATAATAATAGTGATCCTTCAAATGGTAGGATTATGTGGGATGCTTGGGGTGGAGACGCAGGATTTTCTTGGTCTCGTGCAATCGTAGAGCGTGAAAAGCGCAAAGCGGAAAAGGCCTGGGAGGGTTCTGCATTTAGCACAAAAAGGGGGTAGGTAATGGAAGACTTGGGTATTGATGAAGTTAAACAATTAGTTAACTTCTATAAACAAAAAGCATCTGATCTAGAATTTCAAGTTTTACAACTTCAATTGAAGTTAAACAAATTAGTTATTAATCAGGCTGCGCCAGTTCCAGCAATTAAAACAACAAAAACAAAATCTGAGTAGTTGAATATAATGGAAAATGTTCTTGCTACAACATTAGCATTGGCATTTGTTTTTATTGTATTAAAATTTAATAAGGCACATAAAAAAAGATCTTTAGCAAAAATGAAATATAGTCAAAGTTCTATTCATGAAATCATAAAAGACTATATTCCTAAGAGGTTGTTTGAAAGACTGCCAGTAATGTCACAGTCTAGAAAACATACTGAGAAACATATGATCAAAATTATTGTATTAGATAATGATGCTTATTGGGTAAAGGATAGTATTTTTTATACCGCCAAAACAAAAAATGGAAACATTATTGAAGAAACGGCTGTGCCTGTAGACATAGAAAATATGCCAAAGAAAGAACTTGACAAAATGCTCTTTATATTGGATAATTTAGGTAGGGGGAAAAACAATGATAGTGGTAGTTCAGGGAACGAATGACTTTAGTGATTATAACGTATTCATTCGTGCTATGGGGGTTGCCCTATCTGGCATGAGCAAGGATGATACAGAATTTCATATCTATTCTGCTGGTCCAGCAAAAATTAATTCTATGGTTTTAGAATTCTGTAATCTCTCAGAGCGTGGAATGAAGGCTCGTGGAATGAAGATAAAGAACTACAAAGTACCAACTTCTTGGGTTAGAGAAAACATGGAGCATGTAAATTACTTTGCATTTTTAAGTAAACCAAAGCAGGCTGTTTCTAAGTTAGTTGCTGAGGCAGAATTAAAAAATGTTGAAGTAGGAATTTTTAGGTATTAGGAGAAATAATGATTGTAAGTAATTTAGAAAGAATGGAAAAGATCGTTGCTCGCAACAACAACCTTTATTGGGTTGGTTGGGATGTAGCAGATCGCAAACGTTCTGAAGCAGGTCGTACTGCCGTCAATGGGGTTAGGGTAAATGGAGTCTGGTATGTTCAGCGCATTTACACAGTTACTCGCAATGGATGGGATATTCCAAACAAGTATAAGGGATAAGCCATGAAACAGCATTTATGGAAAGATAATGCTGAATGTCTTGGATCTGACACAAATATATTTTTTGATAACTATGAAGAGAATTTAGAATCAAGAGAATTTGTAGATGCTCTTTGTAGAACATGCCCAGTAGCAAGACAATGTTTTGCTGTTGGTGTGTCTGGTAAAGAGTGGGGCGTTTGGGGCGGTGTTTATCTAGAAGGTGGAGAAATATCTAAAGAATTTAATAATCATAAGACTAAAAAAGATTGGTCTTATACTTGGCAAGCATTAACAATGGAGTAATTGTGTATACAAATGATATGCGTAGGGCTTTTCATTCTATATCTGCACCCAAAAATTTCGGTGTTGATCTTATTGACAATGACCTGTTTCTTACGATAAAATTAGATGAGAGATCATTTATAAATATGACACATGATGAAAAACTTGCTGCAGTCAAGTACGTAGCCATGGTCAAGAAGGCTTTAGAAATGGAAGGCGCAATTGTGTTAGTAACTAGGGAGCCATTGAAATAATGCAAACTTTTCTACCATCTGTAAACGCAATAACAACGGCACGTTGGCTTGACAACAAGCGTCTTAATAAACAAATATTGGAGTGTTATCAAATTTTAAATGTGTTGTCTGGAAAGTCTCCTACGGGTGGATGGCGCAATCATCCTGCTGTCCTTATGTGGAAAGGCTATGAGCGTGGCCTGTGGCAATACGTACAGGCAATGGTTCGTGAAGCAAAATTGCGAGGTATTCGTACAGAAAATAATGAAGCCAATCTTAATAGATTAAAAGATATGTGTTGGAGTCAATGGGGAGAAATCAAACCTTCTTTCTGGGACGATACAATCAAAGTTATGAGACTAACTACTACACATAAAGCAAACTTATTTGATAAAGATCCTTTGTATTATGCAAAGTTTGGGTATGCAAAGCACAGTCTTTATAATCATCCTTGTTGCAATACCTGCAAATATTATTGGGTAACTCACGAGGAAAGATGAGCATCTTTGTTTCAATAGCAAGTTATCGTGATCCTGAGTTGGTCAGAACTATTAAGTCTGCTATTGATAATGCATCAAAACTAAATGAAATATATTTTGGTTTAGTGATACAAGACTTTGATAAAGAAATTCCAGACCTATCTTGGTTAAAAAATTCTAACATTGTCACCATGCATCCAAGAGAAGCAAGAGGTGCAGGTTTTGCAAGGGCAAAAGCAATGACCCTTTATTCTGGACAAGACTATTATCTGCAGATTGATTCTCACACAATCTTTGAAAAGAATTGGGACATAATGTGCATTAGTCAATTACAAAAGGCTCAGGAAATTTCTAAGAATAAAAACGTAATCTTATCTCATTTTCCACCAGGATTTTATGTTGAAACAAATAATGTAATTAGTTATATTACAAAAGATAAAGATAAGCCCCCATATGCAACTAAACAAGTGCCAAGCCTAAACAGGAGAAATGAGTGGACGGCTAAAAGAGTTGAACTGTCCGACAAGAATAAATCCTATCCAGAATTTTCAAGCACCATACTTGCTGGTTTTGTTTTTACTCTTGGAAGCATTGTAGAAGAAGTTCCGTACGATCCAGAGATATCATTCTTTGGAGAAGAAATATGTTTTGCTATGAGGGCTTGGACAAGAGGATGGGACATTTATTCCCCAAGTGTCACAATACTTCATCATTTTTATCACCGTGGTAACTATAAAAAAATATGGAAAGACCGCAACATAAGAAAATTATCATGGAAAGAAATAGAAGATATTTCAAAGGATAAACAAAAGCGTGTTTTGTGCGGTATAGAAAAGGGAACCTTTGGCGCTGGAAATTATAGACACCTAAAGGCATACGAGAAACTTATAGGCTTTGATTTTAAGAAAATGTATGGTTTGACAAATTCTGATAATGAGAGTACAATGGTCTTGAGAGAAAAGAGTTAGCATGGAGTTTGCTCTGGTCGTTTTAAGCATACTTTCTATATCATTTTTAATAGCATACCTTTCAGTTTCACAAAAATTAAATTCTGTAAACAAAGGATTTGCTCAACTATTTGTCTCATACAATACACTAAGAGAAGCAGTTGAAACCCAACCAACTAAAACAGAAGAAGACATACATAAAGAGAATTTTATAAAGTTTCTCTCAGATTCTCGTGATTGGGCATTTGATTATATTGAAGATGTTCAAAAAGCATTGTCAAAATTCATACAAGAGGTAGAGCCACAACTAGATTATTACAACAGATATGGCGCTGCTGTTGAAGGTGTAGTGGCTCCTCATGACAAGGCTTTAAAGAAAATATCAAAAGAATTTACTGAATTAAAAAAGATGTTACCAGAAGAATCAGATGATAGACGCTAGAGGAATTCCAACTTGTGTATGTCCAAACTGTGGTGGAACTTTGTTTAGAGCACTTGTTTCTTTTGATCCTGACACCTATACTGTAGGAATGTACCATTTAGATATTCAGTGTCATGAATGTGGTGCTTTGGCTACCGCACCAACTCCTCTAGACAATCCTGAAACAGATCCAGATGCTAAAAACAAGGGGGAAAAGTTTTGAATCAAATAATCTTATCAGTGTTAACAGGCTTTGGATGTGGCGCAATATTCGCAGCATTCAAATTACCAGTCCCAGCGCCACCAGTTTTTGCGGGAGTCGCAGGAATTATTGGCCTTTGGGCTGGTTATGCTATACTAATAAAGGTTCTATCCTAGGAGGAAAAAATGGAACTTAAAAAAGAACACAAGGCAATGCTCGCATCATATGGCCGTTCAGTTGTAGGTGCAGCATCAGCATTATACGTTGCAGGAGTAACAGATCCAAAGGATCTATGGGCAGCACTCGTAGGAGCGCTTATCCCAGTACTAGCACGTGCAGTTAATCCAAACGATCCAGCATTTGGTCGTATGCCAGCAGCAGCAGCCGTTGATAAGGCTCTAAAGTCTGCAAAGGCAAAGAAGAAGGCTGCTAAGTAATTTAGTTAGTCATAATGGGGCGGGTCTAGAAATGGACTCGCCCTATTTTAATATATCAAGATACTTATCTTTTAGATTTTCCATGGCAAAGTTTTTAAATCCTATTTCAACTGCTTGTTCTTTAATCTCATTTTTCTTTCTAGAGTGCATATAGTTGTCTACAATCTTTGCTAAATGTTTTGGATCCGCATTATAAACATCAATAGTTGTTCTTGCTCTAAACTCATCATGTTTTTCTGATGCTGCAAGCCACTCTTGAGGAAGTATTGTGTTATTTGGAGATATATTTGTCATAAAAACTGGCAATCCGCTTATAAGTGCTTCATTCATAGGAAGACATAAGCCTGCATATCTACGAGGCAAAACCATTGCATCATACCCAGAGTAAAGGTCTTGTCTATTATCTGAGTTTCCCACTACTATCCTTAATCTAGAGTCTTTAGGAACAATTCCTAGGTCTTTCTGAGCAGTAACAACAAGTTCATAATCTGTTTTAGAATACTTTAACATGTCTAATATACTATGTGTTCCGTCACGATCTTTTGTTGCTGGATTGCCAGCGACATGCAGTAGCCTGCCATGGCTTTTTGATAGATTATTTTTTCTAACATTATCAAATATTGCTGTATTAGTTGGTGGCGGTAGATGAATTAATTTAGTTTTGCCTTCAGAAATCTCTGCAACTTTGTCATAGTTCCACAAACTAGGAGCGATCATGATGTCTGGAAATGCTAATTTTTGATTATGAACATACTCTAAAAACTCAAAATTATATTGAAGAACTGTTTTTACATTTCTTCTTCTTGCAATTTCAATAAAACTATTGTTATAAAATGTTTCACAAGTTAAAACAACGTCAACGCTGCGAATAAAGGGCTCTAAATCTCCAGTTCTTGGTAATCCACGAACATGAAAACATTCATATCCGTTATACCACTCTGGATGTTGCTTATTTCTATTAAAGTTCATAGAGTTTACGAGCATAATTCTATAAGGATTTAACATTGTAACCAAATCTCTTGTTTGGTTTCCAAGACCCGTGTTGTCTGATCTTGCAATAATGCCCAATCTCATTCTTTGTATCCCCAAACATCATCATCTGAAGTAAACTTTCTAGTTCCTTCTCTACCGTCCAAGTGATAAGATCTTTTTATTTTATTTCCACCATCTGGATAATATATCCAAAGTTTATGTCTGTTCCAGCCAGCATTCCCATATGTAGAATAATCATCTTGAACCACACCGTGGAAAATGTCTTCAATAAAAAAGTTTTGTTTCGAAAATCTGAGCACACTTTCTTTATAGTAATTTACAAAAGAAAGGTGTGGTCGTTGACTCCATTGAATTGTTTTCATAAAATCATCTTCGTGACCTAGCATTAAATGATTATGCTCTACTGGAATAGTTTCTTCAAAGTGAAATCTAATTGTGTATGCTCTATTACTAGATAACATTGACAAACATTTGTCCCAATCTATATGCCTATCAGGAACCAGCGGGGCATCTCCTTCAACATATAAAAGAATAGGTGTTATTATTTCGTTAATAGTTCTTGACATCATAGTTGTTTGATGACAGTGTTCTTCAAATACAAATGGCAGAACGTTTTTCCATTGATGCATACATTTCCAAAGCACACGATTTTTCCATTCATCATACGCATCCTTGCGATGTTTTTGCTCATCCCTTAATCCATCAATCTGTAAAATAATTTCATTATCTGGAAAATGAGATCTAATACTACTAATAGTTTCATCAATAATATGCGTGTCTGGATGACTTGGCAATACAGAAGTTACTAATACAATTGTTATGTCATTTTTATTCATTTACTTGCTCCATTATTTTTATGCCAAAGTCTCTTTTGTACTTGATCCACCAGCATACTACTTTGTGCATATTTGCAGGGTATTGATTAATTAACTCTGGAACTATACCAGATAAAGTATTCCAATCTTTAACCTTTACTATAGGGGTATCTGCTTGATATATATAATGGAAATAATCACTTTCTATACCCTTTGAATCTATAAGATCTCCAATAGGTAAGGCTAACATTTCTATTGCCTCAAAAAATCTAAAGGTATCAACGACCTGTGCGCCAGCAGGGCATGGGGCTATTCTGGCCGTAGAAAGGTTCTCGTAGTAGTCTTTGGGTGTATCCCCCTGTGCAAAGCCTGCTGTGGGCTTATAAAGGGCATTCTGAAGGCTTGGCATGACCTCTGCTAACTGCTTACGGCGTTGATGCGTAATCTGTCCACCAAAATAAACGTCATATTTCTTGCTAGGATATCTTGGAAGATTTTGTTTTAAATGTTGTGGAACACCTATAAAAAATCTATTATATTTATTGTGTTTTTGATGGGGGTATTGAACCCAAATACTAATATTAGGATGCTTAATTCTATCTACATCAAACATAGCAGACTCATCACCAGTAATAAATAAAACTACTCTTTGTATATTAGATAACTGTTGGTTTATTTTTTCTTCTGCCCCCGCATTTCCCTGTCCAGGAATAATAACAAAAGCACGATCCGTTTGTGGAATACTATCTACAACAACTTGTTCAACCTTATGTTTCTCAAATGTTTCTTTAAGTAATCCATAATCCCATTTACCATTTGCAGAGTCTAATGGATTAGTTGAATATATATATGCTTTAATTTGATTCATAATAAAAGTGAACCTCATGTTTATAATCTAAGAGGGTTTCCTTATACCCAAGCCCCCATAGCCAGTATCTTAAATCATACAAATATTGTTTCCAATACATAATCATAAATTCTGGATGACCAGACAACCATATCTTTGGCTTATATTCTTTTAATACTCTTTCTGCGCCATGCAAAACTGACCATTCGCTACCCTCAACATCAAGAGTTATTGCTGTTGGTGCTGGTAATTCATGATCGTAAACACATGAATCAATTGTTACTTGACCATATCTATTACCTTCATTATGCAGTTCTTTAAATCCGTGTGCAGCATCAATAACTGAATCTGCCTCTGGTGGAAATGAATCACGATAAATTCTTAATAGTTTATTGTTCTTGTCGGAAGCAAAACCAGGAATTGTTGCAATTGGTTTTTCTAAATTGTTGTGCTCCCATAAAAGTGGATAGTGCGACCAAACTTTTGGATTTGGCTCAAATATTACCGTCTTTGCTCCCCAGATCTGACAAAGAGCAACCATCTCACC